>Ga0180732_1000036_pt1 | contig 158454 bp, 139 predicted proteins | sample KR11_01MetaG_FD_148674 | JGI IMG/M metagenome (GOLD analysis project Ga0180732, IMG submission 148674) | Groundwater microbial communities from the Olkiluoto Island deep subsurface site, Finland - KR11_0.1 MetaG | ecosystem: Environmental > Aquatic > Deep subsurface > Groundwater | place... | reverse complement strand
CTGCCTTCTTCGCTGGGGCTGCCTTCTTCGCTGGGGCTGCCTTCTTCGCTGGGGCTGCCTTCTTCGCTGGGGCTGCCTTCTTCGCTGGAGCTGCCTTCTTCGCTGGGGCTGCCTTCTTCGCTGGAGCTGCCTTCTTCGCTGGAGCTGCCTTCTTCGCTGGGGCTGCCTTCTTCGCTGGGGCTGCCTTCTTCGCTGGGGCTGCCTTCTTCGCTGGGGCTGCCTTCTTCGCTGGGGCTGCCTTCTTCGCTGGGGCTGCCTTCTTCGCTGGAGCTGCCTTCTTCGCTGTGGCTGCCTTCTTCGCTGGGGCTGCCTTCTTCGCTGGGGCTGCCTTCTTCGCTGGGGCTGCCTTCTTCGCTGGGGCTGCCTTCTTCGCTGGAGCTGCCTTCTTCGCTGGAGCTGCCTTCTTCGCTGGGGCTGCCTTCTTCGCTGGGGCTGCCTTTGTTACGACGACAGTTTTCTTGGCTGGTACAGCCTTGGATACGATAGCGGCCTTTTTAACGACCGGTTTTTTTGCAGTTGCCATCATTGTTCTCCTTCATTAATTTACTGAGAGCACTTCATGCCAGTCATAGCGCGTGAAGCGATGCATGGTGTTGGGCTCTAGCCCAGCACGATGAACCAGGGTGCACAAATCGCTGTTGCCTTCACCAAGACAATCAACAAGATGTGAAATTTCTATTGTCATTTCTTGAAACTAGTCCCAGGACAGCGCACCACCGGACTGGTATTCAATGACGCGGGTCTCAAAAAAATTGCGTTCCTTTTTGAGGTCAATCATCTCACTCATCCACGGGAACGGATTTTCTTCATTGGGGAAAAGTGTCTCCAGGCCGATCTGTGTGGCCCGGCGGTTGGCGATGTAGCGCAAGTAGCCTTTGAACATGGACGCATTCATGCCCAGCACCCCGCGGGGCATGGTGTCTTCAGCGTAGCGGTATTCCAGTTCGACAGCTCGCTCGAAAAGTGCCTTGATCTCGACCTTGAACTCTGGTGTCCACAACTGCGGGTTTTCCAGCTTGAGCTGGTTGATCAGGTCAATGCCAAAGTTGCAGTGCATGGACTCGTCGCGCAGGATGTACTGGTACTGCTCGGCGGCACCGGTCATTTTGTTTTGACGCCCCAGTGCGAGGATTTGCGCGAAACCCACATAGAAAAAAAGACCTTCCATCAGGCAGGCAAAAACAATCAGCGACTTCAGCAGCGTCTGGTCGCTCTCGTGAGTGCCGGTCTTGAAGACCGGATCCATGATGGCTTCAATGAACGGGATCAAAAACTCGTCTTTATCGCGAATCGACTTTACCTCGTTGTAGGCGTTGAAGATTTCGCTTTCATCCAGACCGAGGGACTCGACGATGTACTGGTAGGCATGGGTGTGAATGGCTTCTTCAAAGGCCTGGCGCAATAAAAACTGGCGGCACTCAGGCGCGGTGATATGGCGGTAGGTGCCCAGCACAATGTTGTTGGCCGCCAGCGAATCGGCCGTGACGAAAAAACCCAGATTGCGTTTGATGATCCGGCGCTCGTCTTCGGTTAACCCATTCGGGTCTTTCCAAAGTGCAATGTCACGCGTCATATTGACTTCTTGCGGCATCCAGTGGTTGGCGCAGCTGGAGAGATATTTCTCCCACGCCCACTTGTACTTGAACGGGACGAGCTGGTTGACATCGGTCTTGCCATTGATGATGCGCTTGTCAGCGGCATTGACGCGCCGGGAGCTGATGGAAACTGCGGGCCGGGCCGGGCCATCGTGCAGTGTATGGCCCTCGGCGGATGGCAGCGACGGCTCTGTCGAGCGACTGCTCGATGAGCCGCGAGTGTGAGGCAATGGCGGTGTGGGCTTGACTTCTTCGTCCCAGGACAACATAGGTGATTCCAATCGAAGGATTATGAGAGTAGTGAAATGAAATGAAAAGTATTCATTCACGTCGCTGCGAAAATGTTTGAACGAGTGTGGTGCAGCAACATCGCATCACCACGGTATGCCCAGGGCATGAGCCTCATTGGCATGACTCGCAGCTTGGATCGTCAACACCGCAAAACTTGATGTCGGTTGCAGGACCGGTTGCCATCTGCATTCTTGCCGTGGCCGCCGCAGCGTCGAGTGCACTCATGCTGTGACTGCCAGACTGCAACTCGCTGCCCGAAGACACTGCATTCATGCGTCCGGCGCTGACGGTTGATTTCTCGGCATGGGTGGCCGACATGGTGCGCAGATAGTAGGTGGTCTTGAGGCCGCGAATCCATGCCAGCTTGTACGTGTCGTCGAGCTTTTTGCCTGAGGCGCCCGCCATGTAGATGTTGAGCGATTGGGCCTGGTCAATCCACTTTTGACGCCGTGCCGCAGCTTCCACCAGCCAGCGCGTTTCCACCTCAAAGGCGGTGGCATATAAGGCCTTGATCCCGGCTGGCACCCGGTCAATCGGACTCAGGGAGCCATCAAAATGTTTCAGGTCCATCACCATGACATCATCCCAAAGCCCCAGGCGCTTGAGGTCTTGCACCAGATAGCCGTTGATGATGGTGAATTCACCCGACAGGTTGGACTTGACCGACAGGTTTCCAAAGCAGGGCTCAATCGAGGCGTCGACACCGATGATGTTGGAGATGGTGGCCGTGGGCGCGATGGCGGTGCAGTTGGAATTTCGCATGCCGTCCTTGGCAATCTTCTGGCGCAGGGCGTCCCAGTCCAGCGTGGATGTGCGGTCCAACTCTACGTAGCCGCCGCGCTCTTGCGCCAGCATGTCCAGGGTGTCGATCGGCAAAATTCCCTGGTCCCAGAGAGAACCTTTGTAGCTGGCGTACCGACCCCGTTCGCGTGCCAGTTCGGTCGATGCCCAATAGGCGTAATAGCAAATCGCTTCCATGGAGGTGTCGGCAAAGGCGACGGCTGCATCGCTGGCGTAGGGGATGCGCAGCTCATACAGGCTGTCTTGAAACGCCATGACGCCTAAGCCCACCGGCCGATGCCGCACATTCGAGTCGCGTGCCTTTTTGACCGCGTAGAAGTTGATGTCAATCACGTTGTCGAGCATGCGCATCGCGGTCGTGATGGTTTTTTGCAGCTTGGCATGGTCAAGCACTTTGGTGGCGCTGTCCGAGCCTGTGGGGGCGTCCTTCAGGTGCTGCAGCAGGTTGACCGAGCCTAGGTTGCAGACAGCGGTTTCCGTGTCGCTGGTATTGAGCGTGATCTCGGTGCACAGGTTGCTGGAGTGGACCACGCCGACATGCTGCTGCGGCGAGCGGATATTGCAGGCGTCCTTGAACGTGATCCAGGGGTGACCGGTCTCAAACAGCATGGTGAGCATTTTTCGCCACAGATCAGCCGCTTGCAGCGTGCGCGACGGCTTGATCTCGCCACGGCTTGCCTTCTCCTCATAGGCGACATAGGCCTTCTCGAAATCGGCGCCAAACTTGTCGTGCAGATCGGGCACATTGTTGGGCGAAAACAAGGTCCACTGGCCTTTTTCCATCACACGACGCATGAACAGGTCGGGCACCCAGTTGGCGGTGTTCATGTCATGGGTGCGGCGGCGATCGTCGCCGGTGTTTTTACGCAATTCCAGGAATTCTTCAATGTCGAGATGCCAGGTTTCCAGGTAAGTGCAAACCGCGCCCTTGCGCTTGCCACCCTGGTTGACTGCCACCGCCGTGTCGTTCACCACCTTCAAGAACGGCACCACGCCTTGAGACTCGCCGTTCGTGCCCTTGATGTGGGCCCCCAGGGCGCGCACCCGCGTCCAGTCGTTGCCCAGCCCGCCGGCAAACTTGGACAGCAGGGCATTTTCTTTGATGGATTCATAAATGCCGTCCAGATCGTCGGGCACGGTGGTCAGATAGCAGCTCGAGAGTTGCGAGCGCAAGGTTCCGCTGTTAAACAGCGTCGGGGTGCTGGACATGAAATCGAAAGAAGACAGGACTTCGTAGAACTCGATCGCGCGCGCTTCGCGGTCGATCTCGTTGAGTGCCAATCCCATGGCCACCCGCATGAAGAACGCTTGCGGCAATTCAATGCGGACCTTGCCCACATGCAAAAAATAGCGGTCGTACAGGGTTTGAAGCCCGAGGTAGTCAAACTTCAGATCGCGCTCTGCCTTCAATGCAACCGCCAGTCGCGGCAGGTCAAACTGCTGCAACTTTTGGTCAAGCAATTCGTTGTCAATGCCTTTTTTGATGAATTGCGGAAAGTAGTCGATGTACGCTTGCGCCATATCGGCCTGCACCACATCACGGCCCAGGACTTCGTTGGCCATGGTGTGAAACAGCAAACGCGCGGTGGCGTAGGTGTAATCGGGGTCCTTCTCGATCAGCGTGCGTGCCGCCAGCACGCAGGCCTTGTAGACCTCATCCATCGGAACGCCGTCGTACAGGTTGCGCATCGTTTCCGCCAGGATCGGCTCGGGCTTGACGTCCGCCCCCAAACCGGTGCAGGCCGACTCGATGATGCTCTTCAAGCGCGCCAGATCCAACACGATGCGCTCACCCTTGTCGGTGGCATGCAGCAAAGGCGCCGCGGCGTCAGTTGCGATTAATTGCTGAGCGCGTTCCTGCGAGCGCTTTTCGCGGTACAGGACATAGGCCCGCGCGACTTCGTGGTGGCCACTGCGCATCAGCCCCAGTTCCACCTGGTCTTGCACATCTTCAATGTGAAACGTGCCCCCGGCTGGGCGCGAGCGCATCAGGGCGCGAATGACCGCTTGCGTCAATTCGTCGACCGATTCACGCACACTGGCCGAGGCGGCGCCTTGCGTGCCATGCACCGCCAGAAAAGCCTTCATCATGGCGACGGCAATTTTGTTGGGCTCAAAAGGCACCACGGCGCCATTGCGGCGAATGATCTGGTACTGGCTCAGTGAGGGGGCTGCGGTGTCGTTGATGCCATCTGCACTGTGCAGTGCCAGCCGATCGGTCTGGCGCTCGGGCAGTGGGGTTGAAACTGTTTGCATGGTGTCCTCGTCGGTCTCTGTGTTTTTGGTGGGGTTGGCGCTTGAATGGGCAGCACCGGGCCCCGCGATAAACGCTTGCATCGGCTTTGCAGAACGCTATATATAGGGTTGACGTGATCATAAACCACTACCGGTAGTGGTTCTGTGAAAAGACCCTAGCAAATCGAGGACAATGATCAGGCCGGGATATTCAGTAAAACCCCAGCTGGAAAAATTTGTTCGCTCAAGCCCAGTGCCTGCTGCAGCAGCGGCCAATCGAAGCCGCTGCCCGGGTCGGTTTTTCGACCTGGTGCGATGTGTTCGTGGCCTGCAACTCGCGTGATGGGGTAGTGTTGCAGGAGGGCCGCACACAGGCTCGTCAGCGTTTCATACTGACGCTCATCGAAGGGGCCGTCGTCAACCCCCTCAAGCTCGATGCCAATGGAATTGTCATTGCAGTTGCTGCGGCCCCGGTAACTGGACGCGCCGGCATGCCAGGCGCGCTGGTCGCAACTGACAAATTGCTGCAATTCCCCCTGGCGGCGAATGTAGAAGTGGGAGGATACTTCCATGCCCTCAATGCTTTTGAAGTAAGGGTGCGCGTTCCAGTCGAGCTGGTTGGTGAACAGGCGCTGCACCTCGTCGCCACCATATTGGCCGGGCGGCAGGCTGATGCAATGCAGCACGATCAGGTCAATCTCGGCTTGGGCGGGCCGGGGGCCGAAATTGGGCGACGCCACTGGTGCGGCAAACTGGTACCAACCTGCGCGCCACAGCCGCGTGTCGTTACCTTCTTTACAGGGACTCATCGGACAGTTCACCGCCTTGCGGCAAATCAATATGCAACCTGGCGATGCGATACCGTATTTGACGCAGACTCAAGCCGAGTCGGGCCGCAGCGGCGGTGCGATTGAACCCGGTTTCACGCAGGGCTTGGATCAGTATGTCGCGCTCCTGGTTGTCAAGATGACCTTGCAGGTCGCTTGGGAGGGAAGCCTGTTCGTCGTCGTCCTGTATTGCCGGCGGGCTGTCTGGGGAAGACGATTCCTGCGTTGACGCTTGGCGCACGGCGAGCTCCAGCGGAAGTTCGTCGCCATCACGCAGGGCCACAGCGCGCTGCAGCAGATTCTCCAACTCGCGCACATTACCGAATAGCGGGTTTTGGCAGAGTTGCGCCAAGCCTGCGGCTGAGAGTGTTGGCACCGCAATGCCCGCCTCAGACGCAATCCGGCGCAAGAGCGCCTGGCACAACGCTGGCAAGTCCTCCCGGCGCTCGCGCAAGGGTGTAATTTCAATTTCGATCACATCGAGGCGGTAATACAAATCCTGCCGAAAGCGCCCCGCCAACACTTCCAGGCGCAGGTCTTTGTGCGTGGCGCTGATGATTCGCACGTCGACCGGTTCTTCCTGGGGTGAGCCGATCGGGCGCACGCAGCGCTCCTGAATGGCGCGCAGCAGCTTGGACTGCATCGGCAGGGGCAGGTCGCCAATTTCGTCCAGAAACAAAGTGCCACCGCTTGCGGCCTGGAAGAAGCCTTCGCGGTCTTGGGTCGAGCCGGTATAAGCGCCTTTTTTGGAACCAAAAAACTCGGCCTCAAGCAGGCTCTCGGGGATCGCGCTGCAATTGACCGCGACCCAGGCACTGCCGGTGCGGTGACTGTGGGCATGGATGGCGCGCGCCACCAGTTCCTTGCCGGTGCCCGACTCACCATGCACCAAAACCGGTGCCATGCTGCGTGCCACCTTGAGGATGCGCTCCTTGACTCGCTGCATGCTCTCTGATTCACCGACCAGCCGCTGCATCACGGCCTCGCTGTTTTGGATGTGTGTTGAGCCGGGTCGATTGACCAAGCTTGCCGGTGCCGCCGGAGCTTGCACTGCAGAGGCGATAACAGCGCGAAACTGTTTGAGATCGACCGGTTTGGTCAAATAGTCAAAAGCGCCCGCCTTGAGCGCCTCGACGGCATTTTCTGCCGAGCCATAGGCCGTGATGACGACGCAGCGCTCCGGTCGCTGCTGTGCCCGCAGTTGCTCGATCAGCGCCATTCCAAGCCCGTCGGGCAGGCGCATATCGGTGATCACGACGTCAAAGTGCTGCTCGCCTATCTGTTGCAGGGCTTGAGCCAGGTTAGCGGCTGCCTCCACCCGGTAACCTTCGCGCAACAGGGTCAGCTCATACAGCGTGCGCAAATCGGGTTCGTCATCGACGACCAGAATCCGGGCGCTGCTCAGTGGGGTGTTCGATGCCATGGCGTGTCAGGTGTGTTGGCCCGCCGACTGGCTGCAATCCATGGCTGTGTGGGTTCGCAAGGTCACCAAAAACTCGTTGCCATCCACCTGCTTGCCGGCCATGTTGCGCCGGACCCGGCTGTAGCCGATGGCGGCGCCGTGCCCCTCGCATAACTCCCGGCAAATATAAAGGCCCAGACCGCTGGAGCGGCTCTCCGAAGAAAAAAAAGGCTCAAACAAATGTCGCTCCACAGATTGATCCATCGGCTGACCATCGCTCCAGACGCTCAAGGCGCAGTGCTCGAGGGTCATTGGCTTGATCAGCACCTGAATCGCGTTCAGCTGATGACTGGCGTAGCGCCGGGCATTGTCCAGCAAGTTCACCAGAATCCGGCGCAGGTGTTCCGGCTCGAATGTTACTTCGATCAAGCCGGGGGGCAGTTGGACGCTCAGCTGGTGCTCGCTGGCGGTCTGGCTTTGCCAGTCACGGCAAATTCTCTCAACCGATTCATTCAAGTCCAGCGCCGCCGCTGCCTGGCCGCTTTCCAGTCGCTGCACTCGCGAGACATCGAGGATGTCTTCGACAATTTTGTCCAGCCGCTTGGCGTTTTGCTGCACCATTCGGGTCAGCTGCTTGTGTCTGGGGTCGACCAGGTCTTCATCGAGCAGCGCATTGGCCTGCGCGATGGCCGCCAGCGGATTGCGTATTTCATGGGCAACCGCGGTCGACAGACGGCCCATACTGGCCAGCTTTTCTGTGCGCATCCGCGCTTGCATCTCGCGCTGATCCTGGAGAAACATCACACACAGCCGCTCGTCGTCTCCCGCTTGAGCGGCGGTCAATTGGGTGCGTACCTGGATGCGTCTGGGGCCTTGCCCGGTGGGGTGAATGGTGACGTCGGCAGGCCCGAGCGAATTCCCGGCAAAGCTGTTTTTCATTAAATCCACCAGGCCTTGCCATTCGATCATCGCGTTGAGATTGAAAGCGTTGGCCCCTGGTGTGCCCGCGAACCCCAGCATCGACCACGCGGCAGGGTTGGCGGCGCGCACGATGCCGCGCTGGTCTACCACCAGGATACCTTCGGTCAAGGACTCAATCACCAGTTCGTTGACGCGGCGTTGTACCTGTGCGGCCAACTGGCTGCGTTGCGCCCGCAATTCGACGTTGACTAGGCGGCTTGCAATCTGGCTGGCCAGAAATGAAATCACAAAACAGCCGGCGCCGGTCAGCGCGGCCTGCAAAAAATGAGCGGTTATGTCTCCGGGGCCCTGGATTGACATCCAGGTTGCATAAGCAAACAACAACAAGGTCACGCCTGCGGCCGTTCCCATCGCCACCAGCAGAGAGCCCAAAATGGAAGCCATCAGAATCGGCAGGGCGAACAAGGGTGCGTAGTTGATGCTGCTGCCTTGCACCAACTGCAAAGCGCTGAAGGCGAGCATGTCAACGCCAATTGTGCTGAGCCACTGGAGGTCAAAGGTGCGGCCCAGCTGGCGCGGGTGCGCCAGCAGGCGAACCCCCATTGCAGCGACAAAATAGCCGCTGCAAATCAGCAGCAAGGTGCTGTCCTGGGCGGTCCCCAGCAAAAGGATAGTGCCCTGCAGTGACAATAACACTGCACCGAGCGTGGCGCGTGCGGTCATGAAGCCGCGCCAGAGCCGCTCAAACTCTTCGGGCTTGTCTACCTGTTCCAGGCTCGGCTCAAGCAGTGATGGACCAAACCAGGAGGGCGCGTCTGGCGGCGGCTTCACTCAAGGCTCCGCGCGATGCAGATGGTCCGCGCTACAGTACCAACCCTTTTTGCCTTGAACACCATCAGCCGACGGAAAATGAACGCAGCACAGCGTACAGCGCAGCATGTCCAGTGGCGGTGGCTCCACCTTTTTATTCTCACGATGCAGCCGGGGGTCTGATTCCCGACGCGAGCGCCAGAGCCAAACGCCAACCAACGCCACCGCCAGGATAAGCAAAAGCCTGATCATGTGGTGCGCCCCAGCACAACTTCAAGGACAAAACGCGTGCCCACATAGGCCAGCAGCAGCCAGGCGGTGCCGATGTACAAGACCCGCACCGCCTGCCGACCGCGCCAGCCAAAGCGTGCCCGCCCAATCAGCAAAACGGCAAAGGTCAGCCAGGACAACACTGAAAACGCCGTCTTGTGGTTGAATTTGAGAGGGGTCGCAGAGTCATAAAACAGGTTGCCAAACACCAGGCCCAACAGCAAGGTGGCCGAGAGCAGCAAGAAGCCGGCACCCACAAAGCGGAAGGTCAGGCGCTCCATGGTCAGCAGCGGCATGCCCAGCCCGGTGTCAGTAGCCAGGCGAATGCGCTCTTCGGTGCGGGTCATGAACCAGGCGTGCACCACGGCAGCTCCGAACAGGCCATAGGACGCGATGCCAAGTATCCTATGCAGCGGCACCCAGGGCGAGGCACTGGCCGGCAACTGGCTGCCCGGAAAAAAAAGTGCCAACAGGACCACGACAGCGCCCAGCGCCGACAGGGCCCAACGCGTTTGCAACAAGGGGTAAAGACGGCTCTCAACTGCATAAACGGCCGCCACCAGCCAGGCAGTGACGGATAAAGCCGGTGCAAAACCAAAGCGCGGAGCCTCGCCAAACATGCTCCAGAGAAGCACCAGACCATGCAACAACCAGCCCAGCCGCACGGCCGCCCGTGCGGTGGTGCTGCCCAGCCGGGCCGCACCCACGGCGGACACGCCATAGGCCACGGCGGCACCAATTGCCAAAGTAACACTCAACGGGGAAGCACTGGCTAAAATCATGGCTACAGTTTAGCGTTTTGCATCGGGCCCTTGTTCAGCGGCCCCCAACCTAGGTTCCGTCTACCGGAATACCCCATATGGCCTCCGCTCTCTCCGACAAACTCTCGCGCCTCGTCAAGGAAATTCGAGGCCAGGCGCGCATCACCGAAGCCAATGTGACCGACATGCTGCGTGAAGTGCGCATGGCCCTGCTGGAGGCCGACGTTGCCTTGCCCGTGGTGCGCGACTTCATTGCCCGCGTCCGGACAAAGGCGCTGGGCCAGGACGTGCTGGGCTCGCTCTCGCCGGGTCAGGCGCTGGTCAGCATCGTCAATCGGGAGCTGTCGGCCACCATGGGCGAGGGAGTCAGCGACATCAATCTGGCAGCACAACCGCCGGCGGTCATCCTGATGGCAGGCCTGCAGGGCGCCGGCAAGACCACCACCACCGCCAAGCTGGCCAAGCACCTGATCGAGAAGCGCAAGAAGAAGGTGCTGACGGTCTCGGGCGACGTCTACCGCCCCGCGGCGATTGAACAGTTGAAAGTGGTGACGGCCCAGGCCGGCGCGGAGTGGTTCCCGAGCTCGCCAGATCAGAAGCCAGTGGACATTGCCCTGGCCGCGCTCGACTATGCGCGCAAGCATTTCTTTGACGTGTTGCTGGTCGATACCGCCGGTCGCCTGGCCATTGACGAAGCTTTGATGCAGGAAATCAAGGCGCTGCACGCCGCCCTGAACCCGGTAGAAACCTTGTTTGTGGTCGATGCCATGCAGGGTCAGGACGCGGTCAACACCGCCCGCGCCTTCAAGGAGGCGCTACCTCTGACCGGCATCATCCTCACCAAGCTTGACGGTGACTCACGTGGCGGCGCGGCGCTGTCGGTGCGCCAGGTTACCGGTGCCCCCATCAAATTTGCAGGCACCAGCGAAAAGCTCGACGGCCTGGAGGTGTTTGACGCCGAGCGCCATGCCGGGCGCATTTTGGGCATGGGCGACATCCTGGCGCTGGTCGAGCAGGTCACCTCCGGCGTTGATATGGCAGCAGCGCAAAAGCTCGCGGCCAAGGTCAAAAGCGGCGGTGGCTTTGATTTAAATGACTTTCTGGCCCAGATTCAACAAATGAAGCAGATGGGCGGGCTGTCCAGCCTGATGGACAAACTGCCCGCGGCCATGTCTGCCAAAGCCGGTCAAATGGACATGGGCAAGGTGGAAAAGGATATTCAGAGAAAACAAGGCATCATCCACAGCATGACGCCGCTGGAGCGGCGCAAGCCCGAGCTCATCAAGGCCACGCGCAAGCGCCGCATTGCCGCCGGTGCAGGCGTGCATGTGCAAGAGGTAAACCGCATGCTCAAGGAGTTTGAGCAAATGCAGGACATGATGAAGAAAATGAAGGGCGGGGGCATGATGAAAATGATGAAGCGCATGGGCGGCATGAAAGGCATGCCGAAGATGCCATTCTGAAACATTGTGGGACAGACCGCAGTTACGCGAAGCGAACAAGCTCTGTCCCCAACACTTCAAGATTGTGGGACGGGCCAAGGCGAAAGGATCGAGGCGATGAAGTTACCTCGGTTTTCATCTGTTATTTAAGCCTTTTAGCCCTCTAGCCCTCGTGTATATTGCACAATTAGCTATTAAATATATAGTGGTAACAAGCCTTTGACCGTCATGAAGCTACCGCCAACTCCGTCAGCAGCCAGGCCTTGGGCAGCCTGCGTTGGCGCGCGTCAGCGTGGTTTCACGCTGATTGAGCTGATCATGGTGCTGGTGCTGCTCGGGGTGCTGGCGGTGTTTGCCGCGCCGCGCCTGTTCAACTCAAGCGATGTGTACGCGCGCGGTTTTCATGATGAAACACTGGCCTATCTGCGCTACGCGCAGAAAGCGGCGATTGCGCAGCGGCGCATGGTGTGCGCCACATTTGATACCACCGCCACCCCCAACACGCTGACATTGACGATGGAGAGTCCTCCCAACGCGCCCGCGGCGGTGGTCTGCAATGTCAACCTCACGGGGCCTAAAGGTGAAAGCCCCGCCAAGGTCGCAGCCAAGAGCGGCGTGGCTTACAGCAGCGCCACCAGCCTTATTTTTAACGGACTGGGTCAACCGGTCAGCAGCGCGCGCGCGCCATTTAGCACCAGCACGACCATCCAGATCGCCACGGTTTCCAGCACCATCACGGTCGAAGCCGCCACGGGCTATGTGCATGACTAAGCCGCACCGCAGAGCCGACGCACGCGGCTTCACCCTGATCGAACTCATCATCTTCATCGTGGTGGTGGGCGCAGGGCTGGCGGGCATACTTGCGGTGTCAACCAACGTCGTCAAATCCAGCGCCGACCCGATGGTGCGCAAGCAGGCGATGGCGCTGGCGGATTCGATTCTGGAAGAAATCGTTCAGAAGGAATACCAGGACCCCGATGGCGTCAGCGGCGAGACCACCCGCGACACCATGGACGATGTGGAAGACTACAACGGCAAAACCAAGGCGCTGTTTACCGACTGGCCCGCCACGCTGGGTAGCTATAGCGTGGCCATTGTTGTCGCGCCCGCAACACTTGGCGCCATTGCTGTCAAGAAGGTCACGGTGACAGTGACTGGCGGGGACAATGAGATCACCATGACTGGCTACCGCAGCAACTATTAGCGTTTAGATGACTATTTTAGGCATTTAATTTAGACTTAAATAGTCATATCACAGGAGGTTTATCCATGCGAAGTGTTTCGGTCGCAGATGCCAAGGCCCATTTTTCAGAGATTCTCTCAGTCGTTGAAAAGGGGCAAGAACTGAAAATTTCCCGACGCGGGCGCGCCATTGCGCGGCTGATACCCGAACCGGCGCACGTCGCCCGTGCGCCCTTTGATTTCGATGCGCTTGCTGCCTTTGTTGACGCCCAGGTCGCCACGCCCGACCACAGCGTTGTCAGCATGCGCTCCCAAGATAGCTATTGATGGCCGCTTATTTCGACACCTCGGTGTTGATCCCCCTTTTTTTCAGTGAAGCCGGCACGCAAGCAGCTCGCCATCAAATGGTGTTGGAGGCAGATGTATGGGTCAGCCACTGGACGCTGGCTGAATTTTCAAGTGCCGTCGCGTTCAAGTTGCGCAGTGCTCAGGTCACTGAGGCCACTGCCAGCGCGGCGCGGCGTTGGTTTCATGAACTGGTGGCATCGCGGCTGACGGTCGTCGATGTACTGCGAGAAGATTTTGTCAATGCCGCCGGTTTGTGTGAGTCCTTGCCTGCGCCGGGTTTGCGCACGCCCGATGCACTTCATCTGGCGATTGCACAGCGATTGGGCCTGGTGATGGTGAGCTTTGACCAGAGCTTGATCAATGCCTGCCGCGCCTGCGCGCTGGTCTGCCGGGGAGGCGAATGAGGATGCGCACTCACCACCGCCAACGTGGCTTCACCCTGGTTGAACTGATCATGGTGATCGTCATCATGGGCGTGATTGGCGCCACGGTGGCCGTGTTCATGAAAAGCCCGATCGACGCCTACTTTGACACCGCCCGGCGCAGCGGCATTGCCGACGTTGCGGACACCACGGTACGGCGCATGGCGCGCGACATCCGCAAAGCCTTGCCCAACAGCATCCGCCTGTCTGGAACATCTTGCATTGAGTTCATTCCCACCCGCACCGGTGGGCGCTACCGAGCACAAGACATAGCGGCAGGAGATGAAACCAGTTTGAAGTTCGACGCGGCAGACCTGAGCTTCAACATGCTGGGCCTGAACTCGGCTTTGCCTACAGATCAGCAAATCAAGCCCAGCGATGTGGTGGCCGTCTACAACCTGGGCATTGTTGGCTCGGACGCCTACGCGGGTGACAACACGGCGGTGCTCACCGGCGTTAATGTCAGTGCGTTCGCTGCCACTGAAACCGAGTTGAAAATGGTCGGCAACAGCACCAAGTTTCCACTGGAATCAGGCAGCAAGCGCTTTCATGTGATCCCGGGCGATGAAAAAATAGTCGCTTACTTGTGCAGCGGCGGCAAGCTGTACCGCAATGCCAACTACGCCTACAGCCCGTCCTGCCCAGCGCCCACGGTGGGCACAACACCCCTCATTGCGAATGAAGCGACCTGCAACTTTGCCTACAGCGCAGCCGATATCCGCAACGGCCTGGTGCAGTTGCAGCTGACCTTCTCCAGTTCAGGTGAGAGCGTCAGCATTTACCACGAAGTACACGTGAACAACACGCCATGAGCGCAGCCTGGTCTTTGCGGTTTAATGGGCGATGCAGGGCAAATCAGGTACCCGTTCACCGGTCACGCCCCAAGGAGAAATGACATGAGAAATCGCCTTGAAATCGAACATTACACGGTTGACGACTACCGTCAGTGGGAGGGCGACTGGGAACTGATTGATGGCGTGGCGTATGCCATGTCACCGTCACCCGCGTTTGCACATCAATCGGTGGCCATGCAGATTGCACTTCAGCTCGGCGATGGGCTTGAAGACTGCCCGCACTGCCAGGCGCTGTATGAGATTGATGTCGAGTTTTCGCAAGACACCGTTGTGCGCCCGGATGTGCTGGTGATTGGCTACCAGCCGCAAAACGACCGTCTCACGCGCGCGCCTGATCTGATCTTCGAGATTGTCTCGGGCCATGATGCCCGCGCTGCCCGGCGTGATGAAGTCATCAAGTTCCAGCTTTACCGCGATGAAGGTGTGGGCCATTACGTGCTGGTTTATCCCCAGTCGCACAAGGCCAAGGTGTATCGGCTGATCGATGGTGACTATCGCAAGGTCGGTGATTTCAGCGCTGAGACGCACCGCTTCGACCTGTCCAAATGCAGCATTGACTTTGATTTTTCACGGCTGTGGCGGCGCAAGGATCAAGCCAACATAGACAATGCGTCATGAATTTTTTCTATCATTTTCGGATAGATCGAGGAGTAAAACATGCAGCCCATTCGGCAGATAGTAGAAAACATGCCTGCGTTTTTCCAGGTTCCGCCTGAGGTTCAACACCAGCGCGTGGAAATCATCATGTGGCCGTTGGAGAGCGATGCAGAAAAACCTGCTGTGAGAAAAAAAGTTTCCATTGCTTCACTCGTCGGTGCGGCTGGCTATACCGGGGCGCGCATCTCGATTGAGGATATGGATGTAGCCAGATTCGCGGAAGACACCAAGTGATTGCGCTTGATACCAACATTCTTGTTCGCGTTTTAATCAACGATGACAAGCTGCAGGCGGCTCAAGCCACTCAACTGATCGAAGCGAATGCTTGTTTTGTGCCCCTGACAGTCGCTGATGCTGTGCACCTTGCCGCGGCAGAAGGTTGTGAGGCGCTTTATACCTTCGACAAGAAGTTGATCGCCTTGGCAATCAACTTGACACCTGCGTGTCGCTCCCCGGAGCTACTGTCATGAGTCTTCCTTCATCGATTTTTTGAAAATGCGCATTACAGTTAAGCGTTGTCCTCAGAAAGGCTTTGCCGCCATTGCCGCCGTATTTCTGGTGGTGGTGCTGGCTGCGTTTGGTGCGTTCATGGTGAGCTTTTCGAATACGCAGCAGCTCAATTCCGCCCGCGACGTGCAAGGCTCGCGCGCTTATTGGGCGGCGCGGGCCGGATTGGAATGGGCGATTGCCAGTCTGCCCGCAGGCGCGACCGCTTGCTGGGCGACGACGCCACCGGCTTCTGTGGATGGCTTTGGCTTGACTGTCTCCTGCGCGGTGTCGAGCTTTACAGAGGGTGCGGCGACGGTCTACATATTCCAACTCACCGCAGTGGCTTCTTCGGGCGCTGTCGGCAGTGTGGGATTCGTTGAGCGCAGCGTATCGGCAGCGCTGGAGCAATAAATTGAATTCGCGCGGAATGAATATGAAGGGGCATTCATGAATAAACTTTGGCCGCATCTTCCGCGCCAGTGGGACCAATGGATCCGACTGCTGGCGCGCTTTCTTGCGCTCTGGGCTTGCCTCATGGCCGGACAAAGCCTCCACGCTCAAACTTATGCCTATCGCAACGACGTGTTTGCCTACGACACGCCCTCGGGCTCAGCTTCCACCGTAACTTGGCATACGTCCGGTACTTCTCCTGCTTGCACTGGCTATCCCAATGGCGACGATGATTGGGCGGACGTTGTGTTTCCGTCCGGTTTTTCTTTTACCTTTGGGGGGGTGAATTACAGCGGGGTGCGGGTGTATTCCAATGGCGTTTTGGCCCTCGGGAACGATGTGTCGGGCTTTCATCGCGACTATACGTCCCAGTCCTTGCCAGCTCCTGCGGATGGGACTTACGCGGGCTGTCCAACAGCCGCGCCAGTCAACACCATGTTTGCCTATTGGATTGACATTGTTGCGGGTACAGCGAATAGCACATCAGGCGCCTCAGTCAAATACGAATTGCTCGGTGCCGCACCCAATCGGCGTTTTGTCATTTCCTGGGTCAACGTGAAGTTATATAACACAACCACGCGTTACAACTTCCAGGTTAACTTGTATGAGAGTTCGGCTGGTCTGAATGGTAATTTTCGCTACCAATACACCTCAGGCTCCAGTAATGGCAGCAACGCCACTGTCGGCGTGCAGTTAAGCCAGAGCGACTACACCCAATATTCGTACAACCAGCAGTTCATCGACACCACGAATGGCACCGCCATCCTCTGGTATCCGGCCAATCAGTTGGCGACCAAGATGGCCGAGTATCGTTTTGACGAAAGTGCCTGGACCGGCACGACGGGGCAGGTGAAGGACACGTCAGGCAATAATTTGGACGCATCGCGCGTGGGTGCCGCTGCCAACGTCCCGGATGGCAAGCTGTGTCGCGGCGGCAGTTTTACCAACAATACGTCGAATAGCACCATTCACGCAGTGGCAACGCCCATCGTGCCGGGCAATGTGGGAGCGCTTGACTTCTGGTACTACGCCAACAAAAAGTGGGACACCGCTGACACCATGCTTTTTGACGCCAGTGCAGTCGCAAATAGGCCATTTTTTCTGATGAAACGCAGTACTGGTGCCTTGCGTTTTGTGGTGACCGACAGTGCGGGCAATTCAGTGACGGCCAACAGCCCTTCTAAAAATTTTGCCGCCAACACCTGGCACCACATCGGCGTCGCCTGGAGTGTGCGTGTTGGCACCAATCAGACCACTGTGCAGATATTCCTTGATGGCGTGTTACAAAACGGGGACCCCTCGCGCGGCACCACCAATGGCAGCTTGCCCGCGCTGAACACGATCCATATCGGTGATAACAGGACCTCTGGCGTCACGCCAGCCAATGGAACCGGCAACGGCGCGGACGGCATCATCGACGAGGTCTATGTTTATCCGATCGAGATTAGTGCGCCCCAGGTGATGGCCGACATGAATCTGACGCGGCCGACTTGCACCACGCTGGATCATTTTCATATTGTTCACGATGGAGCGGTCTCGAACTGCAGTTCCCCCGCCAGCATCACCATCGAGGCGCATGATGCGGACCATGCCTTGTTTTCGCTGGCGGGCACATCCCTGAATCTGGCGACCGATTTGGGGCGGGGCACCTGGTCGAACGTGGCGGGCGGCGCGATCAATTCGCTCACGGCGATTGGCGTGGGCACCGGTAGCGCGAGCTATACATTTTCCGGCGAGAGCAGTGTCACCTTTGGATTGAGCCACAACTTGTCCGAGGCGCTGAACATCAACGTGGGATCGGGCGGCATCACTGAGTACACCGGTACCGCCGCCACTTGCGTTGCCGATGACTTCACATTTCCGGGTGGGGCCTGCGATGTGAGCCGCACCTTCGTGTGCGCCAAGCCGTTCGGTTTCAACTGCATGGAGAGTGGCGCAGCCGCCTTGAGCGGGCACCTCTATACCAAATTGGCCGGTACCGCGTTCAGCGTCGATGTGGTCGCACTCAAGGATGCAGACAGCGATGGCATCGCCGATGCGGTAGAAGCGGCTTACGCCTCCGATGCTGACAAAAGCGTCACAGTGGAACTGGTGGAAGGATCAGGGGCCACGGCGTGTTCGGCGCGCGCGGCGATCAGCCCGGCCGTCAGCCAGACGCTGACCTTTAGCAAGGTCAATCAACCGACCGAACTGGGGCGCAAGAGCACTGCCGCGATGACAGTGGGCAATGCCTATGCCGATTTACGTTGCCGTGTGACGGATGCCAATCAGTCACCGAGCATCGTCGGTTGTTCATCGGACAGCTTTGCGGTGCGCCCCCCACAATTGACAGTGACTGCGCCGGTCTTGAGCAATGCCACGCTCACGGGAGATCCCAAAGCAGTCGCGGGTGCGGACTTCACGCTGGACGCGGCCAGCGGGGTGGCTAGCGGCTACACGGGCACGCCCGTACTCAATACCACCCAAGTCCAGGATCATGCCAACGCCGCGATTGCCGCGGGTACCTTGTCCGGCGCATTCTCGGCGGGTAACGGCACCAAGGCCAGCGGCGCCGTGTTCAAGTACCTGGACGTTGGCAACATCAAGTTGCTGGCCGATGCCGTGCTGGACAGCGGCTTCACCGTTGTGGACCAAATTGGCGATTGTGTGGCAGATAGCACTGCCAACACGCTGACTGGCGGCAAATACGGCTGCAACATCGGCAGTGCAGCGTCTGCCACCATGGGGCGCTGGCATCCCAGTCACTATTCATTCGTGGGTACCCTGACGCCCGCCTGCGGGCCCGGTGGCATGACCTATATGGACCAGGATGCGCTGGGCGTTGCCTTGACCTTGAAAGCGCATGCGTCTACCGGGGCCACTGCCTCCGCCTCAGACCCCGTGGTGAGCCGTTACACCACGGGCTACACCAATCTTGCGCCCGTCACCATCAGCGGCGACAACGGGGGCACGCCAGTGGCCGTGACCCGCCTGGGCAGCCCCGTGTTCCCGGCCATGCCCAGCACCGCGTCGTGGAGTGCCGGGCTGTTCCAGATCAATAACACCTTTGCGTTCAGCAAGCTGGGCGCACCAGACGGCGCCTATGACCTGTTCAAGCTCAAAGCGGCATTGGCGGACCCCGATGGCAGCACCTTAATTGGCCTGCCCGCTGCACAGGAGACCAACACGAGCAAAATTCGCTATGGTCGGGTTCAGCTGCAAAACGCCTATGGCTCGGAGTACCTGGCTCTGCCGGTTCCGCTGACGCTCCAGTACTGGAACGGCAACTGGCAGAAGAACACGCTGGACACCTGCACCAGTCTTCAAGCTAACCAGTTCGCGTGGAGCTCTCCGGCCGGTAGCGCCACCCGCCCCAACAACCTGGCAGCTTGCGAGTCAGCCGCCACGGTCGCCGGTGTGAGCCCCAATTACACGGTGACTTTGAGTGCGCCGGGTGTCAACAACGCTGGCTGGGCCGATCTGAGCCTGAATCTCGCTGCGACTGCCGTCGGCAGCACCTGCACCACCGCCAACGCGGGCACAGGGAATTCAGGTCTTGCCAGCACCGTCAATGCGCCCTGGCTGCAATACAACTGGACCGGCGCGCTTGGCAATCCCAAAGCCCGCGCCACTTTCGGCGTCTTCAAGAGCCCCTTGATCTACCGCCGGGAAAACTATTGAAATTGTTGAAAATTTACATGATTTTTACCTCTAGCCCACGTCCATATTGACTTAGTAGCTATTAATTTCTAAGTGAAATAGCTTCGTGTATTCTTGACCTATGTTTGAATTTCAGCCCATCATGACAAAGCCTCTGCGGCACAAGCGCGCCTGACCATGCGCTGGCCCTGGCAGCGCAAGAGTTCGGGTGACCAACTGGTCGTTTCTTGGTCGGGCCAGACCCTGGCCTATGTGCTGGCGCGCGCGCGTCAGGACGGCATTTATCAAGTACTCAAATTGGGTGTGGCGCGCCAGGGCGCGGACAGCATGGACGCCTTTGTGCACCGGCTGCAGGGCCTGGGCCTGAAGGGTTTTGAGGCGTGCATCATGCTGCGGCCCGAGCAATACCAGTTGTTGCAAATCGACACCCCGGCTGTGCCACCGGAAGAGCTGCGCGCGGCGGCCCGGTATCAGATACGGGACATGATCAACAGCCATGTCGACGATGTCACGCTGGATGTGATGCGGGTCGGGGATGCGCAGCAAAAAGGCAAGAGCCATCTGTTTGTGGTGGCTGCCGCCAATGCAGTGGTGCGCTCGGTGCTGGCGCTGGGCGACGCGATGCATTGGGCGGTGTCGGTGATCGACATTCAGGAAACTGCCCAGCGCAATTTGCAAAATGCCCTGGCCGCGCGCGATGGGCAGGCAGACCAGGTCAACGCGTCGCTGCTGGTGGTCAACGGGCAAGAGGCGGTACTCACCATCAGCGCCAATGAAGAGTTGTTTTACTCGCGCAGTTTTGACCTGCCCGAGGGCTTCTTTGAAGCCTCCTGGCGCCCGCCGATTGCAGGCATGGTTGCCACCGAGGTGGATGCCTTCACCCCGGTGCAGGACTACGTGCCCGAGCACGCCGGGCAGGCCGGTGCCTATAGCCAGGACTATTCGGGCGCGTCGGCAGCGGCGCTCTCATCCGTGTCGGTCGCCACCGCGCATGAGGCACCGGTGCAACGTTTCTTGGTGGAAGTGCAGCGTTCGCTCGATGTGTGGGACCGCACTTGGACGAGCCATGCCGCTGCATGGCCTGCGCCTTTATGCCGGTGAGCGCAGCGATGAGTTGGCGCAGTGGCTGGCTGATCAATTGGGGCAGCCGGTGATTGCGCTGGACGTGCGTGCCTTGTTCCCAGGTTGTGAAGGGGCGCCAAGCGATGTTCAGGCGCTGTGTCTGCCTCTGCTGGGCGTCTTGCTGCGCACCGAGAGCCGCAAGCTCTGAGTCGCGTCAATCTCATTCCTATTACGATCAGAACAACGCCTGCCAATCGCCCATTGCCACGCCAACTTCCTCATGCCCCAACAAATCAACCTTTGCACTCCGATTCTGCTGACGCAAAAGCGTTACTTTTCGGCGCAAACCATGGCGCAGGCCCTGGCGGTTTTTGTGCTGCTGGGCGGCGGGCTGTGTGCTTACTGGGTCTGGAGTCTCAACAGCGCCAGCGACGGGTTCAGGCTGACGCTGGCAACCCAGGCGCAAGAGTTGGCGAGCTTGCAGGCCGCCATTGCCCAGGGCAAGGTCAGTAGCGCCCCGCTTGAAGCTGCCCTGGCGCAGCAGTTGCAGGGTTACAAGCTCGATTTGCAGCAGCGCCAGAGCCTGATGGACGCGCTGCAACGCGGTTTGTTTCGCCCCGGTTGGGGTCATGCGGCGCGATTGCTGCTGGTGGCGCGCAGCATTCCTGCACAGGTCTGGGTCACCGACCTGATGGCCGATGAGCATCAACTCACGTTATCCGGCTTTACGCTGGAGCCCGCTGCCCTCAATGACTGGGTCAGCCGTTTGGCAGCCAGTGCGCTGCTGCAAGGGCAGCAGTTGTCTACCGTCAAGGTGGAGCAAGCCAGCGCTGCCGCGCTGAAAGCCCTGGGCGGCACACCAACGCCCGCAGGGTCTGCCGCAACCCCGGCTACGGCTGCCACGGCGCGGCCAATGTGGTCATTTACCCTGGTCAGTGCACTGGGCAAGCCCGGTCTTGTCGCGGGGGTCAAACCATGAAGCTGTGGTGGAAGAATTGGTGGGGCCTGCAGTCTGGGCGCATCAATGCCTTGAGTCTGCGAGAGCGGGTGTTCCTGTTTCTGGCCATCATTGCCGCTTGCATGGCTTTGGCCGATGTGCTGTGGCTGTCGCCCGCGCAAGTGGCGCACAGGCAATTGACGCAGCGCTTTGAGAAGCAAAGTGCCGAGTTGCAGCGAGCGCGTGAAGAGTTGAAAGCGCTGGCCCAGCCCGTTGATGCCGGTCAGGCCACGCGCGCTGAAATCGCGGCCCTCAACACCGAGTTGGAGTCCGTCAACCTCAGCATCAAAGAGGCGCTGCCCGACACCGCGCGGGCCACCCCGCTGGCGCAGGCATTGGGCCATTTGCTGCGCCGCCACCCTGGTTTGACCTTGGTGCACACGGCGGCCATGCCGCCTGAAATTGTGAAGGTCGAGCCGGGGCAAGTTGCCAACGCGCCCGCGCTGCCATTGAGCTTGACGCGTCAAGGCATTGAACTGACGGTGGCGGGTGCTTACCCGGATTTGACGCAATACGTTCAGACGCTTGAAAACTCGATGCCGCAGGTGCGTTGGGGCTCAATGACGCTCAAGAGCGACACTTTGCCGCCGCAGCTGACGCTTCAATTGTTCTTGCTGGGGGTGCAACCATGAAGCGTGCGCTGTTCTGCCTGATTGGCCCGCTGCTTGCTGCGGCGCTTGGCGTGGCCGGCGCCCAGAGCCTGCGCGACCCGACGCAGCCACCGCTTGATGCGGGCGTGTCCAGCGCACCCAGTGCACCCAGTGCTGCGCGCTCGCTCAGCTTCGACTCAAACGCCACCACTGTGATTGTGCGCAATGGGCACAGGTACCTGGCGGTGGGCACGCGTCTGTACGCAACCGGTGAAAAATTGGGCCAGGCGCGAATCGAACGTATCACCGAGACCGAGCTCTGGCTGCGCGAAGGCGGTGTGCTGCGCAAACTGCCCTTCTTTGACGGCATTGAACGCCATGCGGTCTCCGTGCCTGCTGCCAACGCACGCAAGTCGCGCACTCAGCCCCGCACCCCATCGCCTGGCGTCGCTCCTGCCCTTGATGTTCGACCCTGAGCCCTATCTAGAAAAGCCGACCCATGATGACTATTTTTCAACCCACCCGACCAGGCCCGCCCGCTTGTGCGCCCGCAGCGGCCTTGTCAAGCTTGTGTCTGGCGCTGGGCGTGAGCTTGCTGGCGGGCTGCGCGGCTGAGCGGCCCTTGCGCATGCCCAACGTGGGCGACACGATTCGTGCCGACCTGGCCGCGCTGCCCAAGCCGGTGTTTGTGCCCGCGCGCATCAGTGACGCCCTGGCCGAGCCGGCGCCGCCACCGGTGGCCTTGGCACCGGAGCCACGGTTGGACTTGCTGGTCAACAACGCCCAGGCGCGCGAGGTGTTTTTGGCGATCGTGGCCGACACGCGCTACAGCATGATGATGCATCCCGATGTGGCCGGCACCTTGTCGGTTACGCTGCGCGGCGTGACCGTGCTGGAGGCCTTAGAGGCGATTCGTGATGTCTACGGTTACGACTTCAAGATGGACGGCCGACGCATCACCGTCTATGGGCCAGCGCTGCAGACCAGGATTTTTACAATCAATTACCCGCATTCACAGCGGGTTGGTAGCAGCGACTTGCGGGTCTCGCCAGGGGCGGCGCTGCAGGCCAGCACATCGGGTGGAACGACATCCGGCTCCACGCAGCCCACGGCGAGCAGCCAGCAAGGCGAAGGCAGCCGCGTCACCACGACGTCCAAAACTGATTTTTGGGCAGAACTGTCGGGCGCTGTCAAAGGCTTGGTGGGCGCAGGGCCCGGGCGCAGCGTGGTCACCAGCCCGCAGGCCGGCATCATGGCGGTGCATGCCATGCCCGACGAACTGCGCCAGGTCGACAAATTCCTGAAGGCGGCGCAGATAGCGGTCGAGCGGCAAGTGATGCTGGAGGCCAAGATTGTGGAGGTCGAACTGCGTGATGGTTACCAGAGTGGCATCGATTGGTCGGCCTTGAAGAACGGCGGAGGCTCGACCGGTGCCATGGGTGTGATTGGTGGCAATGCCAATAGCCCGATCAGCAGTTCTGCGTCCACCATCACCTCGACCAATACCCTGGTACGCGGTGTGCAGTCCAATCTGCCCGGTTTTTCCGGCGGGTCGTCGCTCTTGGCCGACGCGATCTCGTTGCCCGCGGCTGGCGCCGGCCTGTTTGGTCTGGCATTTGCCACCGATGGCTTTCAGGCGGTGCTCGGTTTTCTGGAAACGCAGGGCGACGTACAGATACTCTCGAGCCCGCGCATAGCGACCCTGAACAACCAGAAGGCCGTGCTCAAGGTTGGGGCAGAAGATTTTTTTGTGACCAATGTGTCGGGGGGCACGACGACGAGCACGACCAGCAACTCCAACGCGACCGCGACCATGCCGTCCATCACCTTGACGCCGTTTTTCTCCGGCATATCGCTTGATGTGACACCCCAGATCGATGACGGTAACAAGATCATGCTGCATGTGCATCCGTCGGTGACCACCGTGACCGAAAAAGCCAAGCAGATTGATCTGGGCAGCGCGGGCAATTATGTGTTGCCCTTGGCGTCGAGCAGCATGAACGAGACCGACACCCTGGTGCGTATCCAGGACGGCAACATTGTGGCCATTGGCGGCCTGATGCAGATCGAGTCCAACCGAAAATCCTCGGGCTTGCCCGGCACCAGCGATGTGCCTTTTCTTTCGGCCATCTTTGGCAACCGCGCCAACACCGGCCGCAAAAAAGAAGTGGTGGTGCTGATCAAGCCCACCATCATCCGCACCGCGCAGGACTGGGAAGCACAGACCCGGCGCACCCGCGCCGCGCTGGAAGACATTGAAATCGTGCGCGCCCGCGTGATCCGCATTGACGGCACGGTGCAAGAGGGCGCAGTCAAAACTCCCATGCAGTGATGTATCTGCGGCACTTTTCACTGCGTGAGGCGCCGTTTTCCATCACGCCCGACAGTGCCTTCTTCTACGCCCATGACGGCGCGCAGGCCGCGCTCAACACGCTGCTGGTGGCGCTGCGCAGTGGCGAAGGCTTTCTGAAGATTGTTGGTGAGGTGGGTTGCGGCAAGACAGTGCTGTGCCGCCAGTTGCTCAAGACGCTCCAGGGCGAGTGTGTGACGGCCTACATCCCGAACCCCGACATGGGGCCCGATGATCTGCTGATGGCCTTGATCCATGAGTTGGGTGTCGAACTGTCACCGCCGCTGGGTCGCCACAAAGTTTTCAACGCGCTGCGTGACTGCCTGTTGAAACACGCTGAGGCGGGTCATCGCGTGGTGGTGTGCATTGATGAAGCGCAGGCCATTCCCCTGCGCACAGTGGAGAGCCTTCGTCTGCTGTCCAATCTGGAGACGGAAAAACGCAAATTGCTGCAAATCGTTTTGCTGGGGCAGCCTGAACTGGATCAAAAGCTGTCGCGCCCCGAGATTCGTCAGTTGTTGCAACGCATCACCTTCAGCGAGTACCTCGGGCCGATGATGGCCCACCGCGTACCCGGCTATCTGGCGCATCGTCTGGCAACGGCCGCATTGAGCGATGCCACCGATACCCAGGTGTTTGAGCCGGAGGCGGCGCAAGCCATCGCCCGCTTGAGTGGTGGTGTGCCAAGACTGGTGAATATTCTGGCGCATAAATGTTTGATGCTGGCCTATGGTGAGAACACGCACCGCGTGAACAGGCAACATGTACGTCTGGCCGGCGTCGACACACCCGGTGTGCGCGCGCTGGCGAAGACGTCCTGGTTATCGCGCTGGCTGATCTGGCGCAAATATCGGCCCGGTCAGGAAATTGCGCAAGACCAGCAGGGAGCAGCACTTTGAGCGTGATCAACAAAATGTTGCGTGACCTGGACAGCCGCCAGACCGGCGGCCCGGCACCAAATTCGGACCCGGCTCAAGGGGTAGACCCGCGCAGCGCCTTGACGCGCCATACCCTGAGCGTTCAACGTACTGAGCCGCCGGGGCGTCAGGCGTTCTCTTTCGCTCGCACGCTGCAACTTGTGACGATGGTGCTGACCGTGCTGGGCGTGGCAGCGTGGTTGTATCTGAATCAAAGCGCTGCGCCGCAGCCGGCGGCTGCGCCCACAGGGCAAGTCGCCATCAGCAAAACACCACCGGTGGCGCCAGCGGCGCCAAGCGCGGCCCCGCAAGCGACGAGCAGCGTGATGGGCGCGTCGCCGCCAGCGTCGCCAACGCGCACCGCGTCGCCCACTGTGCTTGCCAAGCCGGCTGTTGTGCCTCGCCCCGTGCCCGCCACCTTGCCTGCAGCAGTCGCAGTGCCTGCGCCCATGCCCGCTGCGACCCACCTTGATTTTTCGCTCAAGATGGACAACTTCCTGCAGCACACGCCTAGTCCAACGGCGCCGGCACGGCCCCCGGCCGCTGTCACAGCCCGCGCCGGGGCTGCGCCGGCCTTAGCCCCGGCCGCCCCGAATGTGCCAGCGCCAGCCCCGGCTGCTGTGACCCAAGCGACCCCATCAGCCGCATCCGCCGCATCCACCGCATCCACCGCATCCACCACGCAGCAGGCCCCGGCCCGAGCACCCGCCGCGCAGGAAGCCCTGGCGCAAGCCCAACAACTGTGGAACGCCGGTTCGCGCTCTGCGGCCATTGACCTGTTGCACCAAGCGTTGACGCTGGCCGAACGTGCCAGCCAAGCCGGCGCGCCATCGGGCTCTGCGTCGGTAGTGGCTGCCCTTGCCCGCGAACTGGCGCGCATGGAGCTGGCTGAAGGCCGGGTCAGTCAGGCGCTGGCGATGCTGACCCGGCTGGAGCCGGTGCTCTCAAGCGTGGCTGACATCTGGGCGATTCGAGGCAACGCGGCACAGCGTCTCGGCCAGCACGCAGCGTCGGCCTCCGCCTATCTGATGGCTCTGAAGTTTCGTCCGAGTGAGCCACGCTGGATGCTGGGCGCGGCCGTTTCGCTCGCAGCCCAGGGCCAAACGGCCGCTGCCGCCGAATTGGCGGAGAAGGCACGGGACGGTGGCGCGCTCACGCCCGAAGTCGCCAACTACTTGCGTCAATTGGGTGTGCCGTTGCGCGAGCGCTGAGGTCTATACTTAGTTCTGGTTACCAGGGATCTGTTTGTGCTCAAAAAAATCAATGTCCAGCAGCTTCGCCCCGGGATGCATCTGCAAGAGTTCTGTGGCTCCTGGATGGAGCATCCCTTTTTTCGCAGCAGTTTTGTCCTGAGCTCTGCCGAAGAAATTGCCGCCATTCTGGCGAGCAGCATCACGCAAGTGTGGATCGATTGCGACAAGGGCCTGGATGTCCTCGCAGGTGAAGCCGTCGTGTCCGAGGCCCAGTCGCAAGCCAAGGTGGACGACGAAGTCAAACAGGTGGCCGCAGGGAAACGCCAGATCGCACCGGTCGGTGCGGCGCAAGAACTTGAACGCGCCGCCAAGATCTGTCAGCGTTCCAAGCAGGCGGTGCTGTTCATGTTTGAAGAAGCGCGCATGGGCAACGCGGTGGATGTGGGTGGCGCCAAACTGCTGGTCGAAGAAATATCTGACTCGGTGGCGCGCAACCCCGGTGCGCTCATCAGCCTGGCCCGACTCAAGACGGCCGACGACTACACCTACATGCATTCGGTGGCGGTGTGCGCCATGATGGTGGCCTTGGCCAAACAATTGGGCCTGGATGAAGCGCAGACCCGTTCGGCCGGCTTGGCCGGACTGCTGCACGATCTGGGCAAGGCCGTGATGCCGGTGGACGTGCTCAACAAGCCCGGAAAGCTCACCGACGCCGAGTTCACCCTCATCAAAAGCCATCCGGTGGAGGGGCACAAGATGCTGCTGTGCGGCGACAACGCGGACCCGATTGCGCTGGAGGTTGGCCTGCATCACCATGAAAAGATGGATGGTTCGGGCTACCCGGATCAGCTGGCCGGCGATCAGATCAGCTTGTGGGCGCGCATGGGCGCAGTCTGTGATGTCTATGACGCCATCACCTCCAACCGGCCGTACAAATCGGGCTGGGACCCGGCCGAATCCCTGCGCAAGATGGCCGAGTGGACCAAGGGCCATTTTGACCCCCATGTATTTCAGGCCTTCGTGAAAAGCATGGGCATCTACCCGGTCGGCTCGCTGGTGCGGCTGACGTCCGGCCGCCTTGGCGTGGTGATGGAGCAAACGGCGAAGTCGCTGACCACGCCCTGCGTCAAGGTCTTTTTCTCGACCAAGTCCAACATGCGCATCGCGCCGCAGTTGATTGACCTGTCCAGGGCGGACACCCGCGAAAAAATCGCTGCGCGGGAAGATCCAGCCCAGTGGAACTTTCCGGATATCAATGAATTGTGGTCAGGCTTACCGAGCGCGCCCTGGTGAAATTTAGATCAAATACGGCTCTAGCCCTCGTAAATTAAGCCTGTGTAGCTATCAAAATAATACCAGAATCAAGAGCAAGCAGGACATCGTCGTCGCAGCTCAGGAATGCGGCGTCAGCTCAATCTCAGCACCGCATTGGGAACAGCGATGTTTTCATCTTGCCCCACGCAGGCAGTGCCGGTGCGGAAATTCCCGGTCGCTACGTTGCCGTCGTCGGCGGCGCGATCGATTTGCAGCGCCACGTCGCAGTCAATGTTTTGAATGCGAATGATGTTGACCCAGTTGGCTGGCAGTCCTGCCAGACCCGATTGGGAGATTCACTCAAAGGCCAACCGCGTAGAACGGCACTGGATCATTGGCACCGCCAGGCAAGCAGCTTGCGACCGATGCACGGACGTTTCCCGTGTTGATAACGCCATCATCGATTTTTAGATCAATTTCCATGGCGACATCGCATGGCAAGTTGGCCAGCTCAATGACGTTCTGGATGGAAGTCGGCAAGGTTGCCACGTTTGAAGTGGCACGCGAAATGATGCGCACGTTGCCGTATTTAGTTCGGATTTGTAGGCCATCGCCATGGATAAATCCTGCATTGACCAAGTGGTTGGGTACAAGGGGAACCTCGGTGGCGCCGGCAATCAGACCATTACCATTGCCCCCGGCCGCTACGTTTGGAATCTCGTTGGCGCTAAAAACCCAGTCGCCAGGCAGGTAGTGATACCGTTCTCTAAAGTATTGGGATGAAGTTTGCAGATCCTTGATGATGGCCATCACGTCCTTGACCTGCATGCCGCGAATCAGCGATTGCCCTTGAAGAATTCCCCCAAGAATCAACCCGATGATGACCAGCACAATGGACACCTCGACTAAGGTGAAGCCCTTCGTTGATTCCCTGGACGTCTTGAGCCCTTTAAGGTAGTTTGGCATCAATAGTGCCTTTCGATGCAAAGTCCACTAAATCGTCAAAACCAAGGACAGGAGAGAAACCCGATTGAGGAGACGGAATTACGATTGGCTTCATCTCAAAGACTCCGGTGGCGGCTCGATTGGCTAGCTCTCGGGTTCCCAGGCAATTGGGCGCCAGTGGTGGGCTTGGCGAGGCTGGAGCCAGTGCGGTGCACAGTGCGTTGTTGCCGGCCGCGTTGACATAGTAGGCGACATTGTCACGGCCATAGCTATAGACCACAAAGGGGGCATTAACAATCGTGGTGAGCGTTGTTTCACTTGCGTTGCGTGTGTTGACGGTGATGGTTCCCGGGGCTGCAATAAATGCCGCCTTGGTGACTGTACTGGTCAGCGCGTTCGTGACACTGTATTTGTACCGTGATCCCCACGGGTCGGTGGCAGGCACACCCAAAAGTGCCCATGGAATATTGCCGGTCAGACAAAGTGCTTCCGGATTTCCATCGTTAGCACCCGCTGCGCCGCAGTTCACCTTGCCGGAGTTGTCACTGTCGGCCCTGGGCAATTGATTGAGGCGTATCACATACCCAATCAGCGCGCTCTTAATTGCCTCAATATCTTGCTGCGCCTGGGCAACCTCCTCCTCGAAAGACTTCGCTCCCTTTCGCTGAAGCAGGGGTGAAATCAGGTCACCCGGCTGCAAAGACATCACCACGTCGTCAAACAGCCCGCCCGTTGCGGCTGCACTGTCGGTGAACTCGCGTTTCCATTTGGTGGCAGGAAGGTTTCCGTTGGTGTTCGCCCATTCGTCCGTTCCCGCAGTTGGGAGCGCGTTGCGAGTTCCCTTTACCGTGTAAGCGCCACTGCCATTGCGACCGTGAGAAATGATCACTGCCACGGCATTGCCAGCAATTTGCGTCACCACGCCGGCAGCGTCCCTGCTGTTGGAAATAATTCCGCCAGTGCTTCCGGCGTTAAAACTGCTGGTTAATGTCCAGTTATTTGGTGTTACCGACACTTGGTAGGAGAAGAAGTTATCCCACCCGTCCAATGCCATCTCCCGTGTCAAGCCAAGATTTGCAAACGGGATCAATCCAAATGCCCCGGCGCAGCGCGTTGTTGTATTGCCCGGCGTTAGTCGGTCATCATCTCCGCTACCGTCTGGCGCGGCAAAATCCAGGTCAGGACACGGCAGTCTTTTGTTCTGGCCCAAGTAGGTGACCAAGGCCTCCTGGATAAGAGCCTCGCGTTGTTTGGTAACACTGATTGCCGCCTGGTCACGTTGAGCATTCAACATACCCAAACCCATCGTGAGCATGATCCCAATTAGCAGAACGACGATCGCCATTTCGGCCAAAGTGAAGCCCGCAGCACGACCCCAAGTGGGGTGATTCACGCGAGAGGACTGTTTGCGCTGGTTCATGGTTGGCCGATTTAATACTGCTTTGTAAGAAACAGTGTTCGACTGAATGGAAAAAGGAACATGCCTGGATTTTGCTCTTAATGCTTTCGGCTCGTCAGGGAGTCTTTTGGAGTCAAAAACACCCGCCGAGGCGGGTGATTTGCCCTTCGTTCACCCATCAGACTTGGCACCTGCCACTGTCCGGGCAAGTGCCCGATTACAGGGTCCGGCAGACGGTATAGATGTTGTCGTCGTTGTAGACGCCGCCTACAACCGCAGCTAAGGGATTTGTATTTACCCCAACAGCGCCGACCGTTGCCAAGACCGCACCGCCATTGGCTATGCCATCGTCAAGCTGGGTGTCGAGCGCGCGCGCTGCCTTGCCTGGTACCTGTGATAGGCAGACCGATAGTCTGGCCGCGCCGGTCGTTGGCGTGACACCAAGTCCAACACCAGTTAGTCCGTTAAAGGCGTTGCGTGGCAGTGCGGCTGCGGCTGCATCGGCCGGATTGCCAGCAACGAATCCTGCCGCCTTGAGGGCTTGCCATAAAGCGGTCCCCTCGCCACCCCCGGTGAAGACCTGGTTCTGGGCGATGGCGATCAAGCCATTATTGTTGCCTGCAGCAGTGATAGTTGCCCAAGAGCCACCGCGGGCCTGTAGCAAGGCTAGGCCACCGGCAGCGGCACCGTCATCGCCAGGCAATCTGTGGAAGCGGTCAATGTAGGACTGGTAGGCCGCCGAGACGCCATTCATGTCATTGACGCCGTTCTTCACCTTGGCATTCTCAATCATCTCCTGCCCCTTGAGCACGCCGCCCAGCAGCAGCCCGATGATGACCAGCACAATGGCAATTTCAACCAGTGTGAAGCCCGATTGACGGGCCAAATTGCGATGTTTCATTAAATTTCCTTTCGGTGAAAACAAGAACCGGACCCAACAGAAGGTTGATGCCCATGACTGCAATGTAGGGCAAGACCGGGAGATCAGGAGTCTGAAAAATTTACGGTGTGCTGGCCGGCATGCGCAGCAAGAAGCTCAAACCGGTTTCGCCGGGCTCTGCGCTCAATTCGCCGCCGGCTTCGCGCAGGCTCTTGCGCGCCTGGTACAAGCCCAGCCCCAAGCCACCGGGGCGGCCACTGGCAAAGGGTTCAAATAGTTTTCCGGCTTCAATCCGCCCACCTGGTTCGGGCCAGGGGCTGAAGAACTCGATTTCTGCCATGGCAGGTGCTTCAGGCGTGGCCGCGATGCTCCGTAAGTGCAGGGTCGGTTTAACGGCGGTGACGTCTCGCCAGTTGGGTGCCAGGTTGGAAAACAGGTTGTCCAGCGCGCGCGAGAGCAGGCCGCGCGCGATCCAGGCGTGCGCCTGGCCGCTCAAGTTGAGCTCAATGCCCGCCAGATGGGCCGCCTTGGCAATGGCCAGACGCAAATCAATTTCACGCGCACTGTCACTCATGGGCCTATTTCCCAAGGCGGCGATCAGGCGGTAGGCCCGCTCTTGCGCCAAGGGCGCGTTCTCCTGCAGGCGCCGGGCTGCCGCAAGCAAGGCCGGTGCGTCGGCGCCCTCGGCAAAGTCGCTGCAGACCCAGCTCACCCATTGGGCCAGGTTACGCATGTCATGCTGCAGGTAGAGGGTCAGCCGAGCCCGTTCGGCCAGCGCGACCGACAGGGCTTCGGTACGTGCGCGCAAGCCGGTCTCCAATAGCAGCACAAAGACCTGTGCCAGTTGTTCGGCCAATAGCCGCGTGCCGCCACGGGAGGCGCTGTGGGTCATCTTGAGCGCCAGACGGACGTCGTTGCCGCTGGTGATTTCGCCTTGCATCAGGTTCGTGTTTTCCGGGTCGCTCGATGGGCGGGGTGCGGCCGTCGTGCTTGCTACCCCCAGTTCAATATGCACGGGCTGGCCAAACCAGCTGCCGTCCAGGCTCAGGTGTCGCCAGCCTGCCTCATGCAGCACTGGCCAGGCGGCGGCAGGAATAGCCAGGGGCTCGTGGTTTTGGCTGCCCAACTTCAGCAGTGCTTGCATGCGGCGGCGATAACGCCGGGCGCGCCGCGACAGCATGACGCCCGTGACCAGCAATACCAGCCCTGTGACCACGATAACCAGCGCCAGGCTACTGAGGGCGTTGGATGCCATATTTGTTCAAGTAGTAGTAAACATGTTCGCGCGCCAGACCAAGCCGGCGCCCGGTTTCCGCGACGTTGTAGCCGGTGGCGGCCAGCACCCGGCGCAGCAACTGCTCTTCGGCATTGGCGGCGGCCTCTTTGGGGCCATCGTGGAGCCGGGCCGTGAGCTGCAGGCGCGCTTCGCCGCCTTGGCTCAAAAGACTGTCCTGGCGCGCAAACAGTTCGGCCCGACGCAAGGCAGCATAGATGGTGCTCAAGGCGACCGGCTTGACCAAGAAGTCAAAGGCGCCGCGCCGTACGGCCTGGAACGCAGCGGCTTCTTCATCCTGCCCGGTCAGCACAATGACCTTGCTGCCGGGTGCCAGGCGCAAAGCGTCGTCCAGCAGCGCCAGACCTTCGGTCATGGTGCTGGGGTGCGGTGGCAGGCCGAGGTCCAGCAGCATCAGGGCAGGCGCGTGGGGTGCGGCCAAGACCTTGATCGCCTGCGGGCGGTCATGGGCGGTTTGCACGGCATAGCCCGCGTCCCGCAGGCTTGACGCCAGGTAGGCACTGAGCGCGGGGTCGTCTTCGACCAGTAACACCGCGCGTGCCGCTTCGCCTGCCGCAGGGACCGTGTCAGTCGTCACCACCGGTAATCCTGGACAGGAGGGGCAGGACCGCAACGCCAAAACCGATGAACAGCAAGGCAAAACCGGCGAAAACGCGGAACAAGACCCAGTCGGACGGCGTATCCGGGCTGACCGCCAAAAGAGCATAGCCCGCCAGCAACAGCAGCAGACCGACGGCGATCGTCAAACGACGTCGCACGGTGCGTGCCCGGTAGCGGGTGCGCAGTTGATCGAAGCCGCTTTCAGTCATGACTGCTTTCAAGCGTGAACAAAGGGGCCGGCGAAGATGCCCTTGGGCAAAAACGCATCAAAACCAGTGCCCGCTGCTGCGTCATTTTGACCGCCTGATCGTCACGGCGCCCGGTGCCACAATGTCAGTTCGTTCCAGGGTGCTGAGGTCCAGCGTTTCACCGACGCGCACCGGCCTGCCGTCCAGGTTGGCGCCGCGTCCGGTGCTCGTCACGCGGTTGGCGGGCGGGGCCGACAGGCCGTCCTGGACGGCCTGGCCGTTCACCCAGGCGGTGCTGTTGCCGTCTTGGCGCTTGACCACGCCATTGACCGTCACCAGGCTGCTGATGGGGGCCGCCGACTCTGCCTGCCCTTGCCCGAGCCCTTGCCGTGCCCGTGTGATCACTGCGCGCTCGGCGGGGGAGTAGAACAAGGTGCCCAAGCGCTCGCCCGGCTGCACAGTGACTTCACTGGCCAAAACTGAAGCTGCAAGCATCGCAGTCATCGCTGTCAGCCCGGTGCAGCGCCGCACAAATCCCGGAAAAGCCCCAGGTACCAGGCGACCCCGTGGCTTTGACGGCGACGAATCAAGCGGGAGGTCGGGTTTGTCGGGGGCGTTCATGGGGCAACATCTGGCATGGTAAAGAAGCGCAGCGTGCAACGCGCTGTCAAGCCGGTCTCGGTGCGCTCTGACAGCATGCAGGCATTGACCCTGAAGCGCCCCTTGACTTGCGCCTGGTAGTGGCGCAATAAGGCCAGCAGTTCTTCTTCATGAATGCTGAGCACGGCAAAGTCGAGGTCGTGAAAAACCGGGGCAATTATCTCGGTGGTGGCTTCGGCTGATGCAGGTGTGGCCTCACTGCCAGCCGCATCCATGGCTTGCAGGGCCAGCGGCCTGGGCGCTTGCAGGGTATAGACCAGCGTGTCGGGCAGCCCGGTGCGCTGGCGGCTGGCCAGCAATTGCTCGACCCAGCCTTCGCGCTCGGGCGTGCCCACCATGCCCTGCTGACGCAAGCGCTGAAAGCGACTGATTTCGGCCTGCATATTGGCCAGATCCGACTGCATTTCAGCCAGACTGGCCTGGTTGGCACTTTCGGACTGCTGCGCCTGGGTTAACTGGGTTTGCCCCCGGCCCTTGAAATAGCTCGAACCCAGATAAAGTGCCAAGCCGATCAGCAGCGCAGCGGCCAGCACCATCAGGCAGCGCCGCGCCAAGGACAGAATCTGAAGCTGATCTTTCATGGTCGGGTCGTCGCCAGGGCGTTCGCCGCGTCGGCTGGCTGGCCCGGCAGGCTCAGGCACCAAGACAGGGCCTGCTCGGCTTGCGGGCGCGCGCTGCCACCACCGCTCAGCGTTGCCTGCGCCAGCGCTTTGGCGGGATCCTGGATCAGGGTGACGCCCGGGATTTTTGCCAGCAAGGCGGACAGGTTGCGCACTGACTGAGAACGGGCCCTGGCGGGCTGGCTCTGGGGCAGGCTAATGTCAAAGCTGATTTCGACCTGACGCGTGGGCGTGGCGGGTTCGGTGGTGGGCATCTCGGCGCTGGCTGCTGGCGCCGGTGCACCACGGGTGCACACGGCTTGTTCGGGCTGCAGAATGCGCCACTCGAATTGGCTGACCCGTAACTCAGGGCGCTGGACAAGGACCTGAGCGATTTGCTGCATTTGGGTTGCCAGCGACGGCGCGGATGCCAATTCTTCCCGGTCCAGCTTGGCAGCCTGGTGCACCAATTCCGGTGGAACGCCAAAACCTGCCATCTTTTGCGCCACTTCGTTCAATTGTTGCTCAAGCTGCTGCGTGCGCTGGTCTGTCTGGTTGCGGCTGTTATGGCTGGTCATGATCTCGCGCAGGTTGCCGGCCGACGCCCACAGTGCCAGACCCAGGCTGATGCCGGCCACGGCATAAGCGGGCAGGCGCAGGCGCGTGGCAATGTAGCTGGTGCGACGAGACAAGGGTGCCAACTGGCCCACGGGTGAGGTGAGTGCCAAATCAAAAAGTGCAAAACGCCAGTCCAGCGGTGCTGCGCTGGTCCAGGGCGCTGGGGGCGCCACCAGTGGCAGTTGATCGATGGCAAGCAAAGGTGCCAAGCTCTCGCTGTCGCCCAGCAGCAGCACGCCAGGCTTGCGCCCGGATCGCTCCAGCACGCGGGTGTTTTCCAGGTGCCGCAACGTGCGAACAATTTCCGCAGCCTGATCTGCGGCTTGGGTGATGCCGGGAATCAGACGGCTCAAGACCGGAACCCGGTTCTTGATGAAGACGATGCGCAAGGCCTGGGCCGCCGGAAACACCACGAACAACTCTGTGGGCAAGCCCTTCTTGATGCCCATAAGAGCGAGCAGCATGGACGTGGCCCAGACGCCGGCAATCGGTGCAGGCAGCGCGTCCAGCGTCGAATTCACACGCTGGGCCGCATCCACACCCAGTAGCGTCAGGCGCGGCGGGGCGATGCGATCCATCAAGCCGCCGCTGGCTGCGGTGGGCAGCGTGGTGCGAAACAGCGTATCGGGGAAGCGGCTGGCCAGTTGCCGGGCGATAAAGGCTTGGCGGTCGCGTCCGAAGATGCGGGGAATCTGGATTTCGGCAAAGCTCTCTTCGGCCAGGTCCGTGACAAGCCAGACGGGTCCGTCGGCGGGGCCGTCATGGGCCTGCCAGCCCGCGCGGCTTCTCTTCCAGAGTTGGGGCCCTGCGGGGGCGAGATGGAGCACGAACTTCATGGCAGGCTCAAGTTTTCATCTTGGCGATGGTGTCGTAGATTGGGCCCAGCACGGCCAGCATGATCCAGCCCAAAATCAGCCCCATCACGACGGTGAGCGCGGGCTCAATCATGGCCTGCACCTTGCCGACCGATTCGTCAATATCACGGGTATAAAAATAACTGATGTTGCTTAATGCCGAGTCCAGCGCACCGGTGGACTCGCCGACTTTGAGCATGCGAATCACGAGCGATGGAAACAGCGCTTCAGCGGCAAAGCTTTCTGACAGTGACGCGCCGTTGATGACCCGTTCACGGGCTCGCCGAATGGCTTGCTGAATGACGACGTTGCTGGATATTTCCTGGCAATAGACCAGGCCTTCTATCAATGGAATGCCGGTGCGGTACATCAGCGCAAAGGTATCGGCAAAGCGCGCCAGGATCATTTTCTTGAGCACCGGGCCCACATAAGGAATGCTCAATTGCATTTGGTGCAGCTTGTAACGCACTGCCGGAAATGCCGCCGATAAAGACAAAGTCAGCATCACCAGCGCCGGCGGGACCGACAGAATCAACCACCAATAGTTCACGAAGAAGCTTGACAAGCCAATAAGCAGGCGGGTTTGCAGCGGTATCGCCTGTCCCATGTTATTGAGAAAACCCACCAACTGGGGCACCAGATAAATCATCAGGAAGAAGACCACGCCGCCAATGACCACCAGCACGAAACTGGGGTACATCAGGAGCTTCTTGGTGGTGGAGGCCATTTCGTCCTGCCACTTGAGCGAGCGCACAATTTCCTTGAGCACGTCGGGCAGTTGGCCGGTGACTTCGCCCGATCGGATCAGGCTGACGATGGTCGGTGAAAAAACACCCGGGTAAGCGGCAACGGCTTCGCCAAAGGTTGAGCCCGCTTCGATCTTCTCAAACAAGCCGCTGGACAGGTCGCGGCTGGACGGCGACTCGGCCTCGTCGCGCATATCACCCAAGGCGGTGAGCAGGGGTACGCCGGCACGCACCAGCATCTCGATCTGGAAAAAGAAATCGATGACCTCGCGCCTTGGCATGCTTTTGACAATGCGCTGGCGCGACTTCAGTGCTTTGGCTGATACCAGCAGCAGGTCAATGCGTTTGAGCTGGGCCTCCAGATCAAACTCATTGAGCGCCTCAATCTGGCCCTTGTTGATATGGCCTTCGGCGCTGGCGGCGCGGTATTGGTAAAGCGCCATCAGCCGATCAGCTCCGTCAGGTCGACCACGCGGCCTATTTCCTCAAGGGTGGTGAAGCCCTCGCGCACGCGGCGCATGCCATCTTCAGCCATCGAAATAAAGCCGCGTTGGCGCAGGTGATCGCTCATGGTCTTGAGGCTGGCGCGCTGGGTCACCAGTTCATCCAGATCGGCGTCGAACTTGAGCAGTTCCATGATCGACATACGGCCTTTGTAGCCCTGCTGCTCACAGGCGGGGCAACCGACCGGCCGGTAAATGCGGGCGGCTTCGCCCGCCGCGAGCCTGAGCAGTTGCACCTCAATCGGGCTGGGCGTGTGCGGCGCTTTGCAAGCCGGGCATAGCGTTCGGATGAGCCGCTGCGCAATGATGCCGATGACGTTGCCGGCCAGCACGTCGGGCTTGATCCCCAGGTCAATCAAGCGCGGAATGGAGCGAATGGCGGAGTTGGTGTGCAAGGTGGTAAACACCTGATGACCGGTCATGGCGGCGCGAAAGGCCATCTCGGCGGTGTCCTTGTCGCGCACTTCGCCCACCAGGATGATGTCCGGGTCCTGGCGCATCATGGAGCGAATGCCTTCGGCAAAATCCATCTTGACTGCGTCTGAAAGCGAGGTCTGGCGAATCACCGGCATCGGGTACTCGACCGGGTCTTCCAGCGTCATGATATTGACGGCCTCGCTGTTGAGGTGGCCCAGCACGGAGTACAGCGTGGTGGTCTTGCCCGAGCCGGTGGGACCGGTGACCAGCAAAATACCCTCGGGCCGCGACAGCATCAGTTGCAGTAAATTGAGCTGCGGCTCCGACAAGCCCAGGCCCGTGATGGCCACGATGCCGCGCTTGCGGTCCAGAATGCGCAGCACAAAGTTTTCGCCATGAATGGTGGGCTGCACGGCCGAGCGAAAATCAACCGGCCGACCCGAAATGGTGAGCGAAATGCGGCCGTCCTGGGGCGCACGGGTTTCGGCGATGTTCATGCCCGCCATCACCTTCAGGCGCACCACCATGGCTGACCAATAGCGCAGGTGCAGCACGCGCACCTGGCGCAGAACACCGTCAATGCGGTAGCGAATGCGCAGAAACTGCGTCTCAGGCTCAAAGTGCACGTCCGAGGCGCCGCGCAAGGTGGCGTCTGCCAGCAGCGCGTCAATCAGACGCACTACCGGGTGGCTGTAGCCTTCGGATTCCTGGATCAGACTGGCCATGTCAATGGTGCCAGTCTCCAATTCCTGCAAGATGCCATCAATCGACAGCTCATGGCCGTAAAACTGCTCAATCGCACTGAGCACCTCGGCGCTGCTGGCCAGGCGCCAGCGCGGTTGCGGCCCGTCGGCAAGCAGCGCGTTGATCTGGTCACCCGCCACAATGTTGTTCGGGTCGGCACTGGCGATGATCAGTTCGTTATCAAGCAGATTCAGGCTGACCGGAAACAGCGCATGGCGCTTGGCCAGGGTCTTGGGAATCAAGGCCAGCGCACTCGGATCGGCCACAATGCCCTTGAGGCTGATGGCCTGCTCCCCCAGTTTGTCCGCCAGCGCGTTGCGCATGTCGTCTTCAGTGACAAAGCCCAGTACCAGCAGGGCCTCACCCAACTGTTTGCCGGTACTTTTTTGCTCCTGCAGGGCAATGCGAAGCTGATCCTGGGTGATCAAGCCCAATTCGACGAGCCTGTCGCCTATCCGGACCGGCGGCTTGCTGGGCTGGTTGGCCATGATGTTTGCGCTACTGCTCATGAGGGGATTCGGTCGGGGTGGCGGCTTGTAATTGAACTAACCTCTCTTGCACCTCAGCCAATGGCACGCCACTGCCGCGTTCGCCGCCGGATTGGGCGGACAGCGCCAAGGTCAGCTCGTAGTAGTGGCGCGCTGCCGGGTATTGGCGCAAGCGGTCCAGCGCGACCGCGAGATTGAAGGCATGCAGCGCCACCCCCGGCGACAGCAGGTGGGCACGCTGAAACGCCAGTTGGGCTTGCGCCAATCGACCTTGGCGCACCAGGCTGTGTCCCAACACCGACTGCGCTGGCGCAGAGTCGGGATTCTGCTCTGCAACATCGCGCGATTGGGCGCCGAGCTCTCGTGTGTCTTCAGCGGGGCTCAAGGTCAACAAACCGGCCCGTGCGACCGGGTTGCCCGGCTCTTGGCGCAACACGCGCTGGTAGTAGGACCGGGCTTCTTCTGTGCGGCCCTGTTGATGGGCAATGTAGGCCAAACCCAACAGGGCGTCGCGCTCCTGCGGGTTATCAGCCAATGCTTGGGCGTAGGCTTGTTTGGCCTCTGGCAGGCGGCCCTGGGTTAAGGCCGCATAGCCTGATTCAAGCGCAGACGCACCGCTGCGTCGGCTTTGCAGCATGGGCTCAATGGTCTTGGCGGGCGCAGCCGCTGACTGGGGCCGTGCGGGCGACCTGAGCGCATTGGACGACCTTGCCGGTGTCCGCGGCGCGGTCGGGGCCGCCACGGTGGGGGGCGGCTGCAGTGCGGGCGCGGGTGCGGCCTCAATCGCGGTTGTTGGTGCCAGCGCAGGTGCGATGGCAACGGCTGGGGTGGCAGGCGGCGTGACCGCGGCACTCTGGAACCAGCTCATGGGGTCGCCCCACAATCCCAATAAAACACTCCCCAGCCCGGCGGCCAGCAGGACGGCGATGCTCAGCAGTGCGATCAAACGGGTAGGTCGCGCCGCTTTCGGGCCTGCGGCCTTGGCTCGCACAATACTTTGCGCCACGCGCGGGGCGTCCTTGGGCTGCGGACGATTGCTCAAAGGCGCTGCAGGCGGCTCGAATTTGGGCAGTGGTACGGCCATCGGCGGCTCAGCGCGGCGCTCTGGCATGCTCGGTGGCTGATGGGTCGGTAGCGGTGCCGGCCCGGCCACCGGTGGTTCCGGCTGGGGGGGCGACTTCAGCCCCAAGCCAACTGAATCTGTCATGGCAGCTGCGCCGGATTGGTCTGCGGGTGGCTTCGTCGGGGGGGTGACGTTTGTAGGAGTCAATTCCAGCCCCAATGTGGGCCAGTCGTTGCCGGGCGCTGCATTCGGCGCTGTCGCGGGGGAATGCGGTCCAGGTGCGGGAGCGGCTTGTGGCCCAGGCGTCGGCAAATCAAATGTCATCTCGCCGGGTTTTGGCGCTGCGGCCTCAGCGCTGGCTGCCGCCGCGGCTTTGTCCTGGCTGGCGCGGTTCAGGGCGTCAAGAAGCAGACTCATGCTCAGTTCCGCAGCGACGGCAGCGGCGCTCGACTCGGCCCCGCATTGATGCGCACCGCGTCAATGGCCTGCGGCAAGAGCGCACGGTAATCGCGCAGGTCCGCGTCCAGGCTGGCATCGCGCAGCACCGTTGGCCGCAGGAAAATAACCAGCTCCGACTTGCTGCTGCTGTCGTTGCGGTACTTGAACAGGTCGCCCAAGAAGGAGACCCGATTGAGGCCCGGCACCTCATCGGAGTTGTTGTCGCGGCTGTCTTGCATCAAGCCGCCCAAAATGGCAATGTCACCCGATTGCACCCGCAGCACTGATTCCATCTCGCGCGTTTGAACCTCGGGGATGCGATTGATCAGGTTGTTTTGCGCCAGCACCGGGTTGGGGTCGGTGGCATAACCCGTGATGCGGCTGATGGTTGGACGCAGGTTGAGCGTCACTTCGTTGGCTTCACTGATCTGCGGCACCACGGTCATGAGGAAACCAATCGGCACGGTGTTGATGGTCGTGGTGTAGGTGGCTGGCGTGGCCGCCACGCCCAGCGACGCGGCTGTACCCGGCGTGACCGTGATCGAGAAGTAGACTTTGTTGTCCACCACCTTGAGCACGCTGCTCTGGTTGTTGAGCACCGACACTTTGGGACTCGACAGCACGCGCAAGGTGCCAAAAGACTCCAGCAGGCTCAACATGGCCGACAGGTCGGTATCGCCATCCCACAGGCGAAACTGTTTGAAGCTCAGCGATGCGATGGAACTGACCAGGCCACCAGTTTGCAGGCCGCCGCTACCCCCCGCAGGACGCACCGTGATGCCGGAGCCGGCGTTGGCACCGCCCGTTTGCAGTAGCGACCAATCAATGCCCTGCTGGTAGCGGCTGGAGAGATCAACCTCGACAACAGTGGCTTCAATCAAAACCTGACGCCGCGCTGAGCTGAGCACCCGGTCCAGAAACTCGCGCACCTTGGCGTGCTGGTTTTGGGTTGCGCGCACGCTGATGTTGCCGGTTTCGGGGTTGGCGATAACGGAGGCCGCCTCGCGAAATGTGGTGCGCGGCAGCGCAACTGCGGCTGCTGGCGCGGCGACGACGCCCGTGCCCGTGCCCGTGCCCGTGTTACCAGGATTGAGCGCTGGCTGCGGCACAGCTGCCGTGGCAACCTCCGGCAGCACTTTGTCTGTCTCCCGCAGCAGGTCCACCAGGTTGCCGTAGAGCGTGGTCCAGAAACGGTTGTTCGAGGTGTTTTCGATCGACGAGGTCGACGCATTGCTGCCGCCACCGCCGCCGGTACTGCCAGCCCCGCCGCCAGTGGAGGCGACGTTGGTCGACGTACTGATGCTGGTCTTGGCGTCGCGCTGGATGTTGGGGTAGTCCACCCGGTAGTGCTTGAGGTAGGGTGAATCCGGCTGGATCGAGAGATTCTTGCCCTCCATCTCGTAGCGCAGATCGACCTGGCGCGCCACCCGATCGAGAATCTCTGTGAGCGTTTGGTCGTGCACGTTCATGGTGACGGTGCCCGCTATGCTTGGGTGAATGTCAACATTGAGCTTGGCATCACGCGCCAATGCGAACAACAGGTCCTGCACATTGACGTTGTTCATGACTACGCTGTACAGCTCCTGGCGAACACTGGGGCGCGGTGGTGGAGGCAATGGCGGCGCCACGGCAAAATCCGGCGCCCGGCCTGCCACTTGCGGTCCCGGTACCAGGTGCTGCTTTGCTGGCGGTGGCGCGGGGGGCGTCGCACAGGCGGTCAAAATCCCGATGCAACTGCTCAGCAATAGGCGGCTTGTCAAGCAGGGGCGGCTGGGCAGCCTGTAGTTTGATGGTGAAAATGTCACGGTGTCTGTTCTTGTTGGATCTTGGCCCAGGATCTCACCATGGGACGGTTGTTCTTGAAAACTGCCGGTAGCTCATTCATGGCCAACGCGGCAGCCCGGAACGACTCAAAACGACCTGAATACAAAGACAAATAAGTTCGTCCCTGGTAGACACTGTAACGCGCAAAGAGCTGCGTTGGATCGATTTGTGTGGTAGCTAGGCCCAAGTCGCGGTCCGGGCTGGTGCTTGAGTCCAGTGCCGCCAGCTGGATGGTGTAGCCGCCCAAGTCTGCTTGCTGCAACAAGGTCTGGGTGCGTGCCAGGAGTGCGTCAAGGCGCTGGTCCGACGCCGTGACCCGCGCTGGGGCTACGCGCGTCGCAGCGGGCTTGACTGCTGCCGCAGGTGCAGCAACTGTCGCAGGTGCAGCAGCGGGCGCCACTGCAGGCCTGGCGGCCAAGACCTGGGGCTCACTCGCTGGTGTCGCCACTGCAGTGGGAGCCATGCGCCACCAACCCAGTAGACCGATGACGCCAGCGCTGATGACGCTGGCCATGGCAAAGCTCAAGCCAGCCAGGCGCCAACGAGAGCCCAAGGCTTTGGCTTTTGGCGCAAGGGTCAGCGGCAGCTCTCGCACCGCGCTGTCGACATGCTGCGCCTCCACACTGGTCGCGCCTTGGGCGTAGGCGGCCAGCAAGGCCTTGTCGGCCAGTAAATTGATGCGCCGTGCACGCCCGTCAGAGGCATTGACCAGACGTGTCAAGGCTGCCGCTGAAAATAGCCGGGCGCCATGCCAGCCGGCGGCTCGCAGCCGATGATCGATGTACGCACTGGCCTCGTCGGCCAGCAGCGCAGGCAGCTCGAAGCGGTGAATAACCCGGTCGCGGACCTGGCGCAGGCGTGGGTCGCTTAGCAGGGCATCGAGTTCGGGCTGGCCAAACAGCATGATGTTGATCAGCTTGTGTTGCCCTGTCTCCAGGTTGGACAGCAGCCGGACCTCCTCCAGCGACTCAACCGGCATGGCATGGGCTTCATCAATCACCAGCAAGACCCGTTGGCCGCTGGCGTGTCGACGCAGCAATTCTTGCTGAAGGGCCGCCAGCTTGCCCTCCATGGATTCACTCAAGCTGCTCAGGCCCAGATCACGCGCGATGGCCGCGATGATTTCGTCGCGGCTGAAACAGGGGTTGGCCAGGTAAACGGCGCAAACCTCGGGCCCAAGTCGGCTGATCATCAGCCGGGCCAACAAGGTTTTGCCGCTGCCCACTTCGGCGACCAGGGTGATGATGCCCTCGTCATGCGCGGCCACATGCAGCAGGGCCGAGAGAATGTCGCCCCTGCGCCCGCCCGAAAAGAAGAAATCCAGGTCTGGTGTGATCTGGAAGGGCGGTTTGCTCAGGCCAAAATGGTCCAGGTAAAGAGATGACATGGGCTTAGTGTAGGGTCTGCAAATTTGCAGATTAGACAACACCGCCCTGGCGCACAAGCAGCGCGCGTGGTGTGAGTTTGGTAGATCGAACTGAACCCGCGCCGTGTCATGGCGCATGTTCTCGAATACGACGCCGCAAGATCAAGCAAGGCCAGTGCAAGAAAACGCTGAAAATTTATATTAAAAACAGCGCTAGCCAACGTGGTATATGACTAAGTAGCTCCTTATTCAGGAGCTACTAAGGGGTCATTATTTTGTTGGCCTTGGAATCGCCAGCGCGGCCCGGCTGTTCAAACCGGCCTGGTTGTGGGCATGTACTTGCGCAGTTCCTGCTTGGCAATGGCGTTGCGATGCACTTCGTCCGGCCCATCGGCAAAGCGCAGGGTGCGGGCGTTGGTGTAGGCGTAAGCCAGTGGAAAGTCATCGCACATGCCAGCGCCACCGTGCGCTTGCATCGCCCAGTCAATCACCTGGCAGGCCATGCTGGGGGCCACGACCTTGATCATGGCGATCTCGTTCTTGGCAAATTTGTTGCCCGCCACGTCCATCATCCAGGATGCCTTGAGCGTGAGCAGACGAGCCATATCGATCTTGCAGCGCGCTTCGGCAATGCGCTCTTGCGTCACCGTCTGGGCGGCAATGGCTTTGCCAAAGGCGACGCGGCTGGCGGCGCGCTTGCACATCAGCTCCAGTGCGCGCTCGGCCTGGCCAATCAGACGCATGCAGTGGTGGATGCGACCCGGGCCAAGGCGACCCTGCGCGATTTCAAAACCGCGACCTTCACCGAGCAGGATGTTGCTGACCGGCACGCGAACGTTTTCAAACAGTACTTCCATGTGGCCGTGCGGCGCGTCATCGTAGCCCATGACGTTGAGCGAGCGCACCACCGTGACGCCGGGCGTATTGGAGGGGACCAACACCATGCTTTGCTGCGCATGACGCTCGGCTTGCGGGTTGGTTTTCCCCATGACAATGTGAATGGCGCAACGCGGGTCGCCGGCGCCGGAGGTCCACCACTTGCGACCATTGATCACGTAGTCATCACCGTCACGCTCCATGCGGGTCTGGATGTTGGTGGCGTCACTCGATGCCACCTCGGGTTCGGTCATGGCGAAGGCCGAGCGAATCTTGCCTTCTAACAAGGGTTTGAGCCAACGCGCCTTGTTCTCTTCAGAGCCATAGCGGGCGATGGTTTCCATATTGCCGGTGTCCGGGGCCGAGCAGTTGAAGACCTCACTGCTCCACAGCACACGGCCCATGATTTCGGCCAGCGGCGCATATTCCTGGTTGGTCAGACCGGCGCCCTCGTAGCCGGAAGCGGCAGCGCTGTCCACGGGCAAAAACAGGTTCCACAAGCCTGCGGCCTGTGCCTTGACTTTGAGGCCCTCAATAAGTTCCAGAGGTGTCCAGCGTTTGCCCGCTGCGGTGTTGGCTTCTATTTCAGCATGCCAGGCACCCTCGACGGGATAGATGTGGTCATCCATGAAGGCCTGCAATTTAACTTGCAGTTCTTTTGTTTTGGGGGAGTAGTCAAAGTCCATGGGAGCTCCAGTTGTAGTCGTGAGTGAGGGCGCGGATTGAATCGTTCGCTGTGATGCGCGCAGTTCAGCTCTTTTTCGCAAATTGCCAAGCCATCTGGGCCAGGGGTTTGGCACCCGCGCCAGAGCTCACCGCCTGCGCGCTGGCGGCGGTGCCCATCTGGGCGCGCTTGGCGATGCCTTGCAAAATGGCGGCTATGCGAAACATGTTGTAAGCCATGTAGAAGTTCCAGTCTGCCTTGAGCTCATCGGGTTTCACCAGCCCCGTGCGTTCGCAGTACAAGCGGATGTATTCGTCCTCGCTGGGAATGCCCAGGTTCGCCAGATCGATCCCGCCAATGCCGCGAAACGCCCCCGGCGGAATGTGCCAGGCCATGCAGTGGTAGCTGAAATCTGCCAGCGGATGCCCCAGCGTGGACAGTTCCCAGTCCAGCACCGCCACAATGCGCGGCTCGGTCGGATGAAACATCAGGTTGTCCAGGCGGTAGTCGCCATGCACGATGCTGACCATGTGCTCGGCCCGCGCCATCGCTGGAATATGCTGGGGCAACCAGGCCATGAGCTGGTCCATCTCAGGGATGGGTTCCGTGACGGAGGCGACGTATTGCTTGCTCCAGCGGCCGATCTGGCGCTCAAAGTAGTTGCCCGGCTTGCCGTAAGAGGACAGGCCCCGCTCTGCGAACTTGACGCTGTGCAGGGCGGCGATCACGCGGTTCATTTCGTTGTAAATGGCGCCGCGTTCCTCTTTGCTCATGCCGGGCAAGGTCTGGTCCCAGAGAATGCGGCCGCTCATGAATTCCATGATGTAAAAGGCGCGGCCAATGACCGATTCATCTTCGCACAGGCAATACATGCGCGGCACCGGCACGTCGGTGCCCTGCAAGCCGCTCATCACCGCAAACTCACGCTCAATGGCGTGCGCCGAGGGCAGCAGTTTGGCGACCGGGCCGGGCTTGGCGCGCATGACATAACTTTGCGTCGGCGTGTTGAGCTTGTAAGTGGGGTTGGACTGGCCCCCCTTGAACGACTCGACGGTCAAGGGGCCACAAAAGCCCGGCAGGTTTTTGTCGAGCCAGGCCGACAAGGCGACCACGTCAAAGGCTTGTTTGTCGGAGACGGCCTGCGTGCCGATGAAATGCTCAAAATTGCTCATGGAACTGTTTTTCTCGGGTTCAGTTATCGGCGTCTGCGATCAGCATCAAGGCGTCGCGGTTGCGAATGACCAGGCCACCCGGTTCGATCCGAATGGTTTCCTCGCGCTCCATGGATTTGAGTTCCTGGTTGACGCGTTGGCGCGAGGCACCCAGCAATTGCGCCAGTTCCTCCTGCGCCAATTGCAGGCCGATGCGCATTTCGCGCCCGTCGCTGAGCGAGGGCACTCCGTAGCTGCGCACCAGGTGCAGCAATTGCTTGGCCAGCCGGGCCCGCAGCGGCAGCGTGTTGAGGTCTTCCACCAGACCGTACAACTGGCGGATGCGACGCGCGTGCAATCGTAAAAGCGCTTCGTAGAGTTCCGCATGCAGAGCCAGAATTTTTTTGAAATCCGCTTTGGCGACACACAAAATGGTGGTTACTCCATGGGCGTAGGCATCGTGCGTGCGCCGGTCGCCGTCGAAGATCGCCACATCGCCGAACCAGATGCCCGGCTCCACATAAGTCAGCGTGATCTGCTTGCCCGAGATGGAGGTGGAACTGACCCGCACGGCGCCACGCGCGCAGGCAATCCAATCTTCCGGCGGCTCGCCGCGGGCAGTGATCAGTTCGCCGTCCTTGTAACGTTTGACGTAAGCGCATCGCAGAATATCGTGTCGCAGGGATGGCGACAGGGTTGAAAACCAGCGACCGGAATTGATCGCTGAACGTTCTTCGATGGTAAGGATCGGTTCTTCCATAGTCTGTCCTTTGGGTGACTGGTAACTGGCAAATTGTCACGTGGGGGACGAGCGCCTTGGCCCAGACGTGTCGCCTGCGTGCCTTTCCCCGACTTCATTGACTAATGAAGTCCGCGCTCGTCGGGCTCGTCGGTGGAGGTGCTGATGACACTGGTCTGCAGACCCTTGGCCTTGCGCCAGACGTAAATGACGTAGCCACTGAAGCCATACGCCACAAACAGGCCAAACATCACGATCGGCGGGTCGATGTTGATGACCGCGATGCCCAGGGCAATCAATACAATTACGACGAAGGGCACGCTCTTTTTCATGTGCAGGTCTTTGAAGCTGTAAAACGGCACATTGGTCACCATGGTCAGCCCGGCATACAAGGCCAGGGCAAATGTGGGCCACGCCACACTGGGGCCTTTAACCCCCATATCCGTCATGACCCAGATAAACCCGGCCAGCAAGGCAGCGGCGGCCGGCGATGGCAAACCTTGAAAATAGCGCTTGTCCACCACCCCGGTGTTGACGTTAAAGCGTGCCAGCCGCAACGCGCCGCACGCGCAGTAGACAAAGGCGGCAATCCAGCCCCAGCGTCCCAGGCCCTTCAGCGCCCAGACATAGGCAATGATCGCGGGCGCGGCGCCAAAGGAAACCATGTCCGAGAGTGAGTCCATCTGCTCGCCAAAAGCGCTTTGCGTGTTGGTCATGCGGGCGACGCGGCCATCCAGAGTGTCAAGCACCATGGCACAAAATATGCCTACTGCAGCGAGATCGAAGCGGCCATTGATGGCCATCACAATGGCATAGAAACCCCCAAAAAGTGCAGCCAGGGTGAAGAGGTTGGGCAGGATATAAATGCCCTTGCGGCGCTTTCTCACCACGATGGCGTCGCCTTGGGCGAAGTCTGAATCGTTTCCGTCATGCATAGAAATGGGTCTCCTGACCTTCATAGTAACAAAGGCCACTAGAGTGGCCTTTGTTGGGAGCGCTGTGCGCTTTAGTTGCGGGTCTGGTCGACCAGCTTGTTCTTCTTGATCCAGGGCATCATGGCGCGGAGCTTTTCACCCACTTGCTCGATCTGATGCTCTGAGGTCAAGCGACGTCGGCTCAGCAAAGTGGGTGCACCAGCCTTGTTTTCCAGGATGAAGCTCTTGGCGTATTCGCCAGTCTGGATGTCTTTGAGGCACTGGCGCATCGCGTCTTTGGTGGCGCTCGTCACAATCCGCGGACCGGTCACATATTCGCCGTACTCGGCGTTGTTGGAGATCGAGTAGTTCATGTTGGCGATGCCGCCTTCATAGATCATGTCCACGATCAGCTTGAGCTCGTGCAGGCACTCAAAGTACGCCATCTCGGGCGCATAGCCGGCTTCAACCAGGGTTTCAAAACCGGCCTTGATCAGTTCGACCGTGCCGCCGCACAAGACTGCTTGCTCACCAAACAGATCGGTCTCGGTCTCTTCACGGAAGCTGGTTTCAATGATGCCGGCCTTTCCGCCGCCATTGGCCATCGAATAGCTCAGGGCCAAGTCGCGCGAACGCCCTGACTTGTCTTGATGGATGGCAATCAGGTGCGGTACGCCGCCGCCTTGGGCATAGGTGCCACGCACGGTATGGCCAGGCGCCTTGGGCGCGACCATCCAGACATCGAGATCCGCACGAGGGCTCACCAAGCCGTAGTGCACGTTGAAGCCGTGAGCAAATACCAGCGAGGCGCCCTGCTTGATATTGGGCTCAATGTCATTGCTGTAGACCGTTGCAATATTCTCATCGGGCAACAAAATCATGACGACATCAGCGCTCTTGACTGCATCGGCCACTTCAGCCACGTTGATGCCGGCCTTCTCAACCTTGCTCCAGGAAGCGCCGCCTTTGCGCAAGCCAACCACCACTTTCACGCCACTGTCGTTCAGATTCTGGGCGTGGGCATGGCCCTGGCTGCCGTAGCCAATGATCGCGACTGTTTTGCCTTTGATCAGGCTCAGGTCACAGTCCTTGTCATAAAAAACTTTCATTTCTCTCTCCGTTGTAAAAAATTAAACTCGCAAAATTCGTTCGCCGCGGCCGATACCGCTAGAGCCGGTGCGCACCGTTTCCAGAATGGCACCGCGTTCAATCGCCTGCAAAAACGCGTCGTTCTTGGTCTGATCGCCGGTTAATTCTATGGTGTAGCTCTTTTCGGTGACGTCAATGATGCGGCCCCGGAAGATGTCCGCCATGCGCTTCATTTCTTCGCGCTCCTTGCCCACTGCGCGCACCTTCACCATCATCAATTCGCGCTCGGTGTATGCCCCTTCGGTCAAGTCGACGACCTTGACCACCTCAATCAGGCGGTTCAGGTGCTTGGTGATTTGCTCGATGACTTCGTCCGACCCGGTTGTGTGGATGGTCATGCGCGACAAGCTGGCATCTTCCGTGGGCGCCACCGTGAGTGACTCGATGTTGTAACCGCGCGCTGAAAAAAGTCCCACCACGCGTGACAGCGCACCGGGCTCATTTTCCAGAAGGACTGCAATGATGTGTTTCATAGTGTGTGATTCCTCTTTTTGTTGCCCTCCCCCTGGGGCGGTAACCGCAGGGCTTGGCAAACAATAGATTCGTACAAAGTTAAAGTTGATTAGAGATCTTCAGAGCCCAGCAGCATTTCGGTAATGCCCTTGCCGGCTTTGACCATGGGAAACACGTTCTCGGTCGGGTCGGTGCGAATGTCCATGAAGACAGTGCGGTCCTTGAGCTTGCGCGCTTCACGCAAGGCGGGCTCCACGTCTTGCGCGCGCTCGATCAGCATGCCGACGTGGCCATAGGCCTCGGCCAGCTTCACGAAGTTGGGCAGCGCGTCCATGTAACTGTGGCTGTAGCGGCCTTCGTATTCAACCTCTTGCCACTGGCGCACCATGCCGAGGTAGCGGTTGTTCAGTGACAGGATCTTGATCGGGGTGTTGTACTGCAGGCAAGTAGAGAGTTCCTGAATGCACATTTGCACCGAGCCGTCGCCGGTGATGCAATACACCTCACTGTCGGGCTTGGCCATTTTGATGCCCATGGCGTAGGGAATGCCCACACCCATGGTGCCCAGGCCGCCGGAGTTGATCCAGCGCCGTGGCTCGTCGAAGCGGTAGTACTGCGCGGCCCACATCTGGTGTTGTCCCACGTCGGAGGTGATGTAGGTGTCTGCATCCTTGGTCATTTTCCAGAGCGTCTCGATCACGAACTGCGGCTTGATGACATCGTTCTTACCGTGGTCGTATTTGAGGCAATCGCGCTTGCGCCAGCCCTCAATCGTGTCCCACCAGGCGCCCAGCGCATCGGTATCGGGCTTGGTTGCACTTTCCTTGATCATGGCGATCATCTCGGTCAGCACCTCTTTGACGTCGCCCACGATCGGGATGTCAACCTTGACACGTTTGGAGATGCTCGATGGATCGATGTCAATGTGAATGATCTTGCGTTCGTTCTGGGCGAAGTGCTTGGGGTTGCCAATGACGCGGTCGTCAAAGCGGGCGCCGATGGCCAGCAGTACGTCGCAGTGCTGCATCGCGCTGTTGGCCTCGATCGTGCCGTGCATGCCCAGCATGCCCAGAAATTTCTTGTCACTGGCTGGGTAGGCGCCCAAACCCATCAGGGTGTTGGTACACGGGTAGCCCAGCATGTCAACCAGCGTACGCAACTCGGCGGTGGCGTTACTCAGAAGCACGCCGCCACCGGTGTAGATGTAAGGCCGCTTGGCGGCGAGCAACAACTGCAGCGCTTTGCGAATTTGCCCGCCATGGCCCTTGCGCACCGGGTTATACGAGCGCATCTCCACCGTGGCAGGGTAGCCCGCGTAATGCACCTTCTTGAAGGACACGTCCTTTGGGATGTCAACCAGCACCGGGCCAGGTCGTCCGCTGCGTGCGATGTGAAAAGCCTTTTTCATGGTCTCGGCCAGATCGCGTGCGTCCTTGACCAGAAAATTGTGTTTGACGACCGGGCGTGTGATGCCTACGGCGTCGCACTCCTGAAAGGCGTCCATGCCGATGGCACTGGTGGGTACTTGCCCCGACACAATCACCATCGGGATGCTGTCCATATACGCGGTGGCAATGCCGGTCACCGCGTTCGTGACACCGGGCCCGGAGGTCACCAGCGCTACACCGACATCGCCGGTGGCGCGCGCGTAGCCGTCGGCTGCGTGAACAGCCGCCTGCTCGTGGCGCACCAGAATGTGCTGCATGGTGTCCTGCTTGTACAGCGCGTCGTAAATATGCAGCACCGCGCCACCGGGATAACCCCAGATGTATTTGACGCCTTCAGCCTGCAAGGCTTTGACGAGGATCTCGGCACCGCGCAGTTCGTGTTCGTCTGACGCAACAACGACTGAGTTGACGGGGGTCGAGGGTGATTGGCTGTTTTCCGCGGACTTGGCCGCAGCCGAAGCGCTTCGGGCTTTTGATAATTCCATGATGAACCTTTGTGAATTTCTCTGACGAAAAACCTTGGGTGCTCCTTCGCAAACACTTGTGGGGCCGCGTCGGAACTTAAAGCCAAAGCCATGGGCGCAGTGATTTTTGCGCCGGACCGTGACCCGTTTGCCTTTTGATTTGCAGGGCGCATTATGGCATTGCAGCTACGGCTTGCCCTGCCCGGTGCCCAAAGGTCGGCGCACGGGTGACATAATCTTGCATACTCATGTCACGTCATCCGGTCCCCATCGCGCTTTCAAGCCATCCACTTACCATGTCCGCAACGTGGAATTTACCCTTAATATCGTGCAAGGCAGCATGATGACGCTAACCATGATCCATGGAGACACGCTGCGGGCCCCTTCTCTGGCACGGCGCATGGCTTGCTGGCTGTATGAAGGCATGCTCATGTTCGGTGTCGTCTTCATCGCCGGCTATCTCTTTGGCACCCTGAGTCAGACCCGCAACGCCATGGACAACCGGCATGCGCTGCAGGCCTTTCTATTTGTCGTTTTTGGTATCTATTTCGTTTGGTTCTGGGCCAAAGGCCAGACGCTGGCCATGAAAACTTGGGACATTCAAGTCGTGGATCGTACCGGTCAACCCCTCACGCAGGCGCGCGCGCTATTACGCTATGTGTTGAGTTGGCTCTGGTTTTTGCCAGCCCTGGCGGCCGTGGCCCCCTTTAATCTGTCTGGCTCGGAATCGCTCGTGATTGTGACGGGCTGGGTGGCGATTTGGGCCATCTTGAGCAGATTGCAGCCACAGCAGCAGTTCTGGCACGACGTGTTGGCCGGCACCCGGCTGGTGTCCAAGCCACGAGCGAATCGTTAATCGCTCGCCGGCCAATCGGTGAAGGGGAACGGAAGTTCTTCAGACGCAAAACTGACAAAGTCCGCATTTTGGGCTTGATAACGCCCCAGGCTGCGACCAAAGCCGGACAAACGCGGGTTGGGTTTTTCACTGACCAGTGCCAGGACGAACTGGATGATGGCCACGAAAAACAACAGGGTGCTGGCCAGTTGGTAGGCCACAGCCATCAAGATCATCAACAGGCCGCGCATCCAGATGCTGCGCGGGGCTTTGGTTTTTGTCGAATTGTCGTTCATGCTTGCTCCTGTCAATCAAGAAAAAATGCCGGAAGTGATCTCGTAGGAACGCAGCCGCGCCGCGTGATCATAGATCTGCGATGTGATCATCAGCTCATCGGCGCCGGTGCGCGCAATAAAGGCGTTGACACTGGCGCGCACGGTGTCCGGTGCGCCTATGGCCGAGCATGACAAGACGCTTTCCAGCAAGGCACGCTCCGCCGGACCGACCCGGTTAGGGTAGTCGGCGACCGGTGGCGGCAGCCGGGCCGGGCGGCCACTGCGCAGGTTCACAAAAGCCTGTTGCATGGAGGTGGCCTGAAGCGCCGCTTTTGCGTCGCTGTCGGCGGCAAACACGTTAAAGCCCAGCATGACATAGGGTTTGGCCAGCTGCTTTGAGGGCCGGAACTTGGCCCGGTACAGCGCCACCGCCTGCATCATCTGCTGCGGTGCAAAGTGGGAGGCAAAAGCGTAGGGCAGGCCCAGAATGGCGGCCAGTTCAGCGCCAAACAGGCTCGAGCCCAGAATCCAGATCGGCACATTCAAACCCTGACCCGGCACCGCATGCACGGGATTTATCGATTCGGGTGAAAAATAATCCATCAGCTCGACCACATCGCGCGGGAACTGGTCCGGGTCAGAGTCAAGATTGCGGCGCAGGGCGCGCGCGGTGCTTTGGTCCGAGCCGGGCGCGCGGCCCAGCCCGAGGTCAATGCGACCCGGGTAGAGCGATTCCAGTGTGCCAAACTGCTCGGCAATAACCAGCGGCGAATGGTTGGGCAGCATGATGCCGCCAGCACCGACCCGAATGGTGCTCGTGCCACTTGCCACGTGGCCGATCAGCACGGCGGTGGCAGCGCTGGCAATTCCGGGCATGCCGTGGTGCTCGGCCAGCCAGTAGCGTTGGTAGCCCCAGCCCTCAGCGTGGCGGGCCAGGTCAAGGGTGTGGCGAAACGATTGGGCAGCGTCGCTGCCTTGCACGATGGGGGAGAGGTCAAGGACTGAAAAAGGGATCATTTTTGTCATATGGGGTCATGCAAGAGAAGGACAAGCATGCGCAATGTCAAAACCGGGGGGCGCCCAATCTGCAAAACTGCCCTACACAGGCGCCAGTCCTGTGAGATTCGATGCGCGCCAACCCACGAGCTTTGACCACCATGGCTACTTCCACCCTGATTCCCGGCGATCTTCGCGTCACCATCGCGGCTGAATCTCTCGGCTTTTCAAGCACCGCGGAGTTGGTGCAGCAGCCGCTGCCCTGGATCGGGCAGGCCCGGGCGCAAACGGCCGCGCGCTTCGGTCTGGGCATGGCGCAGCGCGACTACAACTTGTTTGTTCTGGGAGAGGTCGGCAGCGGGCGGTCCTCCTTGTTGCATCAGTTGATGCGTGAGGTGGCCGCCAGCAAGGTAGTGCCGCCTGACTTGTGCTACCTGCATAACTTTGATGCGCCTGACAAACCATGTGCGCTGCGCCTGCCAGCTGGGCAAGGACGCATGTTGCGCCAACTCATGGCCCAGATGTGTAAAACGCTGCAAAAGGAAATTCCCCCGCGGCTCAATGGCCCCGACTTCAAGGCCGAGAGCGCCCACATTGAAAAGATCTACAAACTTGAAGAAGCCAAGGCCTATGCTGATCTTGATGCTTTCGCCGAGGCCCGCAGCTTTGCCCTGTACCGGGAGAATGGGCACTTGGTGTTCACCTTGTTGGGTGAAAAAGGCAATGCATTGACCGAGAGCGAGGCACGTTCGCTGCCCAAGGAGCGTCGGGCCCGGATCGACCAGTCTGAGCAGGAATTGCGTGAAGAAATAACCCGCTTTCTGGACAAGACCCGGCCGATGATGCAGGTCATGAATGAAGACTTGGCCGCGTTGAGGCGCCAGCTTGTCAAGCCACTGCTGGAGCACGCGCTGCAGGAAAATCTTGTGGCTCTGAATGAACCGCTCAAAGACGCCGTTAAGCTCGACGCCTATCTGGCGCAGGTCATCACAGACGTGCTGGACAACCTGGATCTGTTCCGGCCCTCCGATGAAGATGAAGAGCTGCGCATCGAGGAACTGGCCACCCTTCTGTCCCGCTACCGCGTGAACCTGTTGGTGGACAACGAGCGCCTCAAGGGTGCGCCAGTGCTCATTGAGAACAACCCGTCTTTCCATGCGCTGTTTGGCAGCATTGAGTACCAGCCCGAAGAAGATGTGCTGCTGACCGATTTCTCGCACATACGCCCCGGGAGCCTGCTCAAGGCGCATGGTGGTTTCTTGATGTTGCATGTGCGCGACTTGCTGGCCGACGAACTGGTGTGGGAGAAGTTGCGGCGTTTCACGCGCAGTGGCCGCTTGCAGATTGAAGAGCCGAGCCAGATGTTCACACCCATGGCGGCGGTGTCACTGGCGCCTGAGGCGGTGGATGTGGACGTCAAGATTGTGCTGATCGGCTCCACCGAACAGTACTACGAACTGCAGGAGGCCGACCCGGAGTTTGCGCGGCGCTTTCGCGTCAAGGTAGATTTTGCCGAGAGCTTTTTGGCGAATGCCCAGACCTATAGCGCCTGCGCGGTGTTTGTGGCCCACACGGCCGAGCGCTTGGGTTTGCCGCATTTTTCGGCTCAAGCGGTGGCGCGCCTGCTCGAGGATTCGCACCGCGAGGTGGACGACCAGTTGCGTCAGAGCGCGATCTTCGCCCACACCGAGGCTTTGGTGATGGAAGCCGCCACGGTGTGCCGCATGCGCGCGGGCGCGCTGGTTGAAGCCGCCGACATTGAGTCCGCCTTGCAGGCGCGCAAGCTGCGCCACGACTACCCGGACCAGCGCATGCAAGAGGCCATCACCGAGGGTGAGTGGCTGATCAGCCTGCAGGGCGAGAAAATCGGCCAACTTAATGGCCTCTCGCAGATCGACCTGGGCGACTACCGCTTTGGCCTGCCAGTGCGGGTCACGGCGCGCACCTTTGCCGGCAACGAGGGCCTGCTCAACATCGAGCGCGAGGTCGCAATGTCCGGCCCGATCCACGACAAAGGGGTGCTGATCCTGCACAGTTATTTGTCCGCCCTGTTTGCCCACATGGCGCCGCTGGCGCTCAATGCCTCCATCGTGTTCGAACAGGAGTACCACGGCATCGAGGGCGATTCGGCCTCGTGCGCGGAGCTCTATGTGGTGCTGTCGTCGCTCTCCAACCTGCCACTCAGGCAGGGTATTGCCGTCACCGGCGCCGTGAACCAGCATGGCGAAGTGCTACCGGTGGGTGGCGTCAACGAGAAGATTGAAGGCTATTTCCGCATCTGTGAAAAGGCTGGGCTCGACGGCACGCAGGGGGTGCTGATCCCGCAGCGCAACCGGCGCCACCTGATGTTGGAGCGCCGCCTGGTTGATTGCGTGGCGCAGGGCCTGTTTCATATCTACACCGCCGAACATGCCAGCGAAGGCATTGCGCTGCTCACGGGCGTCTCGTCGGGCATGCCGATGGGCGCGAGCGGCTACGCGCACGACAGTGTGCTCGGCCATGCTCAGAAGACATTGCAGGCCTATCGCCGCGCCTGCCAGCTGGCCGATCACCCCAAGCTGGCGCATCGCCGCGCGCGTTGATGCCTGGCGCGGGCTAGGCGCGCAGGGTTTTCTCGAAGAACGCCAGGGTCCGGTCCCAGGCCAGCTTGGCGCTGGCGGCGTCAAAGCGCGGTGTGGTGTCGTTGTTGAAGCCGTGTTGCGTGCCAGCATACTGATGCGCCGTGTAGTGCACGCCGGCAGCCTTGAGTGCGGCCTCGTACGCAGGCCAGGCGGCATTGATGCGCTCATCGACGCCGGCAAAGTGAATCAGCAGCGGGGCTTTGACCTTGGCTGCATCTTCGGCGGGTGGGTGGTTGCCATAGAACGACACTGCGGCATCCAGCTCAGGCAGGTGGGTGGACAGCACATGCGCTATGCCACCGCCCCAACAAAAGCCCACCACGCCGAGCTTGCCGCTGCAGTCGGCCCGCTTTTTGAGGTAGCGCGCGCCGGCCAAAAAGTCTTCGCGGGTCTTGGCTTGGTCGAGCTTGGCAAACAGCTCGCGCGCCTTGTCTTCGTCGCCGGGGTAATCGCCCAGCGGTGTCAGTGCGTCTGGTGCAAAGGCCATGAAGCCGTCCAGTGCCAGGCGCCGTGTGATGTCTTCAATGTGGGGGTTGAGGCCGCGGTTTTCATGCGCCACCAAGATGGCGGGCAGCGGGCCGCTGGCATTGGCCGGGCGAGCCAGGTAACCGTTGACCGTGCCATGGCCAGCTGGGGATGGGTATGACAGGCGCTCGGTCTTGAGCCGTTTGTCGTCTGGAGGCACTTGCTGGGCTTGGGCGAAATTCGGGCTCAGCGCCGCGAGCAACATGCCCGCCGTCATGCCCGCCACAGCAAATTTCTGCGCGCCTTCCAGAAAACCGCGCCGGTCAATGGCGCCGTGCACGTAGGCGTCAAACAAAATCAGCAATTCCTGGTCAAAATCTTGTGCTGTCAATCGCTTCATCATGAACCTCCGAAAAAATCGCAGGATAGCCGTAGCGCTGAATGTTCGCCAGGCGTATACACAATCGGGATAAGCCAGTGGGGTCAAAGCCCACGTCAATCCATGCACAATCCAGTGGTTCTTCTCAATATGTTGCCGCACAGCTGCGGTTACCTACCATGACACAACAAAAAGCGACTGCCAAGCGTGACGCACAGGATGCTGCCAAGAGCGTTCTCATCACTGGCGCCTCCTCGGGCCTGGGACGCCAGATGGCGATTGAATTCTCGCGACGCGGCTACCGGCTGGCGCTCACGGCACGGCGTCTGGATGTTCTCAAAGAACTGCAGAGCGAGCTCAACGCCAGTGGCGCCAGCCCGGTATTCGTGGCCGCACTGGATGTGACCGACGAGGTGGCCGTGGTGCAGGTGTTTGCCCAGGCCCACGCGCAACTGGGTTCGCTTGACATCGTGGTGGCCAATGCGGGTATTGGCCACCATGGCACCATTGGCAAGCTGCCGTTTGACCGGGTGCGTGACACCATCAATACCAATGTCATCGGTTTCATGGCCACGGTGGATGCCGCCATGCAGCACTTCAAGGCGCAGGGCCATGGCCACCTGGTTGGCATCAGTTCGGTGGCGGCCTTTCGCGGTATGCCTGCTGGCGGCGTCTACGGGGCGTCCAAGGCTGCGGTCACCACGTACCTGGAATCGCTGCGGGCTGAAACGCACAGCAGCCCAATCGTGGTCACCACCCTGTCGCCGGGCTTCATTGACACACCGATCAACCGCGGCGCCAAGAGCCGCCCGTTCGTGATTGGGGTCGAGCGCGGCGGCAAGTTGCTGGTGGATTTGATCGAACGTCAGGTGGCACACGCGACCGTGCCGCGCTGGCCCTGGAGCGTGGTGGCAAGACTCATGGCGGTGCTGCCGACCTCGGTGATTGCTAAACTGAGATGAAGGCAAAGGCGCATGACTGAAAAGGCTTTGATTGTTGGCGGGGGCATTGGTGGTTTGGCCGCCGCGCTGGCTTGCGCGCGCGTCGGCCTGGAGGTTGACTTGTTCGAGCGCGCCGCTGAGTTTTCTGAGGTTGGGGCTGGTATTCAGTTGGGCCCCAACGTCACGGCCGTGCTTCATGCCTGGGGTTTGCAGGACGCGCTGGCCAGTGTGGCAGCGTTTCCGGCTCGACTGCAGGTGCGCAGCGCAAGCTCGGGCTGCGAACTGGGCACCTTGACGCTCGGCGCCGCAGCGCAGGCGCGCTACGGTTTCCCTTATGCGACGATTCACCGGGCCGATCTTCACACCTTGCTTTACCGCGCCCTGCAGCGCCAGACCGGCGTGCGGCTTTATGCGGGCAGTACGGCCGCTGGTTTCGTGCAGCGCGAGCAGGACGTCAGGTTGCAGTTGGCCGATGGGCGCGCAGCGCAGGGTGACTTGCTGGTCGGTGCTGATGGCTTGTGGAGCGCCGTGCGCGAGCAACTGCTGCACGATGGCAAGCCGATTGCCACCGGGCACCTGGCCTACCGCGCGCTCGTGCCGCAAAGCAGCCTGCCCGAACGCTTGCGCTCGCAGCAGGTCACCGTCTGGCTGGGGCCGCGCCTGCATGTGGTGCAGTACCCCGTGCGCAGCGGTGACTGGCTCAACGTGGTGGCTATCGTGCAGGGCCGCACGGTGGGGGATGCCGAGCACTGGGACCACAGTGCCAATGCCGGCGAGTTGCAGCGCCACCTGGCCGCCACTTGCACGTCCTTGCAGGATTTGATTCATGCCATAGAGCGGTGGCGGCTGTGGCCCCTGAGCATCCGCGCGCCCATGCGCGGCGCGCACGAGCAGGCGCAGGGGCGGGTGGCATTGCTGGGCGACGCAGCCCACCCCATGCTGCCCTATCTGGCGCAGGGCGCCGGTATGGCGATTGAAGATGCGGCTGCATTGGGCCGGGTGCTGACGCGCGTGGGCACGACCCAAGCCATGCTGCCCGCGCGTGACTTGCCTGACTTGCTGACGCAGTACGCCCAGCGGCGCTGGCAGCGCAATGCCCGCGTGCAGGCGCGCGCGATCCGCAATGGAGAGATATTTCACGCCACTGGCCCGCTGCGCTGGGGTCGTGACGCGGCGATGAAGCTGCTGGGCGAGCGCCTGCTGGACTTGCCGTGGCTCTATGGCGCTTCGCAGTAATTGAGATAATATTAAATAGATAGCGCACTAAGCAATGATGACGAGGGCTACGCCCTGTTTCCTTCCAAATTTTGGCTGAAATTGCCGGAAATGATGGGGCCTGCCACGGGCGCAGCCGCCGCTCCTTTACGCCGCCTCAACGGCTGCCCATGGCCCCCAGCAGCGCGTCATTTAACACGCTCTGCGTATTGATATCCTTGAGCAGGCTCAGGCTGTTTACGCCGGTGTTGATGACGGTGAGGGTCTGAATGTTCTGGTTGTTCAGACTGTTCTGGATCACGGTGCTGGAGGCCAGTTGCGCGCTGATGATCGCCTCGATGTTGTTGCCCGTGCCTATTTGAATCAGACCCGACTCGGAAAGGGCGGCGCTGGCCAATGTGGCCTGCTCGCTGCTGATTCGTGTGACGTCGGGCAGGTTGAAGCTGGTTTGGGTCACCAGGTCGCCATTGACCATGACGCTTCGGATGATGCCAAAAGACACGGTTAGCCCAGAATCGGTGTCAAAACCACCGCGCGTGTCGCTCAGTTGCTCGTCGCTAACGGCTGTCCACTCCTCAGGGCGAAACCGGTCTTCGCTGGCGGCGGCGGGGCCAACCCGCAAGCAGGTGTTCCCGGCCATCAGCAACAGGCATAGGCTGAGCAGTTTGCCTGGCATATTTTTCATGGTGCCTGCTGTGCTAATGATCGCCCGGACCAAATTTATTCAAGGTCACGTTGCTCAGGCTGTCCAGGCTAAGCCCGGCTGCCAACGGCGCCCTGGGCGCAACCAGCCAGTCCTGTGGCGCGTTAAATTTGGCCTGGGTCTGTTTGTTGTGAATCACGAACAGCAGTTTGTTGACCCAGCTTGCTTCAAAATTGGCCAGAGATACCGCCCGTGTGCCGGTGGAGGGGTCCCCCATCAAAATTCGTCCATCGCGCATGCCCTTGATCACTACAAAATGGTGATAGCCCTTGTCGGCAATCAACACGATGGCGGGCAAGCCCGACTCCACCAATTTGGACAAAGGCAGCGCAAACCCATCAGCCTGAAACTCATGGGCTTTTAAATATGATTTCATGTCGAGCAGTGAAAAACCCTCGCGGCGAATCTTCTCCTGGTCGCCGCGGACAAACATTTCTTCAAACACCATTTGCTCCGTCACCGGATAGTTGTAATGGTGCGTGAGCAAGGTGGCTAGCGCGGCTGAGCCACAGCTGAAGTCGTACTGCTGGCGCAGCGTGGCCTTGAAGCGCGCTTCCTTCAAACTGGTGACCTGCACTGCGTAATGGCCCCCGATGCCCGACAAGGCCAGTGTACCCGCTTGCGTGCTTGCAGAAGTTGCTGCGCTAGCCACCGCTGCCGCCACAAGCCCGTAGTAAAGAGCCTTCATGACCGTCACTGAAATTGCACGTTGATGATGGTGGCGCTCTGGATCAGCACGTTCGATCCAGAATTCTGGATCACCATCGGCAAGCCGCTCATGTTGGCAAAGGCGCCATCGGCAATCGCATTGCTGCCCGATATGACATGGCTGGCCGAATTGTTGGCAACCGTGGCGCTCAACTGCATGTCGTTCTTGACAAGATCAGCACCACCCCGGAACCCGTCCAACTGGCCCAGCGCAACGGGCTCTCCCCAACCGGCTACCAGTGGTGCTTCAGCCGATGTCGACGCTTGCACTGCGGGCAGGGAAGCTGCTTCTTCAGGTGCAACGGCCACACTGACGATGACCCCGATTGATGCATCCAAAGTACCTGCATTGACGATCAGCCAGGCGGATGAACATAAGGCAAGGGCGCATGCCGACCTGAGCTTGGAAAGTAATAATTTCATCTCGTCCTCCATGTTCGACAAGAACGACCGCTGGCTCAAATCAGCTTGACCCAGCGGCCGATCGTGTCGCTTACTTGCCGACAGCCAGGTTGGCTTGCACGTTCACGCTTTGTTGCACCATCGCAGCCATGCCGCTGTTTTGGGACGCAACCATGACGCCTGCGGCAGATTGACCGACGCTGCCCATGGCGTTGGACATGTTGAATTCGCCAGCGCTGACATTGATGCCGCCAGCGCCACCGGCGCCACCATTGCCGACACCACCGGTACCGGCACCGTCAGCCAACGCTGGAGTCGGTTTAGGCTCATCGCCACCGGTGCCCGCGCCCGCGCCGCCGGTGCCGCCGTAGCCGGTGCCGCCATTGGCGTTACCGGAGTTCGACGCTTGATTCCCGATGTAAGAGATGGCGTTGCCGCTGACCGTGCCGCTCAGCGAGCTAGACACCGAGGCCGTCGAGGTGTTGAAGGAGTTGGAGAAGTTGGATGTAGCGGTTGAGCCGTTATTGGCCGCCGTGGCTCCTTCTGCTTCCGCTTTGGCATCGCCATTGTTGTTGGCGTTGTTAGCCTGACTGCTGGTGTTGTTCGAATCCCGGGTATCAGTCCTGGTGTCAGTCTTATTGAGGTTCTTGGTGTTGTCAGTACTCGTGGTAGTCGTGTTGTTCGAGTCCTTGGTCTCAGTCTTGTTCTCAGTCTTGGTTATGGTCTTGGAGTTGTCGCTGCTGTCAGAACTGTTGTTGCTGTCTGCCGTGTTCACTGAGTTATTCGTGTTGTCAGTCTTATTGGTGTTTTTGGTGTTGTCAGTGGTGGTGGTGTTGTTCGAGTCTTTGGTTTCAGTTCTAGTGTCAGTCCTGGTGTCAGTCTTATTGAGGTTCTTGGTGTTGTCAGTGCTCGTGGTGGTTGTGTTGTTCGAGTCCTTGGTCTCAGCTTTATTTTCAGTCTTGTTTTCAGTCTCAGTGATGGTCTTGGAGTTGTAGCTGTCCTTGGCACTGACTGAGCTATCCGCATTGCCGCTGTCCTTGTTGCTGACAGAGTTATCAGTGTTTGTGACAGTTTTGGTATTGCCGCTGTCCTTATTGCTGATGGAATTGTCAGTGTTCATCGTCGTCTTGGTGTCAGTCCTGGTGTCGGTCTTGGTGTTGGTATTGCCACTGTCCTTGGTGCTGACGGAGTTGTCAGTATTTGTGGTGGTCTTGGTGTCGGTCTTAGTATTGCCACTGTCCGCAGTACTAACGGAGTTATCCGTGTGGGTCATTGTCTTGGTGTCGGTCTTGGTATTGGTATTGCCACTGTCCTTATTGCTGACGGAGTTATCCGTGTTGTCGACGGTTCTGGTCGTGGTATTGCCACTGTCCTTATTGCTGACGGAGTTGTCAGTATTTGTGGTGGTCTTGGTGTCGGTCTTGGTATTGCCGCTGTCCGCAGTACTAACGGAGTTATCCGTGTGGGTCATTGTCTTGGTATCGGTCTTGGTATTGCCGCTGTCCTTGGTGCTGACAGAGTTGTCAGTATTTGTAGTGGTCGTGGTGTCGGTCCTGGTGTCCGTCTTGGTATTGCCACTGTCCGCAGTACTAACGGAGTTATCCGTGTGGGTCATTGTCTTGGTGTCAGTCTTGGTATTGCCACTGTCCGTGGTATTGACGGAGCTATCGGTGTTGCTCTGGTTTGCGGTCGAATACTCATTAGCAACAGCGCCGGAAATCTTGCTCTGCTCTGACATTGCCGTTGCCGATTGCGTGCCGGTGGACGCACTGGTGCTTCCTGCGCCTTCGGCTGCTGCCCCCGCGTCGGCAGGTGCTGGGGCGCTGGCGCCGGTTGCGCTTACTGTGTTGTTAATGATCGGATTCGCGAATGATGGGCCGGCGATGCCAAATGCAATAGCGATAGCGGAAGCCAATAATGTCTTTTTCATGATGTGTCCTTAAAAAAAATTTGCAGTTCAGGAGTGACTTGGCTCGGCGTCAGGCGCCAATCCGATAACGACAGTGCAACTTTGATGCCAGCCTAGGTTGCAAACGCTCCAGACCCGTGATCTGCCCATGAAAAATGAATGTTGCGCACTGAAGAATGAAAGACGACCTGAGGTTTTGGGTCAGTCATGGCCGTTTGAACAGCCCCATTTGTCCACAATCCGTTACAGTTCCAGTGAGTCGAGGCGTTGCCCGGTTTGCGTAATCGCAAGTTCGCCGGGATTTCTCTTTTGAATTCAACAACCCGGGCCTATGCCCCGCCAGCGCGGCTTAGGTGGTCCAGGTGTCTCACTGTTGATACAGGGGTTGCTTAATGCCGTGTTTTTCCATCAGCCGGTACAGCGTCATGCGCGACACCCCCAGATCCCGTGCGGCGCGGCTGATGTTGTTGCCACTGCTGAGCAGGCAGACGTAAATGGCATCGCGTTCGGCGCGAACGCGCGCGTCTACCAGCGCCTCGCCGTTGACCAGGGTGGTTGGCATGTGCAGATCAAGGTCTTCGGGCGTGATCAGGCGCCCTTCGGACATCACCATGGCGCGCCGGATGCGGTTGATCAGTTCACGCACGTTGCCCGGCCAGTCGTGGGCGTTCATGGCCAGCATGGCGCGGTTGCTAAAGCCGGTAAGGCGCGGGCCTTTGTCTCGCGCGAAGACTTTGAAAAAATGACTGGTCAGCAGTGCCAGGTCCTCTTTGCGTTCCCGCAAGGCCGGCACCGTGAGCGGGAGCACGTTGAGCCGGTAGAGCAGGTCCTCGCGGAAATGCCCGGCCTTCACAGCCTCTTCCAGGCGCATGTGTGAGGCGGCAATCACCCGCACATCAACCTCAATGCTGCGCGAGGAGCCCACCCGGGTGATGGTGCCTTCCTGCAAAAAGCGCAGCAGGTTGGTCTGCAGTTCAAGTGGCAGGTCACCGATTTCATCGAGAAAAAGTGTGCCACCGGCAGCAGATTCGATCAAGCCGAGCTTCTCCTTGGCGGCACCGGTGAACGCACCCCGTTCATAGCCGAACAGTTCTGACTGGATCAGGCTGGCGGGCATGGCGCCGCAATTGACCGCAATGAAGGGGCCGTTGGCGCGGGTGGAAAAGTTGTGAATTGCATGAGCCGTCAGTTCCTTGCCGCTGCCACTCTCGCCCCAGATCAGCACCGGGGCGTTGGCTTGTGCCACTTTGCCGGTCTGCTTGCGCAGGTGCTGGATCGCCGCGCTTTGTCCCACCAGTTCCATGTCACTTTTGCCATGGCCTGCCATCGTGGGCGGGGCGTGCAATTCCGCGTAGCCAAAGGCGTGTCCCAAGGTGTGGTTGAGCCGGGCAGGGTCAATCGGCCAACTGTGAAAGTCAAACAGGTGCTGCACGATCAGCGCCCGATAGCTTGGCCGCTTGACCATCTCGGCCGGGAAGACCCCAACCCATTGGGTGTTTTGATGCGCTTCCAACAGCGCGTCCACGCCAACCACGTCAGCGTCGCTGGCGTTGTTGAGCAACAATAGGCCAACCGGGTACGCGTGCTGGGCCAAGGCTTTGCGGGCAGCCGCCAGGTCATGGACGCCGCAGATAGCCCAGCACGACTGCAACTCGGCTGGTGTGCTCAGGAGTTGCTGGTCTCCCAGCGTGACGCTCAACAAGGCTCGTAACAACATCTGCAATTCCTCTGCTTGCTCTCTTCTTTTCACCACGCAAGGCCCGCACTTCGGCTCAAGAGGCGAGTGCTGAAATGGATGGAGCCCAAGCGTAAGCAAGCGCTGTCTGGTGTAGCTTGATATTTGTCACGGTCACCACCCACTTCACGGCAATCCGCTCTACTTGATTAATCGCAACTACGCCCGTTCGAGCCTCTTCAACACTTGCCGTTCGTGTTTGCTCTGGGTGTCTTGGTTATTTGCTCGATCGGAGAAGACAGTTATGGCCCATCTGAAATTACCCGCCATCAGCGCGGTGACTTACGCTGTAGCGTTGCTGCTGGGTGGCACGGCGCAGGCGCAATCCCAGGCGGACACTGGGCCCCAGTTGCATGCGATGCAGGCGCGACTGGAATCTTTGAGTCAGGACTTGGCTGAGCAAAAGAGGCTGCTGCAGAACCTGGAGGCATTTCGCCAGCAGTATTTTGAGCAGCGCGGCCTGCTGCTGTCTCTGCAGCGCCAGGTGGCGCAGCAACAGCTTGCGCTCGACGAGCTTCGGGGCGCCGCCAGTTGGGATGTATTGGCCAGCCAGCGCGGCGCGGGCACCCAGGGTCAGCCGGGCCAGCCAGAACTGATGGCCCAGGCTGCAGTGAAAACCAAAGAAGAAGTGCCGGTGGGGCGACAGCCTGACACCCAGGGGCGCCCGCCGGAAGTGGCGCCTTTGTTCGAGCAACCGGGTGTGCTCACGCCCAAGGGCCGCTATGTGCTTGAACCGTCGCTGCAATATGGCTACTCGTCGAGTAATCGGGTTGCCCTGGTGGGCTACACCGTCATTCCGGCGCTGCTGATTGGTTTGATTGATGTGCGTGAAGTCAAGCGCAATACCGTGACGGCTGCCTTGTCTGCGCGCTATGGCCTGACGAACCGGTTTGAGCTGGAAGTGCGTGCGCCCTATGTCTACCGCTCAGACTCGACGGTGAGCCGAGAAAACATTGCCGGTGCGACCGAGAACGTTTTCTCGACCAGCGGCATGGGCATGGGAGACTTTGAGGTGGGCGCACGCTACCAATTGAACGACGGTGGCATTGACAGGCCCTTCTATATTGGCACCTTGCGTCTGAAAAGCCGCACCGGCACCGATCCATTTGAGGTCGTCACCGATTGCGCCCAGCGCTGTATTGGCACCAACACAACCGGCACCGGTTTGCCCCTGGACCTGCCGACCGGCTCTGGTTTTTACTCTATGCAAGCGGGCCTGACCCTGCTTTACCCATCCGACCCGGCGGTATTTTTTGGCAGTGTGACCTACCTGCACAATTTTGCGCGTGACAACGTCAGTCGCACCGTGCTCAACGGTGAGAAAGAATTTTTGGGGACGATCTCACCGGGCGCCGTTCTGGGCTTCAACTTTGGCATGGGCTTGGCGCTGAACGAAAAATCGTCTTTCAGCCTCGGTTATGACCACAGCTCCGTGGGCCGGACCAAAACCAACGGCCAGGTGGTGCCAGGCTCTGTGCGCACGCAACTGGGCACCTTGCTGCTGGGTTATTCCTACCGCTTCAGCAAAAACACATCCTTGAGCGTGTCGGTGGGTGCGGGTCTCACGACCGACACGCCGGACGTGTCTCTGACGGTGCGGCTGCCGATGACGTTCTAAAAACTGTCGCGTAGGTGCCACCGCGCGATCAATTACCATTGGTCGTGCCGCTGGTCGGCGCCATTGTCAACAAAGAAAGACCGTCATCATGAAAATTCGCACCCTGCTGCTGCTGCTCGTTCTGAGCCTGATCATTGCTTTTACCGCGCTGAACTGGTCTACGTTCCTGGCCCCGACCACCCTGTACTTGGGGCTGGCTGAGGTGCAGGCACCGTTGGGCTTGGTAATGCTCGGACTGCTGGTCTTTGTGACCGGGCTGTTTCTGGTGTTTGTGCTGTACCTGCAGACCACGGTGCTATTTGATGCGCGCCAGCATGCCAAGGAGTTGCAGAGCAATCGCAAACTGGCCGATCAGGCCGAGGCCTCGCGCTTCACCGAGTTGCGCAGCTTTCTGGACGCTGAGCTCAAGAAGCAAATCGATCAGGACGGGCACTCGCGGGCTGTCGTTCTGACCCGGATCGACCAGATGGAGGGAACCTTGCGGGCGGTCGTTGAGCAATCGGGCAACTCGTTGGCCGCCAGCCTGGGCGAGCTCGAAGACCGATTGGACAGGGGCAACAAAGACGTCACCCACAACCTGCTGGCCTAAGACTCAGTCAAGCGCTGACGCGCCACAAAGCGCAGCAGGGCGCTCAAGCCCAGCGCCGCCACGGCCAAGCCCACCACCAGCGCGATCCAGAAGCCTCGGGCGGCCATCGGCTCGGCCGGTGCCCATGGCAGCCATGCGGGCGCCAGCCCCAGCGCATAGCCCAGCGGCAGTGCAAACACCCAGAAGGCGGTCAGCTGGATCAGCATGGGCGCGCGCGTGACCTTGTAGCCGCGGACGGCGCAACTGGTGGCGACCTGCGCTGCATCCGGCAGTTGAAAGAGCGCGGCCAACAGCAGCAACTGCGCCGCCGCGCTGGCTACCGCCACATCGCTGGTGTAGACGCTGGCAATTTGCGTGTTGAACAGCGCCATGGCGGTGGCTGACAGCACGGCAAACGCCAGCGCCAGGGCCACGCCAACCCAGGCGCGAAAACGGGCCGCGTGCGGCTCACCCGCACCCAGCGCCTGGCCAACCCGGGTCAGCAGCGCCAGCCCCAGACTTAGCGGCACCATGAAGACCAGCGACGAGAAGTTCAAGGCAATCTGGTGCGCGGCCATCTCGGTGCTGCCAAATTTGGCGATCAGCAACGCAATCAGGCTGAAGGCGCTAGTCTCGGCAAAGTAGGTGATGCCAATTGGCAGGCCCAGATGCATCAGGTTGCGCAGCTGCGGCCAGTGGGGCCACTCAAAGCGATCGAAGGGCCAGGTGCTGCGGTAAGCGGGTGCGCGGCGCATCCACCAGATCAGGGCCAACAGGTTGAACCAGACGCACACCAGCGTGGCCCAGGCGCAGCCCAGGCCGCCCAGCTTGGGAAAGCCCAGCTTGCCAAACACCAGCAGCCAGTTGATCACGACATTGAGCAAGAGCGCACCAACGGCAATCACCATCACGGGCTTGGTCTGGTTCAGGCTGACGCTGTAGCCGTAAAGCACGCGGTAGGCGGCAAAGGCGGGCAGCGCCAGGCTGGTGATCAGGACAAAGTCCTTGGCCAGGTCGCGTACCTGGGGCTCCAGGCTCAGGTGATTAAAAATGCTGCTGGCCAAGTTGGCCAGCAGCACGGCCACCAGGCTCACGCCCAGGGCTTGCCACAAGGCCTGGCGCACCACATGCGGCACCTGGCTGAATTCACGCGCGCCCACCAGGTGCGACACCACCGGACTGACCGCCATCATGACGCCCATCAGGGTAATGATGACCATGTTCCAGATCGACACGCCCAGGGCCACCCCGGCCAGATCGTTGGCCGAGGCGTGCCCGGCCATGGCGACCTCCACCACTGACATGCCGACGTTGGCGAGTTGCCCGATCAGGATCGGCCACGCCAGTTGCCACAGATCGCGCGCCTCCAGAACGATCCGGGCGCGCGGCGCGGGCGCTGACAGTCGGCGCAAGGAAGATAGAGAGGGCATGGGTCGGGATTTGACGGGCAGGACGCCGGTGGGGTCTGGCGGGCTCAGCGCCCGCGCAGAAACAAGGCGTCGAGCTCGCTGAGCTTGAACTGGCGCCAGGTCGGGCGGCCATGGTTGCACTGGTCGCTGCGCTCGGTGGCTTCCATCTGGCGCAACAGCGCGTTCATTTCCTCTACCGTCAGGCGCCGGTTGGCGCGCACCGCACCATGGCAGGCCATGCTGGAGAGCAAGTCGTTTTGCGCGCGCTCGATCACGCTGCTGGCATCAACCTGGGCTAGCTCGGCCAGCACGCCGCGCGCCAGTTCCACCGCATCCCCGAGTGCCAGCGTCGTGGGCACGGCGCGCACCGCCAGCGTTCGGGTGGAAAACGCGGTGATCTCCAGCCCCAGGGCTTGCAGCGTGTCGGCGTGCGCCTCCGCGGTGGCGACCTCTTCTGGCGTTGCGGCAAAGGTGGCGGGGATCAGCAGCGGCTGGCTCCTCAAGCCGGGGCGGGTGTCCGGTGATCCGGTTGACGCGGCCGCGCCGGTGGTGCTGTCGCGCTCGGCCCATTGCGTTTTCAGCCGCTCATAAAGAATGCGCTCGTGGGCCGCGTGCATGTCGACAATGATCAGCCCCTGCGCGTTCTCGGCCAAGATGTAGATGCCTTGCAGTTGCGCCAGCGCGCGGCCCAGCGGCCAGTCGCCGCCCGGCAAGAGGGCAGCCCCTGGCGCGCCTGAGGCTGTGGCGAACGCAGCAGTCACAGGCGCAGCCACGGCTGGCTGGCTGGACGCTCTGGCTGGCTCGGCCTCGCCCGATTGCCACAGCGCCCCCAGGTCGCTCACGCGGTGACCGGGCTGTGAGTCAAAATGTATAGCTGCTTGGGCATAAGATACGGGGGCTAGAGGCTGATTTCTTATATAAAAAGGCGAAGTTGAAGGCGCAGGGTCAGCGCCTGCATTGGCAGCGACTTCGGTCTGCCCGGCGCTCGCGCCGCTGGCGGCCACAATGCCAACCCGGGGCGCTGCCAGTGCATCTTCAATCGCGTGGCGTACCGCCTGATGCACTTCGCGGCTGTCGCGAAAACGTACTTCGATCTTGGTGGGGTGCACGTTGACGTCGACGCGGGTCGGGTCGATTTCGATATACAACGCAAACACCGGCTGGCGCTGGCCGTGCAGCACATCGTCATAGGCGGCTCTAGCCGCGTGGGCCAGCACCTTGTCGCGCACAAAGCGGCCATTGACGTAAGCGAACTGCTGGTCTGCGCGGGACCGTGCCGCGTCGGGAATGCCAGCGCGGCCCCAGACCCGGATGCGTGGCGCGGTGTCACTGCGCCCCGGGCTGGCGCTGGTTTCAAAATCAACCCAGACCGAGCGCGTCACAAAGTCAGCGCCCAGCACATCGGCCAGGCGCTGCTCCAGTGCCGCCAACGCCGGGCCGCGGCTCTCGCAGCGGCGCCATTGCTCCACCAGTTTGCCCTCATGCCAAATGGCAAAACCCACATCGGGGCGCGCCAGGGCGTGGCGGCGCACGGCCTCGACGCAGTGCGCCAGCTCGGTGGCGTCGGTTTTGAGGAATTTGCGCCGCGCCGGCGTGCTGAAGAACAGCTCCTTGACCTCCACCGTGGTGCCGGTGCTGCGCGCCACCGGCTGCAACTCGCCGCTGCCGCCATCCAGGCAATAAGCATTGCTTTGGCCGCTAGCCCTTGAAAGTATTGCGCAGTCGGCTATTGAATTAATAGCAGCCAGCGCCTCACCTCTGAAACCCATGGTGGCCACCGACTCCAGCTCAGACAGGCTGCCGATCTTGCTGGTGGCATGGCGCCTGAAGGCCAACGGCAGTTCTTCGCGCAAGATGCCGGCGCCGTCGTCTTCCACCGCGATCAAACGCACGCCACCGGCCAAGAGCCGCACCGTGACCTGCGTGGCGCCCGCATCGAGGGCGTTGTCCACGAGCTCGCGCACCACCGAGGCCGGTCGCTCCACCACCTCGCCGGCGGCAATCTGGCTGATCAGCGCGTCGGGCAGTTCTCGTATCGGGCGGCGGGGGGAGGGGGGCAGGGCGGCATTCATGGAAGAGTTTCAAACGGATTGAGAAGCAGCACTTTGAAGGCCGCAAAATCACGCGTGTTGCGGGTTACGACCGTGAGTTGATGCACCAGCGCAGTAGCAGCAATCATCGCATCTTCAAACAGCGCGTCTGACTGGTGATGCATCAGACGCGCCCACACCCGAAAGGTGGGTGCATCCATCGGCAAAATGTTGTGGGTCCCGGCCAGTCGGTCAGCCCACTGTGCAATCTCTAAGGCTTTGACCGGGTCTTGATCTTTTGTGATTTCTATGCCGCGCTGAATTTCACCCAAGGTGACGGCAGAAACAAAAAGATCGGACTCAGGCACCGCGTTTAGCCAAGCCAGCACCCCGCCATGGGGCCTGGCTTTGCGCAGCTCAGAGACGATGTTGGTGTCAAGCAAAAACATCAAAAATGCTCAGGAGCGCGTCGCTTTCCCTGGCCCCGCGGCAAGAGGATGAGTTCACCTTGTGTTGATGTATCGAGCAGCACTTGTTTGAGCGAGGGCTGACGGTTGGCCTGCAGCTGGCGCCATTGCGCCACCGGCACCAAAACAGCAGTCTCTTGTCCGCGCTTGGTAACGAGTTGCGGGCCGCTGGTGAGGCAGGCTTGCAGAAATTCGCTGAATCGTGCTTTGGCGTCCTGAACTGGCCATGTGCTCATGTCGGCTCCTAAATGACTAGTGAGCTGACTAGTTTAGTGCAAAAATCGGGAAGCCGGGGCACGACTTTCTGATCCTGGCGCGGGCGTTGTAGACCAGCTTAACCCACCCCGGGGGCCGGGCGCTCCACCACCTCGCCAGCGGCAATCTGGCTGATCAGCGTGTCGGGCAGTTCTCGTATCGGGCGGCGGGCGGCGGGGGCAGGGCACCATTCACTGGCCTTTTTTAGGTTTACTCGAAGCTCAGTAAATCCAAACCGAAAAGATTACATTTCTGTGTGGGGTGAAGCTCAGCGCACCAAAGAGCGCGCCCACTGGGTAGCCCGGCTTGCGCGCCGCCTCAAAAGCTGCGAAGCCCTGCGGCGGGCTCGCCACGCTGGCGAATCAGTTCAGTGCTTTTTAACGGCATCCTTGACCGCATCCTTCGCGTTCTTGGCGACTTCTTTCACATCACCCAACGCCTTTTGGGCCTTGCCCTCCACCTGCTTTTTCATTCCTTTCGCTTCTTGGCTCCGATTTCCAACCAGCTTCCCGGCCTCCTCCTGAACTTTTCCGGCCGCATCCTTGATGGTGCCCTTGACTTGGTCTTTGTTGATCATGATGACTCCTGAGGTTAGTGGGGCTGATCAGGTTCGAGTGATGTCAAAGCGCGTCGCCACCAGACGAGGCCCCTGTGAGGAATAAGTCTGGCAGGAACGCCGGGCGCGACCTTGCGAATTCTCAATTTCCCGGGGAAATTCAAGTTCAAACTTGGCTGGTCCTGTGGGTATCCGCGCCATATTTTTGGCGGACCGCTGGAACCATCGATTGCCAAAGTACGGCAGAGGGAGAAATGAACATGCTTGAGACCATTGCCATCATCCTGCTTATCCTGTGGGCCTTGGGGCTTGTCAGCTCCTACACCATGGGCGGATTTATTCATATCCTGCTGGTCGTGGCCGTTGTGGTCATTTTGATTCGGCTTGTCCAGGGGCGACGTTTGTAGCGATGCGATCGCTGGGTGCGGCCCGTGATCCTTGGGGGAAGGAGCTGTGATAATTCCGAACCATGGAAATCATTACCTTTCTCTTCGACTTCATCCTGCACGTTGACAAGTACTTGGAGGCTTTTGTGCGCAGCTACGGCCTGTGGGTGTATGCGCTGTTGTTTCTGGTGATCTTTGTCGAGACCGGCGTTGTTGTCATGCCCTTTCTGCCCGGTGATTCGCTCCTGTTTGTGGTGGGCGCCATGTGCGGAGTCGGGCTCATGAGTTACCCGCTGTCAGTAGGTTTGCTGCTAGCCGCCGCCGTGATGGGCAACCAGTCCAACTACGCGCTAGGGCGCTACTTTGGGCCGCGTGTGTTCAAGTGGGAGGACTCCCGGCTGTTCAACAAGGCCGCATTCAACCGGGCCCACGATTTTTACGAGCGCTATGGCGGCATCACCATCGTGGCGGCGCGTTTCATGCCCTTTGTGCGCACCTTCGCACCTTTTGTGGCCGGTGTGGCCAAGATGAGCCGGGCGCGCTTCACCTTCTTTGATGTGACCGGCGGCATCCTTTGGGTGGTCGGCATCATCACCATTGGCTATTTCTTTGGCAACATCCCGTTTGTGAAGGCGCATCTGGACAAGATCATCTGGGCTATGATTTTGATCCCCGGTCTGGTGATTGTGTTTGGCGCCTGGAAGGCCAAGCGCAACGCCGTGCAACTCTGAGGTTTGGGGCGCCCCGGTCGCGCTGGCTGGCGGGCGGTTCAGAGCACCTTGAACAGCTTCTCGCGAAACTCGGGCAGGCGCTTGGTGCCCATCGCGCTCGAACTCATGGTCTCTACCCAGGACAGGTAAACCCGGCGCAGGTCCTCGCTGGTCTTGCCGGCCAGCAGGGCTTCGAGCAAGCTCAGGCGCGTATTTGGCTGGAATATCGTGTTGGTGGTGTTGGTCATGAAGTTGCGCGCCATCTCGATGTCTTTGGGGCTGCGCGACTCAGGCGGGGGCAGGCTGGCGAGTTCGGCACCGGGCACGGGTTGCGCTCGCGCCACAGGCTGGGGCACGGGCGCTGCTTTAAGGGGTGCCCGCTCCTCGACTAAACCGCTTTCTATCAATTGGCTCAGCAAAGCTTCAATGTCCTGGCCCGGCGTGAAGACAGCAAGCTCACCGCCGCTGCGTTTGCCGTCAATCAGCACCAGCAGCCGGCGCGGCAACGGCCCCAAGCCCAGGGAGCGCGACACGATTTCCTGTTGGCCGATGGCGGTCTTGGCAAACACGGCACGGGTGAGATCGATAGCAACAGCGGTCATGGCGGGTCTTGTGGGCACGCTTGTCACGCCGCCCAAGTCAATAATCCTTGATTTTGGTGCGTTTGGCTGGCCGGGCGCAATTAGGGTATTTACTGTGCCCGCGCCGCGCTTAAACCGAACGGTTCCTGGCTAGCGGCGGGTTTTTAGAGAAGTAGGCCTCGATGCCGCGCATCAAAGCATCGGCCAGTTGCACCAGGTAGGCCTCGCTGTTGAGTTTGATTTCTTCCTCCGGGTTGCTGATGAAGGCGGCTTCCACCAGCACACTGGGGATGTCGGGCGCTTTGAGCACGGCAAAGCTGGCTTGTTCGACTTTGGCTTTGTGCAGCTTGCCGACCCGTTTGATTTCGCCCAGCATGGCGCCCCCGAGCTTCAAGCTGTCATTGATCTGCGCCGTCGTGCTCATGTCAAACATGGCGTGATTCACTTGCGCGTCGCGGGCCCTCACGTTCAGGCCGCCAATCAGATCGGCCTTGTTTTCCTTCGCGGCCATCCAGCGCGCCGCGCTGCTGGACGCGCCACCCTGGCTCAGGGCAAACACGCTGGCACCCTGCGGATGAGGGGTGAAAAATGCGTCGGCATGCAGGCTGACAAACAAGTCGGCCTGGACTTGGCGCGCCTTTTGCACCCGCACATGCAGCGGCACAAAGAAGTCGGCGTCGCGCGTGAGGTAGGCACGCACGGTATTGCCCTTGATGCTGCTCGTGTTGATGCGGTCCCGCAAAAGGTGTGCCAGGCGCAGCACCACGTCCTTTTCACGCGTGCCACCGGGGCCAATGGCGCCGGGGTCTTCGCCGCCGTGACCGGGGTCCAGCGCAATGATGATCAAGCGGTCGGTGATGGGCGCCTGGCCGGGTGCGACGCGCGCGTCGAATTTTTTCATGCCTTTTTGGCCGCTAGCCCCCGTGGATAGTGTTCCAACAGCTATTGAATTAGGATCAACCTTGGCGTTGATGGCGCTCAGGATTGACTCTAGTGCGTCCATCTTCAGAGGGGCTTTCTGGTCGCGCTGGGCCATCAGTTCGCCCAAGGCATCAGCGCTGGCCGGGCTGGTTGGACTGGCAGCGTTGGCTGGACTGAGGCTGGCGTGCGCCTGGTCCTTAACCTGCTGGGCAATCAAAGCCTCCAGCGGGTCAATCACCTCGGTCGGGTACAGATCAAACACCAGCCGGTGCTGGTAGGCGGCGACGGGTGCCAGTGTGAAGACCTGCGGGGCAATCGGCTGTTTCAGGTCAAGCACCAGACGCACCACGCCCGGCGCGCTCTGGCCGACCCGAATGCCGGCAATATTGGGGTCGTCGCTGCGCACCTTGGCCACCAGTTCCTTGAGCGCCGGGTTGAGGTCAATGCCCTCGATATCCACCGCCAGGCGCGGCGGGCTGGGAACAAAAAACTGTTTGACCTTGAGGGCTGTGTCGGACTCAATGGTGACGCGCGAGTAGTCGGGCGCTGGCCACACCCGCACCGCCAGGATGGTGGCACCGCGGGCAATGTGCTCTACGCCCAGAAGAAGCACCAAGGCGCCGGACTGCAACAGGTTGCGCCGCTTCATGGCATCGCCTCGGGCAGGTCGTGAGCGCCTTGCAACAAGGGCTCCGACGGGCTCTCGCTCACGGCCAGCAGCAGGGCCTGGCCCACGGTGGTCTGCGCGCTCAAGGTGACCTGGCGCGACGTCTCGGTCACCGCGTTCAGCGCAAAGATCAGGTCCGCGCGCGGCAGAAAGCCAGCTGCTTTCTCCGGCCACTCGGCCAGCTTGAGGCCGCTGGAGGCAAAAATATCCCTGAAACCGGCGTCTTCCCACTCGCGCGGGTCGCTGAAGCGGTAAAAGTCAAAATGCCAGACATTCAACTGGCGCTCGGGCAATTCGTAGGGCTCGACCACTGCATAGGTGGGGCTTTTGACCCGACCCGCCACCCCCAGCGCGTGCAGCAGGTGGCGCACCAGCGTGGTCTTGCCCGCACCCAGCTCACCCCGCAATTCGATAAAAGCGTTACGCAGGGCCGACGCACCGGCCAGCGTTTGAGCAAAGCGCTGCGTGGCGCTCTCATCGGGCCACAGCAGGCTTTTTACAATGGAAGGGTGAACAACTTCAATGACCATAACGACACGATCCCATGGGTCTCCAAAATTCAGGCCTGGGCCCGGGAGCTTGGATTCTCCCAAATTGGTGTGGCCGGCGTGGATTTGTCTTCATCTGAGCAGGGATTATCAAGCTGGCTGGCCCGTGGTTTTCATGGGGACATGGCTTACATGGCGGCGCATGGTCTCAAGCGTGCACGCCCCGCAGAACTGGTGCCCGGCACCGTGAGTGTGATCACAGTGCGCATGGACTACCTGCCCTCAAGCACACCGGATGGCTGGCAGGCGATTGAGTTTGATCGGTTGACGCGCCCGAACGAGGCCATTGTGTCAGTCTACGCCCGGGGACGCGACTACCACAAGGTATTGCGTAAGCGCCTGCAACAGTTGAGCGAGCGCATCGCCCTAGAGATGGGGCCGTTTGGCCATCGCGTCTTCACCGACTCGGCCCCGGTGCTGGAGGCGGAACTGGCTGCGCGCAGTGGCCAGGGCTGGCGCGGCAAACACACGCTGGTGCTCAGCCGCGACGCCGGTTCCATGTTCTTCCTGGGTGAGATTTATGTCGATCTGGCCTTGCCGCCCAGTGCGCCGGTAGTGGGCCATTGCGGCAGCTGCAGCGCCTGCATCGAGGTCTGCCCGACGCAGGCGATCGTGGCGCCGCAGCAACTTGACGCCCGGCGCTGCATCTCCTATCTGACCATTGAGCACGCGGGGCCGATCCCGTTGGAACTGCGGCCCCTGATCGGCAACCGCATTTATGGCTGTGATGACTGCCAGCTGATTTGCCCCTGGAACAAGTTCGCGCAACGCAGCGCCTTGCCCGACTTTGACGAGCGCGCCGGCTTGGCCGGCAGTCAGCTCGTCATCCTGTTTGGCTGGAGCGAAGAAGATTTTTTGCGCTTTTCTGAGGGCAGCCCGATCAGGCGAATCGGCCATGAGCGCTGGCTGCGCAATATTGCCGTGGCCTTGGGGAACGCACTGCGCGCGCAGCCGACGGCAGAACTCAAGCAGGCTCTGGCGCTGCGGGCGGAACACCCGAGCGCCCTCGTGCGCGAGCACGTGGCCTGGGCGCTGCTCGCTGCGTCGGCTTGAGACGAGCGTTTAGGCGCCGGTGGTGGGCACCATCTGCACGTCGTTGTTGTAGACGTCCACCCGCTTGTCGTACAGGGGAATGGTGGTGCCGCTGACTCGGTTCATCACCAGCTTGCCCAGGTCAACGTCGGCAATCACGATTTGCTCCATGTTGGGCACGCCTTCGGCGGCAATGCCGTCGCGCGCAAACGGAAAGTCAGATGGGGTGATGATCGCCGCCTGGCCGTAGTGCAGGCCCAGCCCCTCGACCGGCAGGTTGCCCACCGTGCCCGTGACCGCCACGTAGACCTGGTTCTCGATGGCGCGTGCATGGCAGCAGTAGCGCACGCGCAAGAAACCCTGCCGATCGTCGGTGCACGAGGGCACAAAGATGATGTCGGCGCCCATTTCGCAGACCTTGCGGCTGAGCTCGGGGAATTCAATGTCATAGCAGATCAGGATCGCGATGCGGCCGTAAGGTGTGTCAAACACGCGCAACTGGTCGCCGGCATCGCCCTTCCATTTTTCCTTTTCCCAGCGCGTCAGGTGAATCTTGTCCTGGGTAAACACCTTGCCCTCGGGCGTGAACAGGTAGGCCGTGTTAAGCAGCTTGCCGTCGACGATGGTCGGGTGGCTGCCGCCGATCACATGCACCTTCCACTGCGCCGCCAACTCCTTGAACAGCTCGATGTAGCGGGCGGTGTAGTCGTTCATGTTGCGCACGGCCTGGCGCAGGTCGCCCGTGTCCATGAACGAGAGCAACTGGGTGGTAAAGATTTCTGGCAGCAAGATGAACTGGGGTTTGTAGTCGCCCGCGGCCTTCATCACAAAGCGCACCTGGTTCTCAAAACCGCTCCAGTCGTGGATGGAGCGCAGCAGGTACTGCACCGCCGCAATGCGCACGGTGATGGGTTTGGGCTCGTAGGCCTTGGCTGGCGGGGCTTTGGTTGTCATATTGATAGTTCCGGTTGGGCGCTGAGCGGCAGTTGCAGCGCGGTGGGTCTGGATGTGTCGTAGTCCGGGTTGACCCAGGCGATCAGCGCGGCGTTGCCTTGCGACTCGTGGTCTTGCGCGAGGTAGTTTTTCATGATGCCACAGAATCTGAAGCCTTCACGCAGCTGAAAACTCAACACCGGATCGCACAGGTCGCCCCATAGCACCTTGCGCGCATAGAGCTCAATCGTCATCTCGTGGGCCAGCAGGTGGTAGCCTGGCAAGCGGCCACAGGCAATGATGCGGCGCAAATTCAACGCCTTGCAGACGCGTCGGCGCGCTTCATACAGGGCATGGCCCACCCGCTTGCCGCGCACCTTGGGCGCCACAAAAACCTCGGCGCCATACAGCGTGAAACCGGCCGGGTCGTGGGTGTCGAAGGTGCCCGCTGCCGTGATCTCGTCCCAGGTGTGCTCGTCGGCCCATTCATCCCAGCGGATGACCAGGGAGCTGGCGCAGCCGACCAGGCGGTTGTCGTAGTAGGCGACCAGTTGGCCCTGCGGAAACATCTCGATCTGTTGCACCACGCGATCACGGTGCCAGGCCGTAATGCCGGGGTAAACCTCACGCTGCATGCGCACCAGCGCATCAATGTCCTCGGGTCTGGTTTGGCGAATGATGAGCTTTGGCATGGAGGTGTGGAGATATCGAGGTGTGAATGGACTTTTGGCGGGACGGCGGTGGGCGCCGTAGCGTAGGATGTGCGTTTGCACATCGCCCGAGCCCACAATCATCCCATGATTCACCCATCAGGTCGCAAAGACAAGCCTTTGTCTGACAACAAGGCGCCAGCGTACAGCCCCGTGAGCGAGCAGATAGCGCGCGATATTTTGCTGGTTCGGGCGATAGAAAGCACCGACACGGCGCGTGAGCTGCTCAGTGAAGATGACCGGCGCTATGCCACCGAGAGCGCCATGAAGTTGGCGCAATGGGACGCGGCTGACGGCCAGTCGGCGTTGACGCCTACGCTGTTGCTGCAAAGGCGGTCTGAACTGCTGATCAAGAAAATGACTGAGCGCCACCCTTCGTTCGCCACCTTCGCCGCGCACCGGCAGGGCGTGCGCCTGGTTGGCATCGCACTGCCTGCGCTGGCTCTGGTGGCGGGTTTCGCGATTGAGCGCATCGCCGATCCGCACCGCGTGGACCTGCTGTCGGCCCCGCTGCTGCTGATTCTGGGCTGGAATGTGGCGGTCTACCTGGTGTTGCTGGCAAGCCTGTTCATGCCGGCGCTGCCAATGCCCCGCTTTGCGGCGGGCCTGTGGACGCGATTGTCGACTTTCAAGACGGTGCTGCCGCGCAAACTACCGCCGCCGCTGGCGCTGGCCCTTGCCCAATTTGCCACGGAATGGCTGGCCCTGAGCGCACCCTTGAATGGGGCGCGTGTCAAGCGCGTCGTGCACCTGAGTTCAGCCTGTTTTGCCATCGGGGCGGTGGGCGCCCTGTATGCCCACGGTGTGACGGCCCGCTACCAGGCGGGCTGGGAAAGCACCTGGCTGGACAGCGGGCAACTGCATGCGATTCTGACGCTGCTGTTCACGCCGGCAAGCCTTGTCTTTCAGCTGCCGGGCTTTTCCATTGCGGATGTTCAGGCGCTGCAACTGCCGCAGTCCGTGGCGTCGGCCAATGGGGCGCTGTGGGTTCACCTCTACGGCGCCACGCTGTTTCTGTTTGTGGTGCTGCCGCGCTTGTTGTTGGCCTTGGCGGCTCGCTGGAAGGAAAAGAAGCTGGCTGCGCGCTTCCCGGTTGATCTGCGCCAGCCTTATTTCCGTCAGATCAGTGGCCATATTGGCTTTGCCGAACCGACCCTGCTGCGCGTGTTTCCTTACAGCTTCAAGGTTGATGAGCTGCGGGACCGCGGCCTTGCCACCGTTGCCAACATGCTGCTGGGCGAGCAGGCGCGCGTCATGCTCAGGCCGCCAACGGCGTATGGAGAAGAACTGACGAATGAGCCGCTGCATGACGCCATCAAAGCTGTCGATATTGCCCACACGGTCGCCCTTTTCAATCTCAGTGCCACGCCCGAGAAAGAAAATCACGGCGCCTTTATCGACCAGTTCACCCGTGGCAAGACGCCTGATTTTTCGGTGATGGTGGACGAGTCAGGCTATCTGGAGCGCCTTGGCGCCCAGGCCGGAGCCGACGCCCGGATGCTTGAACGCATTGCGCTTTGGCGCCAGTTCTGCGATTTGCACCAGGTGCAGCTCAGCATCGTCAATTTGGTCCAGCCAGAAGCGCGCGCAGAGGATATCAAGCGTGGCCTGGCTACAACATGGAGCGCGCCGTGACGACACCGGCCCAACTTCATCTCGCGCTGATTTCCCATACCAATGTGGGCAAGACCACGCTGGCGCGCACGCTCATTGGCGTTGACGTGGGCGAGGTGCGCGACGACACCCACGTCACGACACAGTCCGAGTCTTACCGTCTGCTGTCAACCCCTTTGGGCGATGAATTGCAGCTGTGGGATACGCCTGGCTTTGGCGACTCGGTGCGGCTGTACGCCAGGCTCAAACTGTCGGGCAACCCGATCGGCTGGTTCTTGAGTGAAGTGCTGGACCGCTACCGCGACAAACCCTTCTGGCTCAGCCAGCAGGCGGTGAAGACCGCGCGTGAGGCGGCCGACGTGGTGCTGTACATCGTCAATTCATCGGAAGACCCGCAGGACGCCGGTTACCTCGCGCCAGAGATGAAAATCCTGCAGTGGCTTGGCAAACCGGTCGTGGTGCTGCTCAACCAGCTCGGTCCGCCGCAGCCCTTTGCGGCCGAGCAGGCCGAGCAGGCGCGCTGGCAAAACCATTTGGCCACTTACCCGGTGGTCAGGCAAGTGCTGGCGCTGGACGCCTACGCCCGTTGCTGGGTGCATGAGCGCGTGTTCTATGCAGCCCTGGCGAAGTTGATTCCTGCTGAGAAAGCGCAAGGCTATGGCCGCCTGCTGCTGAGCTGGGAGCAGGCTAACGAGGCCCGTTTTCAGGCGTCCATGCAGCTGATTGCGGCTCAGCTGGTGGCCGCTGCCCTTGACGCGGAGCTGATCGCCGGCGAGGGCGGCGTGGTCAAGAAAAAGGTGCTGAGCTTTCTGGGTCTGGGCACGCAACCTGGACAAAGTCCGCAGGGCAAAGCGATGGCCAAGCTGACCGAACGCCTGGCTGACAGCAGTGTCAAGACGACAGTCGAACTACTCAGACTGCACCACCTTGATGCGGGTTCCGTGGCAGAAATCAACGAGTTGGTCGCCAGCGCTTTTGTGGCCACCGAGCCGGTCAGCAAGCCGCTCGCCAGCTTGTGGGGCGCTGTGTCTCAGGGCTTGCTCGGGGGGCTGGCGGCGGATGTGTTGGCTGGTGGCTTGAGCCTGGGCGCTGGCGCCTTGATCGGCGCCATCGGCGGGGCCGTGGCGTTTTGGGGTGCGGCCGAGGTCTTCAACGTCAGCACCGGGCGGGACGCGTCCCGGGTGCAGTTTTCCGATGACTTTTTGCGCGCCCAATTGATCGCTGGCTTGCTGCGCTATCTGGCCGTGATCCACTTCGGCCGCGGCCGCGGCAAGTTTGTGGTCTCGCAGGCGCCCTCGTTCTGGCGCGAACAGGTGGATTTGGCCGTTGGCGCGCATGAGGCAGCGATCGCCCAGGCCTTTAACACCATCCGGACCAGTTCACCACTGAGCCCGTCAACGGCGCCGCTGCAGGCCGTGCTCAGTCAAATGGCGTCCCGGATATTGACGGCGTTGTACCCGCAGCCCCAGGCTCATGGTGGCCAGCGCGCGGGATCGCTTGGCTGAAGTCAGGCAGTCGCTGCGGACCGCGCCTTGTCGGCCTCGGTGATGAACGCGTCGGCATAAAACTCATCCTCTGGCAGCCCCGCCTGCGTGTAGGCGCTGCGGGCCGAGTCCACCACGATCGGCGCGCCACAGGCGTAGACCTGGTAGAGCGAGAGCTCCGCCAGGTCCTGCAACACCGCCAGGTGGACAAAACCGGTGCGCCCCTGCCAGCCGTCCTCAGCCAGCGCGTCGGACACCACCGGCACATAGCGCAGGCTCGGCATCTGCGTCAGTTGCGCTTTGACCCAGGCGTCCAGGTACAGGTCGGATGGGCGCCGCCCGCCCCAGTACAGCGTCACAGGGCGCTTGCTGCCGGTGTGCTGGAGCTGTTCGATCAAGGCCTTGATCGGCGCAAAGCCGGTGCCCGACGCCAGCAGCACGATCGGCTTGGCGCTGTCTTCGTGCAGGTAGAAGCTGCCAAACGGGCCCTCAATGCGCACGATGTCTCGCTCTTTCATGGCGCCAAACACCTGGTCGGTGAACTGGCCACCCGGCATGTGGCGAATGTGCAGCTCCAGGCCCCCAGGCTTGCCATCAAGGTCGGCCAGCGTGTGCGGCGCATTGGCCATGGAGTAGCTGCGACGCACGCCGCCCGCCAAAATAAATTCAACATACTGGCCGGCGTGGTAGTTGAACGCCTCGCTGGCGGGCAACTGCAATTGCAGGCGCATCACGTCCGGCGACAGTCTTTCAAGCGCTTTGATGCGCGCTGGCATCTTCCTGATTGGCAGGGCGTTCTCCCGCGTGACCTGGCGCGACTCCAACAGCACGTCGCTGTGCGCCACGGCGCAACAGGTCAGCACCCAGCCCTGCGCCTCTTCCTCGTCGCTCAACGCTTTGCTCTGGTGCGCGCCATGCACCACGCGGCCGTCGATTTTTTTGCACTTGCAGGTGCCGCAGGCGCCATCCTTGCAGCCATAGGGCAGGGCGACGCCGGCGCGAATGCCGGCTGCCAGAATGGTCTCATCGGGCTCGGTGCTGAAGGCGCGGCCGCTGGGTTGCACCGTGATCTGAAAGCCGGGAGCCCGGGTAGCGCTGTGCGTCATGGGGTGTTGGTCCTTGGGGTAGAGTTCCGGGCTTAACAGTTTCTTCGGAGCAGGCTGGCGTTGCGTCGCAACCCGCGCTGTCTCCACTATTTGAGTAGCCCTGATTTTGCCTTCAAACCCTAGCCCCGCCCGCAGCCTGTACGCGACCCGCCCCGGCGCCTTGCCCTTTCGCTTCCGCCGTCTGCGGGTGTTGATCGTCGGCTGTGGTGATATCGGCCTGCGCGTGGCGCAGGCGCTGCCCGCCCGGGTGCGGCTGCTGGCACTGACCTCCAGCGTGCAGCGCACGGCGGAGCTGCGTCAGCGCTCAATCACGCCTTTAGCTGGCAACCTGGACGTCCCGGCGTCGCTGCGCCGCCTGGCCGGGCTGGCACACCGGGTGCTGCATCTGGCACCGCCGCCCAATGAGGGTTGGCTGGACCCACGCAGTAAGGCCTTGACCCGTGCGCTGGCTCTGCGCAGTCGCCCAGACGCTCTGGTGTACGGCTCCACCAGCGGCGTCTACGGTGATTGCCAGGGTGAAATTGCTGCAGAAACAAGAGCTACTCATGCAGATACGACTAGGGCTAAGCGGCGAATTGATGCAGAAAACGCGGTGCGCTTCTTTGGCCGCGCCAGCGGTGTGCGCTCAAGCATCTTGCGCATTCCCGGCATCTATGCGCCGGACCGCCCGAACGGCACGCCGCAGGCGCGCCTGCTCAAAGGCACGCCAGTGCTGCAAGCTGCTGACGATGTCTACACCAACCACATCCATGCCGATGACCTGGCGCGGGCCTGCGTCGCGGCGCTGTGGCGGGGGCGCCCGCAACGCATCTACAACGTCAACGATGACGGCTGCTTCAAGATGGGCGACTACTTCGACCTGGCCGCTGATTTGTATGGTTTGCCGCGCCCGCCGCGGGTGCCCCGCAGCACCGCCAGCGCGCATCTTTCCTTGATGCTGCTGAGTTTCATGAGCGAGTCGCGCCGCATGGACAACACGCGCCTCAAGCGTGAATTGCGCGTGAGGCTGCGCTACCCGACGGTGGCCCAGGGCCTGCTGACGCCGCCGCCTGGCTAAAATGGCTCTCAAGGCCCGCTGCTCCGGCGGGCTTTGCTTTTATGTTTCGGAGCCATGTAGAGGACTACCATGTATAAAAACCTCGCAGCCGTGATCGCGGCCGCCTGTTTTCTTTCCCCCGTTTTTTCCCAACCCGCCGTACCTGTTGCGGCCCAGCAACCGCTCAAGATCGGCTTTGTCTATGTGGCGCCGCTGCTTGACACCGGCTGGGTGCGCCAGCACGACGAGGGGCGCCGCGCCGTCGAGGCGGCCTTGGGCGCACGCGTCAAAACCACCTATGTCGAGAACGTGGCCGAAGGGCCTGATGCCGAGCGCGTGATTCGCGACCTTGCCGCCACCGGCCACCAGCTCATCTTCACGCCCAGCTTTGGTTATATGGAGCCCACGCGGAAGGTGGCGCAGGAGTTCCCGCAGCTCAAGTTCGAATCCATCACCGGCTACAAGACCGCGCCCAATGTGGCCGCAGCGAATGCGCGCTATTACGAGGGCCGTTACCTCGCGGGCATAGCGGCCGGGCGCATGACCCGCAGCAACCTCGCGGGCTACGTGGCGGGTTTTGCGATTCCGGAGGTGCTGCAAGGCATCAACGCCTTCGCGCTGGGCATGCGCTCGGTCAACCCGAAGGCTGAAGTCAAAGTGGTGTGGCTCAATACCTGGTTTGACCCGACGCGCGAGCGCGACGCCGCCATGACGCTGTTCAACCAGGGCGTCGATGTGATCGCCTTCCATACGGGTTCATCGGCCGTGATGGTGGCGGCGCAGGAGCGCGGCAAACTGGCCGTGGGCTACCACTCCGACATGCGAAAAATCGCGCCCGACGCGCAGATCGTCGCCGTCACGCACCAATGGGGCAACTACTACACCGAGCGCGCGCGGGCGTTGCTGGACGGGCGCTGGAAGAGCGGCAACGTCTGGGGCGGCGTGCGCGAGGGCATGATCAGGGTGGAGGGTTTTGGCTCGAAGGTGCCCAAGGCGGTGCAGCAGGAAGTGCTGGCGCGACAAAAAGACATTGCGGCGGGCAAGCTGCACCCGTTCCACGCGAATCAAACGGTGCTGAACAACGCGGGCCAGGAGGTGATTGCCAAAGGCCAGACCCTCAGTGACGTGCAAATTCTCAAGATGAACTGGCTGGTGCAAGGGGTGCAAGGGCAGTTGCCTTGATGAGTTGCTGTTTGCCTTGATCGTGCGGGGCGATGCCCGTCTGCTGGAGAGAATGGTCATTTCTCAATAAATTTAAGCCAAATCGGCCTCTAGCCCTCGTATTTAAAGGACCTATAGCTATTTATTTTGAATGAATGCCGGTGATCCGGCGGCACCGGCCCTGGTGGCTCCAGCGCTTCGCCGGGGCTGCTCGCTACTCCTTGGCGTCCAGGGCGTAGTCGTCCACCGGGTACGCCGCTTGGGGATCATCCGCTGCGGCAAATTCATGCTCCAGCGCCAGATGGTGCTTTTGAACCAGGTGATGAAACTCGGCAAAGGGCCCGGTCGGCAGGTAAATCGGTTGGCGGGTGTCGGGATGAAAGGCCGCGTCAGCCGCGCTGGCGCCGGCCCAGGCGCGCTCAACCTCGGCCAGGCCCAGGCGCAGCAGTTCCTCCAGAAATTGACTTCGCTTCTTGCCGGGATAGGCCTCGCGCAGGGCCTCAAAGCGTGAGGCCAATTGAAGCGGCAAGCGGCATACATAGCGCTTGCGCGCAGCCGCCTTGCTGCGTGCAGCAGCAGGCGCACCCGCGCGCGTTGGGGTCGGTTCCTTCATGCCGCATGATCGCGTCACGCCGCGGCGCAGCCCTTGCGGATTCGCAATAAAACAGGCCGCCAGCCCACGACCCTATTGCGTTGATTTGGCGAATTTCATAGCAGTGGCGACGCTTACAATCTGGCCCAACCCTGGAGCCTCCTTCTCATGACCATCAAAAGTGACAAATGGATTCGCCACATGGCAGAGACCACCGGCATGATCGAACCGTTCGAGCCGGGCCAAATCCGCCAGGACGCCAGCGGCAACAAGATCGTCAGCTATGGCACCAGCAGCTACGGCTATGACATCCGCTGCGCACCCGAGTTCAAGGTTTTCACCAACATCCACAGCACCGTGGTGGACCCGAAAAACTTCGACGAGAAGAGTTTTGTCGATTTTCACGGTGACAGCTGCATCATCCCGCCCAACAGCTTTGCGCTGGCGCGCACCATGGAGTACTTTCGCATTCCTCGCAATGTGCTCACCATCTGCCTGGGCAAAAGCACCTACGCGCGCTGCGGCATCATCGTCAACGTGACCCCGTTTGAGCCCGAGTGGGAGGGTTATGTGACGCTGGAGTTTTCCAACACCACGCCGTTGCCGGCCAAGATCTATGCCGGCGAAGGCTGTGCGCAGGTGCTGTTTTTTGAGAGCGATGAAGTCTGCGAGATTTCCTACAAAGACCGAGGCGGCAAATACCAGGGCCAGGTCGGCGTGACGCTGCCACGTGCCTGAAACCAGCGCGTACCATCGGCGTCCTATGCCTGCGATCCTCTTGTTCCACTAGCGCGCCATGAACGCCTGGCTCCATCCCTTACTTTGGGTTCATCTGGACTGGGTTTTGGTGGTGGTGGCAGGCTGGTTGTTGATCGGGGTGCTGGGTGTGTTTGCGCTGCGGCGCTTCCGGCTGGTGGCGGTGGTGCTGTTCCCGGCGGGCGGGCTCTTGGCTTTGCTGCTGATGGGGGTGGGCATCAGCGCCGCATTCAGTGTGCCCGAGGTGGCCATTTTGCCGATCGGCTTGCCGCAACTGCCTTTTCATCTGCGCCTGGACAGTCTGTCGGCCTTCTTCCTGATCGTTATTGGTGGTGTGTCTGCTGGCGTGTCGGCCTTTGCCGCCGGTTATTTCCGCCAGGGTGAGGGCACGCCACCGGGCTTGATCTGCCTTGAATACCATATTTTTCTAGCCAGCATGGCCATGGTGGTGATTGCCGACGACGCCTATGCCTTTATGGTGGTGTGGGAGACGATGGCCTTTTCCTCGTTCTTCCTGGTGATTGCCAACCACCGCATTCCTGAAATCCGCTTTGCCGGCTACCTGTACATGCTGGTGGCGCACATCGGCGCACTGGGCATTCTGCTGTGCTTTGGGGTGCTGCAGGCCAATACCGGTGACTACACTTTTGCCAATATGCGGGCGCAGCATTTGTCGCCGTTCTGGGGTTCGGTGGCTTTCGTGCTGGCGGTGCTGGGTTTTGGCGCCAAGGCCGGCATCTTGCCGCTGCACGCCTGGTTGCCCGAAGCCCATCCGGCCGCGCCGTCGCCCATGTCCGCCCTGATGAGCGGCGTGATGCTCAAGATGGCGCTGTACGGCATCTTGCGCGTGTCCTTTGACCTGCTGCAAACCAAAATTTGGTGGTGGGGCGTGATGCTGATGGCCATCGGCTTGTCCACGGCGCTGTTCGGCGTTATTTTCTCCACGGTGCAGGTGGAAATGAAACGCCTGCTGGCCTACTCGTCGATTGAAAACGTCGGCTTGATCTGCGCCGGCTTTGGCTTGTCGCTGCTGTTCTCAAGCTACGGCATGCACGCGCTGGCTGCATTGGCGCTGACTGCGGCCCTGTACCACCTGCTGAGCCACGCCTTTTTCAAGAGCCTGCTGTTCTGCAGCACCGGTGCTGTGCTTCACGCCACGGGCGAGCGCAGCCTGGGCAAATTGGGTGGTTTGATGCGCTACATGCCCTGGGTCGCCTGGCCGACGCTGATTGGCGTGCTGGCCTGCGCCGGCCTGCCGCCTTTTGGCGGCTTCATCGCGGAGTGGCTGCTGCTGCAGAGCTTTTTGTTCACCTCCGGCCTGCCCAGTTCGGTCCTTAACATGCTGGTGCCGGTGATGGCCGCCCTGATTGCGCTGATTGCGGCTCTCTCGGGCTACACCATGGTCAAGTACTTTGGCGTCATCTTCCTGGGGCAGCCGCGTGAAGAAAAACTCGCCGGGGCACACGACGCCGGCCCGTGGGAGCGGGCCGGTATGCTTTGGCTCATGGCGGGTTGTGTCGTACTGGGGCTGTTCCCGAACCAGGTGATTGCCCTGATTGACCCGGTCACGCACTTGCTGGTGTCGGCGGGCCTGGCCAAGACGGTGGCGGCCAGTGGCTGGCTGCTGGTGCCCGTGAGCGTTGAGCGCGCCAGCTATGCGCCAGCGATCTTTTTGCTTGGTGTGATGTTCTTCTTTGCCTTGACTTACCTGCTGGTGCGCCGCGTCTACAGCGGCCGGATTCGGCGCGCCCCGGCGTGGGACTGCGGTTACCCGTGGCAAGACGCCCGCATGCAGGACTCGGCCGAAGGTTTTGGTCAGCCGATCCGGCAGATTTTTGAGCCCATGTTCCGCATGAAGCGCGAGTTGCCAACGCCCTTTGACGAGCAACCCAGCTACCGCGTGACGGTGGAAGACCCGCTCTGGTACTGGCTCTACCTGCCGATCGCCCGGCTGGTGGAGCGCATCTCCAAAGTCATTGGCATGTTGCAGCAAGGGCGCATTGCGGTTTACCTGATGTACAGCTTCATCACCCTGATCGTGGTGCTGTTGGTGGTGAAGCAATGAGCTGGCTCGGCCTGCTGTCGCAACTGATGGCGATCGTGATGGCGCTGGTCATGGCGCCCCTGCTCTCGGGCTGGGTGAACCAGTGGCGCGCCCGCTTGCAGAACAAGTCGGCGCCGGGCCTGCTGCAGCCCTACCGGGTGTTGCACAAGCTGTTTAACAAGGAATCGGTGCTGGCCGAGCACGCTTCGGCGCTGTTTCGCATGGTGCCCTACATTGTTTTTGGCTGCATGCTGCTGGCCAGCGCCATCATCCCGACCTTGTCCACTGATTTGCCCTTGTCACCCGCTGCTGACGCGATTGCGCTGGTCGGCTTGTTTGCCCTGGCGCGGGTGTTCATCTCTCTGGCTGCGATGGATGTCGGCACTGCCTTTGGCTCTCTTGGTGCGCGCCGGGAAATGTTAGTGGGTTTTCTGGCTGAGCCGGCCTTGCTGATGGTGCTGTTTTGTGCCTCCATGATCTCGCGCTCGACCTCGCTCACCACCATTGTTGAAACGCTGGCGCATCGCGAGTTGGCCATTTACCCGAGCCTGCTGGTGGCCGGGGTGGCGTTTGCCATGGTCTCACTGGCCGAGAACGCGCGGGTGCCGGTGGACAATCCCGACACCCATCTGGAACTGACCATGATTCACGAGGCGATGATTCTGGAGTATTCGGGGCGGCACCTGGCGCTGCTCGAATGGGCCGCCAGCCTGAAGCTGTTCGCCTACTCCTGCATTGGCCTGGCGCTGTTTTTCCCGTGGGGCGTGGCCGAGGCTAACGCGCCACTGGCGCTGTTGCTGGCGCTGCCGGTGCTCATCATCAAGTTGGCAATCGGCGGTGTGTTCCTGGCCCTGATCGAGACCTTGAGCGCCAAGATGCGCATTTTTCGCGTACCTGAGTTTCTGGGTACTGCCTTTTTGCTGGCGGTGATCGGGCTGCTGGTCAACATCTTGCTGGGGGTCGGATGATCAAGCTCGCGCCCCAGTTGATCAATCTGTTTGCGACCCTGATCCTGATGCTGTCGTTCGCCATGATCTCGCAGCGGCGCGTTGTCTCCCTGATCAATCTGTTCACCATCCAGGGCGCTGCGCTGGTGGCAGCGTCGGTGCTGCTCGGTTATGTCACCAATCAACCCGATCTTTACGTCTCAGCCGCCCTGACGCTGGTGCTCAAGGTGGTTTTTATTCCGTGGATGTTGCACCGCGTCATCCGCAAGCTCAACGTGCGTTGGGACGTTGACACCCTCATCAACATACCGACCACCATGCTGGTCGGTATTGCGCTGGTGATTTTTTCCTTCAGCCTGGCCCTGCCGATCTCGCGTCTGTCCACTTCGATGGCGGGCGGCTCGCTGGGCATCGCGCTGGCCTGCGTGCTGCTGGCGTTTTTGATGATGATCACGCGCTCCAAAGCGGTGCCGCAGGTGATCGGCTTCCTGTCGATGGAAAACGGCCTGATCTTTGCCGCCACCACGGTGACCAACGGCATGCCGATGATTGTCGAGTTTGGCATTGCGCTTGATGTGCTGGTGGGCGTGCTGATTCTGGGGGTGTTCATGTTCCAGATTCGGGAAAAGTTCGACAGCCTGGACATTCACAACCTCGAAACCCTCAAGGAAGACTGACCGTGTCCACCTTGTTTTTTGTCTTGGGTTTCCCGTTGCTGGGCGGCGCTGTGCTGGCGCTGGTCGGGCACCGGCCGTATGCCCGCGACATCAACGTGGCTTTTAGCCTGGGCACCTTTGTGGCGGCCTGCGTGCTCACCGCTGAAATCATTGCGGACGGCCCGATCCTGGTCTGGCATGACCAGTTTTTCATCGACCCGCTCAATGTGTTCATGGTCACGCTCACCGCCTTTGTCGGCATGACAACAGCGATATTTTCGCGCCCGTACATGCGCATCGAGCAAGACCACGGCAAGATGACACCGCCGCGCATGCGCCTGTACCACAGCATGTACCAGCTGTTCAGCTTCACCATGCTGCTGGGCTTCACCACCAACAACCTCGGTATTTTGTGGGTGGCGATGGAGGCGGCGACCTTGAGCACGGTGCTGCTGGTCAGCGTGTACCGCACGGCGGCGAGCCTTGAGGCGGCCTGGAAATACTTTATTTTGTGCGGCGTGGGCATCGCGCAGGCCCTGTTTGGCACGGTCTTGCTCTACATGGCGGCCGAAAAAGTGCTCGGCCCGCACGGGGCCACGCTCTTGTGGACCAATCTGGATGCGATCAAGGGGCAACTCGACCCGTCCATCATCACGCTGGCCTTTGCTTTTTTACTGATCGGTTACGGCACCAAGGTCGGCATGGTGCCCTTGCACAGCTGGTTGCCCGATGCCCATGCCGAAGGCCCGACACCGGTGTCGGCGGTGCTGTCGGGCTTGTTGCTCAATGTGGCGATGTACGCGCTGTTGCGCTGCAAGGTGCTGACCGACGGCGCCTTGCAAAACCAGCTGGCGGGCCAGCTCATGATGGGTTTTGGCCTGCTGTCGGTGGTGGTGGCAACCTTCTTCATCTCCAGGCAAAAAGACGTTAAACGCATGTTTTCTTATTCTTCGATTGAGCACATGGGTTTGATCACTTTTGCCTTTGGCATGGGTGGGCCGGTGGCCAACTTTGCTGGTTTGTTGCACATGACGGTGCATTCGCTCATCAAGTCGGCGATCTTTTTTGCAGTGGGGCACGCGACGCAAAAAGCCGGCACGCAGGTCATGAGCGAGATTCGCGGCCTCATCAAGGTCAATCCGACCATCGGTTGGGGCCTGATTCTGGGCGTGATGGCGATTCTGGGGATGCCGCCGTTTGGCGTGTTTGCCAGCGAATTCTTGATATTGACCACCGCCATGCGCGAGCAGCCTTGGGCGGCGCCCTTTCTCTTTGTGTCGCTCGGTGTGGCCTTTGCCTCCATGATGATCCGGGTCTTGCCGATGGTGTTTGGCGAGACCACGCTCAAACCACTGGCGCACCCGCCAGCCCTGGTGCCGGTGTTTGTGCACCTGGGTCTGGGTCTGGTGCTGGGCTTGTACATTCCGCCATATCTGAACGCCTGGTATGTCGAAGCCGCGCGCATGCTGGGAGGCTAAAGCTGATGAAGATTTCTGGCTTCGATGTCGAATTGCAGCGCTTGATGGCCCCGGTGCCAATCTGGCATGCGCGGGTCAGCGTGGACGAATGGCGTGCCGGCGCTGCCGCCGCGCGCGAGGGTGGCGGGCGTTTGCTGGCAATGTGGGGTGGGGCCGGGCTGGCCGATGCGCCGCAGCCGGTCGCCTGCGCCGCCTATGTCGTGCTGGAGGGCTTGCTCTGGCTGGAGTTGCCTCTGGACGACGAACAACCGACTTACCCCGACTTGCTGCCTTTCTTTCCCGCTGCGGCCCGAATGCAGCGCGCTTGCGCTGACCTGTCGGGCATTCTGACCAAGGGCAGCAAAGACCTGCGCCCGTGGCTGAATCATGGCGCCTGGCCGCTCGATTATTTTCCGCTGCGCGACGGCGTGGCCGCACCAGGTGCCTTTGCGGATGCTGCCTTGGTCAATTACCCGTTTGTGCGCGTCGAAGGCGACGGTGTGCATGAAATTGCCGTCGGCCCGGTTCATGCGGGCATCATCGAACCGGGGCATTTTCGCTTCTCGGTGGTCGGTGAAAAGGTGCTGCGCCTGGAGCAGCGCCTGGGCTACACGCACAAGGGCATCGAGCAGCGCATGACGCAGTTGGACCCGCTGCTGGCCAGTCGCCTGGCCGGCCGGGTCTCGGGCGACTCAACCGTGGCTTACGCCTGGGCCTATTGCATGGCGCTGGAATCGGCCAGCGCCTGCGCTGTGCCAGCGCGCGCCTTGTGGATGCGCGCTTTGATGCTCGAGCGCGAGCGTATCGCCAATCATCTGGGCGATCTGGGTGCCTTGGGCAATGACGCTGCCTTCGCCTTTGGCCTGGCGCAGTTCTCGCGCCTGCGGGAGGACTGGTTGCGCCTGTCCGAGGAGATGCTTGGCCACCGTTTGATGATGGACTGTGTTGTGCCCGGCGGCGTGACGCAAGACATTCAGGGCGCCCATATTGACCCACTGACGCGCCAATGCGATGCGGTGGCGCGTGAGGTGCAGACCCTGCATGCCATCTATGAAGAGCATGCGGGCTTGCAGGATCGTTTCATGACCACCGGCTGCGTCACGCCGGCGCTGGCAGCCCAACTGGGCCTGACCGGTCTGGCGGGAAGAGCCAGTGCGCAGGCGTTGGACCTGCGCTGCGATCATGCGGCCGCGCCCTATGACCTTTTGCAGGTCAAGATGGCCACGCACCGCAATGGCGATGTGGCAGCCCGGGTTTCGGTGCGTTTTGACGAAGTGCTGGAGTCGCTGCGCTTGATCAAACTGATTCTGGCGGGGCTGCCGGTCGGCCCCTTGCGCCAGGAGCTGGTCTTGCCCGCGCAGCCCAGCCGTGGCGTGGGTTGGGTCGAAGGCTGGCGCGGCGAAATTTTTGTGGCGCTGGAGCTCAGCGATGCCAGCAGCGAGCAGCGCATTCGCCGTTGCCATTTGCATGACCCATCCTGGCAAAACTGGCCGGTGCTGGAGCACGCCATCATCGGCAATATCGTGCCGGACTTTCCGCTCATCAACAAGTCGTTCAACCTCAGCTACTCGGGCCACGATTTATGATTTGGAAAATCGCCAAGCAAATCGCCAAAAATGGCATTCGCACCGAGCCCGCGCCCGACATCGGGGAGGCCGTCGCCAACGAGATCGGGCGCTTGCAGGCCGAGGTGCTGGCGATCTTGGGCCAGTCGCTGGCGATTCGCCTGGTGGATGCCGGCTCATGCAACGGCTGCGAGCTTGAAATAAATGCGTTGGGCAACCCCTACTACAACATCGAGGGCCTGGGCATCAAGTTCGTTGCCAGCCCACGCCACGCCGACATGCTGCTGGTGACCGGCCCGGTGTCACGCAACATGGTCACGGCGCTGAAACGCACTTATGAGGCCATTCCTGAACCCAAGCTGGTGGTGGCCGTGGGCGACTGTGGTTGCGATGGTGGTATTTTTGGCGAGAGCTATGCCAGTTGTGGCCGTGTGTCGAACGTGATCCCGGTCGATTGGGTCGTGCCAGGTTGCCCGCCACCACCGCTTGAGATTTTGCGCGGGATTCTGAGCGCGGTTCGACGGCGCATCGTGTAGCCACGGCTATCGGCTGCTGGCGAGCGTTGTTGTGCCAGGGTCATGGTGTGACTTTTGCGGGTGAATGCGTGGCTTGCACTTTGCATACAGTGGCTTTTCAGCGCATCTCAAAGGCTTCTTGGTGAAAGCGTGGCGTCACGCCCATGGCTTTCAGGCCCTCGCGCAGCGACTGCCCCAAGCCTGTGGGGCCACAAAACCAGATTTCGCTTTTTCCCGTGGCGCCCAAGGTGTGTGCTTTAAGGTTTGCGCCCTGGCTGGCATCGTGGATGCTCAGGCGAACGCTGGGCAGCGTGGCACACAATTGAATCAAGCGCTGGGCCAAGCTGTCGGTGGCCTGGTTGCGGGTGCAGTAATGCAGGTTTGCGCTTGGCGCTTGCTGTGGGTTGGGTTGCAAGGACTCCAGCCAAGCCAAAAATGGTGTCACACCAATGCCGCCCGCGATCCAGATCTGGTCCGCTTTGTGGTGGCGCCGGGACAGGTCAAAGCGACCATAGGGCCCCTCTACCCGCACGCTTTGGCCCACTTGCAGACGCTGGGCCAGGCCCCGGGTGTAGTCGCCCAGGGCTTTGATCTGGAAGTCAATGGCCCCATCACCCTGGTCAGCGCTGGCAATGGTAAAGGGGTGCGCACCTTCTCTTCCCTCAAAGGTGACAAACGCAAATTGGCCCGCCCGGTGGCCGTGCCAGCTGGCATTGAGGCGGCAGCGTACTGCGCAGACATCGCCGGGCAAGTCTTCAACCAAGACAACTTGACCTATGACTTGGCGTGATTTGCCGATGACCTTGCGCAATGACGCCACTGCGCCATACACCCCTGCCAGCAACAGCGCACCCAGCAACAGGCCCACAGGTTGCGCCCAGTAGTTGGTGGGCACAAGCAAGGCCGCATGAAAGGCCAGCATCAGATACAGCACGGGCATGGCCTGGTGCAGCATGCGCCAGGCGCGGTAGGGGAACTTCTTCCACAAGGTAATCACCAGCATGGCCAGCACGGCATAGATGGCCCATTCGCCCATGTCTTCGGCCAGATCGCGCAGCACTTCCAGAAAACCGGTGAATTTTTCTTTGTCAACCCGTCCCTCGCGACCCACCATGGCTTTGAGGATGTCGTCAGACATCTCGATCAGCCAATGCGCGGCGGCAAAAGCCACAGCCGTGATTCCGGCCCACTTGTGGGTGCGGTAAATGCGGTCCATGCCGCCCAGCGGGGTTTCAAGCCATGCCGGGCGGGTGGCCAAAAACATGACCAGCGACATCATCGCTACAGACAGCAGGCCACTCAGGTGCAGTGCCTGCTGGCGCGCCAGCCACCATGTGCTGGCGTCTGCGGGGGCAACGCTTGAGAAAACCTCCCAGCCCCAGGCCATGGTGACAAGTGACAACAGGCTCAAAATCAAAGTTTTCATGGCGGTTTTCTAGCGGCGTTGGGTGGGGACAAGCCCTCAGGGCTTGAGCGCTGGCGCAGCACCGGGTGCGGGCACCAAGTCATCACGGCAACGGCGCTCATTGCAATTGCCCATCAATTTTTGAATCTTGCTGCCAGCGTGATCGTCGGCTTTTCGGGACTCCCGCTGGCCGAGGATCTGGCCGGTTTGCGCGTTGACATGCAGCTTGACCCGCTCACCGTCGCGACCAGTGGTGCGCACCTCGTAGCTGCCGCGCTTGAGCTGAATTTTTTCGATGTTGCGGTAGCCCGCAGCGTCGAGCTTTTGCAGCACTTGTGGCACGCTCAGCGCTGCGGCGGCATCATGCCATTGGCTGTCGTCGTCTGCATGAGCAGGTGTCAGTGTGGCCGCCCCAGCCAGCAGGCAACCCGCCAGACACAGGGTGGAGAGGGAGAAAGATGAATTCATGGTGTGCACTTTGGTTCAAAGAAATGGTTTGTGCCGCAGCGGGGCGATGTGCCTCAATGACTTTTTAGCGGCTCGGTTGTTGCGCTGTGCGCTGGCTTGGGTCACTCGTCGTAGTAGCCGCGTTCAGCGTCACGGTGGCAGGCCAGGCAGTTGGATTTGGAGCGCACGTCTTTGTGTTTCCATTCCCAGGCGGGTACTTCGCGGTGCTTGTCAATCCATTTGGGCAACTCGGTGATGCGTTGCGGCGCACTGGCAGAAGACACACCGCGCAGCAGTTTGCCGCTGAAATTGCGCCCGCCCCTGTCTGCGGCATTGGCGCTCAGGTAGGCCTCAATCTTGGCAGCGGTGGCGGCATCGATGCTGGCGTCTTCACCAAAGTGGTTTTGCAGGTTGCCCATCATGCGTTTCCAGGAACTGGCCGGTAGCATCGCGGGCGAAAACGCCAGGTGGCAGCTGGCGCACTCTTCTTTGACCACAGCGTCAGCCACCGGTGTGTAAAAGTGTCCGCCACCGGCCTGGGCACGGCCCAGCACAATGGCGAAAAAACTGACGGCCACCAGCATCAGGGCCATGGGACGGTAAGGCAGGTTCATTGGGGTATTCCTTCAAAGTTCGGGTGATTACAAGCTCGTCACGTAGGTGAGCCAGTCGCCTTTTTCAGTGGCGCTGCATGCGCGTCCGATCACTTCGTTGCAGTTGCGCTTGAACCATTTCTCAACCTTGGAGGCGTCGGTGTAACGCGCGGGCGTGACGGACACGGCTACCGCGTCAATCACTTTGCCGGTGGCGTTTTTGCCGGCAGTGCGCGGGTTGGTTCCGTGGCAACTGGTGCAACTGGGGCTGTCTGGCTTGCCGGTGGTGAATTTTTGGGCATACAGGGTTTGACCACGCTGCGCAGAAAATCCACTGAACGCAGGGTTGGCCGCTTTGGCTGCGCTGGCGTATTGCGCCAGCAGGTCTTCGCGGGGGCCTGCCAGGGCCACGCCGCTCAGGCCCGAGGCGAGGATGCAGGCAGTGAGAATGGTGCTGAGTCTGGATTGCATGGTGGGCTCCTGGAGGGGGGTGATGAAGTGGTGAAGGCCCGTACTGTGCCTAGCGCTGTCTGAATGCAAGGTGAACCTTGCGTTCATCTGGCGTTCATGTTCAACCCGTTATAAAGAGGACTTATGCAACACGCCCCATCCATCTGTCGCCCACAGCGATTGCTCTTGCCCAGCCATTTTTGGCGGTTGTGGGGCGCGGCGCTGTGTGCGGGTGTGCTGATGGGGTGCAGCGCTGGGGCCTGGGCTGACAGTGATCATGACCATGACCGTGCCCGTGAAGCCCTGCAGTCGGGTGAGGTGCTACCACTGGCCACCATCCTTGCGCGCGTGGAGCGCGAACATGCGGGCAAAGTGCTGGATGTAGAACTGGACCGCGACAAAGACCATGGCGTGGTGCGTTGGGTCTACAAGATCAAGGTGCTAACAACAGCGGGCACGCGGCTGAAACTCCAAATAGATGCCAAAACCGGTGATCTGATCCGCCGCAAGCGCCAGGATTAACATGACCAGGCCCCTGCATTGCCCCGCCACACACTGAGCCGAGAGTTTTTGCCATGCGTATCTTGATCGTGGAGGACGAGCCCAAGTTGCTCATTCAACTCGCCGACGGCGTGGGTGCAGCGGGCTATGCCGTGGATTTGGCGGACAACGGTGTGCATGGCCACCACTTGGGCGATACCGAACCCTATGATGCGGTGGTGCTGGACCTGGGTCTGCCCAAAATGGATGGCTTGTCGGTGTTGCGCCAATGGCGGGCCGCGGGGCGGACCATGCCTGTGCTGATACTGACCGCACGAGATGGTTGGCATGAAAAAGTAGCCGGTATCGATTCGGGTGCCGATGACTACCTGACCAAACCTTTCCATATGGAAGAGTTGCTGGCCCGCCTGCGTGCGTTGATTCGTCGCTCGGGCGGCCATGCCAGCGCCGCATTAACTTGCGGCACGATGAGTCTGGACACCCGCAACAGCCGGGTGACATTGGCGGGTCAAGCGCTGGTGCTGACCAGCCATGAATACCGGGTGTTGGCGTATTTGATGCACCATCAGGGCGAAGTGGTGTCGCGCACGGCGCTGGTTGAACACATCTACGCCCAGGACTTTGATCGGGACTCGAACACGGTGGAGGTCTTCATCGGGCGACTGCGCAAAAAACTTCCTGCGGGCATGATCGAAACGGTGCGTGGTTTGGGTTATCGGCTGGCTGTGGTGGCATGAATTGGGTTAGTTTGCGTGGCTCGCTGCGGGTGCGCCTGCTGTTTGGCACCCTGTTCTGGATCGCCGCGTCGATCGTTGTGGCCGGTTGGGGTTTGAGCAGCCTGTTTCGCCAGCATGTGCAAACCCAATTTCAGGCCGAGCTGACCAGTCATCTGGATCAACTGACCGCCCAGCTGACCGTGGATGCCCGCAACGCCCCGGTGCTGCAATTGGCTTTGAGTGATCCGCGCCTGATGCGGCCCTTTTCGGGCTATTACTGGCAAATCGACCGAATGGCGGGTGGCGCGGATGCAGTGGGGGTCTTGCGCTCGCGCTCGCTCTGGGATCACGTGCTGGTGTTGCCCCCGCCGGTGACAGCGAAGGGTGATTCAAGTCATGTTCACATTGCCGGGCCACAAGGGCAGTGGCTCAATGCGGTGCAGCGCACGGTGCAACTCGATGAGACGCCGGGCCAGGCACCGGTCACGTTTCGGTTGATGGCTGCGGCCAATGATCGCTTCATGCTGGAGCCTGTGGCCCAGTTTGGCGGCACGATGTGGCTGGCGCTGGCGGTGCTGGCGCTTGGCTTGGTGGTGGCCGCTGCGGTGCAGGTGTGGGTGGGGCTGGCACCGCTGCGTGCATTGCGTCGTGCCCTGGGGCAAGTTCACAGCGGCCAAGCCCAGCGCCTGGATGGCGAGTTTCCGATTGAGGTCAAGCCCTTGATTGACGACTTCAACCAAGTGCTGGCTCAAAACGCAGACGTGGTGACTCGCGCCCGCACTCATGCGGGCAATTTGGCCCATGCGCTGAAAACACCTCTGAGTGTGCTGGCCAACGCAGCCCAACAGCCGGGTAACGACACCGCCGCGTTGGCGCATCTGGTTGGCGAGCAGGTTGAGATTGCTCGCAAACAGGTGAACTATCACCTCACGCGCGCGCAGGCCGCCGCCGCCAGTCGCCTGCACGGCACCAAAACCGACGTGTTGCCTGTCGTTCTTGGTTTGGTGCGGGTCGTGCAGCGCATTCATGCTGAGCGCGCGCTGTGTGTGCAGCTTGGGTCGGTGGCGGCTGAGATCGCCTTTCGGGGTGAGGCCCAGGACCTGCAGGAAATGCTGGGTAATTTGCTCGACAACGCGTGCAAGTGGGCGCAGCATCGTGTCGATGTGAATGCCCATGTGCAGGGCCACGGCTTGGTCATCACCATCGATGACGATGGCCCAGGGCTGGCACCTGCGCAGCGAGAGGTGGTGTTGCAACGCGGCGTGCGTGCCGACGAGCAAGTGCCCGGCTCCGGTTTGGGTTTGGCGATTGTGGATGACCTGGCGCGCTTGTATGGCGGCAGTGTGGCACTCAGCGCTTCGCCAGCAGGTGGTTTGCGCGCCGTTCTGGCACTGCCCGCCGCCCACCATCGAGTTGTTTAAAACGACGGACAGGAACTTCAACCACACGGGTTCACGTGTGACACGGGTTTGGGGCAAATAAAACCCCAGCCTTCCCCGCCGCCAAGATGGCAGTGCATGACCATGCGCTCAATATAAAAAAAGATAGCACGAAAGGCTTGTAATGCGTGGGCTACAGCCTGATTCTTCATAAATTTCAGCGCAGAACTGTGGCCCCAGCTAGATGATGTGCATGAATCTCGGCATTGGCATTGGCATCGGCATCGGCGCCGCGCCAATACCATGCGATCGGGCCGGCGCTGGGATGGGCTGGCGACCGTCAGGATCTAAGGGATGCGGAAATTGCCTATGTCCCGCCAGTGCTGCGAGAAATGGGATATTTGGCATTTCCGCATCCCTAAGCGCCGCTGACCGCCGGGTTCGCGTTTGGGGGGCAAAGCTGAACGCCAGCGTGGTCGGGCTTCAAGGGATGGAGCCTAACCATGAGGCCGGGAATTTTGCGTGCGTCAATGCACCCGCATGCCGGGCAAGGCGCCAGCAAAGGGCTCGAGAACATAGATGCCAGGATTCGACTTTTCATCGGCATGGCTGGCGGCCAGCACCATGCCCTCGCTGATGCCAAACTTCATCTTGCGCGGCGCCAGATTCGCCACCATCACCGTGAGTTTGCCCACCAGTTGCTCGGGCTGGTAGCTGCTGGCAATGCCGGAGAACACGTTGCGCGTGCTCGCTTCGCCCACGTCCAGTGTCAGCCGCAACAGCTTGGTGGAGCCCGCCACCGGCTCACAGTTGACGATGCGGGCAATGCGCAGGTCGATCTTGCTGAAGTCTTCGATGCCAATCACCGGGGCGATGGCTTCGCCACCTGGCACTACTGATTCAATAGCTGCATGCTCAGGTTCTACGTGGGCTGCAGGCTCAAACAATGCTTCAAGTTGCTTGATATCGACACGCTGCATCAAGTGCTGGTAGTTGCCAATGACGTGGCCGGCGCCCAAGGGCTGGCTGACGCTGGCAAAACTCAAAGGCTCGATCTTCAGGAACGCCTCCACTTGCGTCGCCAGTTGCGGCAGCACCGGCTTGAGGTAAGCCGTGAGTGCGCGAAAGGCCTCCATGCACACCGTGCACACATCGTGCAAGCGGGCTTCCATGTCGGGCTGTTTCGCCAGTTCCCAGGGCTTGTTGGCATCCACATATTCATTCACGCGGTCGGCCAGCAGCATGGTCTCGCGCAGCGCCTTGGCAAATTCGCGCGCCTCATAAAGTTGTTCGATGCTGGTGCGTTCGATCTGCATCTGCGTCAGCAACGCAGCGCCATCGCTGGAGATAGCGCCGAGCTGGCCGCCAAAGCGCTTGGCCAGAAAGCCGGCCGCGCGTGACGCGATGTTGATGTATTTGCCGACCAGGTCGCTGTTAACGCGCGCCATGAAATCCTCCGGGCTGAACTCCAGGTCTTCATTGCGCGCGTTGAGTTTGGTCGCCAGGTAGTAGCGCAGCCACTCCGGGTTCATGCCCAGGCTCAGGTACTTGAGCGGGTCCAGGCCGGTGCCACGGCTCTTGCTCATCTTCTCGCTGTTGACGGTCAAAAAGCCGTGCACAAAAATCGCATTGGGCGTCTTGCGGCCGCTGAAATGCAGCATGGCGGGCCAGAACAGCGTGTGAAATGTGATGATGTCTTTGCCGATGAAGTGGTACTGCTCGGTGGCTGGGTCGGCCATGAAGGCGTCGTAGTTCTGTGCGCCCAGCGCGCTATCTCCCGCCAGCTTGATGAAGCGGTTTTTCAGCGACGCCAGGTAGCCGATGGGCGCATCGAGCCAGACGTAAAAATACTTGCCCGGCGCATCGGGAATCTCGATGCCGAAGTAGGGCGCGTCTCGGGAGATGTCCCAGTCGCCCAGGTCGCGCTTGCCTTCTTCATTGGGCAGCAGCCACTCCTTGATCTTGTTGTAGACCTCGCCCTGCAGGTGCGCCTGGCCCTGTGCGTTGCTGCCTTGCGTCCACTTTTCAAGAAACGCCACACAGCGCGGGTCTGACAGCTTGAAAAAGTAATGTTCCGAGTCGCGCAGCACTGGCGTGACGCCGCTCAGGGCGGAATAAGGATTCTTCAGCTCGGTCGGACTGTAGACCGCGCCGCATTCTTCGCAGTTGTCGCCGTACTGGTCTTTGGCACCGCACTTGGGGCATTCGCCTTTGATAAAGCGGTCGGGCAAAAACATGTTCTTCTCGGTATCAAAGAACTGGGCGATGACGCGCGTGCTGATCAAACCATTGGCTTTGAGGGCGATGTAGATCGCCTGCGCCAGCTCGTGGTTCTCCACGCCATCGGTGGAATGCCAGTTGTCAAAACCAATGTGAAAACCATCCAGATAGGGCTTGCGGCCAGCCGCGATATCGGCCACAAATTGTTGCGGCGTCTTGCCTGCTTTTTCAGCGGCGATCATGATTGGCGCGCCGTGGCAGTCGTCGGCGCAGACAAAGTGCACCGCGTTGCCCATCATGCGCTGATAGCGCACCCAGATATCGGCCTGGATGTATTCCATGATGTGGCCGATGTGGAAATTGCCGTTGGCGTAGGGCAGGGCGGTGGTAACGAAGAGTTGGCGTGGCATGGGGCAGGGCTTTCAAGGACAGCTGGAGATTTTAGTCGGGGCGATGCTGTCTGTTGCGCCGGCTGAGGGCCGCTTGCGCTGGGTTGGCCCGGATGACCAGAAAGCGCGGCTGAAGTATTTTTGGGTCCACGGAGCCTGAGGGTCCGCTGCTGCGCCTTTGCAAGGGTAAGCTGTACCCAAATCGAAAAGATAAAGGGAGTCGTCTATGAAAATCCTGCCCACCGAATTCGACGGTCAGTCCATCCGCCGCGTGTATGACGAAGACACGGAAACCTGGTGGTTTTCCGTGATTGACGTGGTACAGGTACTCACACAACAGCCGGATGACCTCACTGCTCGCAAGTACTGGAATCAACTCAAACGACGGCTCGCCAACGAAGGCAGTCAACTGGTGACAACTTGTCACCAGTTGAAAATGCCAGCAGCCGATGGAAAGCAGCGGCTTACCGACGTCGCCACAGCCGAAACCCTGCTGCGCCTGGTGCAGTCCGTCCCCAGCCCCAAAGCCGAGCCCATCAAGCTTTGGCTGGCCAAGGTAGGCTATGAGCGCATGCAAGAGCTGGCCGACCCTGCCTTGTCATTGAATCGTGCCCGCCAGACCTGGCAGCAGCATGGCCGCAGCGACAAGTGGATACAGCAGCGCATGACCGGGCAAGAAACCCGCAACAAACTCACCGATTACTGGAGCGAGCACGACATCAAGAAGGGCAGTGAGTTTGCGATTCTGACCAACATCATTCACCAGGAATGGGCCGGCGTAAGCGTGGTCCAGCACAAGGAAGCGAAGGGGCTCACAAGCCACAACCTGCGTGATCACATGAGCGAGGCTGAACTCATTTTCACGGCGCTGGCTGAGTTATCCACCCGGCAAATTGCCGAAAAGGTCGATGCCACCGGCATGGCAGAAAATAAGACCGCTGCGAAAGCTGGTGGGCGTATTGCCCGGCAAGCGCGTCAGCAATTGGAGAACCAAACGGGCAAATCGGTGGTAACGGGCGAAAATTTTCTGTCAAAAACAGCAAAAAAGATAGCTGGTAACCTAGATTAGACGGGGTCTAGTGGCATAAAACACTCATGGAACCGGTAGAACCCATCGCACTGTCCGCCCTGCAGCACTGGCAGTACTGACCGTGTCAGTGCGGTCTGATCCACCTGGAGCAGGTGTTTGACGACAACGTGCACACCCTGCGCGGCCAAGCGGTGCATGCCAAGGCAGATCAGCCCGGTGTCGAGACAGCCAAAGGCGTGCGCGTGGAACGTGCCTTGCCGCTGTGGCATGACGCGCTGGGGCTGATTGGCAAATCCGACGTGGTGGAGTTTTTGGCCGGCGGCGTGCCCTATCCGGTGGAATACAAACACGGCAGCCGCAACAAGGCGGCAGACATTGCCGCGTGTGATGACCTTCAACTGGCTGCGCAAGCCATGTGTTTGCAGGCCATGACCGGCAAGCCCGTCAACGAGGGCGCGCTTTTTTATGCCACCTCCAAGCGCCGCCGGGTCGTGCCCATCACCGAGCAGTTGCGCGCTGACGTGGTGCAAACCGCGCAGGCCATCCGCCAGATGCTGGCCAGCGGCACGCTGCCACCGCCCCTGAGCGGCGAGCAAGCGGCCAGGCGCTGCAAGGCGTGCTCCCTGCAAGATCGCTGCCAGCCGCAAGCCACCCATGCCGACTTGGTTTCTGCCCGCGCCGCCCTGTTTGACCCAGACGCATAGCCTTATCCGCACGCCAGCCAAGTCTGCGACGACGATAGATCGACAAAATATAGCAAATTGCTATAAGATGAGTGCCAAGAATGAAACTGATCTCCAACAAAGCGCTGCGTGAATTTGCTGCTCTCCATCCGGATGCAGACACGCCACTGCAGGACTTCAGGAGGTTGATGGAGCAATGCCATTTTGCGCACTTTGCCCAGTTGAAGGCCACGTTTGCCAGCGTGGACAAAGTGGGGGAGCGGTATGTGTTCAATATTGGCGGCAACAAGTACCGGCTGGTGGCCGCCATTGCCTTTCAGGCCGGGCTGGTGTGGGTCAAGGCAGTTTTAACCCACAGCGAATATGACAAAGGAGACTGGAAATGAAATTGACCGATAACGTGCTGGCCCCCTGGGCTTCGGTAAATACCGCGCTGGGTTTGTCTTCCCCTGTGCGGGACGAAGCGCACTACACCGAACTTCTCGCTTTTGTGGATGAGTGCTTCGAGCGTTTTGGCGCGCAAGACAATCACCCCATTTTTGCCCTGGTTGACATCGTGGCCAAGCACATCAAGGAATATGAAGACCGACTTCACCCCTGGCCTGATGCCAGTACGCCTGCCACACGGTTGGCGTTTTTGATGGATCAACATGGCTTGCGCCAATGTGATTTGCCCGAGGTGGGGGCGCAAAGCGTGGTGTCTGATGTGTTGTCTGGTAAACGCAAGCTGAACTTGCGCCAAACCCAAGCACTGGCGCGACGCTTTGGCGTGCCAATGGATGCGTTGATTTGAAGACGAGCCGCCCTGTTTGACCCAGACGTGTAGCCGCACCATTCGCCCGCCAAACCATGCAACTCCTCAACACCCTCTATGTCACCACGCCCGACACCTACCTGCGGCTGGACAACGACACACTGCGCGTAGAAGTAGACCGCGAAACCCGGCTGCGCGTGCCGCTGCACCATCTGTGCGCGGTGGTGTGTTTTGGTCACACGGGCTTGTCTGCTCCGCTCATGCACCGGCTGGCAGAAAGCGGCATCGCACTGGTGCTGCTGGACGACAACGGTCGCTTCAAAGCGCGGCTGGAAGGGGCCGTCAGCGGAAACGTGCTGCTGCGCCAGGCCCAGTTTCAGCGCGTGGCAGACCCGGCCTTCACGCTGGACATGGCGCGCGCCAGCGTGGCCGGCAAAATCAAAAACACCCGTCAGGTGCTGCAGCGCGGAGCCCGCGAAGCCAAGGTGGAAGACGAAGCCGCCACGTTGACCCGGCTGGCCGATGACTTGGCCGCCAGTCTGCGTGCCTTGCCTGGTGTCGCCAATCTGGATGTCTTGCGCGGGGTCGAAGGCGAGGCGGCGCGCCAATATTTCAGCGGCCTAAACCTGCTGGTGCGCCCCGACCAGCGCAGCGCCTTTGTCATGGATGGGCGCACGCGCCGCCCACCGCGTGACCGCTTCAACGCCATGCTGTCTTTTCTGTACGCCATGTGGATGAATGACTGCCGCAGCGCCCTGGAAGCCGCCGGGCTCGACCCGCAGGTGGGGTTTTTGCACGCCTTGCGGCCAGGCCGCGCGGCTTTGGCGCTGGATTTGATGGAAGAGTTTCGCCCCTGGGCCGACCGGCTGGCGCTCACGCTGATCAACCGTGGGCAGTTGTCGGCGAAAGACTTTGTGCTGCGCGAAGGCGGCGGCGTGTCATTGGAGCCCGACGCACGCAAAGCAGTGGTGGTGGCGTATCAGGAACGCAAGAAGGACGAGATCAACCACCCGCTGCTGGCCCAATCCGTGCCGTTGGGCTTGGTGCCGTTGGTGCAAGCCCGCCTGATGGCACGCGCTCTGCGCGAAGACGGCGCGCCCTATGTGCCGTTTGTGGCGAAGTAAGGAGTTTTGATGCTGGTATTGGTTTGTTATGACGTGAACACTGAAACCAAAGCTGGCCGCAGGCGCTTGAGGAGGGTGGCACGCGTGTGCGAAAGCACCGGCCAGCGCGTGCAAAAGTCAGTGTTCGAGTGCCAGTTGGATCTGGCGCAGTTTGAAACACTTGAGCGAGAGTTGTTGGCGGAAATCGATGCGCAACAAGACTGCCTGCGTCTGTATCGCATGCCTGGGACGCGCGGCTTTGAGGTGCTGGAGCACGGCGCCTTTAAGGCAGTAGATTTTGACGGGCCACTGGTGCTTTGATTGCTAATTTGGACGGCTCTGGCATGGACGCTGTGGTAAGGTCATTGCCGCGAACCTGAAGTGACAGCCTTTTCACCTTAAGGTTCGCGCGCTTCCCAACTCATTGATATAGATGATATTTTTTACTTTCTTGATGAAAAATTTGCAAGCGAATGCCGCTGAGCAACGGCGTTCGCGCCAACACGTCGAAATTGTTTTGAATATCAACATCTTGGATGTGAAGCGGATCGCCCGGCTTTAATGCCGGGCGCGGATTGAAACAATAGCGCACTTGTTAGACCGTGCGAGGGCTAAAGGGATCGCCCGGCTTTAATGCCGGGCGCGGATTGAAACCTGCATGTCACCGAGCGCAGCGTGTGGCGCTGGCTGGATCGCCCGGCTTTAATGCCGGGCGCGGATTGAAACTTGCGCATCCATAGCACAGCGACCAGCACGATAGGGATCGCCCGGCTTTAATGCCGGGCGCGGATTGAAACTGGACACCGGCAACGCGGCAAACGTCGAACTGCGCGGATCGCCCGGCTTTAATGCCGGGCGCGGATTGAAACACCCCCATGCGTGACCAGCCGCGCGCCTGCTGTCGGATCGCCCGGCTTTAATGCCGGGCGCGGATTGAAACGTATGTAGGCGCCATCCATGTAGGCGCCACCGGGGGGATCGCCCGGCTTTAATGCCGGGCGCGGATTGAAACATGTTGGATAACACGGTAGCCGATGTCTAGAGACGGATCGCCCGGCTTTAATGCCGAGCGCGGATTGAAACGCGCGCGCGCATTTGGCGCTCACCGGCTGCGATTGGGATCGCCCGGCTTTAATGCCGGGCGCGGATTGAAACTACGCCACGCGACGGCCAGGACTACCTATCTGCCAGGATCGCCCGGCTTTAATGCCGGGCGCGGATTGAAACCAGCGTGGGATATGGCCAGGCAAGGCCAAGGAGGGATCGCCCGGCTTTAATGCCGGGCGCGGATTGAAACGTCTTTGGTGGGTGGGCGAAGCGATGATTACAGGGATCGCCCGGCTTTAATGCCGGGCGCGGATTGAAACCTGCGTGTGACCGAGCGCAGCGTGTGGCGTTGGCGAATCGCCTAGCCCTGTAAATTGCTGCCCTGTGTCCATTGTTCAAGAAACGCCACGCAGGCAGGCTTTGGTTTTAGTCGGCTGCAATTTCCCTGCGCAGTCCGAACCCTGGCTTGCATTTGATGGCGCCATGGGCCGCAATGCGGGTTGCGACCGGATTTTTTGGGCAACGATGCAGCCAAATGGCTGCATGTAGCTCGGGCTCAGCTCTTGTGGACAGCGTCTTTTACCGCCTGCTTGGCATCTTTGACGACTTCCTTCACGTCACCGAGGCGCTTCTCTGCCTTGCCTTGGACTTGCTTGTGGATGCCCTTGGCTTCCTGCTCCTTGTTGCCAACGAGTTTGCCGGCTTCCTCTTGGATCTTGCCTGTGATGTCTTTCACGGTGCCTTGGACTTGGTTCTTGTTCATGGTGTATTCCTTGATGAGTTAGATGAATATCAGCGCTTGTGAGTTACTGGGTAACCCGCAATCTGTATCGTAGATATTGGCCAAAAATTTCTGTGTACGTTTGCGCACACAGAGAAAAATATTTTTAAAGTGATTTTTTGCAGGACCGAGCCGCGCAGCGCGTCCTTGAATGCGCACTGACTTGAGTTCAGCGCAAACGCAACGAGTCCCGCCGACGCTCGATGATGGCCTTGTCCGCAGTGTTGCGGCGCTGGCCAGCGGGCACCGGGTCGTTCCAGCCAAAAAAAGTGCATACCTCGGCTTGTTGGCGCGTCGCGTCGGCGTGGCCCAGCGCCATCAGCTCGCGCGTGTAGCCTCCCTCAAACAGCAGGTAGCTCGCCAGCGCGCCGCCTTTGATGTCGGCCGGGCTGCTTGAGACGCCCACGCCGCCCAACATGGTACGCACCGCCGGTGGCAAGTCGGCGACATGGCGCGCGGCAATGGTGTCGAGCCTCTGCGACGGCGCAATCATCAACAACTCCAAGTGCCGCAGTGCACTGTTCTTGCGCGCCTCGAGCGGTACCAGCGACAGGGTCTGGTTGATGCGGCGCAGACGCTCCACGTCCACCGCCAGCGCGTCGAGAAAGATGTTGGACAAGGTGTGGCCCGCGATCTGGGCCAGCGACGGATAGCTGCTGGTGGTGTGCAGGTGAGCCTCATCCTTGGGCTCGTTCATGCGTCCGGCGCCAATCACCAGAATGCGGCTTGCGCCCAGGTGGATCGCCGCCGCCACAGGGGCCGATTGGCGCATTGAGCCATCACCAAAATACTGGGTCAATCCGTCAATGGGCAGGGGTGCGGCCGGGAACACAAAGGGAATAGCCGACGAGGCCATCAGGTGGGCATGGGTGATGCGGTCACGCACGGCGCGCCGCTGCGAGCGTACCCAGGGCGCGAGCTGCGCGTCACCCTCAAAAAAAGTGATGTGCTCGCCCGAGCTGTAACTCGACGCGGTGACCGCCAGCGCGTGGAGATGGCCGGCGCGAATGAGCCCTGGCAGGCGTGCCAAAGGCACCAAGGCATCAAGAAAACCAAGTAGGGGCGAGTTGTCCAGCAAAGATCGCGGCTTTTTGTGGCGCCAGCGCGCCACAGCCCACCCCAGCGCCAGTAAACCCATCAGCGTGGCGCCCGAACGCAGCATGCTGAAGGAATCAGACCGATAGACTTGCTTCGCATGAATGTTGCGCCACACCTCGACCATGCGGCGCACCGTGGTGTCGAAATCATCGGCGCCGCAGGCCAGTGCAGCGGCGTTGACGGCCCCGGCCGAGGTGCCAGTGATGATCGGGAAGGGATTGCTGCGCCTGCTCACGCCAGCGGCTTTTCGGATGTCGGCAATGGCTTCGAGCACGCCGACCTGGTAGGCCGCACGCGCCCCGCCGCCACTGAGCACAAGTCCAGTGGTTGCAGGGGGCGGGGTCAGGATGGGCACGCCATCATTATCAGCCGCTGACCAGTGGCATTGCCGCCGGGGTTAACCCGAATTCTCGCAGTGGCACAAGGTCAAAATGGTCTTCGTTAGACTATCGGATTAAGGAGAAATTAATGATCGTGACCGAACAGACGCTGATGGATGCACTCAAGAGTGTGATTGACCCCAACACCGGAGCCGACTTTGTTGTCTCCAAATGCATCAGAAATTTGACAATCACCAACGATGATGTCGCCTTTGACGTGGAGCTTGGTTACCCGGCCAAGAGCCAGATTCCCGCTTTTCGCAGCGCCCTGATTGCAGCAGCCAAAGGCGTGGCTGGCGTCAACAACGTTTCCGTGAATGTCACGATGAAAATTGCCGCGCATGCTGTGCAGCGTGGTGTGCAGCTGTTGCCCAAAGTCAAGAACATCGTGGGGGTGGCCTCTGGCAAGGGTGGCGTTGGCAAGAGCACGACTGCCGTCAACCTGGCGTTGGCGCTGGCCGCCGAGGGGGCCAGTGTCGGCTTGCTGGATGCCGATATTTACGGCCCCAGCATTCCGATGATGATGGGCATTGAGGGGCGCCCAGAGAGCGCAGATGGGCAAACCATGGAGCCGCTGGAGAACTACGGTGTGCAAGTCATGTCGATCGGTTTTCTGGTCGCCCAGGATGACGCCATGATCTGGCGCGGCCCGATGGCCACACAGGCGTTGGAGCAGCTGCTGCGCCAGACCAACTGGCGCGATCTGGACTATCTGATCGTCGACATGCCCCCCGGCACCGGCGACATTCAACTCACGCTCAGCCAGCGCGTGCCCATGACCGGCGCGGTCATTGTCACCACGCCGCAGGATATTGCGCTGCTCGATGCCAAAAAAGGCATCAAGATGTTCGAAAAAGTCGGTGTGCCGATTTTGGGCATTGTGGAAAACATGGCCGTTCACGTCTGCAGCAACTGCGGTCATGTGGAACATATTTTTGGCGCCGATGGCGGCAAAAAAATGGCGGCTGACTACCGCATGGATTACCTGGGCGCCTTGCCGCTGAATATGCAGATTCGCTTGCAGGCGGACAATGGCAAGCCGACTGTGGTGTCTGACCCCGACGGCGAGGTTGCTGGCATTTACAAGGCGGTGGCGCGCAAGGTGGCGCTGTCGATTGCGGCCAAGAACAAGGACTTTTCTTCCAAGTTTCCGACCATCAAAATTTCGAAGAACACCTGAATCGCCGCCGATGCCCGCGCTGGCCGACTTTCTCATTCGGAGTTGTCATGAAGAGAACATTGCTCGGTATTCACGTTTTTGCGTTCCTCATCGCTGTGACTGGCTTGCTGTTCAGTGGTGCGGCCAGTGCGGACCCGCCGTCACGCGCAGCGCGGTTGGCTTATGCGTTGGGTGCGGTCAGTTTCTCCTCCTCCGGCGATGGCGATTGGGTTCAAGCCACGGTCAATCGAACCCTGACCCAAGGCGACCGCCTGTGGGTCGGGCCGCGCGGCCGCGCCGAAGTCGAACTTGGCGGCAGCATGATCCGCTTAAATGCCAACACTGGCGTTTCCGTTCTTAATCTCGATGACCAAAGCACCCAATTGCAGTTGACGCAGGGCAGCTTGAGCGTGCGGGTGCGCCGCCTGGCGCCCGATCAGCTGATCGAGGTCGAGGCGCCGAACCTGGCTGTGACCTTGCGCGAACCGGGTGACTACCGCATTGGCATTGATCCGGACGGCCTGGCGACCGAGGTCATTGTGCGCGCAGGTCAGGCCGAGGTGCTGGGAAAAGGCGCCGCCTACAGAGTCGATGCGCGTCAGGCCTATCGTTTTGACAGACCCGATTTGCGAACCTACGACTATCTGGACGTGCCGGCGTTGGACGAATTCGACCAGTGGGCACTGGAGCGCGAGCGCGCGTTCGAGACCTCACGCTCAGCGCGCTATGTCTCTCCCGACGTGATCGGCTACCAGGATCTCGATGCCAATGGCACTTGGCGCGAAGACACAAGTTACGGACCGGTCTGGACCCCCCATCGCGTGGCGCTCGGCTGGGCGCCTTATCGCGACGGTCATTGGGCCTGGATCAATCCCTGGGGGTGGACCTGGGTGGACGATGCACCCTGGGGCTTTGCGGTATCGCATTACGGTCGTTGGGCCCATTTGCGCGGTGCCTGGGCCTGGGTGCCAGGCCCCGTGCGTGCGCCTGCCTATTACGCCCCAGCACTGGTGGTGTTTGTTGGCGGTGACAACTTTCGCTTGAGCCTCTCCAGCGGGCCGGTGGGCGGTGTCGCGTGGTTCCCGTTGGCGCCGCGCGAGGTCTATCGCCCCGCTTTTCCGGTGAGTCGCAGCTATTTTGAGCGGGTCAACCGCAGCAACACGGTGGTCGACGTCAATGTCATCAACCGCAGCTACGACCGTCATTACCAGCACAGCAACAGGAACTTGCGGCAAGAGGATTACGTCAACCGGCGCGTGCCCGGTGCGGTCATCGCGGTACCCACCAACACTTTTGTGCAGTCGCGGCCGGTGCGTGCGCCCGAGTCACGGCCCCTTGCTCCGACAGTCGTCGCGGCGCCCGTACAGACTGCACCGCCACAAGTTGTGCCTGCACTTGTAACACCGGCGCGTCCACCCGCTGTGGTGCCGCCCGACGCCGAGTGGCAGCAGCGCGTGCCCTCGCGGCCATTGACGCGTCCATCCGAGTCGCGTCGTTGGTCGCAACCGCAGGGCAAGGATCAACGGCGTGATCAATTCAACGAAGTCCCCATGAACACGCCCGAATCACGGCCTGTTGCGCCATCGGTGCCGACACCGTCGCACCGTTTAGCGCCGCCACCGGCCATCCCTACCCCGGCCCCGGCACCGCCGCCTGCGCCCAGAGCCGAGGCGCCCGCGCCGCCAGCGCGGCAGGTCGCACCCGCTTCCGCCAATCCCATGGCACCTGCTGCGCCAGGTACGACGCTCAGGCCACCGGCGCCTGCTGCGGCAACCGATGCTGGCGGTGAGGTGCAGCCGCGCGGCCCCAGGCCCCGGCCAGGAGCGAGCAAGCCAATAAGGGACGGGGTAGATGACAATGATCTGCCCCGGCGCGCGGCGGGAGATCGCCTGTTGCGGTAATAACCAGGGTCAGCCCGATTCCAGCGCGCTGGGGTCAGTACCTGCCCGTGCCACCGATCGGTGAAATGGCTTTCGCCCAGTTTAAGCGTGTCAGTGCCCTCTAGGGTGGCGGTGGACACAGGTCATTCGAGCTGTTTGCCGCCGCCCAGGACGCGGTTGGCAAGGCCTGAAAAATGCGAGACGCGGCACTTGGGTTAAGTGTTAACCCTAGATTCGTTAAGAATATCATTTGCACTTGCGATTTATCAACCAGTGTGAAAGACGTTATGAAACTCGTAAGTTTGGCCGCTTGGGTGTTCTCTGGTTCAATCATGATGCTGGGCAATGTGGGTGCCCAGCCAGTCGACAAATCTGCCTCACCAGAGGGCCAGTCTGAGCAAAATGCGCAGCTACAAGCCCTGCGCGAGGCCGAAGCCCTGCTCAAGGCCGGCCAGCCCGCCCAGGCCTACAGCCTGTTGCAGCCCTTGGAATTTGAACGCTCGGGCGAAGTTCGTTTTGACTACTTGCTCGGCGTTGCCGCCCTTGACAGTGGCCAGCCAGACAAAGCCACGCTGGCGTTTGAGCGGGTGCTGGCCGTGGACCCGAATTTTGCCGGCGCCAGGCTGGACATGGCGCGTGCCTACTACCAACTTGGTGACTTGCCGCGTGCCAAGACCGAATTTGAAGCCGTGCTCAAGCAAGACCCGCCCGAAGCCGCGCGCGTCACGATTCAAAAATACCTGATGGCGATTGCCGCCTATGAGCAGGCGAAGCTGACACGTATCACGGGGTATGCAGAAGCCGTGGTGGGGCATGACAGTAACATTGCCAACAGCAGCACCGATTCCTTTACCTTCGCAGCCAATTCACCGTGGATCCCTTTTATCCCAGGTGGCCAGCTGCCGGCCGCGAGCCAGTTGTCGGGTGTTTATGAAGGTGTCAATGCCGGGGTGGACATCAGCCGCAGTCTGAATGCCAGTTGGGGCTGGTTCGCGGGTGCCGACTTGCGCCAGCACGGCAATTCAAGTGAAAGTGACTACAACACGAAGAGTCTGGACGGCCGAGTCGGTGTGAAGCTGTTGCAGGCGCAGAACGTGTACAAGTTGTCGTTGACCGGTGGCCAGGTGGACACGGCCGACACGACGCACCGCAATGCCAGAGGCGTGAACGCGGAATGGCAGCATGTCTACAGTCCTGCCAACCAGGTGAGTGCGTTTGCGCAATGGGCGCAGTACCGTGCCAGCGGTTTCCCTGCCACTTCGCCCGGCACCGATGCGCGCATAGAGGGGGACACCGATCAAACGGTGTTGGGTGTGGGGTGGGTGCATATTCTTGCAGACGGCAAGCAGGCCTTGTTTGGCAGCGTTTATGCCGGTCGCGAACTCGATGTTGCGCCGGTTATTTCCGCCGGTCTGCCCAACGGCGGTCGTACCGATGGTAAGAAAGATTTTTATGGGGCGCGTCTGGGCGGGCAAATGGCGCTCAGCGACAAGTGGGATGGAACGGCGAGTCTGGGCTGGCAGTCTGCCAGCTATGGCAACGTAAACCCCATGATCATGGCCAATCGCAGCGAATTCCAGTATGACCTGACGCTGGGCCTGGCTTGGCACCTTGACAAATGGTGGACGCTCAAGCCGCAAATTGCCTACTCCACCAAGAGATCAAACATTGCCCTGTACGGCTTTGATCGCACCGATGTCTCCGTGACGATCCGGCGTGACTTCAAATAATTTTCTGGAGTGCCATCATGAAATCGAACAATTTGTTCACCTTATTGCCAGTCGCGTTTGCCGCATCTGTCATGGTGGCGCCTGCCGCTTATGCCGCAGTGGCCGGGCACGCGCAATTTGTCAATGGCGATGTTCAGATCAGCGACTCGGCCGGGCGCGCGCGTCAGCTCAAAAAGGGCGACGCCGTCAGTGAAGGCGATACCCTGATTTCGGCGGCATCGGCAACAGCCCAGGTCCGCATGCAAGATGGGGGCTTCATTGCACTGCGCCCTGAAACCCAGCTCAAATTCGACCGTTTCGTCTTCAGCGGCAAACAAGATGGGCAGGAACAAAGTTTCTTCTCCTTGCTCAAAGGCGGTTTCCGTGCGGTCACGGGCTTGATCGGGCAGATCAACAAGAGAAATTACCGCATCACGACACCGGTGGCAACCGTCGGGATTCGCGGCACCGACCATGAAACTATTCTGATCGTGCCGGGCAGTGCGATGGCGCTGCTGGCGCCGGCCGGGGCCTATAGCAAGGTCAACGTGGGCGAAACCACCTTGACCACTGACCGGGGCAGTATCAATGTGCTGCCCAATCAAATGGGATTTGCAGGCGGGCTAAATCAGTTACCGCAAGTGCAAGCGCTCAATACCCAGGTGTTCACGGTGGCCGCCGCGCCTACGCAGAAAGCCAAGGTTGCGCAATCGGGCGAGACGGCAGAACAGGCGCCCAGCGTGGTTGTGGCCCTCCAGGACACAGCTGCAGCCCAGCAACCAGCGGCCCCGCTGCGTGCCAACGCCGTGATCGACGCGGTTGCGCCGCCGCCCGGGTCGATCCCCAACCCGGTCACGCCGACGCCGGCGCCATTGGCGGTAGCGGCTCTGTTGCTGGCGCCACCGCAGCTGCGCCCGCAAGTTGAGCCGCCCACGGGCCTCATGCCAGACGGTACAAAGTTCAACATCAGTGCTGGCACCATCACCACGCCCAATGGGCAAGTGATCCCGGTGAGCGAGAGCGTCGTCGCAACGCAGGCTCAGATGGCGGCGGATGCAGCTACGCTGGCAGCCAATGCCGCCCAGGCTGCGGCAGCGGCCGCGCAGACTACCAGCGCGCAGCTGCTGGCCCTGATGCCGGTGGATACGACGCCAGCCGAAACCGCCATCAACGCCGCCAGCCCCTTGGTGAGTGGCGCAGCGGCAGATGTCAACGGTATTGCTCTAATGGCGCCCGCCGTCACCACGGGCGCGGCAACCGCAGTAACCACGGCGACCACGAAGGTCAGCGCCGCCGCTGCGGCCGTGACCGCCGCCAATGCCTTGTTGCCGGTGGCGAGTGCGCCCTTGGCGACGGCGATCAGTGGCACCAGTGCCCAGGTTGCAACTGCCGATGCGCTGGTGCTCGCGGCCAATGGACTGACAGCGGCCGATCTTGCAACGGCGACTGCGAACGCCAGCGCGGCGGGTGCCATCGCGTCGGTGGCGGCGATACAAACCACTAACGCGGCCAGCCAATTTGCAAGCCATGGCGTATTTGCCGACGCCACGGCTGCCCCGGCATTGGCCGCAGCGCAAGCGGCCAACAGCGACCTGCAAACTGCCAACAGCGCGGTGCAAACGGCGCCAGCTACGGTCAGTAGCAACAACAGCAACCTGACGGCGGCGCAAGCGGCAGCGCAAAGCGCACTGGCGACTGCGCAATCGAGTTTGCTTGCTGCCAATGCCGCTCTGACGACGCTGAGCAATCAAAATGCAGGTTTGAGCGCCGCGCAACTGGCAGCGCAGAGCGCACTTACGACCGCGCAAGGCAGCCTGGCCAACGCCGATGCCAGTCTGAGCACGGCCAGCTCTCAAAATGCGGCCTTGACTGCCGCCCAAAGCGCAGCCCAGAGCGCATTGACTCAGGCGCAAAGCAAGCTCAGCAGTGCGACGACCGGGCTGTCGCAGGCCTCAGCCAATAACCTGACCTTGACCAACGCGCAGTCCGCAGCCCAGGCACAGCTTGCCGCTGCGCTTGCCGCAGGTGCGGGTGCACAGGCCGCAGCTAACGAGGCACAAAGCGCCGCCGAGCAAGCCTTGATCTTGCAGGCCGCCGGTGACCTGGCCGGCGCGCAGGCACAACTGCAAATTGCACAAAATAAGCTCCTGCTGGCGCAGCAAAAGCAAAGTGTGGCCAGCGCCGCGCAGGTCGCCGTGGCTGCGTCGCTCGCGAGCGCGCAAACTGCGCAGACCAATGCATTGACCCAGGTCAGCAGTGCGGCCAGCGCCGCGGCCGCTGCACAACTTGAAGCCAACGCCGCCACAACGCAGGCCGCCCTGGTGCCCGCAGCGGCGAGCAGCGCAAACACAGCCGTCAGCAGCGCCAACAGCGAAGCGACAACGGCCGCCAGCGCAGCGGGCGCTGCCAGTGCCAAGGCCACGCTGGCGCAAACGGCTGGCGCTGCGGCCAGCGCGGCCGCCGCTGACGTGGGCGCCAAAGTGAGCGTGGCTGACGCCCAGGCCAACACTGCCAGCCTTCAGGCGACGCAAGCGCAGACCGCCAGCGCCGATGCCAGCGCTGCCATCAGTGCCTCCGTGAGCTCTCTGGCAAGCGTCAACAGCAATGCTGCATCGGTTGCCGCCAGCACCCCAGTCGCTGCCTACAACAACCCGGCGGTTGTGGGCGATTTCGTGGCAGTCGCGATGTTTCCGGTCGCCGTAGCTGGCGGTTTCAATGAGGGCTTGACGCCCAGCACTGCGCCCCAGTCCAACACCACCTATGTGCTCGATGGCGCTGGCAATCTGGTCGAAGCTCGCAAGCTGCCGTTTCAGGTGCAGGCTAATCCGAATGGCGATGTGCTCGGCGTACCCAGCATCGGCACCGGTGGCGCCAACCTCAAATGGAGCGGCGGCGTGGCGGCGGACACCTTCAAGCTCGCCGACAACAGCATCTACGGCGGGCGCTGGGCGGGGGCCACCGTCACCGTCACGGACAATGCCAATTCGGCCAACACCTACGCCTACACGCCCGTCGCCAGCCTGTGGGCGGTGCTGTTGCCGCCGCCCGCCAACTACATGCCGTCGCTGGTGGGAACGAGCACTTACACCCTGGCCGCCAGCACCACACCGGTTGATGCGTTCGGCAACCTGGGCATCCTTAACAGCGCGACACTTAGCGCCAACTTCACCCTGCAAACGGTGGATGCGGCGCTGAAACTGACCTTGGCCAGTGGGCCTATGGCAGGTACCTTCAACGTCGCCGCAACCGCGCTGCCCATTGGCCCGGACGGTGGCTTCGGTGTGCCCAGCGCCAGCTTCCTGACGACAAGTTGCGTGGGTACTTGTGCCGCCGGGGCAACCGGTTACAGCGCTGATCTGGGCGGCAGTTTTGCCGGTAGCCTGGCCGCCAGTGCCGGCATGTCGTACAACCTCTGGCCTAGTGTGATGCCCTATGGCCCGGCGACTGATTCGATCCAGGGTCTGCTCGCCTTCACCACTGCAACCGCCCCCACGGTGAACGTGGCAGGCCCGCTGGCTGCCTACAGCGCAACCGCTACGGCGGTGGCTTATACCGGCGCCTATGGTGGCGGCTTCAACTTTATGGCGGCGCCGGGCGATGTCATGCCGCTGGCCAACCCAACCCTTTTCACTGAAAAATATGGCAATGGCAATGGCTCTGGCTACAGAACCGATCAGCTGGTGGGTGCCAGCACGGCCACGGTGTCGACCACCACGCCCAACGGCATCACGTTTGGCGTCTGGGACACCGTGTCAAGCGTCAACTCAAGCTCACAGTATGTGCTGGCGCCCAACGAGCACGGCTCGGGCTCGGGCATGTTGCCGGTCTACATGTACGGGCAAGAAGGTTATCTGGACTTTTCCGTGATTTACCCCGGTATTCAGACCGGTCCGTTGATGGGCACTTTTGCGTATGACTTGGTGGCCTCTTCGTCAATGGACCAGAACAGCTGGGCCAGTGGTTCTGTCAGCACCGCTTTGTTGAGCGCGGATTTCACCAATCAGACGGTAAGTCTGGCGCTGGCTGGACAGATCGGCGCCAAGTACTGGAGCCTGGACAGCAACAACCTGCCGATCAATTTTAATTTTGGAATAACGGGTGCGCGTTTTCATGAATCAGCGCCGTTGATTAAGGTCGACACATTCCCCATTTCTGGGGCGACTGAGTTCTGTGTCACGTGCAGCGGTAATATAAATGGTGCGTTCACCGGCCAGAACTATGCCGGTGCGATGGTTCACTACAGTTTTTGGGACAACGCGCCGGCCGAGGGCATGAATGTGGCAGGCCTGCTGGCCTTTGACCGCATGCTGGTTAGCGCCAACCCGGGCGTTAGCAACGCGGCAGCGGCGCCGACCGGCACAACGTTGATTGCCAATGGCTGGGATATTCAGGAATCAACGGATGCCATCACGACCGGCGCGGCTGGCGTGTTGACCAGTTGGGGCGGCAACGGCAGCAGTACCTTGGTCACGCCAGCGGGTTCGACCGTGTTTGCACCAGTGGGCAGCGGCAGCGGAACGATCCAGTGGGGGAAGTGGCATGAAGGGTCAACCGTTGCCAATAGCTTCAGCTATACACCGGGCGCTGGACAGTTCCATTGGATCACTGCGCCCGAGCCTACGCCGGTTTATCTGGCCGAGGTGCTGACCGCCACCAATGCTGTTTACACCTTTGTGGCAGGTGATGTCACCAGCCTGTCGAGTCCCATCCATGGCACCTTCGACGCCACCACGTCGCTAACCGCCAATTTCACGGCGCAAACGGTGGCGGTCTATCTCGATACCACGGTGAACGGCCATAACTGGATTGCCAGCACGGCCAGCGCGCCGCTGCACTACCTCAATAACAACACCATGAGCGGTTTCTTTGCTGACAGTTACCGCTCGCCTGCGCAAGCAGGCTACCTGAGCGTGACGGTTGACGGTGCTGGTGCCAATGGCAGTCTGGCCGGCCAACTGGTGGGCGCCGCCATGGATGGTGCCATGCTCAAATTCAATCTTCAGGGCCAGGTGACGGTGCCCGATATAAATTATGAATTTGTGCAGGGTGTCGCAGCACTGCAGGCCGCCGTGGCCAATGACCCGGCCACACCGTACCGCGTGGTGTTGACGTCGATCAGTGACCCAGGGACGGTCGTTCCCAAGGTCATGGCGGATGGCGCCTACAACAACGAGACGCAGGTTGTGACCGATGGGGCGGGCAATCTGACGCAGTTCGACCACACATCGGGCGGCGGTGGCAGTGAAACCATCCAGCATGAGAGTGGCAGTTTTTCTGACCGGGGCAGCGTGATGATCGCTGGCGAGGCTTTCAGTTGGGGCCGTTGGGATGCAGGAACGTTGGTGAACGTGATTGACCGCGCGACCGGTGCGTCACACGAGGTGACGCTCACCGGCGGTGCCCATACCTTGTGGGGCCCGGTCATGACCGGGCCGGTGACCTTGCCGACCACTGGAACATATTCCTATGTGCTGGCGGGTAACACGCAGCCAACAGATCAGGCGGGCGTGGCCGGGACGCTGAACACCGCTTCTCTCAGTGCCAACTTCACGGCGCAGACTGTCAATGTGGGCGTGAATGTGACGGCGGGCGGCGCCACCCTGGACGCTGTGGCCACCAACGTGCCGATCCAGCAACGCGCCAGCTTCTTCACCGACAGCCGACTCAGCGGACCGGGCGCCCTGGCCGTCACTTGCCAGTCAGGCGCCTGCGGTACCAGCAACTTCGGCACCCTGGGCGGGGGCTTCGCTGGCGCGGGTGCGGCGGCGGCAGCCATCACCTATGGTTTTGAAAAAACAGGTGCCAACGCCGGGACGGTCTCCGGTGTGGCGGTGTTTAAGCGCTGACCGACCACTTGCCAACCCGCCCGTGCGGCGGGTTAGCCCCTATTGCTGAGGGGCAACTTCGATTGCATCGGCTGACTGGTTTCAAGGCCATACACCGCCCCGGCGGCAAAGCTTTGGCGAGTGCGCTAAGGTAGCGGCCATGAACATTACATTCTGGCGCTTGGGCGCCCGTTCTTTATGGCGCGACTTGCGCTCCGGCGAACTGCGCTTGCTGATTGTGGCGGTCACGCTGGCGGTGGCGGCCTTGACGGCGGTGGGCTTCTTTGCCGACCGGCTCAAGGGAGGCTTGCAGCGCGATGCGCGCCAGTTGCTCGGGGGCGACGCGTTGATTTCCAGCGACAACGTCACACCCGCAGCTTTTGCAGAGAAAGCGCGCGCGTTGGGCCTGGATGTGGTGCAAACTCTGGGCTTTCCGACCATGGCGCGCGCCTCCGAGGCCCTTGGTGGAATGAGCAAACTGGTGGCCTTGAAGGTGGTGGCACCCGGTTATCCGCTGCGCGGCAAGTTGCAGCTCAGCAGTGAGCCGGGTGCGCCCGCTGGCATCACCGACACTATTCCGCAGCTAGGGGAGGCATGGGTCGACGCGACCTTGCTGGACGCGCTGGGGGCGAAGATGGGCGACGCCGTGCTGCTGGGTGACAGCCGCCTGCGCATTGGGAAAATCATTGTGAGCGAGCCGGACCGCGGCGCGGGCTTCATGAACTTTGCGCCACGCGTGATGATCAACCAGGCCGACGTGGTCGCCACCGGCTTGATCCAGCCCGCCAGCCGGTTGACCTATCGTCTGGCCGTGGCAGGCACCGACAAGAGCGTCAAGGCCTTTGTCGACTGGGCCGAGCTTGAGGTCAAGAAGCCCGAGGTACGCGGCGTGCGCGTGGAGTCGCTGCAAGGGGGGCGCCCGGAACTGGGCCAGACGCTCGAGCGCGCCGAGAAATTCCTCAACCTGATTGCCTTGCTCGCGGCGCTCCTGAGTGCCGTGGCGGTGGCGCTGGCGGCGCGCGGCTTTGCGGCCAATCATCTGGACGATTGCGCCATGCTGCGTGTGCTGGGCCTGAGCCAGCGCAGCATCGCCGCCAGCTACGCCTTTGAGTTCACGCTGATCGGCCTGTTGGCCAGTACGCTCGGCGTTGCCATCGGTTACGCGGTGCATTACGGCTTTGTGCTGCTGTTGGCGGGCTTGGTGGCAGCGGCGCTGCCCGCCGCAGGCCTGTGGCCAGTGTTTTTTGGCCTGGGCATGGGCCTGACGCTGCTCTTGGCCTTTGGCCTGCCGCCGGTGCTGCAACTGGCGCAGGTGCCGCCACTGCGCGTGATCCGCCGCGATGTGGGCAACCTCAAACCCGCTTCAATCGGTGTGCTGGGTCTGGGCGTGGTCGGTTTTGCCGTGCTGCTGCTGGCCGCCAGCAGTGATGTCAAGCTCGGTCTGATTGCGGTGGGCGGCTTTGCAGTGGCCACGGGGCTGTTTGCGGTGCTCAGTTGGGGCGCGGTCATGCTGCTGCGCCGCCTGGTCAACGAGCGCACCGCGCCGCGCGCCGTGATTCTGGCGATGCGCCAGATTTCGGCCAGGCCGGCCTATGCCGTGGTCCAGGTGAGTAGTCTGGCGCTGGGTTTGCTGGCGCTGGTGCTGCTGGTGCTCTTACGCACCGACCTGATCAACAGTTGGCGTCAGGCCACACCAAAGGACGCGCCGAACCGTTTTGTCATCAACGTCATGCCGGAGCAGGGCGATGCATTTGCTGCTGCGCTGCGCACTGCGGGTGTTTCCAAATTTGACTGGTACCCCATGATTCGCGCGCGTCTGGTTGCGATCAATGGCAAGGCGGTCACACCCGACGACTATGCCGATGAGCGTGCCCGGCGCCTGGTGGACCGCGAGTTCAACCTGTCACACAGTGCCCAGCAACCGGCCCAAAATGTGCTGGTTGGCGGGCGCTGGCTGGCCGAGGAGCAGGGCGCCATCAGCGTGGAAGAGGGCATTGCCAAGACGCTGGGCCTAAATCTGGGCGACCGCATGCGCTTTGATGTCGGCGGCGTCCAGACCGAGACCGAGATCACCTCCTTGCGAAAGGTCGACTGGGGCTCGATGCGGGCCAATTTCTTTGTCATGTACCCGGTCAGCCAGTTGCCGGGCGTGCCCAGTACTTTCATGAGCGCTTTCAAGGCGCCGCCGTTGCCCGGTTTTGACAATTCGCTGGTGCGCGCGTTCCCCAACATCACCAGCGTCGACATGACGGCCACCTTGGCCCAGGTGCAACGCGTGATGGATCAGGTGATCGGCGCGGTGGAGTTCTTGTTTGCCTTCACGCTGGCCGCCGGCCTGGTGGTTCTGTTTGCCGCCGTCACCGCCACGCGCGAGGAGCGCGCCCGTGAATTCGCCATCATGCGCGCCGTCGGCGCCAAAAGCAGCCTGCTGCGCCAGGTGCAGCGCATCGAGCTGATCGGAGTCGGCCTGCTGGCCGGTTTTCTGGCTTCCATGGTGGCCAGCGCGGTCGGTTGGGCGCTGGCGCGCTATGTGTTCGAGTTTGACTGGATCGTCTCGCTCTGGGTACCACTGCTGGGGTCCCTGAGCGGCGCGCTGCTGGCGCTGGCGGCCGGTTGGTGGGGCCTGCGCGACGTGCTGCGCCGCCCGGTGGTCGAAACGCTGCGGCGTGCAGCTCAGTAAATTTGATAGCTACTGAAGCAATAGGTACGGGGGCTAGAGGCTGATTGACGCACTTTTTCTCTCAGAACTGGCGCAAAAACAACGCATTTGTAGCCAATGACTTTTGCATCCATTTTGACAATGAGACAGCCAAATTTCGCAAAATACCTGCAAAAATCCTACGGTACAGTTTCGGACCAGGGATTTAAAAGAGGCACACCTGTGTTGACAAAATCCTGCCTATTGCGTGTGACCACCGTGAATCCATGCTCGATGGCTGTAGCAGCGATCATGGCGTCACGCTCTGAACGCGGATCAGGCACATGAAGTGCCGCGCAGATGGTTGCAGCGTGATCTGTAAAAGGCAAAATTCGACCTGCGAATGCGGATCGAACGCCACCCAGCCAGATGCGCAGCGCACCGCCTTGCGGTGGTACGCGTCGCTCCAACGCCAAAATTCCTTTTTCCAGTTCCAGGATCGTGATGACCGACAAGAATAGCCCGCCAGTGGACTGTTCTGCGGCCCATTTGCGCACTTCGGGTGACTGGTTAGGCTTGCCATGACGCAATTCGGAAATCACATTGGTATCGAGGATGAACATCAGTGCCTTTAGTCAAATTCGGCAGGACGACTCTGAATGTCCAGTCGCAGCGGGTTGAACTCGATACCGATTCCTCCAGGAATGCCGTCCATCACGCTCAGGAACGTTGGTTCGCCCTGGCCGACGATACGGTAATAGTCGTCAATCTTGAGTAGCGCAAAGGCTGGGCGACCACGATCAGTGATGAACACAGGCCCATCGACAGCAGCCCGCTTGGCCGCCGATACGTCGCGAGTGAAGTCGCGGCTAGAAAAAGTGTGAACTGACATGTTGATCTCCTTTCAAGGAAGTAATGTTTGTATGTTATGACAAACACTACAAGGCGTCAACGCCTCTGCGATTTTGCAAGTTCTGAGATTTTTGCATTCATTCTGAGAACCTACACGCGCCTGTGGCCTCAGAGTTTTTGGCCTTTCATATTTGCTATCAAACATATAGCTTTTTGCGCACTATCGACGAGGACTAGAGCCGAATTTCCTCTAGATATTGAGGCCCCCCTAGAATTGCCCCACAACATCAGGGACAGCATGAGTCAACTTCTCATCAATGACTACCTCCGCCGAGAAGGCCGCTTTGAGGATGCAGCCGTTACGCTCAGACCGAGTGTCGGGGCACGCGCCAGGTGGCGTGAGGTATTTTGCAATAATGCTATGTTGTTGATAGCTACTTATTCAATGGATACGTGGGCTATAGGCCAATTTGACTATGAATATCGAGAAAGAACCTGTTGCTGGTACGCCGTTCGATCAGATCGGCGGTGAGCCCCAGGTGCAGGCCCTGGTGGCGCGTTTCTATGACCTGATGGACCTGGAGCCGGCTTACGCTGAACTGCGTGCCGTGCATGGCAGCGTGCTCGACGATGCGCGGCAAAAGCTGTTCTGGTTTTTGTGTGGCTGGCTCGGTGGGCCGCAGCATTATGTGCAGCGCTTTGGCCACCCGCGCCTGCGGGGCCGCCATCTGCCGTTCAAGATTGGTCTGCGCGAGCGAGACCAGTGGCTGGCCTGCATGGACCAGGCGATGGGTGGGGTCGCCGTGTCCGACGCGTTGCGCAGCCAACTGCGCGAGGCCTTCTTCAAGACCGCAGACTTTATGCGCAACCAGGATGGCTAAGGCATCACTGCCCTTAACCGCGCGAGCCCATCAGCAGCACCAGCAGCGCGCCGCCGCCGCCGTCAGCCGGTTTGGCTTGCACAAAGGCCAGCACTTCGTTTTTTTGCACCAGCCAGCTGTGCACCCGGCTTTTGAGGATCGGCGCCTTGCCGAGCGAACCCAGCCCCTTGCCGTGCACCACGCGCACGCAGCGTATGCCCTGTTTGAAAGCCTCGCGGATGAAGATGCTGAGCACTTCGCGGGCGTCGTCGCGGCGCAGGCCGTGCAGGTCCAGCTGGCGCTGGATCGACCAGTCGCCCCGGCGCAGCTTGCGCGTCACGTCCGGGCCGATACCGGGGCGACGAAAGCTCAGCAGATCGTCGCTGTCGAGCAGCGTGCCGACGTCAAACTCGTCGCTGATCGCCTCCTTGAGAACCGCTTTTTCGTCCTGCTGGTACTGCATCATCAGTGGCACTTTTTGCTCTACTTTGTGTAGTACCTTGGGCTTGTGGGTCAAGGGCTGGACGACTCCGGCGGCTCTGACGAATAAATCCTTGTCGCTGGCCGCCTGTTTGACGGCTTTCACTTGGGCGCTGGCCTGCTCGCTGCGCTGCTTGGCCTGCTCGGCGATGGCTTTCTTGACCACCTTGAGGTCGGTCATCGATTTCACTTTAACGGCCTGGGTCATCACATCAAGCCCCGCTCGGCCATCGACAGCGCTTGACCTGGGGCCACGATGACGTGGTCGAGCACCCGCACGTCAATCAGCGCCAAGGTGGTTTTCAGGGTCTGCGTCAGCATCTCGTCGGCGCGCGACGGTTGCACCGTGCCGCTGGGGTGGTTGTGCGCCAGCACCACGGCACTGGCTTGGTGGTGCAGGGCGCGCAGCACCACTTCACGCGGGTAGACACTGGTTTGCGTTAATGTGCCCTGAAACATCTCATCGAGCGCAATCAGTCGGTTTTGCACGTCCAGAAACAGCACCGCAAAGACCTCATGGCGGCGTGCGGACAGGTGCAGCTGCAGGTAATGCTTGACCGCATCGGGCGTGTCCAACACGGTGCGCTCCTGCAACCGCTGCGCCATGGCGCGGCGGGCCAGTTCCAGCACCGCGACGATTTCAGAGCGCTTGGATGGGCCCAGCCCCTTGATGCGCTTGAGATCGTCGGCGCTCGCATCCAGTAGCCCGGCAAGACCGTCAAAGCCTGCGGCAACCGGGGCCACTGCCGCGTTGTCTGAAACAGCATTACCCGTCACCACTTGAGCCGGGGCCTTTAGCCTGAGGAGTTCATCGGCCATCTGCAGCACGCCCTTGCCTTTGATGCCGGTGCGCAGCAGGATCGCCAGCAGTTCGACATCGCTTAAGGAAGCCGGGCCGCGCGCCAGCAGCTTCTCACGCGGGCGGGCATCGGGGGGGAGGTCTTTGAGGGGCATGGTTCGGTCTTCTTGCAGATGTTTCAGTTTAGACGCTCAACCGTTGCCAGCTGCCCGATGCCCGGATATTCCCAGCCTGCGCAAGGGCTGTCACGCTGGCTCGGGGCTCTGGGCTCTGGGCTCTGGGCTTGGGCTCGCGGCTTGCCTGGGGCGTGTCCTGTTGCCAATGCCCTTGTGCAGCTTGCGATCGCATCGGGTACGATCAATCCACAAATTGCAGCCCAGTCACTTATTCACCCGGGTCAGACCATGAAACTACGCTATTTGGGCAGCTTGATGCTAGCGCTGTGCGCCCTTGCCACTGCTGCGGTGGCCGGGCCGGACTGCTCGCGTCCTCTCACGCTGGCCTTGCATGACCACGGTCTGCTCTACTCGGCCGATACCGACACCGGCATCGACAAGGATTTTGCCGATGAACTGGTGCGGCGCAGCGGCTGCAAAATTACGGTGAGCCTGATGTCGCGCGCGCGCATCTGGCAGCTGATCGAGTCCGGTGCGCTCGACTTCAGCCTGTCTGGAATCACCAACGCCGAGCGCAACCGTTTTGCCGGCTTTGCCTGGTATTTCAGCAACAAATACTATTTACTGGTGCGCCAGGACGCCGGTGTGCGCCAGTTGGCCGACTTCGAGCGCAATGAGTCGTTTCGGCTCGGCGTCATCCGTAGCTTTCGCTACAGCGAGTCTGCCAACCGACTGGTCGACAAACTCACGCTTGCCAATCGCGTCAGCCAGGCCAATGGCCTCGCGCCGCTGTATGAGACGCTGCTGCTCAACCGCATCCAGGGCATGATCATTGAGCCCTTCGACTACCCGGCGCTGGAGCAAAAGAAAATCCGTGCCATTAGCTCTGTCATGGAGTTTGACGACCCGGCCGTGCCCCACGGCCTCATCATGTCCAAGAAGTCCTTGTCACAGGCTGAGCAGGATAAATGGCGCGCATTGGTCAATGACATGCGCGCCGATGGCACCGTGAGGCGCATCTTCGAGAAATACTTCGATACCGGACTCGCTGGCGCCTTGGTTGATTTCCAGCCCCCGCCATGAGCTGGGCCCGCCTGAGCCGCTTACCCCTGCTCATCCTGCTTGCCTCGCTTGGCGTGACCTGGCTGCTATGGAGTCACGAGCGGCAAGTCTCCCTCAATCAGGTGCGCTCCCAGTTCGACTTTGCGCTGCGCGAGGCTGTCAGCCGTGTCGAGCAACGCATCGCCAGCTACGAGCAGATGTTGCGGGGCGTGCAAGGCCTGCTCGCCACCACCGATGTCGCTGACCGCGACAAGTTCCGCGACTACGTCAGCGCGCTGCGACTCGACGCCAACTTTTCCGGCATCCAGGCCGTCGGCCTCGCTGAGTGGGTGCCAGCGGCAGGCAAAGACGCCCACGTGGCCGCCATGCGCCGGCACGGCTTCGCTGACTACAGCATTGCCCCCTTGGGTGAGCGCGACAATTACGCCCCGATCATCCAGCGCGAACCCTACGTGGGCAACAACCTGATCCCACCTGGCTTTGACCCCTGGTCAGAGCCGGTGCGGCGACTGGCGATGCAGAAGGCCCGGGACTCTGGCAGGGTGGCGATAACGGCCAAGGTCCGCCTGGGCGTGGACAGGCAGGCAGATGCACAGCCCGGCTTCATCATGTTTCTGCCGGTTTACACCCGCGGTCAGCCGCACGACAGCGTGGCGCTGCGCCAGGCCCACCTGAGCGGCTGGGTCTATGCCTCGTTCCGCATGAACGACCTGATGGCCAGTCTGTATGGCGAACAGCCGCCCGGCCTCGCCGTCGCCATTTACGATGGCGTCGAACCCGCAGCGAACGCGCTGCTCTATTCGTCCTCGGGTGCAATGCCCGATGCGCGTCGCGCCGCCATGGCGGCCGATGAGTACCTGGTCGTCGCTGGGCGCACCTGGCTGCTTTCCATGAGCGCCAAGGATGTATTCAAGGACCAAGTCGGCAGCAGCGCTCAGTCGCTGATCGCCGTCACCGGCACCGGCCTGAGCTTGTTGCTGGCCCTGCTTGCCTGGCTCATGGCAACCGGGCGCGAGCGTGCCATCCGTCTTGCTGCCAGCATGACACAGGAACTGCGCGAGAGCGAGGAAAAATTCCGAGCCATCGCCGACTGCACCGTCAATCTGGAAGTCTGGTGGGGCCTGGACGGCCGGCCACGCTGGATCAACCCCTCGGTCAAGGACTACAGCGGCTATACCGTGCAGGAGTGCCTGGCCATGCCCGACTTCGCTGGCACGCTGGTTCATCCTGAAGACCTGCCGCGGGTTGCACCCGAGTTGCAGAAGGGGCTGCAGGGTTTGCGTGGCGATGACCTGGAATTCCGGTGTGTACGCAAGGATGGCTCCGTGTTCTGGTTGTCCGTGTCCTGGGTTCCGATCAAAGACGCCAAAGGCGTCTTCACCGGCTTTCGCACCAGCGGACGCGACGTCACCGACCGCAAGCAGGCCGAGGCCGAACTGCGCATCGCCGCGGTCGCCTTCGACTCGCTCGAAGGGCTGATGATGACCGATGCCCACAGCGTGATCCTGCGGGTCAACAAGGCGTTCACCGAAATCACGGGCTACTCGGCCGAAGAACTTGTGGGCCAGACACCGCGGCTGATCCAATCTGGCCGCCACGGCGAGGACTTTTACCGTGCCATGTGGGAAGAAATCCGCCGCACCGGCGGCTGGCAGGGCGAAGTTTGGAACCGGCGCAAGAGTGGCGAGGTCTATCCGCAGTTGCTCAGCATCTCGGTGGTGAAGGACCCGGACGGCACCGTGACCCATTACATCGCCGCGCATCATGATATTTCTGATCGCAAGAACGCAGAGGAAAGGATCAAGGAGTTGGCTTTTTTTGACCAACTCACGGGACTGCCCAATCGCACGCTCTTGCTCGATCGAGTTGGCCAGACCATGGCCGCCAGTTCCCGTGACGGCAGTTTCGGCGCGCTGATGTTCATCGACCTCGACAATTTCAAGATGCTCAATGACACGCTCGGCCATGACATGGGGGACGTCTTGCTCAAGCAGGTGGCGCAGCGTCTGAGCGCCTGTGTCCGGGACGGCGACACCGTCGCCCGGCTCGGCGGCGATGAATTCGTGGTCAAGCTGGCGGGTCTGGGCACCGTGGCGGCAGAAGCCGCGGCCAGTGCCGAGAACGTCGCAGACAAGATTCTTGGCGCTCTCAATAAGACCTACCCGCTGGGCAGTGTCGCCTACCGCAGCACCCCGAGCATTGGGGTCACGCTGTTCAATGGGCAGAGCGTCGCGATCGAGGAGTTGATGAAGCAGGCTGACCTCGCGATGTACCGGGCCAAGGCAGCCAGCCGCAATACGGTGCGCTTCTTTGATCCGGCCATGGAATCCGTCATGCTGGCGCGTGCCGCGCTGGAGCGCGACCTGCGCCAGGCCCTGGAGGAACATCAGTTCGTGCTCCATTACCAAGCCCAGGTCGCGGGGGATTACCGATTGACCGGGGCGGAGGTCCTGGTGCGTTGGCAGCATCCCCAGCGCGGCATGGTGTGGCCCGATGACTTTATTCCTGCGGCCGAAGAAACCGGTTTGATTTTGCCTTTGGGTCACTGGGTACTGCAAACCGCGTGTGCCCAGTTGACTGTCTGGGCGGCGCGGCCCGAGACCGCCGACCTCACGGTGGCGGTGAACGTCAGCGCTCAGCAGTTCCGCCAGCCTGACTTTGTGGCCCAGGTGCTGGCGGTGCTCGCTAGCACCGGGGCCAACCCGCAGCGCCTCAAGCTGGAGCTCACTGAAAGCCTGCTGGTGTCGAATGTGGAAGATGTCATCGAGAAAATGGTGGCCTTAAAAGCCCAAGGCGTGGGCTTCTCGCTGGACGACTTTGGCACCGGCTTTTCCTCGCTGTCTTACCTCAAGCGCCTGCCGCTGGACCAGCTCAAGATTGACAAATCCTTTGTGCGTGACGTTCTCACCGATCCCAATGACGCTGCCATTGCCAAGACCATCATTGCGCTGGCCCAGAGCCTGGCGCTGAGTGTCATCGCAGAAGGCGTGGAAACCTCAGCACAACGCGACTTTCTGGCCCAGGCCGGGTGCCCGGCCTATCAGGGCTATTTCTTCAGCCGCCCGGTGCCGCTCGAAGAGTTTGAGCAGCTTTGCGCAGCGGGCCTGAATGCGTCGGCAGGCGTCTGAATGACCCGTGCCGTGCACCAAGTAAGCCCAGGTCACTTGAAATTCTGAATATATTCCAAAGGCAACTCATGGCTTCAGCAGCACTTCCCTCCAACGAAACTGAGCGAGTTTCTCTTCTGCATGCCCTGGATTTGTTGGACACGCCGGCTGAGCCCTCTTTTGACCGCATCACCCGGCTGGTGGCACGCACCCTGCGCGTGCCGATTGCGCTCGTGTCTTTGGTGGACTCGGACCGTCAATGGTTCAAGTCGCGGGTTGGCATGAACGTGCACGAAACCCCGCGTGAATTTGCCTTCTGCGCGCACACCATTTTGCAAAAAAATTTGATGGTCGTCGGAGATGCGACGCTGGATGATCGTTTCACCGATAACCCACTTGTCACGGGCGATCCGAGCATTCGTTTCTATGCCGGTGTACCGATTGTGAGCACGGGTGGAACCGCACTCGGGACGCTGTGCGCCATCGATTCGCAGCCGCGAGTTCTGATGCAGGATGAACTGGACACGCTCACTGATCTGGCCAATCTGGTCAGCAAGGAGATTCAGCAGCGCGAGGCCGTTCTATTGGCGCGCCAGCATGTGAATCATGTGCAAACCGCGATTGAAGAGAGTGAAGCACGTTTTCGATCCATCTTCGAGCGCGCCGGGCTCGGTATCGCGATCGTGGCGCCCAATGGCCGGTGGACCAGCGTCAACGAAGCGTTGTGCACAATTGTGGGCTACAGCCAGGAGGAATTGGCCAAGCTCACGTTTCAGGACATCACCCACCCGGATGACCTGGAGTCCGATCTGAGCTTGTTGCAGCAGTTGGTGTCGGGTGAAATTAGCCAATATCAGCTTGAAAAGCGCTACTTGCGCAAGACCGGTGAGGTGGTATGGATCAACCTCAGCGTCACCAAGAAGGTCGATGCCCAGGGTGGAGTGGACTACTTTATTTCTTTCATTCAGGACATTCAGGCCCGTAAGGAGGCTGAGGCCTCGCTGGCCGCCTTGCGGCGCGATTTGGAGCAGCGCGTCGACGAGCGTACCCGTGAACTGCGCACGACCAATGACATGCTGTCTCGCAGCATGGCGCAGCAGCTCAGGTATCAGCAGGCCTTGGTCAAACGCGAGGCTGAACTGAGCGCGGTGATTGAGAACGCCAACGACGCATACGTCTGCATGGACCAAACTGGCGTCGTGAGTGACTGGAACCGTCAGGCCCACGAAACCTTTGGCTGGAGCGCTGAAGAGGCGATTGGGCGCCGCCTGGAAGATTTGATCGTGCCCCCCAACTTGCGGGCCGCACATCGTGCGGGAATGAAACGCTACCTGGGCTCAGGCGAATCCACGATGCTCAACCAGAGGCTGGAGCTTCAGGCAGTTCGCCGCGATGGCAGCACCTTGCCGGTGGAGGTGCGCGTTCGGGCGCTCGACCTGCAAGGGCAAAAGGTCTTTAGTGCTTTTCTGCATGACATCACCGCGCGCAAGCGCCGCGAAGAGGTCCGCGAGATTGAGTCCCGGCAGGATGCGCTGACCGGCTTGCCCAACCGCCGCGCCTTGTTCGAACGGCTGCCGCAGGCCATGGGCCGCTCCAATCGGAGTCGCACCGGGTTTGCCTTGCTGTTTATCGATCTCGATGGTTTTAAAGCGGTCAATGACACCTGGGGGCATGAGGCCGGAGACAGCTTGCTGCAGGAGATGGCCCGACGACTGTCTGCCGACTTGCGTGAAACCGACGCAGCCGCCAGGCTGGGGGGCGATGAATTTACCGTGGTGTTGGAAAATCTGGTCGCCCTGCGTGACGATGCCGTGGCGGTCGCGCAAAAGCTGCTGTTGAGCATCGCCATGCCAGTGCAGATTGGCGCGGCATCGGTCCAGGTCAGCGCAAGCATCGGGATTGCGTTGTACCCGACCGGTGCGGATATGTCGCCAGACCAGTTGATCAATGTCGCCGATACGGCCATGTACGAGGCCAAGCGCGCCGGCAAATCAAGATGCTGGGTGCTTTAGTATGGGCTGGCGCCAGCCCTGGCGCAGGCTTTTACAATCGCAGCTGCTTATTCGCCCAACACCGCAGCCCTTCAAGCGCAGGTGTCGCGGGTTTTTTCCGACTTGATACCAGGACTCAGACATGACTTCAACGCCCGCAACCGTTCAACCCGGCTCCTTCCTGACGCTGCACTACCGCATGGCCGGTCCGGTCGGTGATGTGATCAACACCTTTGATGGCAAGCCTGCCACGCTGACACTGGGCACTGGCGAGCTCTCGCCCACGCTGGAAGCCTATTTGCTGGGCTTGCCCGAGGGCAGCCACAGCACTTTTGAGCTACCCGCCGGCACGGCCTTTGGCCCGCACAACCCGGCCATGCTGCAATGGCTGGCGCGCCAGGAACTCATCGATATGGGTGAGCCCGACGAAGAGTATGCGGTGGGCGATGTGCTGCACTTTCCCACACCCGATGGCAAAGGCAAGTTTGCCGGCTCGGTGCAAGACTTCAGAAGTGACGCGAAGGGTGATGCGGTGTTGTTTGACTTCAACCACCCGCTGGCCGGTCGTGCCGTGACCTTTGAGGTGCATGTGATCGGTATTCTGTGACAGGCACCGCACTTCAGGAGATCCTGCTGGCCGAACCACGCGGTTTTTGTGCCGGCGTGGACCGCGCCATCGAAATTGTGGAGCGCGCGCTGCAAAAATTTGGCGCCCCTATTTATGTGCGCCATGAAATTGTGCACAACACTTACGTTGTCAATGACCTGAAGGCCAAGGGCGCTATTTTTATAGAAGCACTGGATGACGTGCCTGCCGGGTCTACGCTCGTTTTCTCTGCCCACGGCGTGAGCCGGGCGGTACAACTGGAGGCCGCCGCCCGGGGCTTTCAGGTCTTTGATGCTACCTGCCCGCTGGTGACCAAGGTGCATGTGGAGGTGGCCAAGCTGCACAAAGAGGGTTATGAATTCATCATGATCGGCCACAAAGGGCACCCCGAGGTAGAAGGCACCATGGGCCAGTTGGACGGCGGTATCCATCTGGTGGAGAGTGTGCTTGACGTGGCGGGCATCAACCCGGCCCAGACCGACAGACTGGCAGTGGTGACGCAAACCACGCTCAGTGTTGACGACGCAGCGGACATTGCCGCCGCCATCAAGGCGCGATTTCCGCAGGTGCGTGAGCCCAAGCAACAAGACATTTGCTACGCCACGCAAAACCGGCAGGACGCCGTCAAAGTGATGAGCCCCTTGGTGGATGTGGTGATCGTGGTGGGTAGCCCGACCAGTTCCAACAGCAACCGTTTACGTGAGGTGGCGCGCAAGCTGGGCACCGAGAGCCACATGGTGGATGGCCCGCAGGAGTTGCAGGCGCAGTGGTTCGAGGGTCGCCAACACGTCGGATTGACCGCCGGTGCCTCGGCACCCGATATTTTGGTACGCCAGGTGATTGACCGCATCAAGGCGCTGGGCGCGGTGTCGGTGCGCACCATGGCGGGCACGCCCGAGACGGTCAAGTTTCCGCTGCCCAAAGGTTTGCGCCTGAACGACAACGAGGATTTGAGTTAGCTATCTAATGCATAGCTTTGAAACCAAGGGAGACGAGGGATACAGGCCATTTAATTGCCTAAATTTCATGGTGCCGCAGGGCCTGTGATGCCATGGCCAAGCCGCAACTGATTTGCCTGATCGGCGCTGAGTGCACCGGCAAATCCACGCTGGCCCAGGCCTTGGCCGATGTTTTTAGCGGACTATGGGTGCCCGAGCATCTGCGTGCGTTTTGTGCTTTGCACGGCCGCACGCCCCTGGCCAGTGAGCAAGCCTTGATCATGCGCGCGCAGTTCGAGCAAGAAGAGCGGATGGCCGCATTGGCCGAGCAAAGCAGTCGCCTCTTTGTGTTTTGTGACAGCCCGGCGCTGCTCACGGCGATTTACAGTGACTACTATTTTGCGGACAGATCACTGTTTGAACAGGCCCAGGTCTGGCACAGGCGCTATGCCTTGACGTTGTTCCTGCAACCCGATTTGCCATGGGAACCTGATGGCCTGCTGCGTGATGGCGCATCCGTGCGCGCGGCAGTTCACGCCCGCGTGGGTTCGGCGCTTGAGGCCCTGCGCTGCCCGAGCATAGAGGTATCAGGTGCGGGGGAAAGCCGACTGCAGGATGCGATTTTTGCGCTTAGAGAGTCCTTGGGTGCTGTTCCTGTTTTGCAGCACCGACCAATTCCGGGTTGACCCCCTGTTGCTGCCGGTGACGCCTTTGACCCTTGCAACCGCTTGGGTCAGCAGCATTGCTCCTAAACTCCGCAATTCAATGAAACCCTTGCGATGGCCAGCCAAATTCCGAAGATCGATGCCGTACGTTGTTCCGGATGTGGGCGGTGCATTTCCGCCTGTGCGCCGCGACTCTTCGTTTTCGAGACCCATGACTGGAAAAAAACCTCGGTGCTGCATGATGGCGCGCGCTGCACCGGGTGCGCCAAGTGCGCCTCGGTATGCCCGATCAATGCCATTGTCATGGTTAAAAGATGCGCCAAAGACAGCGCTGCGTCTTGAGTTTCCACGTTCCGACTGCGCTTTGATTAAACCGATCAATTCAAGCGCGTGTTTTTGCCGCCATTGATCTCAATGCGCGCCGCTGGGCCGCCAACCGAAATGCAGCAGCTGTGGCATCATCGACGACGTCTTCCTTCTGAATCCCACCGATTCGCCCCCGCTCATGTTCTATACCGCGCTCAAAACCATTCATCTCTTGTCCATCATCGTCTGGATTGGTGGCATGGTGTTTGCCCAGTTTTTTCTGCGCCCGGCCCTGACCCAATTGGATGCCCCGCAACGCGTGCGCTTGATGCACGACGCGCTGGGCCGCTTCTTTAACGCCGTGCTGGTCGCAGCCACCTTGACGCTGGGCAGTGGCATCTGGATGATCGGGCGGATGGCGCGGCAAATGGCGCAAGCGGGCGTCAAGTTCAACATGCCGCTGGAATGGATCGTGATGTCGCTGCTCGGTCTGCTGATGATGGCCATTTTTGGCCACATTCGTTTTGGCCTTTATGCGCGCCTCTCGCGTGCGGTGACGGCGAGCGACTGGCCCGCGGGCGGCGCCGCACTGGCCAGCATTCGCACCTGGGTGATGGTTAATCTGGGGATTGGCGTTGTGATTGTGCTGGTCACACTCTTGGGCCTGTCGCTCTGAGATGAGCGCATGAACCCTGACGCGCAACAACTCTGGCGCGCGCCGCGCTGGGCGCTGGCGGTGTTGCTGGCGGTGCTGGGCATGCTCGGGCCGTTCTCGATTGACACCTACATTCCTGCTTTTTCTGGCATCGCCGAGTCGCTGGGTGCCACGCCCGTACAGATGCAGCAAACGTTGTCTGCGTATCTCTTTGGTTTTGCCTTCATGAGCCTGTTTCACGGCGCCCTGTCCGACAGCGTGGGGCGCCGCCCGGTGGTGTTGTGGGGCCTGGCGGCCTTCACGCTCGCGTCCGTGGGCTGCGCCTTGTCGCAAAGCATTGGACAACTGGTGTTCTTTCGGGCGATGCAGGGGCTGACCACGGGCGCCGGCATTGTGGTGGCGCGCGCCGTGGTGCGCGACATGTTTGCCCCCGCCCAGGCGCAAAAAGTGATGAGCCAGATCACCATCTATTTTGGTGTGGCACCGGCCATTGCGCCGATCATTGGCGGCACCTTGTTCGTGCACTTGGGCTGGCACAGCGTGTTCTGGTTTCTGACTGCCGTGGGCGTGGTGCTGTGGGTGGCCAACTACAAACTGTTGCCGGAGACTTTGCACCTGTCGCAACGCCAGCCGCTGAAAGTCAGCAACTTGCTGCAGGGTTATTGGCAGCTCGGGCTGGACCCGCGTTTTTTGCTGCTGGCGCTGGCCAGTGGGGTGCCGTTTAACGGTTTGTTCTTGTACGTATTGTCGGCACCCGCTTTTTTGGGCGACATTTTGGGTCTGGCGCCGACGCAGTTTTTCTGGTTTTTCGTGCTCACCATCAGCGGCATCATGGGCGGCGCCTGGGTCAGCGGCCGCATGGCGGGCAAACTGACGCCCAAGCTACAAATCAGGTACGGCTTGCTCATCATGCTTCTGATTTCCAGCCTGAATTTGCTGGCCAATGGGTTGTTCAAGGCGCATGTGGCGTGGTCGCTGTTCCCGATTGCCATCTTTGCCTTTGGCTGGGCCCTGATGGTGCCGGTGATTACCTTGCTGGTGCTGGATTTGTACCCGCAGCGCCGCGGCATGGCGTCAAGCCTGCAAGCCTTTGTCGGCGCGTCGGCCAACGGCATCGTCGCCGGTGTCATTGCGCCACTGGTGATGCATTCGGCGGTGTGGCTGGCAGCGGCTTCGCTGGCCATGATGTGCCTGGGGCTGTTCGCGTGGATCTATCTGCACCGCCGCTGGCCCGACATTGGCCGAACCGTGGAGCACCCCGTTCACTAAGGGCTCGCAAAGCAATAACTTGTACTTTTGCCTAGCCATCTTTGGGCGCATGGCGTCGTTGCAAATCGCTTGTTTAGCGGAGCTAAACGGCGCGCTTTGCGCCTAGCCCTTCATCCCAAATCTGGCCGTCAAAATGTACAACTCATTTCTTTACGAGCCCTAAGCTGGCGTTTGCAGCACCAAGTCGATGCGGCGCTGCAGGCGCGTCATCGCGTCACGGTCGCCGGCCTCGGTTGCCCGCTGCAGTTGCACGCCCAGCCACGCCAGCAAGGGCCGGCGCCAGCCCTGGCTGGAGGCGGTATCAACGGCGGTGGCGACGTCCGCGGGTGTCAAAAGACGGCTTTGCAGCAGCACGCCTGCGGCCACCAGGCGCGCCAACGGGTCCTGCATGTCGTCAAGCCGGCTGGCAGGCGCTGTCGCCTTGTCGCTCGCTTGATCGGGCGCCGCCGTGGGCACCAGCGCGCGATACTGCTCGGGCAACAGCGCCGTGTCCGGCGCGCTCCAGTTCCCGCTCAAAAAAGCGGCATAAGCGTGCTCTGTGGGTGTGGCGTCCAAGGCGAGCGGCTGGTAGCTTGCACACTGGTCGAACTCCAGGCTCGCCACCCGCACGGCGCAACGCGTCAGCTCGGCGCGCGCCAGTAAATCAGCGCGACCGGTGCTGGACAGCTCGCTACGAGCGCGGGTCAATTCCAGGTCGGCCAGCCGGCTGTTGCCTCGCAGGTAGGCGGTTGAAAAGCCCTTGAGCGCAGCAAAGGCATTGCTCTGCCAGTCGGGCGGCACCGGCTTGCTGGCGCAGGCGCTGAGCAGGGCGCTTGTCAACACGGTACTGAGCAGGGTGATCCAGTGACTGGCGCGGGTGCTGTGCTGGCTTGCATGTGGTGGTTTGCTTGCAGTCACTTTTTTTCCTGATTGATCTGGATTTGCTAATTTCATCTTTTAACTCCCGTCGATTGCATCGGTTGCGGCCTTTACTGAGCTTGAATTTTTAAGCTTCTTTTTCCCCCACTCACTCCCCCCGCCCTCTCCCGCCCCGCCGGGGGTGGAGAGGGGTTGGGGGGATAGGGGGGAATACATGCGTCAGCAAAAAACAAAAAAACGACAAAAACATCAGGGCAATTTAATCTCCGTATCCCGCGCAAATGGCCATTTGCGGTTCACCTCTTCCACCAGTTGCGTCACCTTGCGCAGGCTGATTTCGACTTCGGCGCGCAGCGCACCGAGGTCGGCGCTGGCAACGCGCGCATTGGCGCCCACGGCTTGGGCCTCGGCCAGCACCGCATCCACTTTTTTCAGGCTGGCGCGGGCGTCGGTCAAGACACCGGTGAGTTCCCGGATGGCCACCTGCGAGCCATCCACGGCGGCCTGGGCGCTGTCCATCACGCCTTTGGTGCCAAAAATGCGCTGATCGGCCTTGGCCAGCAGGGCGTTGGTGTGGTCCAGCGTGGCAATGATTTTTTTGGCGTTGTCCTCACCGCCCATGACGCCGCTGAGCAGCCCAAAGCGCCCGGTCAAACGTTCGCTAACGGTTTTGAGGTTAGCCAGACTGGTGTTGATGTTGGACTCCGCGCCGGTCATGTTCTCCAGGTTTTCCAGCAGCGCGCGCGTTGATGCCACGATGCGTGGGATTTCGGCGTTGGTGTCGCCGCGCAGCACCGTGCGCTCGGCATCGGCCGGCAGCGGCGGATCACTCAGGATGCCGCTGAAGGCGCGCAACTTGGTCTCACCCACCATGCTGCGTTCCATTGTGAAGATGCTAGAAGTACGCAACCAGGGCGCGTCCTTGAGCGGCACGTCGATCAGCATGCGTGCCTTGCCGTCGGCGGCCAGTTCGATGCGCCGCACGCGCCCGATGGGAAAACCCGAGAAAGTGAGGTCCATGCCGACGATGACGCCTTCGGAGTCGTCGGCGATCAGCACCAACTGCTGGGTTTTGTCGAACACGCCGCGCGCATACATCACGTATAGCAAAAAACCGCAGATCACGGTGGTGACCAGGGCCAGCAGCAAGATCGCCTTGAACTCGACGTGGGCGACAGCTGGAGGCGCTGGCGCGGGGGGTGGTGTGGGCGGGGATTGGGTTTCCATACGATGTGAGCTAAGCAAGCCTTTAGATGTATTTGATCGCCAGCGAGGCGGCTTCTATCAATAACAGGACCAAAAACAGGCGCACGGCACCGGGCTGCACGCCGCTTAAGCTGGCCTGGTCCCGCGCAGTCTCCAGGCTGGCGGCCATTGGCACCACCGCCACGGCCAGACTGAAGAAGATGGTTTTGAGGGCAAAGCCCAGCGTAACGGACAGGTCGAACACCTGACCGACGGTGCGCGTGTAGCCTGGCAAGCCCCAGGGCGACAAGCCATAGACCGTGAGGTAGGCCAGCACCAGCACAATCACACTGTTGATCATGGCCAGCGTCAGCACCGAAAAAGCGCCCGCCATCACGCGCGGCACCACCTCCGCGCGCAGGCGGTTGAGGCTCAGGGGCACACTCGGGTCAACCGGGCTAGGCCTGGCGTTGGTTTGCGCGCTCGCGTTGAAGGTCATGCCGGCGCGCAGCGCCACAAATAGCGCCGCTGACAGTGGAATGAGCTCTAGCACCAGCACCCGCACCACCATCTGCAGGGCGTATTGCGACAGGCCGTAGCTCAGCGCCGTCACCACCACGATGCGGATCAACACCAAGCTGAGCAGGGCGGCCATGGCGGTGAACCAGGGCAGCACCTGCCAGGTGCTGGCGTAAATATGGCTTGAGGTGTTGGCGCGGTTGGCGCGGTTGTAGGTGGAGGGCGACAAGGCCAGCACCAGCACGATGGCCCCCAGGTGAATCATGTGCCACCAGCTGGCCGCCCCGCGCAAGAAGGCCCTGCCCCAGGCAGCGCTGTCAAGGTAGGCGTAAGAGCGGGTCGGCATGGCCGGATGATAACGAGCCCGGCTTGCGCTCACATTGACAAGACGCGAGTCAGGCAATTCACTATACTGTTCATTCATACAGTTATTTACCCTTGATTTTCAGAAATTTGCCATGTCGCCGCATTCCCTGCCTGTTGCCTCTCTTGACTTTGGCGCCGCCGTCTGGCGCGCCGATGCGCTGGCTGGCGCCTGCGGGGCCACGCTTGCCAGCGGCCACGGCGCGCTCGACGCCGAGTTGCCTGGCGGCGGTTGGCCGGTTGGCGCTCTCTGTGAAATCCTGCAGCCGCCCGGTGTCTGCCAGGAGTGGCGCCTGTTGCTGCCAGCCTTGGCGCGCAGCCCCGGCCCGCTGGTGCTGGTGGGCCCGCCGCATGAGCCCTTTGGCCCCGGGCTGGCGGCGCAAGGCCTGGATGCCCGGCGCTTGCTGTGGGTCGGCGCGGTGACTGCGGCGCAGCGGCTGTGGGCCACTGAGCAGGCGCTGCGCTGCGCCGAGGTGGGTGCCGTGCTGGCCTGGTTACCGCAGGTGCGCTCTGAGCAATTGCGGCGTTTGCAGTTTGCTGCCCAGGCCCACAGCAAGCTGCTGTTTGTGCTGCGCCAATCTGGGGCGCAAAGCGAGTCCTCGCCTGCCGTGCTGCGCCTGCTGCTGGGCGCTGCCCGGCCCCTCAAAGCGGCGCTGGACGCAGGGCGCGCCGCTGCGCAGACTGCGTTGGCGCAGGGCGATGTAACGAGCGACGCCTTGCACGTGCAGATTCTCAAACGCCGCGGCGCGCCGCTGGCGCGCACCCTGGCGCTCCCGGCCCGCCCTGCCAGCCTGGCGGTGTTGCTGGCTTTGCGGGGTGTGTGCCCGCAGGCCGGACGGGCTGCGATTGATGCTCAAACGACGCGTGCAAAGCCTGCTCAGCCACTCGGTGCCAGAAAGGAGAGCGCTCATGCACTGGATTGCCTTGCAACCCCGGCCTGATGCCGTCTGGAGCAGCGCCGCCGCCAGCGTGGCCGGTGAGGTGCCCGATGCGCTGCTCGCCTTGGCCGAGTGGGCGCTGCAGTACACGCCCAAGGTCGCGCGGCTCCAAGATGCCTTGTTGCTGGAGTTGTCGGCCAGCGAGCGCCTGTGGGGAGGCAAGCGCGCACTCTTACGCCAAATTTATACATCAAATAAGCCTCTAGCTCCCGTCCATTATGCGCAAGGCGCTACGTCTTTAGTAGCTTATGCGCGGCTCCAGGCCCCCGCCCTGGCGCGCACACTGCCCGACGATCTGCCGCTGCACACGCTGGTGGCGGCGCGGCCGCATCTGGCCACCTTGGAGCGGCTGGGCTGCAGCCACTGGGGCCAGCTGCGCGCGCTGCCGCGGGGCGGCGTGGCACGGCGCTTTGGCGCACCCCTGCTGGCAGCGCTGGACCAGGCTTATGGCGTGGCGAGCGACGTTTACCCCTGGCTGGCGCTGCCCGAGGTGTTTGAGGCCACGCTGGAGCTCGGCTTTCATGTTGAAACCGCGCCGGCGCTGCTATTTGGCGCGCGCCGCTTGCTGGCGCAGTTGCAACGCTGGCTGCAACTGCGCCAGCGTGGCGTGCTGGCGGTGGAGTTGGTCTGGCACATGGATGCGCGGCGCAACACCGCGCCCCAGGGCCAACTGCTGCTGCGCAGTTTTGAGCCGAGCGGCGACACCTCCCATTTGCTGCGCCTGGCGGGCGAACAGCTGGCACAAGTCACCTTGCCCGCGCCGGTGCATAGCTTGTGCCTGCGTACGCTGGAGACGCAAAAACTGACAGGTGAAACGGCCAGTTTGCTGCCCGATGCACGCCGCCCGGGCGACGGTCTGCAGCAGTTGCTGGAGCGGCTCAGTGCCCGCCTGGGTGCGCAGCAGGTGTTGCAGATGCAGCCTTGTTTTGATCATCGGCCCGAAAAAATGCAGCGCTGGCAACCTGCGGTAAATGCTTCACAATTGATAGCTTTTAACCCAATAGAAACGTGGGCTAGAGCCCTAAAAGATAAAAATAATTCGGTGCTTTATCCAAGCTGGCTGCTGGCCACGGCGCGTCCACTCGCGCTGCACCAGCAGCGGCCCCAGCACCAGGGACCCCTGATGCTGCTGGCCGGACCGCAGCGCCTGGAGGCTGGCTGGTGGGAGGTCGGAGACTGCGCCTTGCGCGACTATTTTCTGGCCCGCAGCGAGCGCCTGGGCTTGCTCTGGATTTACCGCGAGCGCCTGAGCGGGCAGGGACGCGCAGCGGCGGGCGCGGCGTCAGGCGCTTCGTCAGAAGCGGGGCAGGGCGTTGATGCCGATGCACACTGGTATTTACATGGCCTGTTTGCCTGAGTCTGAGCGTCAGGGCAGCGCGAGTTCGCCAGATTCGACCCGGTTGCGCCCGGCGCCCTTGGCCCGGTACAAGGCAGCGTCGGCGCGAGCGATGGTTTGCGTCACGGTGTCGCCCTGGCGCAGCATCGCAACCCCCAGACTGATTGATCGGCTACCGACCAGCTCAAATTCATAAGCCTCGACCGCAGCGCGCAGTTTTTCGGCCAGCAGCAGCGCGCCCTCTAATGCAGTTTCACGGCAAATCACCAGAAACTCTTCGCCACCCCAGCGCCCGGCCACATCGACCTCGCGCATATTTTTTTGCAGGATGAGCGCGATCTTGATCAGGACCTGATCGCCGACCAGATGGCCGAAGCTGTCATTGACCGACTTGAAGCGGTCAATGTCGAGCAGCATCACGCAAACATTGTTCGCGTAACGCTGATGGCGCAAGCGCTCTTCGTCCAGCGTCCGATCAAGTTGCAAGCGGTTACACAGGCCGGTGAGTTGGTCGGTGACCGAGAGGCGTTCGAGTTGCCGGTTTTGCGCCAGTAGTTGGCTCTGGGTTTGACGCAACGCTCCCAGCGCCTGGTCGGCGCGCTCTTGCGCGGCATGGGCCACACCATAGGCGCTGGCGTTGTCCAGCGCAATCGCACCGTAGGCGCACAGGGTGCGAAAAATCGCGTGCTCGCGCTCGCCATAGGCATGTGAGCGCGGTGCCTGAACCGACATTGCCCCCAGCAAGCGCTCGCCAGCGATCAGCGGAAAGTAAAGCTGACTCAGGCAGGGCAGCGTGCCGGGAATGAGGTTCGGATCGTCCACGCCGTGCTCCCGGTCGATCATGACTTCCTGGCGCTCGCGGGCAGCGCGTGCAAACATGGAGGTCGGATGGTCCAATGTCACGGCAATTACCGGCAAGGGTACGCCGGCTTCGATACCGAAGGCCGTGCCCAGTGTCTTGTGCCCAGCGTCAAGCAGATACACGGCAAAGAAAGTGGCGTCGAGCAACTGGTGCACGTGGCGATGCAGAGCTTCAAATACCGCATCAGCGTCCAGACTGGCGGTAATTTCACGCCCGATGATGCCCAGCGTTTCGAGTGTGGCGGCGGTTTCTTTCAAGGTGTCGGCAATTTTCTGTTGGGTTTGCGTTTCAGAGCGGGCGCGCTCGACTTGCTGGCGAATTTGCATTGCCAGCACCCGTTTTTGCGCCTCCTCACTGTGCATCTTGCTGCGTGCTGCGTTCGCTGCCAGCGCGTTGTCATAGGCCGCTTGGAAGTCGCCGCTGGTGGCATTGGCTGCCGCCACCTGGTACAGCAACTCCGGCGCGGCGCTGTAGCCGTCCATCGTGGCCGCGACCGCCAACGCCTGATTCAGGTAGTTCAGCGCAGCGGTGCCGTCGCTCGTGCTTACCTTGGCCAGGATGCGCAGCGCCTGAATTTGCCCCTCGGCGTTGCCATGTTCGCGCGCCAGCGCCAAGGCCGCGTGTGCTTTCATGCTGGCCTCGTCAGTGCGGTGCAGGTGCAACAAGGCACTGGCCTGGCCACGCCAGGCCTTGATCAGCAGATCAGGCTCCTGGTGTGCCTGAACGTGTTCCTCAAGCTGGGAAAACCAGGCGAGTGCGGCGGCAAAATCACCCATGTCCAACGCCAGTTGTCCCAGGTTACCCAGCACCTGCTCATAGTTGCGTGATCCCGCCACGGGTGCCATCACCAGCAAGGCTTCCTGGAGATAACGCTTGGCCTCATCATGGCGTGTCATCAGGCGCATCACGTCGCCCATCTGCATCAGGCAGACCCCAATGCTGGCAGGCCAGCCGGTGCTGCGCGCCAGTGCCAGCGCGCTTTCCATCCATTCCAGGGCGGCATCCAGGTCGCCCAGGAGGGCGAAGGCTTCGACGGCGTTGTTGACAGAGACCAGCGCGGCGCGGATCTGGCCGATGTCAAGCGCGCCGTGGTAGGCCGCCAGATCATGCCGGATGGAGCGGCCCGGGTCGTTGGTCAGGCCCGCGACGTTGGCTTGGGCCGTCTCGACCCAGGGTGTGACGCCAGCCACACGTAAAGTGCCGGACGGAAACTGGTGCTGCAGGCTCACGGCGGTGACCGCTGGGTCGCGAAAGGCCGCATAGATCAGGCTGCGCGCCAGTGCTGCATCCGTGCGCAGCAGGTCGCCACCGGCCCGGTAGTGGATGAGCGCCTGATTCAAACACGCCGTGATTTGATCGCCATCGCCCCGATCGGTCGCCAGTGAGGCTTGCAACCAGCTCACATCACCCTGGCCCAGCGGGTCTTGCACGTCGGCAAAAGCGGTCATGGCGGCTTGACCGAGTTGTTGCGCGGCGGGCAGGTCGGCGAACATCAACTTGACTTCGGCGCGCAGCAGCAGCAGGCGGGCGGCGAGCCGATGCGGCTCGGTGCCTGCATCCAACGAGAGCGCCAGCAAGGCTTGCGCTTCGTCGGCCAGGGTTAACGCACGCGCACAGTCGCGCTGGCGCAGATGCCAGGCCAGCGTGACCAGTGTGCCAAGTCGCGAAGTCCCCTGAAGCCCTGCCAAGCGGTGCTCAAGCAGGTCGACCGCCTCATTGGGGGTGAACAGATCCATGGATGTCCCTTGAATTTTGTTGAGCATTGGACACTCTTTTTGTTACAAAGTATATCCATCCACCGGGTCGATTGGAAATGGCTTGCGCCCGCCGGTCGGGGCTGCGGTGCGCGGGCCAGGTTGATCAGTGGCCGCGTCGACATGGCATGGCGCACGGCGCCCATCGATTTATACTGTAATTTCATACAGTTTAAACTCAATTCTCAGGCGCAGAAATCATGCCGTCAAATTTGCCCGCCTACGCCGAGTTGCATTGCCTGTCCAACTTCAGCTTTGGGCGCGGTGCCTCGCACCCGGAAGAACTGGTGGCGCGGGCCGCCGCGCTGGGCTACGCGGCGCTGGCCCTCACTGACGAGTGCTCGGTGGCGGGCGTGGTGCGTGCGCACACCGAGGCCAAAAAACTCGGCTTGAAATTGCTGCCCGGCGCCGAGTTTGCCGTGACTCGGGACTCTGGGGCTGCTGGCGTTGAGGGCGCCGCACGCGCTAGCGGCTTTCGGCTGGTGGCGCTGCCGCACGACCTGCAAGCCTGGGGCGACCTGTGCGAATTCATCACCCAGGCGCGCCGGGCCGCTCCCAAAGGCCAGTACCGTTTGGCCTGGCCAGACGCGCCCTGGAGTCTGCTGAGTGGTTGCGAGGTCTTGCTGGCGCTGCCGTATGCTCTTTATTTCGAAGCTGCTCACGCAATAACGACGTGGGCTAGAGCTCTATTTGGCATAAATGTTTGGTTGCTGACCGAGTCGCTGTTGAGGCCTGACGACGCGCTGCAATTGCACCGTCTCCAGCAACTAAGCCAGTTGACTGGCGTGGCGCTGGTGGCTGGGGGCAACGTGCACATGCATGTGCGCTCGCGCAAGCCGCTGCAGGACGTGCTCAGGGCCGTGCGCCTGGGTCAGCCGGTGTTCGAGTGCGGTTTTGCGCTGCAGCCCAATGCCGAAGCGCACCTGCGCTCGCGCCAGCGCCTGGCCGCCATTTATCCGCCCGAACTGCTCGCCAACACGCTGCGGGTGGCGGCGCGCTGCAGCTTCAGCCTGGACGAGTTGCGCTACCAGTACCCGCTGGAAACGGTGCTACCGGGCTTGTCAGCGGCGCAAACGCTGCGCCGCTATACGGCCGAGGGCGCACACGATCGCTACCCGCAGGGCACACCCAAGGCGGTGCAACAGCAGCTGGCGCACGAACTGGCGCTGATCGAGGAACTGAAGTTTGAGATGTATTTTTTGACCGTGCACGACATCGTGCGCTTTGCGCGCAGCCGCCATATCCTGTGCCAGGGCCGCGGTTCGGCCGCCAACTCGGCGGTGTGCTACTGCCTGGGCGTGACCGAGGTTGATCCGGCGCGCATGAACATGCTGTTCGAGCGCTTCATCTCCAGAGAGCGCGACGAGCCGCCCGATATTGACGTTGACTTCGAGCACCAGCGGCGTGAAGAAGTCATTCAGTACATCTACGCCAAGTACGGGCGCGAACGCGCTGCCTTGACCGCCGTGGTCATCAGCTACCGGCCACGCAGCGCGCTGCGCGATGTGGGTCGTGCCTTGAGTATCCCTGAGGCTTTGATCACGTCACTGGCCAAAGAGCACCCCGGCATGTACAGCCGAGAGGTGCTGGTTGAGCGGCTGCAATCGGCACTGGCATCACTGGGCGCGAACATGGGGTCGGACTTTGCGCCACCAGCGCCACAGCAGCTACAGCTGTGGCTCGACCTGAGCACCCAGTTGCAGCGTTTCCCGCGCCACCTGAGCCAGCATCCGGGCGGTTTTGTGCTGACCCGCGGCAAGCTCACGCGCCTGGTGCCGGTGGAAAACGCCGCCATGCCGGAGCGCTCCATCATCCAGTGGGACAAGGACGATCTGGACGCCATGGGCTTGCTCAAGGTGGACGTGCTGGCGCTGGGCATGCTCAGCGCCATCCGCCGCTGCCTGGACCTCATCAGCGGGCAGCGCGGCGCGCCGTTTTTAATGCAGGACATCCCGGCGCAAGACCCCGCCACTTTTGAGATGATCTGCCAGGCCGACACCGTGGGCGTGTTCCAGATCGAGAGCCGTGCGCAGATGAGCATGCTGCCGCGCCTCAAGCCGCGTTGCTTTTACGACCTGGTGGTCGAGGTCGCGATCGTGCGCCCCGGGCCGATTCAAGGCGGCATGGTGCACCCGTACCTGCAGGCGCGCGCGCACCCCGAGCAGGTGCAGTACGCCAGCCCGGCGCTCAAGGAAGTCTTGAAGCGCACGCTGGGCGTGCCGATTTTTCAGGAGCAGGTGATGCAGATCGCCATGGCGGCGGCAGATTTTTCAGCCGGCGAGGCCGACAGCCTGCGCCGCTCCATGGCCGCCTGGAAGCGCCAGGGCGGCGTCCACAAGTTCTATGACCGGCTGGTTGGCGGCATGCTCAAAAACGGCTACACCCCCGAGTTTGCCGAGCACATCTTCAGCCAGATCGAAGGCTTTGGCGAATACGGCTTCCCCGAGAGTCACGCCGCCAGCTTTGCGCTGCTGGTCTATGTGAGCAGCTGGCTCAAGCGCCATGAACCCGCTTGCTTTCTCGCCGCCATGCTCAACAGCCAGCCGCTGGGCTTTTACGGCCCATCGCAACTGGTGCAAGACGCGCAGCGCCATGGCGTTCAGGTGCGCGCGGTCGATGTGAGCCACAGCGACTGGGACTGCACGCTGGAGCCAGCTATTGGGTCAGTGAAATCAAGCAAGCGTTTGGGCCCAGATTCCGGTTTTGGGAACAGCAATGGCAAAGAAGCAACGGAGCTTTTGGGGTCGGATCCCAATTCGGGCCAGAAATCTCCGCAAAACACCAGGCCAAACACCGATTTGGGCTCAGACCCCAATAGCGGTGCCACGAAGACACCCCGCAGCGGTGCCACTCAAACAACCGACGCCTGCAACTCGTCCGCCGTTCGCCTGGGCCTGCGCCAAGTCAGCGGCCTGTGCGAAGCCGCCGCCCAGCGCATCGTGGCCGCGCGGCTTGAAGCGCCTTTCACCAGCACCGAAGACCTGGCGCTGCGCTCTGCGCTTGACGCCGGCGACCTCAAAGCCCTGGCCAGTGCCGACGCTTTGAAGAGCCTGTCGGGCCACCGGCGCCAGCAGGTCTGGGACGCAGCGGCGCAGCAAAGTGCGCCCGGCTTGCTGCGCGCCGTGCCGGTGGCCGAAGACGCTTTGATACTGCCCGCTGCCAGCGAGGGCGAAGAAGTGATCTTCGACTACGCCGCCTTGGGGCTCACTTTAAGGTCGCACCCCTTGTCGCTGCTACGCGCTCAGCTATCAAAAATGAGGATGCTGACCGCAAAGCAACTGCTTGAGCAGCCCAACGGACGGCGGGTAGCGGCCTGTGGCCTGGTCACCATGCGCCAGCAGCCGCAGACTGCCAAAGGCGTGGTCTTTGCCACCTTGGAGGACGAAACCGGCCAGGTCAATGTCATTGTCTGGAAATCAATCCGAGAGAAGCAACGCCCGGCACTCTTACGCTCGCGCCTGCTGGCGGTCCATGGCACCTGGCAGCGCGACGTCGAGAGTGGCGGCATTGTGTGCCACCTGATTGCCGGCCACCTGCAAGACCTGACGCCGCTGCTGGGTGGCTTGACGACGCAGAGTCGGGAGTTTTGTTGAAGCTCGATTCTTAAGAGCTACACCGGCATTTTTTTGTGCCGTTGCTGGGTTGTTTGCAGATAGATATCCCGAAGACGCCCGTGGTGCAATTCAAAGTGATGTGACACGCTGAAGAAGTCAAGCCCTCACGTCAAACCCGCCTATGCGTATTAAACCCGGCCCGGCGACTGGGCCATGCGCATGCGGTTTTGGGGTGAAAACACACGCGAAATTGAAGCTGGGGTATGCAAGCGCTTGTGGGCGCGCGCCTTTCACCCCAAAGCCCGGTCGCATAGCCCAATCACCGTGCCTGCCGCCGTCGAAGTCAAAATTTCTGCAGCAAGCGGCGCACATCGATTCGTGCCGTATACAACGCAAGCAACTTTTGACTTCCCCTGTCAGCGTACCCAATCGCTCGCAGAATCAGTCGGGTGATGCGCTTTGCGAAGGTAAAGGAGGAGAACGCGAAGCGGGCGGAGGACACGTAGCAAAGCGCATCGCCCGGCTGATTCACCCGCCACCGTGATATCAGCCCCGACCCAGTAGACCCACCTGAGTGCTTCGAAAATGAACCCTTGATCTGAAACCCACCCCACCTTGAATCGCACCCGCCGCGCCCGTGGCTCCGTGAATGCCCCTGTGTCTGTGTAAAAATGTTTGAATCAATCTGCCGTCTCATTTTTGAGCCCCGGCCTGCGGCTGAACGGGCGCTTAGTTGACTGGCGTGCCCGCTCCTTGCAAAAGTACCAATTTATTTTATGAAGAGAAGGCACTAACCATGACGCAACGCAAAGGCATCATTCTGGCCGGCGGCTCCGGCACCCGGCTCTACCCTGTGACGCAAGCCGTCTCCAAGCAGCTGATGCCGGTGTACGACAAACCCATGATCTATTACCCGCTCAGCACGCTGATGCTGGCAGGCATCCGGGATGTGCTGGTGATTTCTACCCCGCAAGACACGCCGCGCTTCTGTGAACTGCTGGGTGACGGGAGCCAGTGGGGCATGAACATACGCTACGCGGTGCAACCCTCACCCGATGGCCTGGCACAGGCCTTCATCATTGGCCGCGACTTTGTGGCCAAGCAGCCCAGTGCGCTGGTGCTGGGCGACAACATTTTTCATGGTCACGACCTGGTCAAACAGTTGGCCAACGCCAGCGCCCGAACGAGCGGCGCCAGCGTGTTTGCCTACCATGTGAACGACCCGCAGCGCTATGGCGTGGTGGCCTTTGATGAGCAACGGCGCGCTATCAGCATCGAAGAAAAACCCAAGAGCCCCAAGAGCAACTACGCGGTCACGGGCCTGTATTTTTATGACGAGCAAGTGTGCGACATTGCCGCCCATATTGCACCCTCCGCCCGGGGCGAGCTGGAAATCACCGATGTGAACCGGGTTTATCTGGAGCAAGACCAGTTGAACGTCGAAATCATGGGCCGGGGCTACGCCTGGCTCGACACCGGCACCCATGACAGCCTGTTAGAGGCCGCCAGTTTTATCGCCACGCTGCAAAAGCGCCAGGGTTTGCAGGTGAGTTGCCCCGAAGAGATTGCCTTTGGCCAGCGCTGGATTGACGCCGAACAACTTCAAAAGCTGGCAACACCACTGGCAAAAAATGGCTATGGTCAGTACCTGCTCAATCTCATCAAACCAGACTGAGCAACCCGATGCCTTATACCGTCACACCCACTGCATTAGCCGAAGTACTGATCCTTGAACCCAAGGTCTTTGGCGACGCCCGTGGCTTCTTTTTTGAAAGTTTCAACCAGCGCGACTTTGCCCAAGCCACCGGGCTGGACGTGCAGTTTGTGCAAGACAACCACAGCCGCTCCGTCAAGGGCGTACTGCGCGGTCTGCACTACCAGATCCAACACCCCCAGGGCAAACTGGTGCGCGTGACGCAAGGCGAAGTGTTCGACGTGGTGGTGGACCTGCGCCGCAGCTCGCCTAATTTTGGCAAATGGGACGGCGTGCTGCTCTCCGCCGACAACAAACGCCAGCTCTGGGTGCCCCCCGGCTTTGCCCACGGCTTTGTGGTGACCAGCGACACGGCCGAGTTCTTGTACAAAACCACCGACTACTGGTACCCCGAGTTTGAACGCAGCCTGCAGTGGAACGACCCGGCCGTGGGCGTGCAGTGGCCGCTGCAAACGGCGCCCCAGCTTGCGGCCAAAGACGCGGCGGCGGCGACGCTGGCCCAGGCTGAGGTGTTTTAAATTCCAACTAATTTATAGCCTTTAAGGCTGTAGCCCGCGTCAATACTGCGTGAGTAGCTATTGTTTTTACCCCTGATTTGCCGCCTTTGACGGGTCAGTTCCCGAGCATCTCGGCCGGATGGGGCTGGCCCGGCGTGTCTTGCATATAGCCCTTGCCATCTTTCATGCCTTTTTTGCCGGCAATCTGCCAGGCGGTGCGCTGGTCCAACAGGCGCGCCAGGAACTCCAGTTCTTCGTCACTGTGGTTGATGGCTTTGGCCGGCGTCAGCATCCGGCCTGACTTGGCCTGAACTTCACCCCAGAACGCCTGGTGGTAGCTGGAGGTGCTGAGCACCCGCTCGCCCCCGGCGCTCATATCCACAGTGCCGTAGCAGTTGCAAAAGTAGCTGCGCCCGTCCTGGTTGGCAAAAATCTCGGTGTACACGCCTGTGCCCCTGATACCTGCGGTGAGCGTTGGGGTGGTGATTTGCCTGTGCAAGCCCTTGCCCCAGACGCTGACCACGGCGCCCTGAAGCAGGCGCAGCACGCTGACCACACTGAGCGTGGCGCCGCGTTCCACCGTGAGCTGCGAATTCTGGCGCACATGAAAAGCCGAATTTCCCAGCACAAAGACCAAGCGCGACTGCGCTCCAGTGGTGATGACATCGCCGGTCTGGATGGTTTGCGCAGGCAACAGGCGCCGGCCGTTCAGCAAGGCATCGCCGCTGAGTTCAACAATGTTGCTGCGGCTTTGGGCAAAGGCGGTGCTGATGCCGCCCAGGGCGCTCCAACTGGCTGCCGCCTGCAGGAAGCTGCGCCGTTGAAACCACAGAATTTCGTCGTCCGAGCGATTCTGCAAAGTGTGCTGTGTCATGGGAGGGCCTCCGGTGGCGCCTCAAAACTATCTCGGAACGTGAAATAGAGCGAGGTGAAAAACATCGATGCCATCAGCAGCAGCGCGGGAAACAGCAGGTTGCCAGCCAGGGCCGCATTGCCCATCAGCGATGCCACGGTGGTCACGCCCACCACCAGCACGATCAGCACCACCAGCCACATCAAGCCAAACACCACATAAGCCCAGAAATTGCGCCCGCAGGCCACGATGCTGAAGAACAGGCTTTTAACGGGCGACAGGCCGTGCCAGTGCACCAGCGCCGGCGCATGCCAGAACATCAAGGACAGTGGCAGATGCAGGCCGATAAAGACCCACATGGCGGCCTGAAAATCGCCCTCCATCATCATCTCGCGCGTGGGGCTGGCGCCGCCCAGGTAGACCCGGGCAAAGGCGCCGTCGTCGACCAGCCAGGACGCGCCCATGGCCAGCAAAAAGCCCAGCGCATAGAGGGAGCCGAGCAGCAGCATGGCGCGGGTTTGTTGAGGGCCTGCGCGAAAGGCGGTCAGCAGCACCTTGGGCATGGGGAAGCGGCCGTCCATCGCTTCCCGCGTGGCCGCCATCATGCCCAAGGTCGCAGCGGGCAGTAGCATCATGGCCAGGGCGATGCCGATGAAGGGCACCTGGCTGACGACGGTCATCAGCGCCATGAACATGAAAAACAGACCGGCCAGCGCCAGGGGTTGTTTGAAAAAGGTCCGCATGCCCAGCTTGACCCAGAGCGCGCCGCTGCGGGCAGGAACAATGTTGAGCTTCATGAGGGCATCTCCAGCAGGCGGGCGACGTGCGGGTGCATCACCCGTTCGCGCAGCACGTGTTCAAAATGCGCCGGGTCGTGGGCCTGCAGCAGGCTGGCCGGGCGCGGCAGGTGGTAGTCCCACAGGCGTGAAATCCAGAAGCGCAGCGCTGCAGCGCGCAGCATGGCGCTCAGCAACGCGCGCTCGGCGCTCTCGAGCGGGCGCACGGCGCTGTAGGCCCGCAGCAAACTTTGGAAGCGCTGCGCGTCATGCGCCCCGGTGCCTTGATCGATACACCAGTCGTTCAGGCAAACCGCCAAGTCAAACAGCCAGCTGTCGACGCCGGCAAAATAGAAGTCAAAGACGCCGGTGAGTTCGGGTTGGCCTGGCGCGCTGTCAAACAGCACGTTGTCTCGGAACAGGTCGGCGTGGATCGGGCCGCGGGGCAGGGCGGCGTAGCTTGAAGAAGCCGCGGTGTGGTTCTGGTAGGCCAACTCGCTTTGCAGCAAGGCGGCCTGCGTCTGACTCAGATGGGGCAGCAGGACCGCCGCGGTGTCGTTCCACCAGGCCAGGCCGCGCAAATGCGGTTGCGAGAGCTCAAAGTCACGACCCGCCAGGTGCATTTTGGCAAGCAGTGTGCCCACGGCGGCGCAATGGGCTGGCGTGGGGATTAGCTCGCTGCTGCCGCGCAAACGGGTCACTACCGCGGCCGGTTTGCCCTTGAGTTCAAACACCAGATCGCCGCGCGCGTCGGCACAGGGTTCGGGCGCCGGGATGCCGTGCTCGGCCAGGTGCTTCATCAAGCGCAGGTAGAAGGGCAATTGCGCAAACGTCAGTCGCTCGAACAAGGTCAGCACGTAGTCAAAAGTCTCACCACCTTGCTCGGTGCTGACAAAGTAATTGGTGTTTTCGATGCCCCGGGCGCACCCTTGCAAGGTGGTGAGTTCGCCCAATTTCAGTTGTCGCAGCAGGGCGCGGGCCTCTTGGGTCGAGACTTCTGTGTAAACCGCCATGAATCAGAAACCCAGAATCTTCCAGCTGCGCTCGCCGCTGGTGGGCTCAACCTGGTAGGCGGGCAGGCGCCCCTTGGGCTGCACCGTGATGGTTTTGGTTTCGCCGCCCACGCGCAGCTCATCAATGCGGGCGCCCGCGTCTTCGATTTGAATGCGCTCGGTGCGTTGTTCAATGGCACCCGCCGCACGCGACGCTGCAGCGGCTGGCGGCGTGGCGGTGCTTGGCGCGGGCGCCGCAGATTGCGCCAGCGCGAGGCCGTAGAACGACAAAGAGAGGCTAAGAAACAGGGCGATTTTCATCGAGGCATTGTAGAGGGGGCACAGCCGAGCAGCACGCGCAGGCAAAATGCGCGCATGAATATGAATGACTCTCTGACTGACGCTGTGACTGACAGCCCAAGCAAGCCAAAAATCCTGCTGCTGGTGGACGGCTCGAGCTACTTGTACCGCGCCTTTCACGCCATGCCGGACTTGCGCGCCGTGCCCGGCGACCCCTTGAGTGCGCCCACCGGTGCCATCCGCGGCATGATCAACATGCTGCAAAGCCTGCGCAAAGAGGTGCCGGCAGATTACGCTGCCTGCATTTTTGACGACAAGGGCCCGACCTTCAGGGATGCGCTCTACCCCGAGTACAAGGCGCACCGCTCGCCCATGCCCGACGATTTGCGCGCCCAGATCGACCCGATTCATGACGTGGTGCGCCTGATGGGCTGGAAAGTGCTGGCCGTCCCTGGGGTCGAAGCCGATGACGTGATCGGCACGCTGGCGGTGACGGCGGCGCGTCAGGGTATCGAGGTGATAGTGAGCAGTGGCGACAAGGATCTGGCGCAGCTGGTCAACTCGCACATCACCATCATCGACACCATGAACGGCCGGCGCCGCGACGTGGCGGGCGTCGAGGCCGAGTTTGGCGTGCCGCCACAGCTGATGGTGGATTTTCAGACGCTGGTGGGTGACGCCATTGACAACGTGCCGGGCGTGCCCAAGGTGGGCCCCAAAACCGCTGCCAAGTGGCTGCAGCAATACGGTTCACTCGACGCCGTGGTGGCCAACGCCGACCAGATCAAAGGCGTGGTGGGCGAGAACCTCAAGAAGTCACTGGACTGGCTGCCGCTGGGTCGCCAACTGCTGACCATCAAGACCGACTGCGACCTGAATGGCTGGATGCCTGATTTGCCCGCTCTTGATTCAATAGCTACAGGCGCAATGGATACGGGGGCTCTGGCCCTATTTTATGAAAAATATGGATTCAAGGGCTTGGCCCGCACCTTGGGATCAGGCAACGGCGCCACGCAGCGCGGCGGCGCTGGCGCCGATACCAAGCCCACGGGTCCCAAGGCCGGCGACGCCTCAGCACGCGAGCCCGACTTGTTTGACGAGCCCGAGGTCCGCAGCGAAGCGACGCGTTCCACGGCGGTCGACCTGCGCTACGACACCATCCTGACCTGGGAAGCTTTCGACAAATGGTTCGCCAAAGTGCAGGCGGCTGACCTGGTGGCGCTCGACACCGAAACCACCTCGCTCGACGAAATGCGCGCCAGAATAGTCGGCATCAGTTTCAGCGTGACGCCGGGCGAGGCGGCCTACCTCCCGCTGGCGCACGCCTACCCCGACGCACCAAATCAATTGCCTCTGAACGAGGTGCTGTCCAGGCTCAAACCCTGGCTGGAAGACCCGGCAAAACCCAAGCTGGGTCAGCACGTCAAATACGACCGCCATGTGTTTGCCAACCACGGCATTGAAGTGCAGGGCTACGCGCACGACACCATGCTGCAAAGCTATGTGCTCGAAGTGCACAAGCCGCACGGCCTGGCCAGCCTGGCCGAGCGCCACCTCGGGCGCAGCGGCATCAGTTTTGAGGATTTGTGTGGCAAAGGGGTCAACCAAATCTGCTTTGACCAGGTGGACATTGAGAAAGCAACGCAATACGCCTGTGAAGACTCCGACATGACGCTGGAGGTGCACCGCGTGCTGTGGCCGCTCTTACAAGCCAGCGCCGCCGCCTTGCAGCCAGCCACCGCCGACGCGCAGGGTGACGCGGGCCATCCGGCCAGTTTGTCGGAGCCTTACCACCTGCCCAGCCTGTTGGGGATTTATGAGCTGGAAATCGCCAGCAGCGAGGCCTTGTACCGCATCGAGCGCAACGGTGTGCTGATTGACGCGCCCACCTTGGCGCTGCAGAGCCACGAACTGGGATCACGCATTTTGCAACTTGAAAAGGAGGCGCACGAGCTGGCCGGTCAACCCTTTAACCTGAGCAGCCCAAAGCAGATTGCCGAAATTTTCTTCACCAAGCTCGGTCTGCCGATCGTCAAAAAGACCCCCACCGGCTCGCCCAGTACCGACGACGAAGTGCTGCAAAAACTCGCCGAGGACTACCCGCTACCGGCCAAAATTTTGGAGCACCGGGGCCTGGCCAAACTCAAGGGCACCTACACCGACAAGCTGGCGCAACTGGCGCACCCACGCACCGGGCGCGTGCACACCCATTACGCGCAGGCCGTGGCGGTGACGGGTCGCCTCAGCAGCAACGACCCCAACCTGCAAAACATTCCGGTGCGCACGCCCGAAGGGCGGCGCGTGCGCGAGGCCTTTGTGGCACCTAGAGGTTGTGTGATTGCCAGCGCCGATTACAGCCAGATCGAACTGCGCATCATGGCGCACATCAGCGGCGACGCAGCGCTCTTACTGGCGTTTCGCGACGGCATGGATGTGCACCGCGCCACCGCCGCCGAAATTTTTGGTACCGACAGGGCCCAAGTCACGAGCGAGCAGCGCCGTTACGCCAAGGTCATCAACTTCGGCCTGATTTACGGCATGAGCGCTTACGGCCTGGCCAAAGCCTTGAGCATCGACAACACCGCGGCCAAAAATTACATCGAGCGCTACTTTGAGCGTTACCCCGGCGTCAAAAATTACATGGACCACACCCGCGCGCTTGCCAAACGCCAGGGTTATGTGGAAACCGTGTTTGGCCGACGCCTGTATCTGCCCGAGATCAACTCGCCCAACGGCCCGCGCCGCAGTGGTGCCGAGCGTGCCGCGATCAACGCGCCGATGCAAGGCACCGCTGCCGACTTGATCAAGCTCAGCATGGTGAAGGTCCAGCAAGTGATTGATGCGCAAAAGCTGGCCACCAAAATGATCATGCAGGTGCACGACGAACTGGTGTTTGAGGTGCCCGAGTCAGAAATCGATTGGGTGCGCCACGAGGTGCCCAGGCTGATGGCAGGGGTGGCGCACTTGAAGGTGCCGCTTCTAGCCGAGGTCGGCATCGGGCCGAACTGGGACCAGGCGCACTGAGTTTTGTCGTGAGCTCTCTGGAGTCCCAAGCGCGCCGTCAGTTGTTGCAGCTGGTTGGTGCCAGCGCCGCCACCTGGAGCTTGCCGCGCAGTGCCTGGAGCCAGTCGCGCTTAAACCAAAACCCGTTCACGCTGGGTGTGGCCAGCGGCTCGCCGACGCCCGGTGGCGTGGTGTTGTGGACGCGCTTGCACGGCGCCAAGTCCTCGCTTGGGGGTGGCGCTGACGAGTGGGGCCCGGCTGTGATCCCGGTGCGCTGGGAACTGGCGCACGACGAGCAGTTCAACCGCATCGTGCACAGTGGGCAGTCGATGGCCGGGCCCGAACTGGCGCATTCGGTTCACGTCGAGGTGGCGGGGCTGGAGGCGGATCGCTGGTATTTCTACCGTTTCATGGCGGGTGACTTTGTCAGCGCCACGGGGCGCACGCGCACGCTGCCCCAGCCCGATGCGGTGGTGGCCCGCCTGCGGCTGGCCTATGCCTCGTGCCAGAAATGGGAGGACGGCTATTTCAGCGCCTGGCGCCACATGCGCGAAGAAAACCTGGACTTGGTGCTGTTCCTGGGCGACTACATCTACGAATATCCAGCGCTTAACGGCCGTGTGCGCGTGCCCACCGGTGGCTGGGTCTTGAGTCTGGAGGACTATCGCCAACGCTATGCGCTGTACAAGGGCGAGCTTGATTTGCAGGCGATGCATGCGGCCTGCCCCTGGTTGCTGACCTGGGATGATCACGAGGTGCAAAACGATTATGCGGGAGTGCAAGCGGGCTACAGCAGCGCGCTGGACCCCTCAAAACCCGAGCACTTCTTGGCCCGGCGCGCGGCGGCGTACCAGGCCTGGTACGAACACATGCCGGTACGTGCCTCCGCCCTCACGCAAGGCCTGGCCGGCTTGGCGACGGGCGCTGATCTGCGCATTTACAACCGCTTGCGCTATGGCCAGCTCGCGTCCCTGTACCTGCTCGATGGTCGGCAGTACAAAGACCCGCAGGCTTGCACTGCGGGCGGCGGCGTGGGCTCCGCGATGGTGAAACCGGCCGAGTGCCCACAGTGGCATGATCCGAGTCGCTCGCTGTTGGGCTTGCAGCAGGAGCGCTGGCTGTATGACGAATTTTCAAAACGCCCTGCGCACGAATCCGGCTGGAACGTGCTGGGCCAGCCCACCCTGTTTGGCCAACGTGATCTGAAAGTGGGCCCCGGCCAGACCCTCTGGAACGATGGCTGGGACGGCTACCCTGCGGCGCGCGCTCGCTTGACCGATGCCTTGAGTCAGCACGCGGTGGCCAACCCGGTGATTCTGGGCGGCGATGTGCATGAAAACTGGGTCGGCCACGTCAAGGCCGATTACCCCGACCCCGGCAGTGCCAGCGTCGGGGTGGAGTTCTGCGGCACCAGCATCAGCTCGCGCTCCGGCGGCAACGCCAAAACGGCGCAGCGGCTGGCCGAGAACCCGCATTTTGTCTTTGCCGATGCGCTGCGCAAAGGCTACGGCGTGGCCGAGTTCACGCCCAAGCAGCTCACCACCAGCTTGCGCGTGGTCGATGACGTGACGCGGCAAGACACCCAAATTGAAACCCTGGCCCGCTTTGTCGTGCAGGCCGGGCGGCCGGTGCTGGAGCGCGCTTGAGCTGGCATGGCAGCGTCACGCACCCCCAGCAACAATCGTGGCCGTGAAACAGCTTCCTGCTGTTCATTAATTTGATAGCTGGTTACGCAATATCTACGAGGGCTGCAGCCTGATTTGTTATAAATATGGCGCCGCCTTTAGCTTGCAACAGCAACCAAAGCCACTCGCGCCAAGGGCGCGTGAGTGTTGTCAGAAAATTTGATGGACTGATTTTCACGATCGGTGATGGACGCGATTGGCGTCGAATGCCAACAGTCTGTCGTACTTCCCGAACAAATTTGACCAACAAACTCAGTGACTGCTTCAGAGACGGATTTAATTCGGCTGTGCAGCGATACATGACGACCATGAATGGCAAGTTCCTGGAAGTCCAGTGCTTGCCCGCCACCTCCGCAAATACCCCATCGACCACGCAGACTTGGAAGTGAATACGCCCGTTCAGGCTGGAGTCGAATCGGTTGATGAAAGCCACCGCGCCAATGTGCAGGGCTGCGTTGCCCACATTCGCCGCACCGGCGCAGTGGGCAGATAATGGCGCAGATTACCCAGCGCCGGCACACATGCGCTAGTGACAATGCGGGATTGCTCGGCGAGTGGCGGAAAGCACACCATTACCCAGATTAAGGCAAAGCGAACGCTCCGACAACCTCGTTCAACCGCAATCGTGTCCGCGCCAGGCTTGGGGAGCGTTCTGATGCGCGTTGCGGGCTCCATTCGGAGTTGACCCATGCGGTCAGGCGGGCGTTGTATCCCAAGCCTTGCGCCAAACTGCCGTCGATTGTTTTCAACAAGTCCTCTCTGATTTGTTTGGGAGCGCTCTTCGCGAGTTTTAACAACGACTGCTTGGGGTCTGCCAATTCATCAGGCGCGGCAGGCAAAACACCCTTTGCCCCAATCAGCGCCCGCATTGCAACGTGGTCAGCTAGCACCCAAGACTCCACTTCACGCACGGCAATCCGAAAAAGCAGATTGGCAGGGGGCGCACCAGCCAACCATTGGTCGCGAAACTCAACCAAGCAATTTGCACGATCCAAGTCCGTCAGCACCAGCATCACCTGCTGTTGCGCCATTTGGTACCAGCTACCCATCCTGGAGCGCAGATAGCCATTCCCCGTCTTGCCCAACTTATGTTGAATGAAATGTGGCGTTGGAACTTCAGAAATCAGGCGCAGTGCAATCGCCTCACTGAGTTGGTCTTCCGTGGCAATGGCAATCGGCGTCATTGCCACAAGCCCAGCTGCGATACCTTCTCGGGGCGGGTCTTGGGCAATACCACTTCCGCAACACTGAGCCCCGCACCAAGCGCTTGCCGCTCGCTGGCATCCAAAGAACGCCCCGTGGTGCCTTGCTTGCCGGTTTCCAAAATCACAACACCCCGTTCATCAATGCCGGGGTTACTCAAAAGCGCATCGCTGTGTGTGGTCAAAACCACTTGACGCTTTGTTTTTCGATCGCGTTGCAGGCGATCCACTATCAGCGGGATTTCCTTCACGATGGCATCGTTGAGCGAAATTTCAGGCTCCTCCAACAACAACATGGAGCTGCCCTCCAGCAACGCCCAGAGCAGGCCAAACAAGCGCAACGTCCCGTCTGAAAAATGCTCCTCAGACTGCCACCCCGCATGGGGGCGATGGTGGGCATAACGCGCCTCCAAATGTGGGTGGCCCATGTCGTCTTTCCTAAACCGCAAATCCTCAAACTGCGGCACCGCCAGCGAAAGTGCTTTTGAAATCTTGGCCAGGCGCGAGTTTCTGGTCTTGTCTGGTGTCTTGGACAAGCGTTCCAAAAAACCTTGGCCAAAAGGATCGTCCGTAAGCCGATGCCCGCCAATTTTTTCGCCAAAGCGCAGCAGTTGCGGCACCAGATGCAGGTAAGTGATATCGCTCAAAAAATCCGCGACGACTCGGAACTCGATATTGGTCTGAATTTGCTCCAGATGCGTTTGGGTGCGCAGCAGCACGTCTACATCGTCCTTGGAGTCTGGTCGATTCAAGATCAGTTCGCCTTCTTTCCAAACCTGCTCACGCGACACCAGCAGACGCTGCGCCCCCTTGCCCTCTGGTTTGAAGGCCAAAACGTATCGCCACACCGGTGGCTGATCCAGTTCCTGGCTGAGTTCAACATCGATCTCCACCTCGGGGTCTCGTCGGGCGTGTAGACAACGCACCTTGGAGATGCCGCCCCGCTCCGCAATAGCCGCCTGTAGCCCGCCGCCCTTGGTCTTGCTGACATCGCGCAAAAATCGCAACGCGTCCAACAGATTGGACTTACCAGAAGCGTTAGGGCCCAGGACATAGGAAACGTTCCGCAGGGGTAAATCCAGCGATTGGAAGTTGCGCCAGTTTTTCAGTCGGATGTTGCTAATGAGCATGGTGTTGCCTTCGGCCGGTAAAGAGGACTAAGCGACATTTTCCACCATCACCTCGGCCAGATGGGCACGGATAGGCATTTCAACACCAAGAGAATTAGTATCGCACCTTGAAACAGCCAGCGATCCGGGTGAAACCGCTCGATTTGCCGCCCACCTGCTCCCCCGAGTTCCCCACTTAAATTTGTAACGTGTTGATCTATATAGGGGTGCGCTGCAAACGCGCCACTACAAAAGGGTCAACTGGGCGGGAAGGGTGGGTTTCTTGATCGTCAGTGCTTGCAAAATCTG
>Ga0180732_1000035_pt1 | contig 160016 bp, 135 predicted proteins | sample KR11_01MetaG_FD_148674 | JGI IMG/M metagenome (GOLD analysis project Ga0180732, IMG submission 148674) | Groundwater microbial communities from the Olkiluoto Island deep subsurface site, Finland - KR11_0.1 MetaG | ecosystem: Environmental > Aquatic > Deep subsurface > Groundwater | place... | reverse complement strand
CACACCGGCCGCTGGGAGCCATTGCCTGGGACCGGAGATATCGCTACGGCCGCTGAACTGGTCGTGACGCTGCTGGCTCCCCACTTCGACTCTAATAATTAAAGATATTTATGGGATGTTGTACTAGGTTGAAAAACGTGCGGGTTTTCTAGTTTTCGGGCATGCCCGGATAGGATAAATGGCGCCCTCGACAGGAATCGAACCTGTATCTGAGACTTAGGAGGTCCCCGTTCTATCCGTTGAACTACGACGGCTGAAGGCGCCATTGTAAGGGGCCGCGGCCCGCAAGCCTCAATCGTAACGAATGGTGAAGATCAGGTCCACGGCACTTTGCTCGCCGGCCTGCGCGCGCAAGGTGAAACGACGCGACAGATCATAAAAGATATAGAGCGTTCCCAGCGTGCCCGCCAGGCTGCGCTCATAGGCGACATAGAAATCCTGTGACAGGCGCTTGCCCAGCGTCACCGTGGCCCCCCCTGTGCTGCCATTGGCGCCGGCAGCGCCGCTGATCGAAAGTTCGTCTAGCCCCAGAGCCTGCGCCAAACCGCTAGAAATACCTTTCTCGTTGCCGCCGAGCAGCGCCAGCGCCGCCTGCTGCAGCATCGCAGTCTCGGCGCCACCGCTGGCGCCAGATCGCCCAAGCACCAGCCATGCCAGTTTTTCGGACTCGGGCAGGTCGGGCTCGGCATACAGGCGCACCACCGGGGACAGCGCGGTACCGCTGATTTGCACGCCCACGCGTTGCTGCAAATTGGGCCGAATAGCCAGAATGTCGAGCGCCGGGTTGTCAAACGGCCCGAAGAAGCGCAGCACACCTTCCTCAATAGCGAGCTGCTGCCCATAGGCCCGGTAAGTGCCTCGCACCGTGCGCAGAGCACCCGTGAGGCTTGGGGTCAGATCAGACCCGGCGCTGCGCAGTTCCAGACTGCCCGCAAGCCGGGTGGTCAAGCCACGCCCGCGCACCTGAAAGTCGGGGCCGAGCTCAAGCGTGATCGCCACGTCGGGCACCAAGCGCTGGCCTGCTGCGGCCTTTGAAGTAGTTTGCGCCGCAGCTACTGGCTTGCCTGCCTGAACTTTGGCTGGCCCGCGCACCAGCACATCGCCGCCGAGCTGCGGCGCCGTTTCCTCTGGCAGCACAAACAGGGCCGAATCCGCCTTGACGTTGCCGCGAATCGCCAGCTTGGCATCAAGCAGCCGGGCAGACAGCTTGCCCGATACCACCAAGCGTCGATCGGTGCGAGCGCTGAGGCGCAAAGCCGACAGCGTGGCATCAATTTCCATGCGCAGGCGCTCAAGCGCCTTGGTATCCGGCCTGGTCGCTGGCAACCACAGCACCGAACCGGTGGCCGAGAGCAGACCGCCGCTGGCGCCGCCCGCCCCTTGCAGGGTGAACTCATCAATATTCAGTCGCTGGCCGTCCAGGCTGGCGCGCAGCCGACCATGGCTGAAATCAATGCCATCAACCACCGAGCGCACGGCCAGGTCTTGCGCAGACAAGTTGCCGCGCCAAAGCGGCGCGCCACGCGTGCCGGACAACACCGCGTCAGCCTCCAAGGTGCCACGCAGTCGCCAACCCGGCGGCGCCAGCAGCGACCAAGCGCCCACCGGCGGTAGCTGGACTTTCAGGCTGCCCGCCAGCGCAGCATCTGCGGGCCAAGTCCAGCTGCCGTCGCGGTGCTGCAGGCGCGTGCTGAACTCGGCGCGAGCCTGTCCGGCGCGCTCGCTGTCCCAGTTCAGGTTGGCTACCAGCCGGTCGCCCTCGGTCGTGACCAGCAGCCGCGCCTCGCGAACGCCCGCACGCACGATGGCGCCGCTGGCCCCATCGGTCTGCAGCAACAAGTCGCCGCCGGTGCGTTCCAGCGTGGCGCGCAGGCGCAGCGTCTCAGCACTGCTGGCATCCCACTGGCCACCAAAGAGCAAATCGCCCCGCAGGCCGAGATTGGCCATCTGGCTTTGGCCGAGCAAGTCCAGCCAGGCCAGCGGCAGGTCGGTGATGCGCCCCTGGGTGCGCCATTCGGTGCGCGCGGTCGTCCCACTTGTTTGTTGCGACCAGCGCAGTGGTTGCCAACTCAATGTGGCCGTGCCGGGCGCCGGCCCGGTCAAACGCGCCGCGCCGGCGGTGGCGTCCAACGTGCGGGTGTTGCCGCTTTGCTTCCAGGTGAAGCCAACACCGTCGCTCAACTGCACAGTCCAAAGGCCCGGCTTCAAGCTGTCCTGCGCGCTCAGTTGGGCGCCGTCCAGTCGAGCCTGCCAGAGACCGTCGTTGACCCGGCCCCCATGCGCCTGCGCCTGCAGTTGCAGGCGTTGCGTGCCGGTCTCGACCTGGCCCCGCGTTGACAGGCTCAGGGCGCGCAGCGTGCCTGACAGGTCGGCCTGCCAGTTGCGCAAATGCAGGGCCTGCTCTTTGGGCTTAGCCGCGTCCTGCAGATCGAGCTTGGGCGCGCGCAGGCTGGCCTGAATTTGCAAGCCCTGCCCTTGCTGTTGCCAGCCACCTTGCCAGCGACCCGTGAGATCAACCGCGCCCTGCACGGCTGTCTGGCTCAAAAACAAGGGGGTACCGGGCAGACGGGCCAGCCAGCGCGCCGCGAGCGCCGCGTCCGTGATGCGCGCGCTCAACTCGCCTTCGCCGCGATTGCTGGCCACGTCCCCGGCCCACGCCGCCTGCGCGCCCGGCGCATTCAAGGTGAGTTGACCCTCAACCGCCCGGCTCACAGTCTGAAAGCTCAGCTTGCCCTGCAGTTGCGCGTCATCGGTCTGCACCGCCAAGGTGTCCAGCGTCAACGTGGGCGCAGCCCAGACGCCCTGCGCATGAACGGTTTGCAGGCGCAGACCGTCCAGCGTGCGCTTGAGTGTGGCGTCAAGCTTGGACACGGCGCTCTTGGCAACAGCGGTCTTGGCGGCCGCGCCCTTGCCTTTGGCGGGTTGCAAGCGCGCCTCGAAGGCGATGCCCGATGGCGTTTGCTGGGCACTGAGCTGACCGTCCAGCGTGGTCGCTGCCAGGCGCGAGTCCAATGCTGCGGTATTGATGCCATGCAGGCTCGCGCTGCCCTGCCACTGGGCTGAACTGGGGGTGCCTGTGGCAGCGGTGAACGCACCTTGGCCTTGTATGCGACCACCGGCGCCAGTGGCCTGCAGCGACTTGACGGCCCATTGCCCGTCCACAAATTCGACCTTCGCATTGAGCTGCTCTAACGGCAGGCGCTGCTGGTCCCACGGACCAGGGAGCGTGTTGGTGACTTGCAAGCCTGCTTCCCAGCCAGTGCCCGCAGGGGTAACGCTGGCGCTGCCACCGAGTCGCGTTCGCGGTGCTTGCGGCCACAGCGCGGCCAGGTCCAGCGCCTGCCAGCGCGCGTCCAGGCTGGCAACGGGTTGCAGTTGCCAAGGCTGGATGCTGGCTTTGATGTTGGCCTGCATCGTCTGCGCGCTGCCGGGCGGCGCCTTCAACGTTGGCACCAGCTCAGCCTGCAGCGCCAGCGCCGCATCAGGCCCGGCCAGCTCTCCCGAGAGGGTGGCATGGGCCTGCACCATGACAGCTTGCTCTCGCGATGGCACGCGGGTGGCCACGCTGCCGTCCACTTGCACCGACACGGCCATCGGTGCGTCGGCCTTGACGCTGGCGTTAAACTGGTAATTTCCAGATGAAATATGCACCTGGCCCGCGTCCAGCCTATGTGAGTCGCTATCAAAAATATAATGCCCTGCGAGCCCGGTGGCCGCAAGCGCCAAGCCGCCCGAGCCGGAGAATTCCACCGTCTCAACGCTGAACGGCAGGTCCACCTTCAAAGGCAGGCGCAGGCTGGCCGGCGGTGTGCGGACGGTGGGCACCGGCGTTGGGCGGCGGTCTTCAATGCGCAAGCGCCGCGCCGCCACTTGGCCCAGGCGCAGCTCACCGCCCAAGAGGGGTCGCAGCGACCAGGCAATCGTCACGTCAACCAGTTCGACGCTGAGCTCGCCCTGCTGCCAGCGCAGCCAGCCGATGCTGCCGCCCCCGCGCAGCGAACCGCTGACATCCTTGACCTGCAGCGTTTGCCCTGCGGGCAGGTAGCGCGCCAACTGAGTCAGCGAACTCGCCAGCGACGTGCCGGTACCGCTCCACAGCCACAGCGCACCGACCAAAGTCAGCGCCCCCAATAGCGTGGCCGTCAGCAGATAGAGGCTAATGCGCAAGGCTTTCATCAGAAGCTGAAGCCCACGTTCAGGTGCAGACGTAAGCGCTTGACCGCCACACCGTAGGCCAGGTCAATCTGCAGCGGCCCGACCGGGCTCTTCCAGCGCGCACCAACACCGACGCCAACCTTGGCGCGCAGCTCGGCTGGTTTGTCGGCCACAGAACCGGCGTCGATGAAGACGGTGCTTTCCCATTCGCTGAAGCGGCCGTCCCGCGCCATGGGGCGCTGCCATTCCACACTGCCCACCGCCAGGTAACGGCCCGGGGTGATTTGTCCGCCCTGCAGCGTGACGCCGATGTCCCGGTAGCCGTAGCCGCGCACGGTGTTGTCGCCGCCGGTCAGGAACAGTTGGGTACTGGGCAGGTTGACACCCTCCTTGGCGAGTACCACGCCGGCCTGTGCACGCAGCGCCAGGCGGCCAGCGCGCATGGTGCCTGTCGCCCCATCATCGCTGCGTCCCAGTGGCCAATAGCCCAGCGCACGCGTCAGCACGCGGCCATACAGGTCGTGTTCGGCGCCCAGCGTGCTGCCGCCGCCCACCTCTGCGCCCCAGCCCCAGCCGCTGTTGGGAAAGGGCAAACTGTCAAAGTTGCGCACTGTGAACGCATAGTTCGCGCTCAGCGCGGAGGCCGTGGCCGCTGCCGTGGCCTCAATGCTGGCGGTGTCAGCCCGGTCGTACTGCAGATAGTAATTTCGGTCCATTCGCTCACCCATCTGGCTGCGGCCAGCGCGCAGGCTTTGGCTGTTGATGTCAAAGCTGCCCAGATTTTGATTCTGCAGCTGGGCCGCCGTGACCCAGCGCCAGTTTTTCGCGTCGGGCCGCGAGGTCAGCTCGGTGCCGATTGAGCGCGTCTCGCGGTCCAGCATCAGTTTGCTGACGGCGCGCCAACCGATGCCCGGTATTTTGTGGTGCGTGTGTTCGACCGACAGGCGGGCGCCGCCGTCGGTGCTGGCACCAATGCCCAGCACCAGCTTTTGCAGGCGCGCCTCGCGCAGCTGCACCAACACCGGTGCGCTAGAGGGATCGCCCGAGGTGTCGAGCGAGAGAAAGGCCGAGTCGAAATAACCGCTGTCCGCCAAACGCTGCTGCGCGGCCACCAGCTGCGCCTGGTCGTAGCTAGCGTTAGCGGGCAGGCGCGCCAGCCGCGTCACCAGTTCGGCGTCATACCGTTGCAGGCCGCTGATCACCAGGCCACCGAGCTGGTAAGCCGGGCCTGAGTTCAGCGTCACCTTCAAGCCTGCGCTGCGGGCGACCGGATCAATGTCGGCCAGGGTGGTGCCGAGTTGTCCGGTGGGGTAGCTTTGAGTGGTGAGCTGGCGCAGCGCCTGTTGCTTGGCGCTAGCCCAGCGCGCCTGGGTGAAGCGCATGCCAGGCCGTAACGACCAATTGTCTTGAATTTGCTGGCGTTGCCGCTCTGCCGCTGGGTCGCTCGCGATGGGTCCGCCAAAGGCAACATCGACTTCACCCACCACGGTTGGCTCGCCGGGCACAACGCTCAAAGTCAACAAGCGCGTCGCGGTGTCGCTGCCGGCTGCTTTTTGCCTGAACTCGATCTCTGGCGAGAAGTAACCCAGCGTGGCGACAAGTTCCCGGGCGTTCTGGTCGGCATCTAGCAGCAGGCGCGTGAGTTCGCTGTCGCTCAGGTCCGTCAATTCCCGGTAACGCAACAGTTCAAGATGACGCCCGAGCAGCGCCCGAATTTCATCTGGTGCCTCGATCGTGAGTTCGAAGGCCGGCTGCACCGGTGCAGGGGGCATGTCGGCGGTCGGCGCCGCAGCGGGTGGGCTGGACGTCGACTCTTGCGCCTGCAGCAGCGCAGGGACTCCTCCCAGCATCACGCCGACCAGCAGACGGGCCAGTGCCCGTTTCATTTGGTCAAGAGCCGCATGGTGTCCTCCAGCCCCTTGAGGGTGAGCGGAAACATACGTTGGCTCATGAGTTGTTGCACCACGCTGATGCTCTGGCGGTACTGCCACACGCCTTGCGGCTCCGGGTTAATCCAGGCGAATTTGGGGAAGGCGTTGGTCAGTCGCCCCAACCATTCAACGCCGGCCTCTTCGTTGTTGTACTCCACACTGCCGCCGGGCTGCAAAATCTCATACGGGCTCATGGTGGCGTCGCCAACGAAGATCAGCTTGTAGTCTTTGTTGTACTTGCGGATGATGTCCCAGGTCGGAAACTTCTCGGCAAAACGGCGCCGGTTGTTTTTCCACATGAAGTCATAAACGCAGTTGTGAAAATAGTAAAACTCCAGGTGCTTGAATTCGGTCTTGCTGGCGCTGAACAGCTCTTCCACCCGCGCAATGTGCTCGTCCATGGTGCCACCGACATCCATCAGCAGCAACACTTTGACGTTGTTGTGGCGCTCGGGCACCATTTTGATGTCCAGGTAGCCCGCATTGGCCGCCGTGGACTTGATGGTGTTGTCCAGGTCCAGCTCTTCAACATGGCCTTCGCGGGCAAATTTGCGCAGGCGACGCAGCGCCACTTTGATGTTGCGCGTACCCAGCTCCTGCGTGTCGTCATAGTCCTTGTAGGCGCGCTGCTCCCATACCTTGACGGCACTTTTGTTTTTGCCCGCACCCCCAATGCGAATGCCTTGCGGGTTGTAGCCCCCATGGCCAAAGGGGCTGGTGCCGCCGGTGCCGATCCACTTGCTGCCGCCTTCATGTCGTTCCTTTTGCTCTTCAAAGCGCTTTTTCAAAGTCTCCATCAACTCGTCCCAACCCATTTTTTCAATGGCGGCCTTTTCCTCGGGGCTCAGGTTGAGCTCCAGCGTCTGGCGCAGCCAGTCAAGCGGGACTTCTTTGCTGAAGTCGGCAATGCTCTCGACGCCCTTGAAGTAGGCGGCAAAGGCGCGGTCGAACTTGTCGTAGTGTTTTTCGTCCTTGACCAGGGTGGCGCGGCTCAGGTAGTAGAAGTCGTCGATCTTGTAGCCGCTGGGTTCGGCGGCGCTTTGCGGCTCGGGCGCGTTGGGGCCGACCACGCCTTCTTTGAGTGCTTCGAGCAGGGTGAGGAATTCCTTGACGGAGACCGGCAGCTTGGCCGAACGCAAGGTGTAGAAGAAATCAATCAGCATGGGGGTTTTTCAGAGCCAGTTTTCAAGCCGGAGGTTGGGGACACGTGAAAACTCACGCACATTGTCTGAAACGAGGATCAATTTATGGTGCAGCGCTTCAGCCGCAATCCAGGTGTCATTGGGGCCGATTGAGGTCCCCGCCCCTTCGAGCTGGGCGCGCAACTGGGCATAAGTGTCTGCCACCCGGCTGTTGATGGTGAGCAACTCAGCGTTAGTGCGAATCGTGTCGATCACCATCAAACGCTTTGCACTTCGATCCCCCTTGTAGTAGCCCACCTGCAACTCACCTAAAACAATCGGAGACAGCGCAATGCGGCTGCGTTCAAGCATCTCAAACCGCTTGACCAATCCCGCGTTGGAACGCCGGATTAACGCACTCCAGATATTGGTGTCAAGCAGATAGCGGTCAACAGGACTCGTCATGACGCTCTACCAAGCTTCAACCGGCTCTGCCGGGCCTTCGTCGCCAACGTCTGGCCAGTCTTCAACAATGGGCAACTTCTCCAGAAACTCGGCCATGGTCTGCGGCATTTCACGCAACACAATCTCATCGCCCCGACGCTCGATGTGCACGCGCTTGGAATGCAATTGAAACGCTTTGGGCAGCCTCACGGCTTGACTGTTGCCCGACATAAAGACAGAAGCAGTGGCACTGTTTGCGTTCATGGGAAACTCCTTAAATCACGATATACGAATTGTATATTGTGCGCAATCTTAGGGCATATAAAGTGTTGGTGAACGCGGTTTATCCAGCAAATACAACAACTGCGCCCGGACCTCCGGCCACTCGCCGCTGCGCAGGCTGTACATCACGGTGTCGCGAATGGTACCGTCGCGCCTCAAGGCATGGCCGCGCAAAACACCATCTTTTTTGGCGCCCAGGCGCTCAATGGCTGCTTGCGACGCAAAATTGAAGTTATCGGTGCGCCAGCCGACCACCTGGCAGCCCAAGCTTTCAAACGCGTGCGTCAGCAGGAGCAGCTTGCAGGTGGTGTTGACGTGACTGCGCTGGCTGCTCTTGGCGTACCAGGTCCAGCCGATCTCGACGCGCTGCACCGCAGGCACGATGTCGTGGTAACTGGTGCAGCCGAGCACGCGGTGCGAGTGGGCATCCAGCACAGCAAACGCAAAGCGACTACCGGCATCGCGCATCGCCAGCGCATTCTCAATGTAGGACAGCGCTTGTTCCGGCTCGGGCACCGAGGTGACGCGAATGTTCCATAGCTCCCCATCCGAGGCGGCGGCGCGCAAGCCGTCCGCGTGATGCAATGCCAGCGGCACCAATTCAATACCGCGTGCCGCCAGGGTGACAGGTTCAACAAAGGCCATGGTCAATTTTGCGAGTTTTGGCTGTTCGATTCAGCGGTTATGCCGCTGCATGAACACCAGCTTTTCAAACAAGCTCACGTCCTGCTCATTTTTCAGCAATGCGCCCACCAGCGGCGGCACCGCCACCTTGTCCGCCGGGGTTTGTAGCACGTCAAGCGCAATGTCTTCGGCCAGCAGCAGTTTGAGCCAGTCCAGCAACTCGCTGGTGGAGGGTTTCTTTTTGAGGCCCGGCAGGTTGCGCACGTCATAAAAGGTTTTCATGGCTGCGCTCAGCAGCTCTTTTTTTAGACCGGGAAAGTGCACGTCAACAATGCTGCGCATGGTGTCGGCATCGGGAAACTTGATGTAGTGAAAGAAGCAGCGGCGCAAGAAGGCATCTGGCAGTTCTTTTTCGTTGTTCGAGGTGATGAACACCAGCGGCCGGTTTTTGGCTTTGACCAACTCACGGGTTTCGTAGCAGTAGAACTCCATGCGGTCAATCTCGCGCAGCAAGTCGTTCGGAAACTCGATGTCGGCCTTGTCGATTTCATCAATCAAGAGGGCAACCGGTTCGTCCGCGGTAAAGGCTTGCCAGAGCACACCCTTGAGGATGTAATTGTGGATGTTTTTGACGCGTTCACCGCCGTCGATGCCGGAGAGCTGCGAATCGCGCAGGCGGCTAACCGCGTCATATTCATACAGACCCTGTTGCGCCTTGGTGGTCGATTTGATGTGCCACTGCAGCAGCGGCATGTTCAGGGCGCCTGCCACCTCCTCGGCCAGCATGGTCTTGCCGGTGCCCGGCTCGCCTTTGACCAGCAGGGGCCGCTTGAGCGTGATGGCAGCATTGACCGACAGCATCAGGTCCGGGGTGGCGACGTAATTTTGGGTTCCGCGAAATTTCATGGTGGTGATTTAGTTGAAGTTAGGTGCAGTGTGGCGTTGAAAAGTTGACCGATATAATAATTCTCTGATCTATCTCAAACTTTGGTTGATTGTCCCAGCAAAATGAAAAAATACCTGTCGCCCCTGTCCGCCGTGTTGCTCGTTTGTGTCACGGCTTCTGCAGCCTTCGCACAGGGCCTCACGGGTGATGCGCTTGCTGGCGAGACAAAAATCGCCATGTGCATCGGCTGCCACGGCATCCAAGGTTACCAGGCCAGTTTTCCCGAGGTGTACAAGGTGCCCATGATCTCGGGTCAGGGCGCCAAGTACATGGTGTCAGCGCTGAGCGCCTACAAAAAGGGCGACCGCAAGCACCCCACGATGCGCGGCATCGCCGCTGGCCTGAGCGATCAGGATATTGCCGATGTTGCCGCCTATTATGAAGCGCATGACAAGACCGCCGTTGCACCTGCGCCCGGCCCCGCTGCGGTGGGCTCGGCCCAGGTCGTTGCGCTGCTGCAAAAAGGCGCCTGCGTGTCCTGCCACGGCGACAACTTCAACAAGCCGATTGACCCCAGCTACCCAAAAATCGCCGGCCAGCACGCCGATTACCTGTTTGTGGCGCTCAAGTCCTACAAGACCGAAGGCAAGGCGCTGTGGGGCCGCAGCAACCCGATCATGGGCGGCGTGGCCAATCAGTTCTCCAATGCAGAACTCAAAGAACTGGCTCGCTACCTCAGCTCACTGCCGGGTGTGCTTAAAACCTTGCCGCAAGCCAAGTTTAAGTAACACGACGCAGCGCGTCACAAAAAGCCGCTTGGACTCAAGCGGCTTTTTTTCGCACCCTGTCAATCGCGGGTGGCACGCGCTTGCACGCAGGCGATGTAGGACGCGCCATCGGGCGGCCGCCCGGCGCGCTGACTCTCCCAGATCATCTGGCCCAGGCATTCCATGACCTCATGGTGCGCTAGGTGCAGGGAATCGAGCCGGTGCGTGAGCAACTCCACCGCCTGGCGAATGCCGCGCGGCTGGTCAATGCTGCATTGCTCACTGATGGACAGGTGCATCGACAAGTGCAAAAACGGGTTGGTCTGACCCTCCTCAACCGTCTGCATGCCCGCCAGGGCAGCGTCTACATCAGCGAACTCAGCGTGGTACTCGGGGTGCTCATCCATCCACAGACTCGCCAGAGTCTCGATCGCTTCCATCGGTTGACCGGCCTGCGCCTTGGCATAAATTGAACAAATAAATCGGCGGACATCCGCTTGCGAGGGTGAAAACATAGTGGGCCGTATTGTCGCGCCCTGTCGCACGCTTTGCAGCTGCCTGAAACGGTACCGGGTAAAAATGCGGGTTTTTGCCAGGAATCATCGCCATGCGCCAAGCTTTCATCTGCGATGCCATTCGCACCCCTTTCGGTCGTTACGCGGGCTCCCTGAGCAGCGTGCGCACCGACGACCTCGCCGCCATCCCGCTGCGGGCGCTGCTGGCGCGCAACCCGGCGGTTGACTGGCAAGCGGTGACCGACGTGCTCTTGGGCTGTGCCAACCAGGCCGGCGAAGACAACCGCAACGTGGCCCACATGGCATCCTTGCTGGCGGGCCTGCCACTGGACGTGCCGGGCGCCACCATCAACCGCCTGTGCGGCTCGGGGCTGGATGCTTTGGGCAGCGCAGCCCGCGCCATCAAAGCCGGGGAAGCGACGTTGATGATCGCTGGCGGGGTCGAGAGCATGAGCCGTGCGCCCTTTGTCATGCCCAAGATGGAAGCCGCTTTCAGTCGCAGCAACACGGTCTATGACAGCACCATCGGCTGGCGTTTCATCAACAAGCTGATGAAAGAGAAATACGGCGTGGACAGCATGCCCGAAACCGCCGAGAACGTCGCCACCGAGTACAAGATCGAACGCGCCGCGCAGGACCGCTTCGCCCTGGCCAGTCAGAGCAAAGCCGTGGCGGCGCAGCAAGCGGGTCATCTGGCGCGCGAAATCACAGCGGTGACAATCTCACAAAAAAAAGGCCAGGCGCTCGTGGTTGACCAGGACGAGCACCCGCGTGAAAGCTCTCTGCAAGCCTTGGCCCAACTCAAACCGATCGTGCGCCCCGACGGCACCGTCACCGCCGGCAATGCCAGCGGCGTCAACGACGGCGCCTGCGCGCTGCTGCTGGCCGATGAGGCCACTGCCGTCAAGCAGGGCCTGACACCCAAGGCGCGCGTGGTGGGCATGGCTTGCGCCGGAGTCGCGCCGCGTCTGATGGGCATCGGCCCGGCGCCGGCGACGCAAAAGGTGCTGCTACTTGCCGGCTTGACGATCGAACAGATGGATGTGATTGAGCTCAACGAAGCGTTTGCCGCCCAGGCCCTGGCGGTGCTGCGCCTGCTCGGACTGCAGGACGACGACCCGCGCGTGAACGCCTGGGGTGGCGCGATTGCGCTCGGTCACCCGCTGGGCGCCTCCGGTGCGCGCCTGGCCACCACAGCGGTCAACCAGTTGCATCAAAGCGGCGGGCGCTACGCGCTGTGCACCATGTGCATTGGTGTTGGGCAGGGCATCGCCGTGATTTTGGAACGGGTTTAGTTAAATATACTTTCAATAGCGAACTATGTATATTCGACGTGGGCTAGAGGCCGTTTTGCTGTAGATTCTTTGTGGTTTTAGGGTCGCCTGCGGGCAGCTTGGCAATTGCCAGTTGCTGCGCAAGGCCAGCAGGCACAGCGCTACCGCTCCCGTCAGTTCCACCAGCAACCGCAGGGTTTCACCCCAAGATTGAATATTGCCCATGTCTGGATTTTCACGCCATGACCCTGCCCTTGTCGCTCCCTCTCATCACCGACCCGTTTTTCTATACCCTCACCATCCCCGCCGTGCTCCTGCTGGGGATGAGCAAAAGCGGCTTTGGCGCGGGTTATGGCTCGCTGGCGGTGCCCATGATGGCCCTGGCGGTCACGGTGCCCGAGGCGGCCGCCATTTTGATGCCGGTGCTGCTGCTGATGGATATTCTGGGCATGGCCGCCTTCCACAAGGACTTCGACCTGCGGTGGTTGAAGTTTCTGATCCCCTGCGGACTGGTCGGCATCGTGATTGGAGCGCTGCTGTTTAAGGTGCTCGACGCCCGCAGCATGGCAGGTCTGGTGGGCCTGTTCACGCTGGCCGTCCTGGCGCAGCGCCTGCTGTACCTGGGCATGCTCCTGACCGGCACCAAGTTGGTGTGGGATGCGCTGCGCTAGATTTTTTTTGCGTCATCGTGGGTTCGCTCAGTGCCTGAAGTGCCGCACGCCCGAAAACACCATCGCCACGCCGCGCTCGTTGGCCGCGTCGATCACTTCCTGGTCGCGCATCGAGCCACCCGGCTGGATGACGCAAGTGGCGCCGGCGTCGACCACCACGTCCAGGCCATCGCGGAACGGGAAGAACGCGTCACTGGCCACCGCTGTGCCGCTGAGCGACAAGCCCGCGTGCTCGGCCTTGATTGAGGCAATGCGCGCGGAATCCAAGCGACTCATCTGACCGGCGCCGACGCCCATGGTCATGCCATCTTTGCAGAACACGATGGCATTGCTTTTGACAAATTTGGCCACGGTCCAGGCAAACAGCAGGTCCTGCAATTGCTCTGCGGTTGGCTGCACCTTGGTGACGACTTTGAGGTCCGCTAAGGTCAGCACGTGGTTGTCGGCGCTTTGCAGCAGCAGGCCCGAGCCCACGCGCTTGGACTCCACCGCGTTGCGGCCATTGTCCCAATCGCTGGCGCCACCGGGCGGCAGGGCAATCTTCAAAATGCGCACGTTGACCTTGGGCTTGAACACAGCCAGCGCTTCAGGGGTGAAGTCCGGGGCCATCAGCACTTCAATGAACTGCTTCGACATTTGCAGCGCGGCGCGCTCGTCCAGCGTGCAGTTGATGGCAATAATGCCGCCAAAGGCCGAGGTCGGATCGGTCTGAAACGCCTTGCTGTAGGCCGCCAGCGCGTCGGCACCGACCGCCACGCCGCAGGGGTTGGCGTGTTTGACGATGACACAGGCCGGGGTGTCAAAGCTTTTCACACATTCCCAGGCGGCATCGGCATCGGCAATGTTGTTGTAGCTCAGTTCCTTGCCCTGCAATTGCACCGCAGTCACCAGCGAGCCGGGCGCCGGGTGCAGGTCGCGGTAAAAAGCGGCGCTCTGGTGTGGGTTTTCGCCGTAGCGCAGGTCCTGCAGCTTGATGAACTGGTTGTTGGCCTGGGCCGGGAACACATGGCGTGTCGGCACACTGGCGGCTTCGTCGAACTGGATCGACGACAGGTAGTCGCTGATGGCACCGTCGTATTGGCTGATGCGGTTGAAGGCGGCCACGCTCAGGGTAAATTTGGTTTTCAGGGTCAAGCCACCGCCTTGCAACTCGGCCAGCACCTGCGGGTACTGCGAGGCATCGGTCAGCACACCCACGTCTTTCCAGTTCTTGGCGGCGCTGCGCACCATGGCCGGGCCGCCGATGTCGATGTTCTCGATCGCATCGTCAAGCAGGCAGCCTTCTTTTGCCACGGTCGCCTCGAAAGGGTACAGGTTGACCACCAGCAGGTCGATGGTGTCAATGCCATGCGCTTGCAAAGCCGCCATATGCTCGGGCAAATCTCGCCGCGCCAGCAGGCCGCCATGCACCTTGGGGTGCAGGGTTTTGACGCGACCGTCCAGCATCTCCGGGAAACCCGTGAGCTCGGCCACTTCAGTCACCGGCAAGCCCGCATCAAACAGCAGCTTGGCGGTGCCGCCGGTGGACAGGAGCTTGATGCCCAGCGCGTGCAGCGCCTGGGCAAATTCAAGGATGCCGGTTTTGTCGGAGACAGAGATCAGTGCGTTCAGTGCGTTCATAGGTGATTGACAGTAGTTTAAGAATCAGGTCAGGGCCGGCAGCGGCCCCAGGTGGCTTACTTGATCAGCTTGTGATCGAGCAGTTTTTTACGCAGCGTGTTGCGGTTCAGGCCCAGCCATTGGGCCGCTTTGGACTGGTTGTGATCGGCATGGCGCATCACCACCTCAAGCAGCGGTCGCTCCACCACATTGACCAGCATGTTGTACATGCCGTCGGGCTCAGTGCCCCCCAGATCGCGCAGATAGCCCTCCAGGTTGCTGCGCACGCATTCTTCTATAGGCATTTGGCTCATCGTGTTGTCTCCATGTGTTTTTCATTTTTATTCACCAACCCCAGCGATGCACCGACCGGCATCCGGTCCATGCGCGCATTCAAACCGTCAAAAAAATCAGCGACCGCCCCCGCCTGCAGGCCACAGTCTTCCAGCAAATTCATGCGCGAGCGAAAGGCGTCGCCACCGGGCAGGTCTTTGACGTACCAGCCGATGTGCTTGCGCGCCGTGCGCACACCCAGAAAATCGCCATAGAGCGCATAGTGGTCGTGCAAATGCTCCAGCAGCAACTGCTTGACCTCGGCCACCAAGGGCGGCGCCAGATGGCTGCCGGTGGCCATGAAATGCGCCATCTCCCGAAATAGCCACGGCCGCCCCTGCGCCGCGCGGCCCACCATGACGGCGTCAGCCCCGGTTACCGCGAGCACATGGCGCGCCTGCTCGGGCGAGTCGATGTCGCCGTTGGCCACCACCGGCACGTTGACGGCCGCCTTGACGGCGGCAATGGTGTCGTACTCGGCCAACCCACTGTAGCCCTGCTCGCGGGTGCGCCCGTGCACCGTGATCATCTGCACGCCGGCGCGCTCAAACGCGCGTGCCAGCACCACCGCGTTCTTGTGCGCTTGAGACCAACCGGTGCGCATCTTGAGCGTGACCGGCACGCCGCGCGGCGCACAAACCGCCACCACCGACTGCACGATGGACAACGCCAGCGGCTCGTTTTGCATCAACGCCGAACCGGCCCACTTGTTGCAGACCTTTTTGACCGGGCAACCCATGTTGATGTCAATAATCTGGGCGCCGCAGTCGATGTTGTAACGGGCAGCCTGCGCCATCATGGCAGCGTCGGTGCCGGCAATCTGCACTGCAATCGGACCGGCTTCACCGTCGTGATTGGCGCGGCGCGCGCTTTGCGGCGTGTGCCACAAATCGGGCCGACTCGTGAGCATCTCGCTGACCGCGTAGCCAGCGCCCAGCCGCCGGCACAACTGGCGAAATGGCCGATCCGTCACCCCGGCCATGGGCGCGACAAAGAAGCGGTTGGGCAACGAATAGGGGCCAATGTTCATCAGAACAAATTGCAGTCAAAGGGGTGATGTGTGGTGTTGGAATCTGCGGTGGCGCAGCGCCGCGCGTTGATTCTAACTGCCCAATATTTCAGCAATTGAAACGCCGATCCGGCGACAGTTCGGCTCCGGCGAAAACCTATACTCACGCACCCATGCCGCCCTGGATCGAATCACTCATCGCCTTACTCGCACTGCCGCAATTTGGTCTGAGCACCGTGTTTGTGGTCGCCTTCCTATCTGCCACACTGCTGCCTCTAGGATCGGAGCCGGTGGTATTTGGGCTGGTTGAACTCTCGCCACATCTGTTTTGGCCCGCCATTGGCGTGGCCACCGTGGGCAACACCCTGGGCGGCATGCTGACTTGGGCCATGGGTTTTGCGTCGCACCAGGTGGTGGACAAATACGGCCACTCCAATCACCACCTGCGCGCGCTGGCGTGGCTGGAACGGCTCGGCCCAAAAGCCTGCCTGCTGGCGTGGTTGCCCGTGGTGGGCGACCCGCTGTGCGCCGTGGCGGGCTGGCTCAAGCTGCCGTTCTGGCCCTGCGTCGCCTACATGGCGGTGGGCAAACTGGCGCGCTACACGATGATGACGGCAGCGCTGATGGGGCTGTTTGGCGGTTGATCAGGGCGTTGCAATGGCAGCCGAAGGTAAAGCTATTTTGATAGCTACTCAGGCATATTCCACGCGGGCTATCGGCCAATTTACTATAAATATTGGCGTAGCCTTGGGGCGAGGGGTCACCGGGTGCGATTCAAAGTGATGTGGCACCCGGAAGAAATCAAGGCCGCATGTCAAACCCGGCTTTGCGTATTTAACCCGGCCCGGCGACCGGGCCATGCGCATGCGGTTTTGGGGTGAAAACACACGCGAAATTGAAGCTGGGGTATGCAAGCGCTTGTGGGCGCGCGCCTTTCACCCCAAAGCCCGGTCGCATAGCCCAATCACCGTGCCTGCCGCCGTCGAAGTCAGAATTTCTGCAGCAAGCGGCGCACATCCATTCGCGCCACCCAACGCAGGCAATTTTTGAATTGCCCCTGCCAGCGCACCAAAGCGCTAGCAGAATCAGTCGGGTGATAGGTTTTACGGAGGTCAAGGAGGAGCACGCGCAGCGGGCGGGGGACACGTGGCAAAGCGTATCGCCCGGCTGATTCACCCACCACCGTGATATCAGCCTCGATCCAATAGACGCATCTGAGTGCTTCGAAAAAGAACCATTCATCTGAAGCCCACATCATTTTGAATCGCACCCGGGGTCACCAGTCGGCTCAACCCTCGGGCGCTAGCCAATATCAGGAACTGAACAGGAAGTTCATCAAGTCGCCATCCTTGACGACGTATTCCTTGCCTTCGCTGCGCATCTTGCCCGCGTCCTTGGCGCCTTGCTCGCCCTTGAACGCAATGAAGTCTTCATAGGCAATGGTCTGGGCGCGGATGTAGCCCTTCTCAAAGTCGGTGTGGATCACGCCGGCGGCCTGCGGCCCGGTGTCGCCCACATGGATGGTCCAGGCGCGCACTTCTTTGACACCGGCTGTAAAGTAGGTTTGCAGGCCCAGCAACTTGTAGGCGGCCACGATCAGGCGGTTCAAGCCCGGCTCAGTCTGGCCGATTTCGGCGAGGAACATCTTCTTGTCCTCTTCTTCCATGTCGGCCATCTCGGCCTCCAACTTGGCGCAAATCGCCACCACCGGCGCGCTTTGTTCCTGGGCATAGGCGCGCAAGCGGTCCAGAAACGGGTTGTTCTCAAAACCGTCTTCGGCCACGTTGGCCACAAACATGGCGGGCTTGGCGGTGATCAGGAAAAACTGCGTCAAGAGCGGCAATTCTTCCTTGCTGAATTCGACCGTGCGCACCGGCTTGGCTTGGTTCAAGGCGGCCTGGCATTTCTCCAGAATCGCCACCAGCTTGATCGACTCCTTGTCGCCCGAGCGCGCCGCCTTGGTGACGCGGTGCAAGGCCTTTTCAACCGCCTGCAAGTCCGCCAGGCACAACTCGGTCTGGATCACCTCCATGTCGGAGATCGGGTCGATCTTGCCCGCGACGTGGATCACGTTCTCGTCTTCAAAGCAACGCACCACGTTGACGATGGCGTCGGTCTCGCGGATGTGCGCCAGAAACTTGTTGCCCAGGCCCTCGCCGGTGCTGGCACCGGCCACTAGACCGGCAATGTCGACGAACTCTACGATGGCACGCTGCACCTTTTGCGGCTTAACAATAGCTGCAAGCGCATCAAGCCGTGGATCGGGCACTTCGACGATGCCCACATTGGGCTCGATCGTGCAGAAGGGGTAGTTTTCCGCCGCAATGCCCGCCTTGGTCAGCGCGTTGAACAGGGTCGATTTACCGACGTTGGGCAAGCCCACGATGCCACATTTCATAAAAATCCTTAAAAATCAAGAGCCCAACTGCACCACCAACACCCGGATAGGCATTGCCTGCGCGCCCGAAACACACTGGCTTGCTGGAAAAGAGAAGCAAAACGAACTGCGCCAAACGCGATGCGCCAACGGTTCTTTGTCCTCGTTTGCCTTTGGGAAGTTGCTGCCGATTGTAATGATCAGCGAGTCCCGGCTGCACAGGGCCAGCGCTTCGGCCAGATCGCAAAATGTCGATGCGATCGCGCCCATCAAAGAAGATCAGCCCAAGAACTTGCGCCAAGCCCCTATGTTGTAGACCTTGCGGTAGCCGTTCTTCCTGAGCATCAGTTTTGCCATTCCACTTCGTGATCCGCTGGCACAGCACAGCACAACCGGGCTGGACTTGGGTATCTCACCGAGTCTGCTTCCCAACTCCTGAAGGGGGATGTTGATGGTTCCCGGAGCGTTCCCGCTTGCGAACTCCCCAGCTGATCGCACGTCGACAAAGATTGCACCGTTCCTCTTGAGTTCTGGCAGCATGGCAATCACTCTTTTTGAATTCCACCACTTGTAGGCAAACCAAAGACCCAAGGCCAGGATGGGCCAATACTTTTCAAAAATATCCAGAAAATTCATATGACTCCGTGTTGATGAATGGATGAAGTATCGGTCGATAGCGCCACCGCCCGGCAGCGCAATTAAGCGTCGCTTCTTTCCTGCTTTTGTGGCCTATAGATTTTTTACAGCATCCGGCCGTAGAGGCAGTTGGAAAAGAGGGGCCAAAAAGAACTGCGCCCAACGCGATACGCCGGCAGTCTTTGTTCTCGTTTAGCTTGGAGAAGTTGATGCCGATTGTCGATGATCAGCGAATCCCAGCGGCAAAAGAAACAACTCCTTTCACGGCGGTTAAATTTCACTTTCATCACGGCAATGCGCGACCCACGCGCAATTCACTGTCTTGGTTCATCATTGGAGGCAGACATGACAGAGCTCAAGTTGAGAAAACACAATGCCGGGCATGCTGCGCGGCGGGTCGACAGCCCAACCTAAAATGCACCATCTGCGTCGCCCCCAACTTTCCCGAGGCTTTTCCCCATGATTCGCCGTCTTTTGCTTGCTCTGCTCGTTGTTTGCCTGTTGGGCGCTGGCATCTGGTGGGCCAAGCGTCCCAAACCGATAGCCGTCACACTGACCACCATTGACCAGGGCCGGGTCGAGGCCAGCGTTGCCAACACCCGCGCCGGCACCGTGGAAGCCTGCTTGCGCACCAAGCTCTCAGCCACAATGGGCGGGCGCATTGAGGTCCTGGCCGTCAAAGAGGGCGACCGGGTCAGCAAGGGCCAATTGCTGATGAAGCTCTGGAACGACGACCAGCAGGCGCAAAGCACGCTGGCACTCGCCCAGGTGCAGACCGCGCGCCAACGCGTCACCGAAGCCTGCACCGTGGCGGCCAATGCCGAGCGCGAGGCGCAGCGGCAACAATCCTTGTTCCAACAAGGTTTTGTCTCAAGCTCGCGCGCTGAGCAGGCCCGCACTGAGGCCCAGGCCAAGCGCGCCGGTTGCGATGGCGCCAAGGCGGACGTGGCCCAAGCGCAGGCCCGTGTCAACGTCACGCGGGTCGAGCAGAATCGCACCGTGCTGTACGCCCCATTTGCGGGAACCGTGGCCAAAATTGTGGGCGAGGTTGGCGAATACGCCACGCCTTCGCCACCCGGTGTGCCAACGCCCCCGGCCATCGACCTGATCGACGACAGCTGCCTGTACGTGCGCGCGCCGATGGATGAAGTCGATGCCCCCAAGATCTCAGCCGGCCAGACGGTGCGCATCAGTTTTGATGCATTGCCCAAGCAGTCTTTCCCGGGCACGGTCAAGCGTGTGGCGCCCTATGTGTCGGCGCTTGAAAAGCAGGCGCGCACAGTCGACATTGAGGCCACGCTGGACACCGACCAAACCCCGCCCCGCTTGCTGGTAGGCTACAGCGCGGACGTGGAAGTGATTCTGGCGGTGCGCGACAAGGTTGTGCGCGTGCCCACCTCGGCCTTACAAGAAGGCGCGCGGGTGCTGGTCGCAGGGACCGATGGCAATTTGCAGGAGCGCAGCATCAAGACCGGGCTGGCCAATTGGGAGTTCACCGAGGTGCTTGAGGGCCTCGCCGTGGGCGACCGGGTGGTTACCTCGCTGGAGCGCGAGGGCGTCAAAGCGGGCGCCGCCTACGTGCTTGACGACAGCTCACAAAAATGAGCAGCGCGCAAATTGAGCTGACCGGGGTCGAGCGGGTCTTTCACCTGGGCGACTCTGAGGTGCATGCGCTGCGCAACCTCAATCTGTCCATTGCCGCGGGCGAGTATGTGGCGGTGATGGGGCCGTCGGGCTCAGGCAAGTCGACCTTGCTCAACCTGCTGGGCTTGCTGGACCGACCCAACACCGGCCTGTACCGGCTTGAAGGCCGTGACGTGACCACTTTGTCACCCGACGAACAGGCGCGCGTTCGCAGCGAGCGCATTGGCTTTGTATTCCAGAGCTTTCATCTGGTGCCGCGCTTGAGCGCTGCCGAGAACATCGCCCTGCCGATGGTGCTGGCGGGTCTGGCGCCGGCGCAACGCGCTGCCCGGGTCAAGCAAGCGCTCATAGACTACGGGCTGGGCGACCGTGCCAAGCACCGGCCCGACGAACTCTCGGGCGGACAGCGCCAACGCGTCGCCATTGCGCGCGCCACCATCATGCGACCGGCCGTCATTCTGGCCGACGAGCCCACCGGCAACCTGGACCGAGCCACCGGCGAAGAAGTCATTCGCCTGCTCGAAGCACTCAACTCCGAGGGCGTCACCCTGATCATGGTGACCCATGACGCCAGCCTGGGCGCACGCGCGCGGCGCCAGTTGCTGATGGAAGACGGTGCGGTGAAGCATGACAACCAACGCCAACCATGCGTAGAGCCGACCTGATCCGCTTTGCGCGGGACGCGGCCACCGGCAACCCGCTGCGCGCGTCGCTGCTGGTGCTGGCCATGGCCATTGGCGTGGCCGCCGTCGTGGTGCTCACGGCGCTGGGCGACGGCGCCCGGCGCTTCGTGATGAGCGAGTTTGCCTCGCTCGGCAGCAATCTGGTCATTGTGTTGCCCGGGCGTTCACAGACCGGCGGTTTCAGCCCGGGCAACGCCATCACCAACACGCCGCGCGACCTGACTATTGACGATGCGCAAGCCCTGCAGCGCGCCAGCGCGGTCAGGCGCGTGGCGCCGCTGGCGGTGGGCACCTCCGAGATCAGTGCGGCGGGCAAACTGCGCGAGGTGATGGTCGCGGGCACCAGCTCGCAGTACCTGGAGCTGCGCCAAATGGCACTAGCTCAGGGGCGCTTTCTGGCCCCTGGAGACTGGCGCCGGGGCGCAGCTGAGGCCGTGATTGGCGCCAAGTTGCGCGACGAGCTGTTTGGCAGCGCGCCTTCGCTGGGCCAACTGGTGCGCATTGGCGACCGGCGCGTGCGCATCGTCGGCGTGCTAGCCCCAAGCGGCCAGGGGCTGGGCATGAACACGGACGAACTGGTGTTTGTGCCGGTGTCGCTGGCGCAGGCCATGTTCAACAGCAACACCCTGTTTCGCATTCTGATCGAAGCCCATGGGCGCGATTCCATCGAACTGGCCAAGACCCAGGTTGCCGACATCCTCAAACTGCGCCACGAGGGCGAACAGGACGTCACCGTGATCACGCAGGACGCGGTGCTGGCCACCTTTGACCGCCTGCTGGGCGCATTGACGCTGGGCGTGGCCGGCATTGCAGCGATCAGCCTGGCGGTGGCCGGGATTCTGGTGATGAACGTGATGCTGGTGTCGGTAACCCAACGCACCGCCGAGATCGGACTTCTCAAGGCGCTCGGCGCCACCAGCGGCGCCATCCGCCAGGTGTTTTTGACCGAGGCGACCATGCTCTCCCTGACCGGCGCGCTGGTCGGCTACGCGCTGGGCCAGGTCGGCGCTGCGGTGATTCGCCAGCTCTACCCGACCTTCCCGGCCTATCCACCGGATTGGGCGGTACTGGCCGGGCTGGGCACCGCGCTGGTCACCGGCATTTTGTTTGGCGTTCTCCCCGCACGCCACGCCGCCCGGATGGACCCGGTACAGGCGCTGTCCAAGCGCTAAGCGGTCAAAGCCCATGCTGCTGCCCGACGCCGTTCGCCTCGCCCTGGGTGCCGTGACGGCCCAGCGCCTGCGCAGTTTTCTGACGCTGCTGGGCATCGCCGTTGGCATTGCATCGGTGATCTTGCTAACCTCGATCGGGGAAGGCATCCACCGCTTCGTGCTGGCGGAGTTCACTCAGTTTGGCACCAACATCGCCAGCATCTCGCCCGGCAAGGTCAAGACCTCGGGCCCAGCGCCCACCGGCGTCCCAACCTCGGTGCGCCCACTCACGCTGGACGATGCCCGCGCCCTGGCGCAACTACCCCATGTCACGGGCATGACGGCCATGGTCTGGGGCAATAGCGAGGTCAGTGGCAATGGGCGGCTGCGCCGCACCACCGTCAATGGCGTGGGTGCTGACATGCTCAAGGTCTACAGCATCAAGGTGCGCACTGGTCAGTTTCTGCCCGATGAAACGCTGAAAAATGCCCGCGCTTTTGTGGTGCTGGGCGCCAAGCTCAAGTCCGAACTTTTTGGCAGCGCCAACCCGCTGGGCGCCCGGGTGCGCGTGGGCAACCTGCAGTTTCGCGTCATTGGCGTGCTCGAGGCCAAAGGCCAGTTTCTGGGTGTCGATCTGGATGATGCCGCCTACATCCCGACCGCACGCGCGCTGGAACTCTACAACCGCGACGGCTTGATGAAGATAGACCTGGCCTATGAAGAAGGTATCCCGGCCTCAACCATCATCAAAGCCGTCAAAAGCACGATCACAGCCCGTCATGGGCGCGAGGACTTCACCATCACCACGCAAGAGGACATGCTGCGCACACTGTCCAATATTCTGGACATTCTGACCATGGCTGTAGGTGCGCTGGGCGGCATTTCACTGCTGGTGGGCGGTGTCGGCATCGTCACGATCATGACCATTGCGGTGAGTGAGCGCACCGGCGAGATCGGCCTGCTGGTGGCCTTGGGGGCACCGCGGCGCACGATTTTGGGGCTGTTCCTGGGCGAAGCGGTGACCTTGTCGGCGCTGGGCGGCGTGATCGGCCTGGTTCTTGGGATCGGTCTGGCGCAGTTGATTCACCTCGCGGCGCCCGGCTTGCCGGTGCACACGCCACTGAGCTTTGTGCTGCTGGCTGAAGGCGTCGCCATCGCCATCGGTCTGCTCGCGGGCGTATTGCCGGCACGCAGCGCAGCGCGCCTGGACCCGGTCGAGGCACTGCGCTCCGAATGAGGGTATAGCCTGGCCTTCTACAATCCAGCCTATGACACAACCCTTTGATATTTGCATTCGTGGCGACGGCATTGTGGGTCGCACATTGGCACTGTTGTTGGCGCGCGAACGGCTGCACGTGGGTCTGGTATCAACGCCCTCACCGGCGAACCCCGGCGTTGCGAGCGCTGCCCCGGACGTGCGCGCCTACGCTTTGAACGCCAAATCCCGGGCAGTGCTGGAATCCCTGCGCTGCTGGCCCGATGCCCAGCACGCGACCGAAGTGCTGGCCATGCGGGTCCTGGGCGATGACGGCGGCGAAGTCAATTTTTCGGCGCAGGAGCTCAAGGTGCCGGGTTTGACCTGGATTGTGGATGTGCCCGTACTGGAGGCGCAGTTGGCGGCGGCAGTGCGCTTTCAGCCGCAGATCGAGTTGCTGCAGGCGCCCCAAGCCGCAAGCCTGACGGTGATCTGTGAAGGCAAGGCCAGCCGAACGCGCGCCGAGTTCGGCATCGAATTTGAGATCAATCGCTACCCGCAGACCGCGATTGCCGCGCGCCTGACTTGCGAATTGCCGCACGCTCAAGCAGCACGTCAGTGGTTTTCAAAAGGGGAAATTCTGGCCTTTTTGCCGCTGGACGGTCCGCAGGGGAACTCTGTGGCCATCGTCTGGTCTGTCCTTGACGGCCGGGTGGAGTCACTGTTGACGGCAAGCCCGTTTGATTTTTGTCAGCAACTGCAGGTCGCCAGTCAGGGCTGCCTGGGGCAGCTGACTTTGACTAGTGAGCGCTGCGCCTGGCCGCTGCAGTCGGCGCGCGCCGAGCGCTGGGTCGGCAGCCACGAGGGTAAAGCGTGGGCACTGGCCGGCGACGCCGCCCACAATGTCCATCCATTGGCCGGGCAAGGGTTGAATCTGGGCTTGTCCGACGTGGCCGCCCTGACGAAGACGTTGCATGAACGCGAATACTGGCGCAGCGTGGGCGACGAAAAGCTGCTACGCCGCTACGAGCGCGCGCGCAAGGCTGAGGTGCTGGCCATGGGGGCCACCATGGACAGTCTGCAACAGCTTTTTTCCCAGAGCAACGCGGCCTGGCAGGCGGCGCGCAACTGGGGCATGAATGGCTTTGAGCGCAGCGGCCTGGTCAAACAATGGGTAGCGCGTCAGGCCATGGGATTTTGATGTATGAATGAACGTATGAATGGACAACTCAAGATGAAATTAGCTCGATCCGCACTGCTCTGTGCGACGCTGTTGCTGGCTGTGGGCGCTAACGCGCAAGAGGCCACGATTCGCAAAAACCTGGGAGAGCGGATTCCGCAATTAGCCAAGATTGATGAAGTCAGCAAGAGCCCGATGTCTGGCTTGTATGAAATCCGAGTCAACGGCACGGAAATCTATTACACCGATGCCGAGGGCAACTATCTGGTACAGGGCAATCTGATTGATACCAAGCAACGCCGCAACCTGACCGAAGAACGCGTTGACAAGCTGACCGCCATCAATTTCAACGCGTTGCCGTTGAAGGACGCCTTCACCATCGTGCGTGGCAACGGGAAGCGCAAATTGGCGGTGTTTGAAGACCCGAACTGTGGCTACTGCAAACGTTTCGAGCGCGATCTGCAAAGTGTCGACAACGTGACGATCCACATGTTCTTGTACCCCATTCTCAGCCCCGACTCGACTGAAAAGTCAAAGAACATCTGGTGCGCCAAAGACAAGGTCAAAGCCTGGCAGGATTGGATGGTGCGCGACCAGTCGCCCAAAGCGGCCAGTTGTGACAGCGGCGCCATTGAGCGCAACGTCGAGCTCGGACGCAAGCACAAAATCACCGGCACTCCGACCCTGATCTTTGCCGATGGCTCGCGGGTGCCCGGCGCTATTAGTGCGGCGGATGTTGAAAAGCGCCTGGCCACGGCCAAAAATTGAAGTCAGGCATCGGGACGCTTTGCGGGTCCGATGAATCGTTTCACGCCACTTCTTAATTTATAGCTGCTTGCGCTTATTTGATAAGGGCTAGCGGCTCATTTAACCGAGAATATTCTCATGACCCGCCGAGCCGCCAATGCCACTGCCGCCGTGCACTACCGGGTCGACCTGCAGAGTCTGAACGCCCATCTGTTTGCAGTCACGCTGACCATTGCGCGCCCAAGCGCCCTGCAACGCGTCAGCCTACCGGTCTGGATTCCGGGAAGCTACCTGGTGCGTGAATTTGCCAAGAATTTGCAGAATTTGCAGGCGCATCAGGACGGTCAGGCCGTGACCTTGACTCAACTCGACAAATGCAGCTGGCAGGCCACATGCCTGACGAACCAGCCGCTGGTCTTGCAGTATGAGATTTACGCGCTGGACAACTCGGTGCGCACGGCCTGGCTGGACGGTGCACGCGGTTTTTTTAATGGCACCAGCCTGTGTCTGAGGGTTGAGGGACAAGAGGCCTTGCCGCACGAGCTGACGCTCTTGGCACACCCGGACCGGCCCGACTGGCAACTGGCCACCGGCCTGAACCCCGGTAAAACCACACGCCGTGGTTTTGGCACTTATATTGCCAGTGGTTACGACGAACTGGTGGACTGCCCAGTAGTGATGGGGCCATTCTGGTATGGCGCCTTCGTCGCCGGCGGCGTACCGCACCGGTTCGTCGTGGCGGGCGCGCCCCCCGGTTTTGATGGTGAGCGGCTGCTGGCCGACACGCAGCGTATTTGCGAAGCAGAAATCGAATTCTGGCATGGCGCCCGGTCCAGCAAGCGCGCCCCGGCCAAACCACCGCATCAAAGCTATTGCTTCATGCTCAACGCCGTGGATGACGGTTATGGCGGGCTGGAGCACCGCAATTCAACCGCGCTGATCTGTAAACGCCAGGACTTGCCACGCATGGGCAACACGACGCGCGCACCCAGCGCCAGCGCAGTGCCGGAGCAACCATCCGAAGGCTACCGCACGTTGTTGGGTCTGATCAGCCACGAGTACTTCCACACCTGGAACGTCAAGCGCTTGCACCCAACCGAGTTCACCAGCTATGACTATGGCCGTGAGAACTACACGCAGTTGCTCTGGTTTTTTGAAGGCTTCACCAGCTATTACGACGATTTGCTTTTGCGCCGCGCCAACCTGATTGACGACGCCACTTACCTGAAATTGCTTACCCAAACCATCAACCAGGTGCTGCAAACGCCTGGGCGCGGCGTGCAAAGCGTGGCACAAGCGAGCATGGACGCCTGGGTCAAGTACTACCGTCAAGACGAAAACACCCCCAACGCGACAGTGAGCTACTACACCAAGGGCTCGCTGGTGGCACTGTGTCTGGACCTGACGCTTCGCCAGGAAGGCGAGACCTCTTTGGATCTTGTGATGCGCGCCTTATGGCTGCGCTGCCAGGGCGGTCCGATGACTGAGGCGGATCTGCTGGCGGTGCTGGAAGCCTTGGGTGGGCGCTCGTTTGCTCTTGAGATCACCCAATGGGTGCACGGCACCACGGACCTGCCGCTGCGGCCCCTGCTCGCCGCGCAAGGTGTCAAGGTGCTGGAAGAGCCGGCCCAACTCGCGCAGCGCTTGGGTTTGCGCGCGACGGAGACAGTCGGCGTGCAAATCAAGACCGTGCTGCGTGGCGGCGCGGCAGAACAAGCGGGTATGGCGGCTGGGGATGAATGGTTGGGCCTTGAAGTGGGTTCGGCCAAGTCAGCCAGCGCCTGGCGCATCAACAAGCTTGATGATCTGATGCTCTACGCCGCCAACGCCAGCAAAATTTGCGCACTGGTCGCGCGTGACAAGCGCTTGCTGAAACTCCCCCTGATACTGCCCAAATCGATCACCACCTGGCGCCTGGCGGCGCGCGACAATCAACTGATCGGCCAATGGCTCAATGGGTCTTGAGACCTTCAGCGAACCACCCCATTTTTTCACCCTCATCCGAAGGAACACCATGAACTACGAGTTGATCACCATTCGCACCGAGGCCGACAAGATTGGCATCCTGACTTTGAACCGACCCAAGCAGCTCAATGCACTGAACGACCAGTTGATGACCGAACTGGGTGCGGCGCTCAAAGCCTTTGACAACGACCCCGCGATCGCCTGCATGATCATCACCGGCAGTGAAAAAGCCTTTGCCGCCGGCGCCGACATTGGCGCCATGGCGCACTTAAGCTTTGCTGAGGCGTACAAAGGCGACTTCATCACGCGCAACTGGGAGCAGATTCGCAGTGTGCGCAAGCCGGTCATTGCGGCCGTCAGCGGTTTTGCATTGGGCGGCGGTTGCGAGTTGGCCATGATGTGCGACTTCATCATCGCGGCAGACAATGCGCGCTTCGGTCAGCCCGAGATCAAGCTTGGCATCATTCCCGGCGCCGGGGGCACGCAGCGGCTGCCACGCGCACTCGGCAAGGCCAAGGCGATGGACCTGGTGCTCACCGGCCGCATGATGGACGCCAATGAGGCCGAGCGCGCTGGCCTGGTCAGCCGCGTGGTACCGCTGGACAAGCTGATGGAAGAGGCATTGGGTGCGGCCCTGATGATTGCTGACTATTCGCAAATTGCCACCATGGCCGCCAAGGAGTCGGTCAACCGAGCGTTTGAAGGCACGCTGAGCGATGGCATCATTTTTGAGCGCCGCCTGTTCCACGCGCTGTTTGCCACCGCCGACCAGAAAGAAGGCATGGACGCCTTTGTAAACAAGCGCAAGGCGAACTTCTCACACGAATAAATACTGAACGAGGGGCTTAGGGTCGCGCTTCTGGCTATAATGCAGGGCTTCGGCGCTTTAGCTCAGTCGGTTAGAGCGATGGAATCATAATCCACAGGTCCGCGGTTCGAATCCGTGAAGCGCCACCAGTCAGAGCCCTTATGGGCATTAAAAAGCCTGCTACTTTATTGTTAGCAGGCTTTTTTATTGTGAACGTCCATTTTTGCTGGCATCCAGAATCGGCGCCGCCATGCGATCGTGTATCAGGCAAGTAAGCCACATACCGTCTCAAAACAGCGCCTTGAGAGCGTAGTAGCCACGCCCCAACAACTCACGCACGGCCAGGTCCGTCCTCCAAAGTGCGCGCGCATCGGGAAGGTAGTCCATGGGTGTGATTGCGCGCACCTCCACTCGGAAGTCCACGGGATAGGGCGTCACGACAAAGCCCGCCTGTTCGAACAAGCGCTTTGCGCGAGACATATGAAAAGCCGAAGTCACCAGCACGATTCGCTGCACACCCGGCTCCAGCAACCGCCTCACTGCGGCGCACTCCTGTTCGGTGTTCTGTGCCGGTCCGCTGACCACCATGGCGTCGCCCGGCACGCCAAAGCGCAAGGCCATGCGCCGCAGCACTTGCCCCTCAGGCTCTTGATCTCCCTGCCAAGGCAGTAGCCCACCGGTGAACACCAGTCGGGGCGCCTTGCCAGCAGCGTACAGTTCCAAGGCTGCAAAGAAACGGTCGGCCGCTTCCCCCCATTCGGGAACGACCGTTTGCTGACCGGAAATGTTGAGCATCATGCCGCTCAACACCACCACAGCCTGCGCTGGCGCGACTGCTTCAGGCATCAATCGCAATTGCTGCTGTTCTACTGCGCGGAACAAGGGGTCTGACAGCACAGGGACGCTGGCTGCATAAAGTAACGCGATGGCCAGCGAAGCTGCAATGCGCGAACGCCTGTAGGCGGACCACGCCATCAACAACATAATCAGTGCAATGGGCGACAGTGCCAATGGAAGCAGTCTGTGCAGGTAAATCATTGAACGATTGTTGCGCGCACCCATAAAAAAACCCCGCTGTTGCGGGGCTTTTTTCATCAGCCCGAAGGCTGATGATGGCTGCCTGTATGAATTACTTGCGGGTACCGACCACTTCAATTTCAACGCGACGGTTCTTGGCGCGACCTTCGCTGGTCTTGTTGTCAGCAACGGGTTGCAGTTCGCCCTTGCCTTCTGTGTACACACGGTTTTGTTCGATGCCCTTGGACACCAAATAAGCCTTCACAGCTTCCGAGCGACGAACTGACAGCTTCTGGTTATAAGCATCGGTGCCGATAGAGTCGGTGTGACCCACAGCAATGATGACTTCCAGATTGATGTCTTTGACTTTACCAACCAGGTCGTCCAGCTTGGCCTTGCCTTCAGGCTTCAGAACCGACTTGTCGAAGTCAAAGAATGCATCAGCAGCGTAAGTCACTTTGGTGGCTGCAACTGGCTGAGGTGCCGGTGCGGGAGCGGGTGCGACCACTGCAGGGGCAGGGGCAGGGGCAGCTACCGGTGCGGGTGCAGGCGCAGCCTGGGCGACGATAGCGCCATCGCAACCAACGGCTGCAGTAGCGGGGGTCCAGTTAGCATCACGCCAGCACAGACCGGTGGAATTCTTCCAGATATCGCCGCTAGCGCTCTGCCAGTTGTCAATAGTTTTAGTTTGGGCGCCAGCAATAGTTACAAACGCTGCGGCAGCAACCAACATTGCCACTTTATTCAATTTCTTCATGTGTTCTCCTTCTGGGGAAAAAAGCCGCAGCAGCGCTGCGAAAATTTAAAGACGCTTCAGATGCCAATCACCTGAAACGTTGAATGTATTGTGCCACAGCGGGTTTTGGGCTAGACAGCCAAAAGGGCCTTTGGCATGGCATCCTGCAAGAAGAGCACATAAATGCATGCCGTTGTTGCCGCAAAGCCACAGGCCGAGCCCGCCAGACGCCCATTAGAATGGCAGACTGCCTTTGATCCTGCCCTAGCCATGAGCGCCCCATGACCCAATTCGCCAAAGAAACCCTGCCCGTCAGCCTTGAAGAGGAAATGCGGCGCAGTTACCTAGATTACGCCATGAGCGTGATTGTGGGCCGCGCACTGCCCGATGCGCGGGACGGTCTGAAACCGGTGCATCGGCGCGTGCTGTTTGCCATGCATGAGTTAAACAACGACTGGAACAAGCCCTACAAAAAATCAGCCCGTATCGTCGGCGACGTCATCGGCAAGTATCACCCACACGGCGACAGCGCGGTTTATGAGACCATTGTGCGTATGGCGCAGGACTTCTCTCTGCGTCATATGTTGGTGGACGGCCAGGGCAATTTCGGCTCGGTCGATGGTGACAACGCGGCGGCCATGCGTTACACCGAGATCCGCATGTCAAAGATCGCGCACGAGTTGCTCGCGGATCTTGACAAGGAAACGGTCGATTTCGGCCCTAACTACGATGGCAGCGAACACGAACCGTTGGTCATGCCTGCCCGCTTCCCCAATTTGCTGGTGAATGGGTCGTCCGGCATTGCCGTGGGTATGGCCACCAACATCCCGCCCCATAACCTCAACGAAGTGGTCGATGCCTGCCTGCACCTGCTGCGCAACCCGGAGGCTTCGATTGATGAATTGATGGAAATTGTGCCCGCCCCTGACTTCCCCACGGCGGGCATCATTTACGGCATCAACGGGGTCAAGGATGGCTACCGCACCGGCCGTGGTCGGGTGGTGATGCGCGCCAAGGTCCACTTCGAAGACATCGACAAAGGCCAGCGCCAGTCGATCATCGTCGACGAGTTGCCCTACCAGGTCAACAAGAAGACGCTGCAAGAGCGCATGGCCGAACTGGTGCACGAGAAGAAAATCGAGGGCATCAGCCACATCCAGGACGAATCGGACAAGTCCGGCATGCGGCTGGTGATTGAACTCAAGCGCGGCGAAGTGCCCGAGGTGGTGCTCAACAACCTGTACAAGCAAACGCAGCTGCAGGACACCTTTGGCATGAACATGGTGGCGCTGATCGACGGCCAGCCCAAGTTGTGCAACCTCAAAGACCTGCTCCAAGTGTTCTTGCAGCACCGCCGCGAGGTCGTCACCCGACGCACGGTGTTCAATCTGCGCAAGGCGCGCGAGCGCGGCCATGTGCTCGAAGGCCTGGCCGTTGCACTGGCCAATATCGACGAGTTTATTGCCATCATCCGCAACGCCCCGACGCCCCCGGTGGCCAAGGTCGAACTGATGTCCAAGCCCTGGGACAGCAAACTGGTGCGTGAAATGCTGACCCGCACCCGACTCGACGGTGGCGTGATCAACGCCGACAACTACCGCCCGGACGGCTTGGAGAAGATATATGGCATGGGCAACGACGGTCTGTACCGCCTGTCCGACACCCAAGCGCAGGAGATCCTGCAAATGCGTCTGCAACGCCTGACCGGGCTGGAACAAGACAAGATCGTCGCCGAATACAAAGAGGTCATGGGCGAGATCGAGGACTTGCTCGACATTCTGGCCAAACCTGAGCGCGTGACGGTCATCATCTCTGAAGAACTCAGCGCCATCAAGACCGAGTTCGGTCAAACGAAGGTGGGCGCCCGGCGCAGCCTGGTGGAATACAGCTCCTTTGACCTGAGCACGGAAGACCTGATCACGCCCACCGACATGGTGGTGACACTGTCCCATAGCGGCTATATCAAGAGCCAGCCGCTCAGTGAGTACCGGGCTCAAAAGCGCGGCGGGCGCGGCAAGCAAGCCACCGCCACGAAAGAAGACGACTGGGTCGACCAGCTCTTCATTGCCAACACGCACGATTACATCCTGTGCTTCAGCAACCGCGGCCGTCTCTACTGGCTCAAGGTGTGGGAAGTGCCGCAGGGTTCACGCGGTTCACGCGGGCGACCCATCGTCAACATGTTCCCGCTCCAAGAGGGCGAAAAAATCAGTGTGGTTCTTCCTTTGACCGGCGACAAGCGCAGCTTTCCGGCCGACCATTTTATCTTCATGGCCACCTCCATGGGCACGGTCAAAAAGACCCCGCTTATTGATTTTTCAAACCCGCGCAAAGTCGGCATCATTGCGATCAACCTGGACGAAGGTGATTATCTGATCGGGGCCGCCGTCACCGACGGTCAACACGACGTGATGTTGTTCAGCGACGGTGGCAAGGCGGTGCGCTTCAACGAAGACGAAGTCACTGCGCACGGCCGTCAATCGCGCGGCGTCAAGGGCATGAATCTCGAAGACGGCCAGAGCGTGATTGCCATGCTGGTGGCTGAAGACGAGCTGCAAAGCGTGTTGACCGCGACCCAAAACGGTTACGGCAAGCGCACCAGCATCACCGAGTACACCCGCCATGGTCGCGGGACCAAGGGCATGATTGCCATCACCCAGTCCGAACGCAATGGCAAAGTAGTGGCCGCCACGCTGGTGCATGCCGACGACGAGATCATGCTGATCACCGACAAGGGCGTGCTGGTGCGCACCCGGGTCTCGGAAATTCGCGAACTGGGCCGCGCGACCCAAGGCGTGACACTGATCGCGCTCGATGAAGGATCCAAATTGAGCGGGCTGCAGCGGATTGTCGAAAACGACGCAATTCCCCTGGCCGATGAGGCCGCAGGCGAAGAGCCGAATGACACCGGCAGCGCCGACGAATAACTATTAATTCAATAGCTTCATATGATTATTGGACGCGGGCTAGCGCCCGATTTACCTTAATTTATTGATGAACCGACCCTATAACTTTTCCGCCGGACCTGCGGCCATGCCGCAAGAAGTATTGACCGAGGCGGCGGCTGAAATGGTCGACTGGCACGGCAGCGGCATGAGCGTGATGGAAATGAGCCATCGCGGCAAGGAGTTCATCTCCATTTACGAGCAGGCACAGTTGGATCTGCGCGAACTGCTGGCTGTGCCAGACAACTTCAAGATTCTGTTCATGCAGGGTGGCGGCCTGGCCGAAAACGCGATTGTTCCGCTCAACCTGTCATCCCGTCGGTTGTCCGCCGACGCCACTGGTAGTGCCGATTTTGTCGTCACAGGCAGTTGGAGCCAGAAGTCGCAGCAGGAAGCCCGCAAATACTGCAGCGTCAACATCGCCGCCAGCAATGAGACAGATGGCCGCACCTCGCTGCCGGATCCGGCCAGCTGGCAACTCACCCCCGGCGCCAGCTACGTGCATATCTGCAGCAACGAGACCATTGACGGCGTCGAGTACCACACGCTGCCCGACTTGCGCTCGCTGGGCAGTGAGGCCCCGCTGGTGGTCGACTGCTCCTCCCATGTCGCCTCGCGCCCGGTCAATTGGTCGCACGTCGGCCTGGCCTTTGCCGGTGCACAAAAAAACCTCGGACCCGCCGGCTTGACCTTGGTGGTGGTGCGCGAAGACCTGCTCGGTCATGCCATGTCGGTGTGCCCCAGCGCCTTCAACTACAAGACCGTGGCGGACAACCAGTCGATGTTCAACACCCCGCCCACTTACGCGATTTACATCGCGGGCCTTGTGTTCCAGTGGCTCAAGCGCCAGGGCGGCATCCCCGTCATGGAGGCGCGCAACCAAGCCAAGGCGACGCTGCTATACAACGCGATTGACCACTCACAGCTCTACTTCAACAAAGTGGCGTCTAGCTGCCGCTCACGCATGAATGTGCCCTTTTTCTTGCGCGATGAAAGCCTCAATGACGCTTTTTTGGCCGGCGCACGCGCGCATGGCCTGTTGCAGCTCAAGGGCCACAAGTCGGTCGGCGGCATGCGCGCCAGCATTTACAACGCGATGCCGATTGAGGGCGTGCAGGCGCTGGTGAACTACCTGCACGAATTTGAAAAACGCCGCAGCTGACAAGCCGCTCGTCCCAACCCCGTCTGCAACATTCAAGTCATCACCATGGCGAAAACCCTCCCTGAACTGCGCGAGCAGATCGACTCGCTTGATCTGGAACTGCTGGCGCTGCTGAACCGGCGCGCATCGCTGGCCCATGAAGTGGGAGAAATCAAACGCATCGATGGCTCCGCCGTGTTTCGCCCCGAACGCGAGACCCAGGTCATCAGCGGCCTGCAAGCGGCCAATCCCGGCCCGCTCAAGAACACCAGCCTGGCCGTGATCTGGCGTGAAATCATGTCAGCCTGCCGCGCGCTAGAAGCCGCGCAGCGGGTGGCCTACCTCGGCCCGGCCGGTACTTTCAGCGAACAGGCCGCGCTGCAGTTCTTCGGCGCCAGCATCGAGCGTGTGCTGTGCGCCAGCATCGATGAAGTGTTCCGCGCCACGGCAGCGGGCAGTGCCGAGTTTGGGGTGGTTCCGATCGAGAACTCGTCCGAGGGCGTGATCTCGCGCTCGCTCGATTTGCTGCTGAACTCGCCGCTGCACATCATCGGCGAGACCAGTTTTCTGGTGCGCCACAACCTGCTTCGGCTCAAGCCCACGCTCGCCGACATCGAAGTGGTGTATGCGCATCCGCAGGCGCTGGCCCAATGCCAGGACTGGCTGAGCACGCATTTACCCCATGCCGAGCGCCGCGCTGCCGCCAGCAATGCCGAGGGTGCCCGGCTCGCAGCTACCAACCCGGCCTGGGCCGCGATTGCCAGTGAGCGCGCTGGCAGTGAATTTGGTCTGCATGTGGCCTCGCGGGCGATCCAGGACGACGCCTTCAATCGCACCCGCTTTGCCGTGGTCTGCCTGCCGCAGACGCTGGCGGCGCCGCTGGCTACGGGCAATGACTGCGTCAGCCTGATCGTGTCGGTGCCCAACAAGCCCGGTGCCGTGCACGACCTGCTGGTGCCGCTCAAGAAGCACGGCGTCTCCATGACACGCTTTGAGTCGCGCCCGGCGCGCTCCGGGCAGTGGGAATACTATTTTTACATCGACCTGCAAGGCCACCCTTCGCAGCCGCATGTGGCGGCGGCGCTTGAAGAGCTGCAAAGTCTTTGTGCCTTTTGCAAAGTGCTGGGCACATACCCTGTAGGTGAATGAATGTTTGAACAACTAGGCTTGATTGGCTGCGGTTTGATGGGCGGGTCCTTTGCGCTGGCGCTCAAACGGGCCGGACTGGTCAAGCGGGTTGTGGGCTACAGCAAGTCACCCTCCACCACGGAACTGGCCTACAAGATGGGCGTGATTGATGTCGAGGCGCCATCGGCTTTACTGGCGGTGTCAGGCGCCGACATTGTGCTGATCGCGGTGCCGGTGGCAGCCAGCGAGGCCACCTTTAAATCGATCAAGCACCTGGTCACGCCGCAGATGCTGATCATGGACGTGGGGTCGACCAAGCGCGACGTGATCGATGCGGGCCGGCGCGCCCTGCGCGAACAAATCGGCTCGTTTGTACCGGCCCACCCGATTGCCGGCAAAGAGGTCTCGGGCGTGGAGCACGCTGATGCGGATCTGTACAGCGGTCGCCAGGTGATCCTCACCCCGATTGAGCGCACCCTGACCGTCCAACTGCAAAAAGCGGTTGACGTCTGGTCAGCGTTGGGCTGCCGCGTGGTCCAGATGTCACCCGAGTCGCATGATGCCGCCTTTGCTGCGGTCAGCCATTTGCCGCATCTGATTTCCTTTGCCCTGATGAACGCGATCTCGGGCCAGCCACAAGGCAAAGACTACCTGTCATTGGCCGGCCCCGGCTTTCGCGACTTCACGCGCATCGCTGCGAGTGATGCGAAGGTGTGGCGCGACATCATGATCTCCAACCGGGAAGAACTGTTGGCACAAACCAAAATCTTCCAGCGCAACCTGCAAGCCCTCGAACTCATGATCTCAAGCGGCAATGGCGACGCGCTTGAAGGCCTGATTGAACAAGCCAGCTTGACCCGCGCCCATTGGCGCATGTCTCAACAGCAAAAATAATGTTTGCCACCGCATTTCTGGATATTCCGCCGCTCACCGGGGTGAGCGGCACGGTTGTGTTACCCGGCTCCAAGAGCATCTCCAACCGCGTATTGCTGCTGGCGGCCCTGAGCGCGGGAACGACCACTCTGCATGATCTGCTCGACTCGGACGACACCCGCGTCATGCTCGGCGCCTTGCGCGCGCTGGGCTGTGGCGTTCGGCCATCGGGCAGCAGCGTCGAGATTGACGGTCTGGGCGGCCAGCTCATTCGAAAAGAAGCCAAGTTGTTCATGGGCAATGCCGGCACGGCGATTCGTCCGCTCACCGCCGCGCTGGCCATTCTGGGCGGCGACTTTGAACTGCGCGGTGTACCGCGCATGCACGAACGCCCGATTGGCGACCTGGTCGACGCCCTGCTCCAGATCGGCTGCCACATTGACTACCTGGGCACTGAGGGTTTTCCGCCGCTGCACATTGGCCAACCGAGTTTGAGGCTGGACGCGCCAATTCGCGTGCGCGGCAATGTATCGAGCCAGTTTCTCACGGCCTTGCTGATGGCACTGCCGTTGGCGGCGGCAACCCAGGACATCGTCATCGAGGTAGTGGGCGAGCTGATTTCGCGCCCCTACATTGAAATCACGCTCAACTTGCTGGCGCGCTTCAACGTGCGGGTGGTCCGCGATGGCTGGCAGCGCTTCACCATTCCTGCGGGCAGCCGATTCCAGTCGCCCGGCACTTTGCACGTGGAGGCCGACGCCTCATCTGCTAGCTATTTCATAGCTGCTGGCGCAATAGCGACGGTGGCTAGAGGCCAGAAAGACTTGAGGATTGAAGGAGTTGGCGTGGACTCCATCCAGGGTGACATTCGCTTCATCGAAGCCGCGCAGATGATGGGCGCGGAGGTGCACAGCGGCCCGAACTGGCTGCAAGTGTCATGCGGTAGCTGGCCGCTCAGAGCCATCGACCTGGACTGCAACCACATCCCGGACGCCGCCATGACGCTCGCCGTGATGGCCTTGTACGCGCAAGGCACGACCACGCTGCGCAACATTGCGAGCTGGCGCGTCAAGGAAACCGACCGCATTGCGGCCATGGCGAGCGAGTTGCGCAAGCTCGGCGCCAGCGTCGACGAGGGCGCGGACTTCATTCGCGTGACGCCGCCGGCCACGCCCGCTGACTGGCAAGCCGCAAGCATCCGCACCTACGACGACCACCGCATGGCGATGTGTTTTTCACTCGCAGCCTTCAATCCGGCCGGCCTGCCGGTGCGCATCATTGACCCGAAGTGCGTGGCCAAGACTTTTCCCGACTTTTTTGAAGCGCTGTTTGCGCTCGCGCAGACCGCGCCCAACGCCATTCCCGTGATTTGTGTCGATGGCCCGACCGCGTCCGGCAAAGGCACCCTGGCAGGCGCCGTGGCCAAGATGCTGGGCTACCATTTGCTCGATTCGGGCTCGCTCTACCGGATCACGGCGCTGGCTGCGCTGCAGGCCGGCCTGGCGCTGGAGCCCGCCAATGAAGCAGCCATCGCCAACCTGATTCCAGGCCTGGCCATCCGGTTCAGCCAGGATCAAATCTTTCTGAACGGTCTTGAAGTCAGCGAGGCCATTCGCACCGAAGAGGCCGGCATGAATGCCTCCAAAGTGTCCGTTCTGCCCCAGATACGCCAGGCCTTGATCGAGCTGCAACACAGTTTTCGCCAGTTGCCTGGCCTGGTTGCCGACGGGCGCGACATGGGCACGGTCATCTTCCCTGACGCCGCCCTCAAGGTGTATTTGACCGCCAGCGCCGACAAAAGAGCACAGCGGCGTTATAAACAATTGATTTCAAAGGGTATTTCGGCTACACTCCTGGCTCTTCGCGCGGACCTGGAAGCGCGCGATGCACGGGACACCTCCCGCAGCGTCGCACCTCTTAGGCCAGCACAAGATGCCCAGCTGCTTGATAACTCGGATTTAACGGTTGAAGAATCGGTCGATCTGATGTTGGATTGGTGGCAGAGCAAACAGCCTTTCAGAGCAATCTGAGAGGCGCATGAGCAAAATCTACTGGATTTTGCGTCGGCCCCCACCCGCCTTCTCGCGCTGCTCAAGCGCATTGCTGGTGGGGCTCAACAAACTAACCCGCGGATAAAACCGCAAATTAACCTGCGGTCAACGCCGCATCAAAACATGTCCGAATCTTTTGCCGCCCTATTTGAAGAGTCCTTGACACGCACCGAAATGCGCCCAGGCGAAGTGATCACTGCTGAAGTGGTTCGTATCGAGCACAGCTTTGTGGTCGTCAACGCAGGTCTTAAGTCTGAAGCCTACGTGCCGCTTGAAGAGTTCAAGAACGACAAGGGCGAAATCGAAGTCCAGGTTGGCGACTTCGTGTCAGTGGCCATTGGCTCCATCGAAAACGGCTACGGCGACACCATCTTGTCGCGCGACACCGCCAAGCGCCTCGCTTCGTGGATGAGCCTGGAAAAGGCCCTGGAGACCGGCGAATTTGTCACCGGCACCACCAGCGGTAAAGTCAAGGGTGGCCTGACCGTGTTGGTCAATGGCATTCGCGCCTTCCTGCCGGGCTCACTGGTTGACACCCGTCCGACCAAAGACCTGTCTCCGTACGAGAACAAGACCCTGGAATTCAAGGTCATCAAGCTGGACCGCAAGCGCAACAACGTCGTGCTGTCACGCCGTGCCGTGGTCGAAGCCAGCATGGGCGAAGAACGCGCCAAGCTGATGAATACCCTGAAAGAAGGCGCCATTGTGCAAGGCGTGGTCAAGAACATCACCGAATACGGTGCGTTTGTGGATCTGGGCGGCATCGACGGCCTGCTGCACATCACCGACATGGCCTGGCGCCGTGTGCGTCACCCGAGCGAAGTGGTGACAGCCGGTCAGGAAATCACCGCCAAGATTCTCAAGTTCGACACCGAAAAGAATCGCGTGTCACTGGGTCTCAAGCAGTTGGGCGACGACCCTTGGATGGGCGTAAACCGCCGTTACCCGCAAGGCACCCGCATGTTCGGCAAGATCACCAACATCGCCGACTACGGCGCGTTTGTGGAACTCGAGCCCGGCATCGAAGGCCTGGTGCACGTCTCTGAGATGGACTGGACCAACAAGAATATTGCCCCTGCCAAGATCGTTGCCCTGGGTGACGAAGTCGAAGTCATGGTGCTCGAGATCGACGAAGACAAGCGCCGCATCTCCCTGGGCATGAAGCAGTGCAAGGCCAACCCTTGGCAAGAGTTTGCGCAAAACACCAAGCGCGGCGATCGCGTCAAGGGCCCGATCAAATCGATCACCGACTTCGGCGTGTTTGTCGGCCTGGCCGCTGGCATCGACGGTCTGGTGCACCTGTCTGACCTGTCCTGGAACGAAACCGGCGAAGCCGCTGTGCGCGAATACAAAAAGGGCCAGGAAGTCGAAGCCCTGGTGCTGGCCGTGGACGTGGACCGCGAGCGCATCTCGCTGGGCATCAAGCAGCTCGATTCTGACCCATTCACCACCTTCGCGACCATCAACGACAAGGGTCAAGTGGTCACCGGCAAGGTCAAAACCGTGGATGCCAAGGGCGCTGAAATTGATCTCGGCGACGACATCATCGGCTACCTGCGCGCCTCTGAGATCTCCCGCGACCGCGTGGAAGATGCGCGCAACGTGCTCAAAGAAGGCGACGAAGTCACAGCTGTGGTGGTCAATGTGGATCGCAAGACCCGCAACATCCAGTTGTCGATCAAGGCCAAGGATGCGGCTGACCAAAACGAAGCCATGGCCACTTTGAGCCAGTCCTCGGCCCGCGAAAACGCTGGCACGACCAGCCTGGGCGCTTTGCTGCGCGCCAAGCTGGACAACAACAACTAAAAGCCAGCAGAAAGAACTGCCGCACCGAAACTGCTCCGACAGCCACCCGGCTGTCGGGGCAGTGTCGTTCTGGCAGACTTTAGGGATGAGAACTTCTAATAATGACCCGCTCTGACCTGATTGAAGAACTGGCCGCCCGCTTTGTTCAACTCACCCGCCGCGACGCCGAATTTGCCGTAAAAGCCATTCTTGACGCCATGAATGAAGCACTGGTGCGCGGACACCGCATCGAGATTCGGGGTTTTGGCAGCTTTGCCATCAACCACCGGCCACCGCGCATTGGACGCAACCCCCGCAACGGCGACAGCGTCGCCATTCCGGAAAAGCGCGTGCTCCACTTCAAACCCGGCAAAGCCTTGCGCGAATCGGTGGATCAACGCACGGCGCAGACGGCGGCCCAGCCCAAGGCCTGACTTAGAATCGACCCGTCACTCGGGAGACAAGATGAAACAACTCCTGTGGTTGCTTAAGTGGATACTTAAAGCAGCCATTTTTTTTACGCTGTTTGCTTTCGCGCTGAACAATCAGCAGGACACCACCGTGCATTTCTTCTTTGGCACCCAGTGGCGCGCGCCACAAGTGCTGGTGGTGTTAACGGCTTTTGCAGCTGGCGTCGCTGTAGGCGTCCTGGGCATGGTGCCGCGCTGGTGGCAACATCGTCGCAGCGCCGGCCAGGCGCAGGCAGCGGGCCAACCCACGGCGGTGGCCGATCCGTCGACCGGCACTCCCCCTGCGATTCCCCATGGACTTTGACCTGAGCTGGATATTGCTGGGGCTGCCGCTGGCCTTTGTGCTGGGTTGGGTCGCCTCGCGCCTGGACCTGCGCCAACTCCGCATCGAAAGCCGTCAGGCCCCCAAGGCTTACTTCAAGGGCTTGAATTTTTTGCTCAATGAGCAACAGGACCAGGCCATTGACGCTTTTATTGAAGCGGTCCAAAGCGACCCTGACACCTCGGAATTGCACTTTGCGCTGGGCAACCTGTTTCGGCGCCGGGGCGAATATGAACGTGCGGTTCGGGTCCATGAACACCTGCTCTCTCGCGGTGATTTGAACCTGCTTGATCGCCAGCGCGCCCAGCATGCGCTGGCGCTGGACTATCTGAAGGCGGGCCTGCTCGACCGCTCTGAAGAGGCTTTGCTCAAGCTCGAAGGAACACCGTTTGAGGCGCAGGCACGCCTGGCGCTGCTGGCCAACTATGAACGCAGCCGCGACTGGTGGCATGCCGCCCAGATCGCCCAGAAGCTTGAACACGCCAACCAGGGCAGTTTCCAGGGCCGCCTGGCACATTACCTGTGTGAGCAGGCGATCGAATCCATCAGCACCCAGGAGACCGAACAAGCGCAATCTTTGCTGCAACAGGCACTGAGCACAGCGCCAGAGGCAGCACGGCCGCGTCTTGATCTGGCGCAGTTGCTGGCGCGTCAGGGCCACCCAGAAGAAGCCTTTGTGTTGCTTCAAAAATCGTTGCAATCTTCGCCTGCGGCTGTTCCCCTGATGGCCGCACCACTGAGCAAGTACGCCATCGCTTGCGCGCGCGCACCCGAAGCGCTGGCCTTGCTCAAAAGCCATTACGTCGATTCGCCTTCGCTCGACGTGCTCGATGCCATCGTCGCGCTGGAGGCAGACCACAACGGGCCCACAGCCACCGCACGTGACTGGTATGTGCAGCATTTACAGCGTGAACCTTCGCTGGTCGCCGCGACCAAATGGATTGCCGGCGAAAAGCTTGAACACGAACAGTTTCATCCTCTGGTCCAGCGCGCGCTGAACCAGGCCATCAAGCCATTGGTTCGCTACCGCTGTGCCGCTTGCGGCTTTGAGGCCACACAACATTTCTGGCAATGTCCCGGCTGCCAAGCCTGGGACAGTTATCCGGCCCGCCGGGTCGAAGAGTTATAGGCAGACGATTGGAATCGATGAATATTTCTCGCGAAAAGCTCGCAACGGCCAACGCAATGGTGCTCGGTGAATTTTCTACCACCATGGTTTCTTGTGGGGAACTTTTTGTATGACCCGAATCGTCGTCACTGGTGCTGCCGGGTTTATTGGCAGCAACATCATTCAGGGGCTCAACGCCCGCGGCCTTGACGACATCCTTGCCGTCGATGACCTGACGCAAGGCGACAAGTTTCGCAACCTGGCCCACCTCAGGATTTGTGACTACGTCGATGCAAGTGCGTTCTACGAGCTGTTCGCCAGCGGTGCCTATGGCCAGATCGAGGCCGTTTTTCATGAGGGCGCCTGCAGCGACGCCATGGAGAGCAATGGCAAGTACATGATGGACAACAACTACACGACCTCGCTTGACCTGTTCCATGCCTGCCAGAAGCGCGGAGCGCGCCTGCTCTACGCGTCCAGCGCCGCCACCTACGGCGACTCGAACACGTTCCGGGAAGACCCTGCCTTTGAGCATCCTCTCAATGTTTATGGCTACTCCAAGTTGCTGTTCGACCAGCGCATGCGCCGGGACTGCGGCATCGATTTTCGGCGTTCAGTGGTGGGAAAGACCGGTCAGGTGGTGGGGTTTCGTTACTTCAATGTCTACGGGCCGCACGAGCAGCACAAGGGCCGCATGGCCAGCGCCGCCTATCACCAATTCCACCAATTCCGCAATGAGGGCAGAGTCAAGCTGTTTGCTGACTGTGGCGCCTATGCCGCGGGCGCGCAGATGCGCGATTTCGTTTTTATTGACGACGTGGTGGCGGTGAACCTGTGGTTCTTTGATCACCCCGGCGTATCGGGAATTTTTAACCTGGGCACAGGCCGGGCGCAATCCTTCAATGACGTGGCCAGTTCAGTGGTCAACACGCTGCGAGGCCTGCGCAACGAAGCTGCGCTGAGTCTGGATGCCATGAGCGAGGCAGGCTTGATTGAGTACATCCCGTTTCCCGACGCCCTGCGGGGCAACTACCAAAGCTACGCCCAGGCCGACCTGAGCGCCTTGCGGGCCACCGGCTGCGACCACGCCTTCGCCGATGTGCAGACCGGGGTGTCGAGCTACGTGCAGTGGATGGCCCAGCAGACCTGAGCCAAGCGCCGTTTGAGGCTGCAGCCCAGTCTGCCCATCCTTGCTCAGTGAAGACTCATCAGGCCAGTCGATTTGCACTCGTACATGGCCTGATCGGCAAGCTGCAGCAGATCGTCCAGTCCAAGACCTTCATCCGGGTACAGGGCCAGCCCGATGCTCGCGCCCAGCTTCTCAACTACACCAATGCTCAAGGTGATCGGGGCAGTCAATCGGTCGTACAGTTTTTCGCCAATGTGCAGAATCTCGTGAGGGTGTTCGATGGAATCGACCAGCAGCACGAACTCGTCGCCGCCAAGGCGGGCCACAGTGTCGGACGCGCGTACCGACCCTAACAGACGCTGTGCAATGACAACCAGAACTTCATCGCCAGCGGCGTGCCCATGCTGATCGTTGATGGCCTTGAAGCCGTTCAGATCGACCATGAGCAGGGCAAAGGACTTGCCGCTTCGCTTGGCACGCTCCACAGCGAATTCAAAGCGATCCTTGAGCAAATAGCGGTTGGCCAGACCCGTCAAACCATCATGCTGGGCCTGCACCTTTAGCGCGCGCTCTCTACTGCTCAGCTCTGCAATCTCGGCCTGCAGCACTTGCACCCTGCGCGCCGCGCATTCGCTCAGGCCGGACTCCGGCTGATACAGTTTCCCACTGCTTGGCCATACACCGGCACCGGCCAGCGCCAGCGCCTGATCTCGCTGCAACCGTGCCACTTTCAACTGGCGCCATAACGCCAACGGAATTCCGATCAACACCAGCGCGCAGACCGTCCACAGGGTGGCCATCGACGGTTCGGCCGGTACAACATTGATCAAGACGAAGACGCCCAGACCCAGCGACAGCCCAACACAGAGCATCAGGCACCAGCGCTCTAGTTGATTGACACGGTCTGGATGCGACCCAAGCCTGGACATGATGGCCTCCGAACATCAGAGCGTGCGACAACTCAAATAATTGAGCTAACCCTAAGACCGGGGTACATCGGTCTGATCAGCTCCATTTTGACTACCCGGGCTGTCAGCGTCCATCCCCCAAATGGGGGGAACCGGCCAAGTACTTTTCTCCATCCAGGCGATGCAACCGTTCTATGATGTGCATCATGATCTCTGTTTTCGCAATTTGCGTCGGCGCCAGCCTGGGTGCCCTGGCCCGTTGGCGTCTGGGCCTGTGGCTCAACCCGGGTGCGGCGCTGCCACTGGGAACACTGGCGGCCAACCTGATTGGCGGCTATCTGATAGGCATTTGCGTGGCCGTATTTCAGGCACTGCCAAATTTGGACCCGGTGTGGCGCCTGGCGCTGGTCACCGGCTTTTTGGGTGCGTTGACCACGTTTTCCAGCTTCTCGGCTGAAGTGGTCGGCATGCTCGGTCAACAGCGTTACGTGCTCGGCTTGGGCACGGCAGCACTGCACTTGTTTGGCTCACTGCTGCTGACTCTTGCAGGCATCAAGACTGCAACTATTTTTATAGCTGCTCACGCTTTATACACGGGGGCTAGAGGCTAGTTTTGTTTAAAATATTTGAAGATTGAAGTCTCCAAAAGACTCAAACAAGACTGATCAAATCAGCGCCGACATAGAAGAGACGCACCGAAGCTTGAAGTCGGCTTCTAAGCTACTTGCGGTATAATCCAATTCTCGATTTTCCGCAAGAGCGACAGCAGCACCTCCGGGTCCAGCCAACCGATGACAACGATCACGACCGGCCACCTTACCGCAAGGACTGCACACCAAATGTTCGCCCTCACATCTTGCTTTTGAATATTTTCTCTTCTCCATCAAACTGCGCCAGCCAGTAGCGGCGCCTGTCCATTTGTGTCTTTTCTTTTTGAAATTCCGAGGTTCAAGATGCCCGCTCAAAACACCAAGAAACCTGTCCAGTCCGCTGCAAAGCCGCTAGGCAACGCCAAGCCTGCAAAGGCAGTGGCTGCAGTAGCGCCTAAATCCATCCTCCAGAAACCTGACAAGAAAGACAAATTAGTGATCGCATCCAAGTCCCCTGCCAAAGCTCCTTCAGTTGAGTTGAAGAAGACTGCTACCGCCTTGGTTGCAGCAGAAGTTGTTGTCAAGAAGAAGCCAGGCCGACCACCCAAAGCCGCCGCAGATCAATCCGATGCTGCGCTAAAACCCGCGGCAAAGCGTGGGCGCAAGGCCAAGAATGCGACCGAGTCGGATGGCGCGGACGATGTGGACATGGCCGACATAGAAGCCGATCTGGTCGGGGAACCGGTTGTCACCGGCGAGAAGGTGAAGCCTTTGCGTATGAAAATCAGCAAAGCCAAAGAACGCGCGCTGATGAAAGAGTTCGGTCTGGACGAAACGGTGCTGTCCGAAGAAGACATGGCCAAGCGCCGCCAACGCCTGAAGGCACTGATCAAACTCGGCAAGACACGCGGCTATTTGACGCATGGCGAGATTTCTGACCACCTGCCCGACAAACTGGTTGATGCCGAAACGCTGGAAGTCGTGATCTCCATGCTCAACGACATGGGCGTGGCGGTCTACGAGCAAACACCAGACGCCGAGACTCTGCTGCTCAACAACAACGTATCGACTGCCGCTACCGAAGAAGAAGCGGAAGAAGAAGCCGAAGCGGCTTTGTCCACTGTGGACAGCGAGTTTGGTCGCACCACGGACCCGGTGCGCATGTACATGCGCGAAATGGGCACGGTAGAGTTGCTCACGCGCGAAGGTGAAATCGAAATTGCCAAGCGCATCGAGGGCGGCCTGATGGCCATGATGGAGGCGATTTCGGCATCCCCCGCCACCATTGCCGAGATTTTGCGCCTGAGTGAAGACATCCGTGAAGGCAAAGTCGTTATCACCACCATCGTGGACGGCTTTTCCAACCCGAATGAAGCCGATGACTATGTGGCCGAGGAAGATTTTGACGAATTCGATGCGGAGGATGATGACGACGGCAAGGGTGGCTCCAAGGCATTGACCAAGAAGCTGGAAGAACTCAAAAACGAAGCGCTTAGCCGCTTTGACAGACTGCGTGAGCTGTTCGAGAAGATCCACACGATTTACGGCAAAGAGGGCTACGGCACGCCCAGTTATGTAAAAACACAGAAAGCTTTGTCGGAAGAGCTGATGTCGATCCGCTTTACCGCCAAAACCATTGAAAAGCTATGTGATCTGGTCCGCTCTCAGGTCGACGACGTGCGCAAGAAGGAACGCGAACTGCGCCGAATCATCGTTGACAAGTGTGGCTACCCGCAAGAGAACTTCATCGCCGATTTCAGCGGGCGAGACAAGCATGGCAACAAGGTTCCAAGCCAACTGTTGAATTTGAAATGGATCGAAAAGCAGGCGGCCTCCGGCAAGCATTGGGGTGCCATCATGGGCCGCAATATTCCGCCAGTGCAGGACTTGCAGCAGAAACTGACCGACCTGCAAGCCAAGGTCGTGGTGCCGCTGGACCAACTCAAGGACATCAACAAGCGGATGAATGAGGGCGAGTACTCATCGCGCGCGGCCAAGAAGGAAATGATCGAGGCCAACTTGCGACTGGTGATCTCCATCGCCAAGAAGTACACCAACCGCGGCCTGCAGTTTCTGGACTTGATCCAGGAAGGCAATATCGGCCTGATGAAGGCGGTCGACAAATTTGAATACCGTCGCGGCTACAAGTTTTCGACCTACGCTACGTGGTGGATCCGACAGGCCATCACGCGTTCGATCGCTGATCAGGCCCGCACTATCCGTATCCCCGTGCACATGATCGAAACCATCAACAAGATGAACCGCATCAGCCGCCAGCATCTGCAGGAATTCGGCTTTGAGCCTGATGCCAGCGTGCTGGCCGAGCGCATGGAAATCCCGGAAGACAAGATCCGAAAAATCATGAAGATCGCCAAGGAGCCGATCTCGATGGAAACACCCATCGGGGACGATGACGATTCTCATCTGGGCGACTTCATTGAAGATGCGGCCAATACGGCGCCAATGGAAGCAGCCATGCAAGCCGGGCTGCGTGACGTCGTGAAGGACATTCTTGACAGTCTGACTCCGCGCGAGGCCAAGGTGCTGCGCATGCGCTTTGGTATTGAGATGACCAGTGATCACACGCTCGAAGAGGTCGGCAAGCAATTCGACGTGACCCGTGAACGCATCCGCCAGATTGAAGCCAAGGCGCTGCGCAAGCTCAAGCACCCGTCCCGCTCAGACAAGCTGCGCAGCTTTACCGACAACCTTTAACGCACCAAACAAGTGACGGAGCCAATCCGTCTCTGCAAGGAGCAACCGTACGTGCGACTGCAGGTACGGTGGATCTTTAACATGTCCAGTCGACGCACTCAACCCGCTTTCTTTCGGGAAAAGCAGCTTTGGGATTATGGTGTGGTGGTGCCCGAGGCCGGAATCGAACCGGCACGCCCCTTGCGGAAGCAACAGATTTTAAGTCTGGTGTGTCTACCGATTTCACCACTCGGGCATGGGCTGGAAGTGGAGGCGCGACCCAGAGTCGAACTGGGCTAGACGGATTTGCAATCCGTTGCATAACCGATTTGCTATCGCGCCAAATTTTCCTTACAAAAAAGGGAAGCATTAGCTTCCCCTTTTTGTTGCAATTTGGAGCGGGAAAAGAGACTCGAACTCTCGACCTCAACCTTGGCAAGGTTGCGCTCTACCAACTGAGCTATTCCCGCGTTTCAAGCCTCGAATTATAGCGTAATTTTTCGTTGCTTTTAAAAACAAGAGATTTTTTACTCAAAAATCAATGTTTGATCGATGCGCCCGTGTCTGGCGCAGGCGCTACGACTTGTGCAGCGACGGCTGCCACCACCAGGTCGTCGTCCGGCAGGGGCGTAGGCATTCTCTCCAGGGCCAATTCCAGCACTTTGTCAATCCAGCGCACAGGCACAATTTCAAGGCCGTTTTTGACGTTCTCGGGAATATCCTGCAAGTCTTTGGCGTTCTCCTCGGGGATCAGCACCGTCTTGATACCTCCCCGTAATGCGGCCAGCAATTTCTCTTTCAAACCGCCAATGGCAGTGACTTCCCCACGCAAAGTAATCTCACCCGTCATGGCCACATCACCACGCACTGGGATGCCCGTCATGGCCGACACAAAGGCGGTCGTCATCGCCGCGCCCGCGCTCGGGCCATCCTTGGGCGTGGCACCATCTGGCACGTGGATGTGGATGTCTCTCTTTTCGAAAAACTCATCCTTGATGCCCAATCGACGAGAACGGCTACGTACCACCGTGCGCGCCGCCTCGACCGATTCCTTCATAACGTCGCCCAATGAGCCGGTGCGCGTAATGACACCCTTACCCGGCATCATGGCGGCCTCGATCGTCAACAAATCACCACCCACCTCGGTCCAAGCCAAGCCCACCACCTGACCGACCTGATTCTTTTGCTCAGCGCGACCATAGTCGTACTTGCGAACGCCCAGAAAATCATTGAGGTTGTCGGCAGTTACGATCACCTTTGGCGTCATCTTCTTGAGAAGCAAACCCTTCACCACCTTACGGCAGATCTTTGAGAGCTCACGCTCCAGGGAACGCACACCCGCCTCACGGGTGTAGTAGCGAACAATGTCACGCACGGCATCTTCGCCAACCAGCAACTCTTCTTCCTTGACGCCGTTGTTCTTGAGTTGCTTGGGCAACAGGTATTTAAGCGCGATGTTTGTCTTTTCGTCTTCGGTGTACCCCGACAGGCGAATCACTTCCATGCGGTCGAGCAAGGCCGACGGGATATTCATGGAATTGGAGGTTGCCACAAACATGACGTCGCTCAAATCAAAGTCAACCTCGACGTAATGGTCACCAAACTTGTGGTTTTGCTCCGGGTCCAACACTTCCAGCAAGGCGCTTGAGGGGTCACCGCGAAAGTCGGTTCCCAGTTTGTCAATCTCGTCGAGCAGGAACAACGGGTTGCGCGTGCCGACTTTCGTCAGACTCTGCAGCACTTTACCCGGCATGGCACCAATGTAGGTGCGGCGGTGGCCGCGAATTTCTGCCTCGTCACGCATGCCGCCCAAGGCCACTCGCACATACTTGCGCCCGGTCGCCTTCGCGATGGATTGCCCCAACGACGTCTTGCCAACGCCAGGCGGTCCGACCAGGCACAAGATCGGCGCCTTGACCTTTTCAACCCGTTGCTGCACCGCCAAATATTCAACGATGCGGTCTTTCACCTTATCCAAGCCGTAATGGTCTTCATCCAGCACTTTTTCTGCATTGCCAAGGTCATGTTTGATCTTGGTCTTGCTCGCCCACGGCAAGCCGGTCAAAACATCAATGTAATTGCGTACCACCGCCGCTTCTGCCGACATGGGCGACATCAATTTCAGCTTCTTGAGCTCAGCTTCGGCTTTTTTAAGCGCTTCTTTCGGCATTTTGGCCGATTTGATTTTCTTCTCAATCTCGTCGATATCAGCGCCGTCTTCACCCTCGCCCAGTTCTTTCTGTATCGCTTTGACTTGTTCATTAAGGTAAAAGTCGCGCTGATTCTTCTCCATCTGGCGCTTGACGCGGCCCCGGATTTTTTTGTCAACGTTCAAGATGTCGACTTCACGCTCGATCTGCTCGAACAGGTTCTCCAGGCGCTCTTTCACGCCCGAAAGACCTAAGACAGCCTGCTTGCTGTCGAGCTTGAGCGGCAAGTGTGCGGCGATGGTATCGGCCAAGCGACCAGCGTCATCAATGCTAGAGATAGAGGTCAGTATCTCGGGAGGAATCTTTTTGTTGAGCTTGACGTACTGGTCAAACTGCTGCATCACCGCACGGCGCAAGGCCTCGATCTCACTGGCTTTCCCGCGTGACTTGGTCTCGGGTTCTAGCGGGACTTCAATCGGCGTGACATTGGCTGAGAAATGCAACTCGCCGTCTTCAATTTTGTTGACACGCGCGCGCTGCTGGCCTTCGACCAACACCTTCACGGTGCCGTCGGGCAGTTTGAGCATCTGCAAAATGGTGGAGACACAGCCGACATCAAACATGTCGCTGACTAGCGGATCGTCCTTGGCCGCTGTTTTTTGGGCCACCAGCATAATGCGGCGCTCAGCCTCCATGGCCGCTTCCAGCGCCTTGATGCTCTTGGGTCGGCCCACAAAAAGCGGAATCACCATGTGGGGGAAAACCACCACATCGCGCAACGGCAGCAATGGCAAATCCAAGGGGGTTGCAGGCAATTGGGTATGACCAGACATGAAAAGTCCTTCTCGTTACCTGTTAAATATGAATCAAAAGTTCAGGTTTTCAACCTGAGCCTGATTATTGACTGGCTGCGCGAATCTCAAGATTAAGTAAACGCGCGCAAACACCAGCCAAATCAAGCCTTCTTAGCGAGTTCGCGGTAGACCAACAAAGGCGGCTTGTTGTCGTCAATGGTCGACTCATCTACGACGACCTTGTCAACGTTGGATGTATTGGGCAAATCGAACATGGTGTCGATCAATGATTGCTCCAAAATCGAACGCAGACCGCGCGCCCCAGTCTTGCGGGCCAGTGCCTTCTTGGCGATGGCTTTCAACGCAGACGGGCGAATCTCGAGATCAACGCCTTCCATTGCCAACAGCTTGCTGTACTGCTTGACCAAAGCGTTCTTGGGTTCGGTCAAGATTTGGACCAAGGCATCTTCACTGAGCTCAGCCAGCGTTGCCACCACGGGCATGCGCCCCACGAGTTCAGGAATCAAGCCAAACTTGATCAAATCCTCGGGTTCGACCTCCTTGAAGACCTCGGTCAAGCTGCGTTGCTCCTTGCTTTTGACAGTCGCCCCAAAGCCCATGCCCGACGATTGCGTGCGGTTGTCGATCACTTTTTCAAGGCCAGAAAATGCGCCGCCGCAAATGAACAGGATGTTGGTGGTGTCGACCTGCACAAAATCCTGATTCGGGTGTTTGCGCCCGCCTTGCGGTGGCACGCTGGCCATGGTGCCTTCGATCAACTTGAGCAGCGCTTGCTGCACGCCTTCCCCCGACACATCGCGGGTAATGGAAGGATTGTCTGACTTGCGGGAAATCTTGTCGATTTCGTCAATGTAGACAATACCCCGCTGGGCGCGCTCGACTTCATAGTTGCAGCTCTGCAAGAGCTTGAGCACAATGTTTTCAACGTCCTCACCCACATAACCGGCTTCGGTCAACGTGGTGGCATCGGCCATGACAAAAGGCACATCAAGCATGCGAGCCAGCGTTTGCGCCAACAGCGTCTTGCCGGAACCGGTCGGTCCGATCAACAAGATATTGCTTTTGGCCAATTCAACCTCGTCTTTTTTGGCTTTTTCCTGGTGCCGCAAACGCTTGTAGTGGTTGTAAACCGCCACTGCCAAGGTGCGTTTGGCGGGTTCCTGGCCAATCACGTAATTGTCAAGATTATTCTTGATCTCCAGCGGCGTTGGCAGCTCATCACCACCACTGCGCGCTTCGGTGCTGGGTGGAAGTTCATCACGAATGATCTCATTGCACAGGTCAATGCACTCGTCGCAAACAAAGACCGACGGGCCCGCGATCAGCTTCTTGACCTCATGCTGACTTTTACCGCAAAAGGAACAATAAAGCGTTTTTTCGCTGGAGGAGCCTTTTTTTTCAGCCATGAGAACTACGCCCTTTTCGAGATGACCTGGTCAATCAGGCCATATGCTTTGCACTCATCCGCCGACATGTAATAGTCGCGCTCGGTATCACGCTCAATGCGCTCCAGCGGTTGACCGGTGCGGTCAGCCAAAATTTTATTCAATTGTTCACGCGTCTTCAAAATCTCGCGCGCCTGAATTTCAATCTCGGTCGCCTGCCCCTGGCTACCACCCGAAGGCTGGTGGATCATGACCTTGGAGTTAGGCAACGAAAAACGCTTCCCTTTGGCGCCAGCCGCCAGTAAAAAAGCCCCCATGCTGGCCGCCATACCGACACACAGGGTAGATATATCGGGCTTAACGAAGTTCATGGTGTCAAAAATCGCCATGCCGGCGCTGACCGAACCACCTGGCGAATTAATGTAAAAGGAAATGTCCTTGTCCGGGTTATCACTCTCCAAAAACAACAGTTGCGCCACAACCAAGTTGGCCACATAGTCGTTCACCGGGCCGACCAAGAATATCACTCGCTCCTTGAGCAGACGTGAGTAAATATCGTAAGAGCGCTCACCTCGACCTGATTGCTCGATCACCATGGGCACCATGCCCAGAGCTTGCGTTTCCATTGACCCCATCATCATGTTCGGCAGACTCATCTTGACTCCAAAAATTAACTGTACTGTAGCGAAAAATATTTGCCACAAAAGAAATGGGGCCTGCAGGCCAGACTACAAGCCCGGCCCAAGCCCCATCGCGCCGCTCAGCAGTGGCCCCTTGTCAGTTTTGCGCCATCAGTTCGTCAAATGACACCGCCTTGTCGCTGATTTTGGCCTGGGACAGCACAAAATTGGTCACATTGTTTTCAATCACGATCGCCTCAACCTCACCCAAGCGGTTGTTGTCGCTGTAGTACCAGCGCATCACGTCGGCTGGCTTTTCGTAGCTGGCAGCCAACTCTTCAATATGCGCCTTGATCTGCTCCGTCGTGGCCTGCAAACTGTTGGAGCGCACCAGCTCGGCAACCACCAGGCCCAGGCGGACGCGGCGCTCGGCTTGAGGACGGAAGATGTCATCAGGCAGCGGCGCCTTGTCCGCATCCTTGATGCCGCGTTGTTTGAGGTCCGCACGGGCACCTTCCTTCAAGCGCTCAACTTCTGCCTGCACGCTGGCGTTGGGCAGGTCCAGCTCAGCCTTGCTCACCAGCGCTTCCATAACGGCTTGTTTGTTGCGGGCCAGCAAGCGGGCCTTGACCTCACGCGCCAGGTTCTTCTGGATGTCCGTGCGCAAACCTTCGACGCTCGCGTCTTCAATGCCCAGGGACTTGGCCAGCGCCTCGTTCACTTCCGGCAAATGGGCGGCTTCAATCTTCTTGAGTGTCACCATGAAGTCAGCGGTCTTGCCTGCCACGTCCTTGCCGTGGTAATCAGCCGGGAAAGCCAACTGAAAAGTTTTGCTTTCGCCTGACTTCATGCCCCGGGTGGCCTCTTCAAACTCTTTGAGCATCTGGCCGTCACCCACGATGAACTGAAAATCTTCCGCCTTGCCCCCGGCAAACACTTCACCGTCAATCTTGCCTTCAAAATCAACCGTCACGCGGTCGCCTTCCTGCGCGGCCGCATCTTGCGGGCGCTGGGAAAAGGTGCGGCGCTGCTTGCGCAGGATGTCAATCGTCTTGTCAATGGCGCTGTCGGTCACTTCAGCGCTGAGCTTTTCAACTTCAGCCGTGCTCAGATCAGCAATCTTGACTTCGGGGTAGACCTCAAACACAGCATCAAAGGCCATTTCGCCTTCCGGTGACGCTGGCGCTTCAGAGATGCGGGGCTGGCCAGCCACGCGCAGCTTGGCTTCATTGGCGGCGTTGAAGAAGGCCTCACCCACTTTGTCATTCATGACTTCATAGTGCACCGAGTAGCCGTAGCGCTGTGTCACCACGTTCATGGGCACCTTGCCCGGACGGAAGCCGTCCATCTTGATGGTACGTGCGAGCTTTTTCAGACGCGTCTGCACTTCAGACTCGACGACGCCGACGGGTAAGGTCAGCGTCATTTTTCGTTCCAGCTTTTCCAGCGTTTCAACGTTCACAGCCATGCTAATTCTCCTAAATATCAAACAATGAGGGGGCAGACCGGGTCGCTATGCAGCGCCGGACTGTCCCGCAAATCTCAAGTGGTGCGCGGGGGGGGACTCGAACCCCCACATCCTTGCGGACGTCAGGACCTAAACCTGGTGCGTCTACCAATTTCGCCACCCGCGCGAAAAAACAAAGAGGCCGCTCTGCAAGACCAGCCCCGGGAAATCGGTCAACTTGGAATTCTAACTTGCCGCGTTGGCCTCCCGCTTGACCCGGAACCAGGCCGCGTACATGGCAGGCAGCGCCAGCAGGGTCAACACAGTGGCCACCACCAAGCCACCCATGATCGCCACCGCCATCGGCCCCCAGAACACCGAGCGCGACAGTGGAATCATGGCCAGCACGGCGGCCGCGGCGGTCAGCACAATCGGACGCAGGCGGCGCACCGCCGACTCCACAATCGCCTCCCAGGCGGGCACACCGCGGGCGCGGTCCTGCTCGATCTGGTCAATCAGGATGACCGAATTGCGCTGAATCATGCCCATCAGCGCGATCACCCCCAGCAGCGCGACAAAGCCAAAGGGTCGGTTCAGCAGCAGCAACGCCGCCGCCACCCCCGCAATGCCGAGCGGACCGGTCAGGAACACCAGCATGGCGCGGCTGAAGCTGTGCAGTTGCAGCATCAAGAGCGTAAAAGTGATGAACAACATGATGGGAATGCCCACCACGATAGAAGCTGAGCCCTTGCTGCTTTCTTCGACCGCGCCGGCGACCTCGATGCGGTAGCCGGCATGGCCCGCCTGCGCCCAATGCGCCTGCAGTTCTTTCAGTGCCGGCAGCAATTGCGCCGTGACGGTGGCGCCTTGCAGGCCTTCCACGATGTCACCCTGCACGGTGATGGCGTAGTCGCGGTTTTCGCGCCACATCACGCCCGGCTCCCAGGCAAACACCGGCTTGGCAATCTGAGTCATGGGAATCCACTTGCCAGCAGCGGTGGGCACATAGGCGTTGGCAATGTCAGAGATGGCGTTGCGCTCAGCCAGCGGTTGGCGCAGCACGATATCGATCAACTTGTCGCCGTCGCGGAACTGGCCGACCGTGGCGCCGCTAAAGATGGCGCGGGACGCCTGCGCAATCGACTGGCTGCTCACGCCCAGCGCACGCGCCTTGGTCTGGTCCACCTCCAGCCGGATCGTCTTGACAGACTCGTTCCAGTTGTCGTTGACGCCACGCGTGTTGGGGTTGGCGCGCAGCACGGCACTGACCTCGTCGGCACGCTCGCGCAGCAGCAGCGGATCGAGCCCGACGACGCGAAACTGCACCGGGTACGGCACCGGGGGGCCGTTGGGCAAGAGCTTGACCCGCCCGCGCACCTCGGGGAACTCGCTCGCCAGCAACGCTGGCAACTTGACCCGCAGCGACTCACGCAGCTTCAGGTCGGCAGGCACGACGATGAACTGCGACACATTGGTCTGCGCAAACACCTGATCGAGCGGCAGGTAGAAGCGCGGCACGCCCGAGCCAACCCACTGCGTGACCGACGCCACACCCGGCTCGGCCAGCAGGCGCGCTTCAACCCGTTTGGTGACGGCCTCGTTGGCGGCAAAGGAGCTGCCTTCGGGCGACCAGATATCGACGATGATTTCAGGCCGGCTCGAATCGGGAAAGAACTGCTGCTGCACTTGGCCCATGCCCAGCACGCCGAGCACGAACACCAGCAGCGTCACGCCCAGCGTGAGCCAGCGGTGCTGCACACAGGCATTCACGGTACGCCGAAAGGCGTTGTAGAACGGCGTATCGTAAGGGTCGTGTACAGGCTCAAAGCCCGGCTGACTCGCCCCTGCGCGGTTTGCCCGTACCACATGCGGCGGCGCCTTGAGCAGCAGCGTGCCCAGGTAGGGCACAAAATAGACCGAGACGATCCAGCTCAGCAGCAGCGCAATCACCGTCACCGCAAAAATGGCAAAGGTGTATTCCCCCACGGTCGATTGGGCCAGACCGATCGGCAGGAAGCCGGCCGCCGTGATAAGCGTGCCGGTGAGCATCGGCATCGCGGTGATTTCATAGGCTGCAGTGGCAGCGCGCACCTTGTCATAGCCCTGCTCCATCTTGGTCACCATCATCTCCACGGCAATGATGGCGTCGTCCACCAGCAGCCCAAGCGCAATAATCAGCGAACCGAGCGAAATCTTGTGCAAACCAATGCCCCAGTACTGCATCGCCAAAAAGGTCATCGCCAGCACCAGCGGAATCGTGATGCCCACCACCAGGCCCGGGCGCATGTCGAGCGTCCAGCGCTTGAGCAGCGGATGGTGCCCAGGCCGCTTGTGCAAACCCAGGCTCAGGAAGCTGACCGCCAGCACGATCGCCACGGCCTCGATCAGCACCATGACAAACTCGCTCACCGACTGCGCCACCGCCGTCGGCTGGTCCTGAATCTGCACCAATTTGACGCCCACTGGCAGGGCCTGTTCCAGCCGCTGAGTCGTGGCCTTGAGGGCTTTGCCCAAGGCGATGATGTCACCGCCTTTGGTCATGGCGACTCCGAGCGCGATCACTTCCTGGCCCTGATGGCGCACCTTGATGACAGGTGGGTCCACATAACCGCGCTCGATGCGGGCAATGTCACCCAGGCGCAATTGCGCGCCCGAACTGCCGCGAATCGGCATGGCGCGCAGTTCTTCAATCGCCTTGAACTGCCCGGCCACGCGCACGTGCACCACGTCCAGCGGCGTCTGCACGCTGCCGGCCGACTCGATGTCGTTTTGCTGGCCCAGTTGCGCCAGCACCGCGTTCAGGTCCAGGCCGAGCTGGGCCAGGCGCTTTTGCGATATTTCGACGTACAGCTTTTCGTCCTGCACGCCGAACAGCTCGACCTTGGCCACATCGGGCACCTTTAAGAGTTGCTGACGCGTATCGTCGGCAAAGGCCTTGAGTTCGCCGTAACTGAAGCCGTCGGCCTGCAGCGCATAGATCACGCCATACACATCGCCAAAGTCATCGTTGAAGAACGGGCCGATGACACCCTGGGGCAGCGTGGCGCGCATGTCGCCGATTTTTTTGCGCACGGCATACCAGACATTGGCCACCTCGCTGGACTTGCTTGAATCCTTGATCTGAAAAATGATCTGCGACTCGCCCGGCTTGGAATAGCTGCTTATCTTGTCGGCGTAGGGCACCTCCTGCAACGTGCGCTCAATCTCGTCGGTCACCTGCTCCGCCACCTGCTGGGCGGTGGCGCCGGGCCAGTAGCTGCGCACCACCATGGCACGAAAGGTGAAGGGCGGGTCTTCGTCCTGACCCAGTTGAAAGTAAGCAGACACGCCCAACAGCAGCAGCACCAGCATCAAGAACCGCGTGAGCGCCGCGTGCTCCAGTGCCCAGCGCGACAGATTGAAACTCTTTTTGGTTTGGTGGTGTGTCATGCGCGCCTCACTTGGCCGCGGGGGCCGGGGTTGACGAGGCGGCTAGCGCGGGTGTTGCGGCCGTTGCCGGCGCGCCAGATTGGGTCGAATCAACTATCGAATTTATAGCTGCTTGCGCAGCATTGACGTGGGCTATAGCCTCATTTTGCTTAAAGATTGTGACTTTTTGGCCAGGCGCCAACACATGCACACCGGCCACCACCACCTGCATGCCCGGCTGCAGACCACCGGCCAGCACCACGTCGTTGCCATCCACGGTGGCAATTTCCACCGGCTGCAGCCGCACCGTCATGCTGGGCTTGTCCAGAACCCACACGGCAGTCAGTTGGCCGGCCTGGCGCAAGGCGCTGGTGGGCAGTTTGATGACCGGCGCGGTGCTGCGATCCTGGGCCGACAGCAGCACCGTGACGGTTGAACCCAGCGCCAAGGCGTCCTTCGCGTCGAGCGCCACCTTCACGCCAAAGGTGCGCGTCACCGGGTCGGCACTCGCCGCCACCTCGCGCACCACGCCTTTGGTGCCGGTCGCGTCGTTCCAGGCGCGCACCTCGACAAAGGCACCAACCCTGATCTGCGTGAGCTGGTCTTCGGGCACGGCAAACACCACATCGCGCGGGCCGTCTTGCGCCAGCCGCACTACTGGCGCGCCGGCTGCCACGACCTGACCCGGCTCGGCATCCACAGCGGTCACCACACCCGGCGCATCAGCCACCAAGGTGGTGTAAGCCGCCTGGTTGCCTTGCGCGCTGGACTGCGCCTGGCTCTGTGCCAGTTGCGCGGCGGCCCCTTTCAGGCTGGCTTCGCGCCGCTCCAGTTCCGCCGAGCTGAGAAACCCGCGCGCGCGCAAGTCCTGGTAGCGCTTGAAATCGGCCGTGGCCAGATCGTGGCTGCTTTGCGCTGCGGCCACCTGCGCCCGCGCCGCTTGCGCCGCCAGCGCGTAATCCTGCGGATCGAGTTGCGCCAACACCTGGCCCGCCTTGACGCGCTGGCCCAACTCCACCTGGCGCCGCACGATCTTGCCACCGACCCTAAAACCCAGGCGCGACTCGACTCGCGCGCGCACCTCCCCCGCAAACTCGGCGCCAGCGTCCAGGGGCGCCAAGCCCACGGTGACAACCTTTACGGCGCGAATGGGTTCCTCAGTGGGCATTGGTTTGGAGCAGGCTGCCAGTAGCAGAACGGTTACGCCGAGCAACGCCCGGATTTGAATTGACATGGTGGACATAGTGAAAATGAGATGAAAGTCGTAGAGCTGGATCGAACAGTTGTTTAATGACCAATTGGTTATTAATTTAAAAGAAAGCGCAAGACTTGTCAAATCGGTCCGAGACAACAGGCTGCGAGCTGCCGTCAAGGCGTGCGCCACTGGGCTATAGTGCGGGCAAGAATCAACCGCGACCACCCAATCCCATGCGCAGCACTGACTCGATCTTGGTACGACCTTTCCACGCAGCCGATGCAAACTCCTTCCACGCCTGCGCCGGCAAACCGCCCCTGCATGTACAAGTTCAACTGCCATGAATCCAAACAAAGTGGATCGCTCCCGGCTTGTCGCACTGACAGACCTCCCCAATATCGGACCGGCCTGCGCGCATGACCTGAAGCTTCTCGGCATTCACGAACCCAGCCAACTGGTCGGCCAGTCTCCGTTCGATATGTATGAAAAACTCTGCAAAAAGACGGGTTCGCGGCACGACCCATGCGTCATCGACGTTTTTATGTCTGTGACCCGGTTCATGGCGGGCGAAGAACCTCGCCCCTGGTGGAATTACACGCAGGAACGGAAACTGACGCTGATGCAGGAAGGCGGGAAGCCATGAAAGTCAGTGACACCATCGGCTGTGCGGCGGTGGTTGATGCCAGGAACAGTTCGTTCATTGCGCTGTGTTCTCCCCTTGACATGGGCCTCCCGCCACGTCGATCGTTTCTCCACCTGAGCTGGGCGCTGGCCGGCCTGCTGTGCGCAGCAGGTTGCGATTCGCCGACGCCTCGGGGCAGCTCGACCACGCCAACGCTGGCGCTGGCAACCGGTCTGGCGGCCGAGTCGGATCTGCTGGCCCGCATCACCACGGAAGTTGGCGACGCACACTGCAGCGCCGACGCTCAATGCCGCACATTGCCGATAGGTGAGAAGGCTTGCGGGGGACCGGTGTCGTGGCTGCCATGGTCGGCTGCAATGAGCCAGGCCGCCCCACTCGAGGCCTGGGCCAACGAGCTGGCCGCCCGGCAGCGCCAGCGCCATGCGCGCAGCGGTGTGATGTCAAACTGCCAGTACCTGCCCGACCCGGGCGCAGTGTGTCAAGCCCAAAGATGCGTGTTGCGACACCCCGGTGCCGTCGACTGAAAGGAAGAGAAGGCACAAAAAAATGGGCCGCGCATGCGGCCCTTTTTTGTCGGGTCATTGGGGGTCAGTGGTTGTCCACAAACACGATTGTCGAGCCCAAGACCGTGCTGCCACTGCCTTGGTACTGGACATTGCCCATGTAGCGCTTGCCAGCCGCCACCGCCCAGGCCAGGCCCACCGAAGCCGAACCGCCGGTGTAGACCGTGCTCGGCCCACTGGCCCTGAGCGACTGAACTCCAACGGCAGGTCCGACCACCCAACTCGACAGGGTGAAGCTTGCTGCGCCACCGCCAGGGATGGCATACCCGTAAGCACAGGCAAAGTAAGTATCAGCCGCAGGCGCCATGAGTGTCACCACCTCGTCAGAGCCACCGGCACCACTGGAGCCCACCGGGGTGCCTCCTGAGGTGTAAACATTGAGATCCAGATCAGTCGTGCTACCCCCCAGTGTGTCGGCGTTGAACAGCTGGAAGCGGGCAAACTGGGCACCCGCAGCGACTGGCAACGCAAAGCACTGCTGCCCCCCCTGAATGACGCTGCCTGGCGTGCGCGTGGCAGGCACCAGCCCGGTGGCCAGCAAGGACAATGATCCGGTGTAGTTGGAGGTGATGCTGTACACCTTGGTGCCTCGGCCAGATGCGCGAGTATCCGACACCTCGGCCGGTGCCACAAAGGCCACGCCACGCACGCTCAGCAGGCTGCGCACCTGGTGCGTGCCATCGCTCCACACCAGACTGCCAAAACTCCAGGCACCCACGATGGCCGACGTTGACGTGACCGTCACGCTGAAACTGGCGCTCGCACCCGGTGCCAGCGTCAGGCTGGCGGGCGACACCAGCACGGTCCAGCCTGGCAGGCTCGTGCTCGCGACGTAGGTATTGGTGGCGTTAGTGGTATTCGTCACTCGACGGGAAAAGGTCAGCGTACCCGGCACGTCCGACGCGGTCAATGCGGCCTGGTTCAGGTTCCACGGCTGTATCGCCCCCACCGTGATGCACGGGCCCGTTCCGGCCGGTGGCGCCAGGCCCAGACCACACAGGAATCGAGCATAGTCCACCGCGCTGGCGTCATAGACCAGGCCCGGATTGGCTGCGCCATTCGGGTTGACGTGCCCGGCGCCGTAACCCCAACGGTCAGGGTCGCTCGCGCCACTGGCCAGTTTCACATCAGTGGTGGTGGTCATCAGCGCTGATTTGATGGCTGCGGGCGACCACGCCGGGTAAAGTTGCTTGAACAGCGCTGCCACACCGGCAATGTGAGGACTCGACATGGACGTCCCTTGCAGCGCCGCTGAATTGGCCTGCGGGGTGAGGCCACCCAAGACCAGCGCGTCATGCTGCGCCTGCGTCAGCGACGAATCCAGGTAGCCGGCAATGATGTCAACGCCCGGGCCAGTGATGTCGGGCTTGAGGATGTTGCCATTGGCCTTGTTGGGCCCGCGCGACGAGAAGCTCGCCATGACCGGCGCCACCACCCCCGGCTGCTGCACGCCAGGGCCAAAGCTGGCGGTGGCCGCGGCGCCCAGGGCCACTACATAGCTGTCGATTGCGGAGTACGACGAAACGTCCAGGTGGACCGTCGGGATGGTGTAGGGCTGCAGCACCAGGGTATTGCTAGACGCGGGCGTGCCGCCGATGGCCGGCACATTCTGGAGCAGCATGGTCACGGCGCCCGCAGCCTTGACCGTTGCGGCCTTGTTGATCAGCACATTGCCGCCGCGGTAACAGATCACCATCTTGCCACCGGCCTTGGCCGGGTCCAGTGCCGTATTGGCAGTACCGCCGTCTGCGGGCAGGTAGCAGCGCTCAAGCGCTGTCTTCTCGGACGGCGTGAGGCTGGCATAGGGCAAGACGCCGGCGTCGATCGAGCGAATCAAGGCTGTGACCGGTGTGCCGGTCTGCTGGTAGGACGGCCCGCTGAAGGTGGCGCCAGAACCCAGTGTCACCGGTGCCACGGTGTAGCGGTCATGCGTGGAAGCCGCCACAGTGGTCAGCCAGGGGCTCATGTGGGCGACCTGGTTTGCTGGGCCGCTGTTGCCCGCCGAAGCCGCCACAAATACACCCGCTGCCGTGGCATTGAGGTAAGCGATTTCGACCGGATCGACGAAGTTTGTTTGCGTGCCCGAGACCGAGAAATTGATGACGTCCACGCCGTCTTTGACGGCATCGTCAATCGCTTTGAGGGTGTCGTTGGTATAGCAGCCGGTATAGGCGGTCACCGTGGCTTCCCAGCACACCTTGTAGGCCGCGATGCGGGCGCGCGGCGCTATGCCGGAGATGGCGCCGGCGCCGGCGCCATCGATGCGGGCCGCGACGTTGGCGTTGCCAGCGGCGGTCGATGCCGTGTGCGTGCCATGGCCACCACCATCGCGCGGCGAGCTGTATTCCATCGGGTTGAGCGTGCCCCCACCCGCATCGAAACCAGCGCGGTAGTAACGCGCACCAATCAATTTATTGTTGCACATGGCGGAGCTGAAGCCAGCGTCAGTCTGGCAAATACCGACCCATTTGGCAGGCGGCGAACCATAGACCTGCGTGCCCGCCTGGTTATAGGCAACGGGTGCGCCGAACGCATCGACTTTGTCGCCGAATGAGGCATTCTCGGGCCAGACGCCGCTGTCAATCACGCCGACGATGACATCTTCACCCTTGACCGGCCTGGCGCCAGCGTCCAGTTGGGACCACAGACCACTCGGCGTGCTCAAACCCAGAAAAGCCGGCGTGCGGGTGGTGTCGAGCTTGCGCAACTCGGCCTCGGTGACGGACCTGACGCGAGCCGAGCTCCTGAGTGCCGCCACTTGCGCGTCGGTCAATTGCGCCGAAAACCCATTGAAGGCAATCGAATAACGATGCAGCACGGGCGCGTTGCCGACACTGGCCAAGACCTTGCTTTGCTGCAGGTTCAGAAAACTCAGGTAGGTGCGAACGCTAGGTGCTGTTGCATCAAGTTTGGCACCGGGCGCGGGCCGCGTCGCGGCCAAGCCCGCAATGGTGCCGGTGTAGGTGGCGGCGGGCGCATCCGCCAGCTCGACGATGTAGGCTTTGCTGGCACCGGTCTGGGCACTGGCCGTCAAGACCAGCGCAAACAAGCCGAGCCCGAGGGTGAGGCGAGGAAATTGCATGGAAAACTCCTGGTTCGATTCGGGTCGGTGTCAGATCGTGTGGCGCCGGTCGCGCCAGCCCAGTCCCAGCAGACCCAGCGCCAGCAGGGCCAGGGTGGTGGGTTCGGGCACGGTGCTCAGCCGGATGTCATCAATTGCAAACTGGGCGTTGTTGCGGCTGGCGGTGCCGCAAACATTGGTGTCCAGCACACACGCAAAGAATTCAAGCTGAAGCAGATCGGTGAAGTTGCTGAAGTCCACAGGGTCGTTGAAGAGCCCAAAAGGGTGGGGAGCCCCGGTGGTCGTGTCTCCCAGCCCAAAATACATCCCGCCCTGGCTCGCATCCGCAAACCAGCCGTAAGCCACGATCACGATGTTTTGCGCGACTCCGATTTGCGGCACAAAGGCCGCCGAGAAGCCGTCCAGGTTGAAGCTGCGACCATCTTCCCGCGCCAGCATCAGGCCCCCGTCGTTGGAGTTGAAATAGAACTGCGTGTTGTTTCCGGTCGGGGCGACCAGAGGACTGAGCCCCAGCACCGTGTCAATGGTGCCGAAGTCAAAATCGGGTGCCATCACGAAGCCTGATTGCCTGAAAGAGCCGAAATCTGGATCGCCGGGAATATACAAGCCGACCAGCGCCTCGCCCTCGAAGTCGATCACGGTAGAGACCGAAGCCGCGTGCGCTGGCGCCATCAGCGCAGCACCGACGAGTGCCGCGCCACCTAATAAATGTCGAATTGACTTGATCATTGTTGCTCCTGATTAGTTAACAAGGATTGAAGAGAAGCGCTTGACCAACCCTGGGCACAAAAAAATTTGACGCGCGAGAAGAGCAGTCAGGCTGAGGTGAATTTCACAATGCAAGACTCATGCCCAAAGCCAAAAACCAGGTAGAAACCCTGACCATTGACGGCTCAAAACTGCTAAAAGACACAATTTGTTTCAGTCATGGGTTGACCATGATCGCGGCGCTGTCAATTTCTCCGACACTCTTGACCCCGGCCGATGAGTGACCGCGGGACCGTCTGTGGTCACGGTCAAAGAACTGAATATCGAGTATTCCCGGCTTCAACCCTCAAATTTCTGAGGCCACTTGCGGGCAAAATCAGCACACCATGCAACACGCCGCACCCGCCAACCCGACAGCGCCCCCGCCGATCGAGCACTACGAAAACTTTCCAGTTGCGTCTTTTTTTTGCCCAGCCCATTTGCGCGCGCCCATCGCTGGGATCTACCACTTTGCCCGCAGCGCCGATGACCTGGCAGACGAAGGCGACGCGACGGCACAACAGCGCCTCCAGGCCCTCAATGACTACCGCCAGCAGCTGAACCTGGCCTGTCAGCCTGGCCCCGCTGCCGATGCGCTAACCCAAGGCCGCGATGACGCCAACGCGGTTGTCGGCGAGCGCTGGTCATCCGTGTTCGCCCCACTGCGCCGCACCATCCAGACCTGGCAACTGCCTGTGGCGCTACTGCACGACCTGCTCGACGCCTTTGTGCAGGATGTTGAGAAAACCCGAGATGGCAGCGGCTACGCGACCCAGGCCGAGTTGCTGGACTACTGCCGCCGCTCTGCCAACCCGATTGGCAGGCTACTGCTGCATCTTTATGGCGTGACCGATGCTAAGGCGCTGTCCATGAGCGACGACGTCTGCAGCGCCTTGCAACTGATCAACTTCTGGCAAGACCCGAGCCGCGACCTGCCGCGCGGGCGCAACTACTTTGCCGTAGACGACTGCGCCCGCTTTGGCGTGGCGCTGGCCGATCTGCAAGCCTGCCAACAAAACCCTGCGATATCAAATTTAATAGCTGCATACGCAGCAGCAGCAAGGGCCAGGATGCTAAAAGGCTCTGAACTGGTGCACCTGATCCCGGGCCGGGCCGGCTGGGAGCTGCGTTTGGTGGTGCAAGGGGGCCTGCGCATTCTGGACAAGATCGAGGGCCTGCACTTTGCCACCCTGAGCCAGCGCCCAACGCTCAAATGGTGGGACGCGCCCGTGCTGCTGTGGCGCGCATTGTGGATGTAACAATAGCGCCATGACGCCACAAGACTACGTCCAGCAAAAAGCCGCCGCCTCAGGCAGCAGCTTCTATTACGCCTTTCTGTTTTTGCCGCCACACAAGCGCGCCGCCATCACCGCGTTCTATGCCTTTTGCCGCGAGATCGACGATGTGGTGGACGACATGGTTGACCCCAGCGTGGCCAGCAGCAAGCTGGCCTGGTGGCAGGCCGAGGTCGGCCAGGCTTTTGCCGGGCAGCCGAGCCACCCGGTTCTCCAGGCCTTGATGCCGCTGGCCTTTGAATTCAAGATTGAACAGCGCCATCTGCAGTCGGTCATCGACGGTTGCCAGATGGACCTAACGCAAACCCGCTACCTCGACTACCCCGGCCTGCAACGCTATTGCCACTTGGTAGCGGGCGTGGTGGGCGAAGTGGCAGCCCAGATTTTTGGCCAGACCGTGCCGCAAACCACGCTCTACGCCCACAAGCTGGGCCAGGCGCTGCAGCTCACCAACATCATTCGCGACGTCGGCGAAGACGCCGGGCGCGGGCGCATCTACCTGCCGGTCAACGAGTTGCAGCGCTTTGAGGTCAAGGCGCATGAAGTCCTCAAGCGCAGCTATTCCGAGCGCTTCACCGCGCTGATGCAGTTCCAGGCCCAACGCGCGCACAGCCTGTACGACGAGGCGCTGGCGCTGTTGCCCGCGGCCGACCGGCGTGCGCAAAAACCGGGCCTGATGATGGCCAGCATCTACCGCGCCTTGCTCAGTGAAATCGAGCGCGACAACTTCCAGGTGCTGCACCAGCGCATCAGCCTGACGCCGCTGCGCAAACTGTGGCTGGCGTGGAAGGTGCAGGCGCTGGGGCGGATGTGATTGACCCCGAAGCTGCCAATGGCCTCGTTTCGTCATGGCGTCACAGAAGGCCCGTTGGCGGTCGTGGTGGCCTTGACCCGATTGGAATTTTGAACGTTCTTGCCCCCACTCACACCCCCCCGCCCCTCTCTCGCCCCGCCGGGCGAAAGAGGGGAGCCTCATGTGGCCGCGTCTTTAAAGGTGGGAAATCTGAGCGCGACTGTGCGCTGCCTTCAAAGTGGCCGCAACACAAACCCGAGGCGCACAGCGAAATTTCCGCGCAGCAACAAAAACCCGTAAAGGGGCAAAACGGCTTACAGCCGCTCGAAAAGCCACTCAACCCGTTTGATGGCAACGCGCCCCTGCGCGCCTTTTTCCCACCTTTAAAGACGCGGCCACATGTGGCTGTTAGCTCCCTTTCCGCCCCGGCGGGGGTGGAGAGGGTTGGGGTGAGGGGGGGGATACAACGCAAAAAAAATAGAAACGCTGTGAGTAGCCAGATTGACAACTCAAACTCCGCTACCCATCACGCTCAAGAAGAACTACTAAAAACAGAGCACTCAAACCATATAACACGAGGGCTAGAGCCCCAAAACATTCAAATAAATGCAATTTCGCTGCCAGCCGGCTCTCCCTCACCCAACCGGCGCAGCAGCCCATGAAGCTCGCCATCATCGGCGCTGGCTGGGCCGGTCTGGCCGCTGCGGTGACAGCCACCCAAGCCGGCCACCAGGTCAGCATTTTTGAAGCCGCTCACGCCATCGGCGGCCGCGCCCGGGCCGTCAAAAGCACCCTGCCCGACGGCAGCCCCGTCACGCTGGACAACGGCCAGCACATCCTGATTGGCGCCTACACCGAGACGCTGCGCCTCATGCGCATGGTGGGCGTGGAGCCATCCACCGCCCTGCTGCAATTGCCCATGAGCCTGCTGTTCCCCGACGGCCGGGGCGTGCGCTTCCCCAACTGGCCAACCCCGCTGGACGCTTTGGCCGGGATCGTACGTGCGCGTGGCTGGAGCGCCGGCGACAAATGGTCCTTGCTGCGCCTGGCCACGGGCTGGCAACTGGCCGGCTTTGCGTGCGACAGCGACACCAGCGTGACCCAGCTCTGCCAGGCTTTAAGCCCGCGCGTGATGGCTGAGCTGATTGAACCGCTGTGTGTGTCGGCGCTCAACACCCCCGCCGCGCGGGCCAGCGCCAGTGTATTTTTGCGCGTCATGCAAGACGCCTTGTTCGGTGTGCAGGGCGGATCAAGGCTGCTGCTGCCGCGGCTTGATCTCTCCCATCTGTTTCCCGACGCAGCCGCCCTTTGGCTCGCGCAGCGTGGTGCGCAGCTGCACCTGGGCGCGCGGGTCGATGCGGTTGAACCCCAAGGCGCACAGTGGCGGCTGCACGGCGGGTCACTGCCAAGCGCCTTGTTTGACGCGGTGATTTTCTCGACTTCAGCATCAGAATCGGTCCGGGCCCTCGCCAATACTTCGCAGGCAGCTTCTGATTCAATAGCGAAAGAAATCCGGTGCTGGACGCGGGCCTGCCAGAGCCTGCAGTTCGAAGCCATCGCCACCGTCTATGCCTGGGGCCATGGCGCGAGTCTGCCCGAGCCGATGCTGACCCTGCGCAGCAGCACCAGCGCCCCGGCCCAGTTTGTTTTCGACCGCGGCCTGCTGGGGGGGCCCCGCGGCCTGCTGGCCTTTGTGGTGAGCGCCAGCAGCAGTGAGCGCGCCACCCTGCAGACGCAGGTACTGCAGCAGGCACAGCAACAGCTCGGATTGGCATTGCAGGCGGTGCAAACCATCGTTGAAAAGCGCGCCACTTTTGCCTGCACGCCCGCCTTGGCGCGCCCTGCCCTGCGGATCGCGCCGGGGCTGTTTGCCTGCGGCGACTATGTCGCCGGCCCCTACCCGGCCACCCTGGAAGGCGCCGTGCGCAGTGGCTTGGCGGCGGTGGCGGCAGCGCTGGCCTGATCGAGCCGACCTTTATGATGTGTCTGGCCCTACCCTCCAACACGCCAGCCCCATGAAACTCGCCCTCAAAATTGCCGCCCTGTCATTGACCGTGCTGATCGCCTCAGCCGGTGGCACGGCCGCCTGGTACCTCCACACCAAGCAGCCGCAGCGCTCGGGCGACGTTGCCCTGAGCAACCTGATCGCACCCGTCAGCGTGCGCTATGACGAACGCGGCGTGCCGCACATCTGGGCCGAAAACGAAGCCGATCTGTACCGCACCCTGGGCTATGTGCACGCGCAAGACCGCCTGTTTCAAATGGAGATGGTGCGCCGCCTGGCGCAAGGTGAGTTGGCCGAAGTTCTGGGGCCCAAGCTGGTGGACACCGACCGGCTGTTTCGTACCCTGGGCATCCGCGCCCACGCGCAGGATGCTGCCGCCAGGATGAACCAGCAAAGCCCCAGCAGCAAAGCCCTGCTCGCTTACCTGGACGGCATCAACCAGTACCAGGCCACGCATCCGGCGCCGCTTGAATTTGACTTGCTGAAAATCCCCAAGCGGCCCTTCACTCCGCAAGACACGCTGGCCGTCTCGGGCTACCTGGCTTACAGCTTCGCCGCTGCCTTTCGAACCGAACCCGCCCTGTCATTTGTGCGCGACAAGCTCGGCGCCAAGTACTTGAAGGTGTTTGACCTGGACTGGAACCCCCAAGGCGTGATCCCTGCGGACGCACCCGTCAGCACGGCGGCGGCCCTGAGCCCTGGCGACTGGCAAGTGCTCAGCCAACTGGCGCAGTTGAGCCGCCAGGCGCTGGCGCTGGCCGGTGTGCCCGCCTTTGAGGGCAGCAACGCCTGGGCGATAGCGGGCAGCCGCACCGCCAGCGGCAGGCCGCTGCTGGCCGGCGACCCGCACATCGGCTACTCGCTGCCCTCGGTCTGGTACGAAGCCCATCTGGCCATGCCCGGTTTTGAGTTGTACGGACATCACCAGGCGCTGACCCCCACTGCGCTGCTCGGCCACAACGCGCAGTTTGGCTGGAGCCTGACGATGTTCCAGAACGATGACCTGGACCTGATCGCCGAAAAGCTCAACCCGGAGAATCCGAATCAGGTCTGGCACCAGGGCCAATGGGTCTTTCTGCAAAGCCGCGTCGAGACCATTCTGGTCAAGGGCGGCGAGCCGGTCCAACTGACGCTACGGCGCTCGCCGCACGGCCCCCTCATCACCGACGCCTTCAAGGACAGCCTGGGCAAGACGCCGGTGGCGATGTGGTGGGCGTTTCTGGAAACCGAGAACCCGATTCTTGACGCCTTTTATGATCTCAACCGCGCCAACACACTGGAGAAAGCGCGCATTGCGGCCAGCCAGATCCACGCGCCCGGCCTGAACGTGGTGTGGGCCAGCGCCAGTGGCGACATCGGCTGGTGGGCGGCAGCCAAGCTACCGATCCGCCCTGAAGGCGTCAACCCCAGTTTCATCCTGGACGGCACGAGCGCGGCAGCAGATAAGTTGGGCTTTTACCGCTTCAGCGACAACCCGCAAGAAGAAAACCCGCCGCGCGGCTACATCGTCTCGGCCAACCACCAGCCCAAGCCCAAGAGCGGGGTGCCAGTTGCGGGCTATTACAACCTGGCTGATCGCGCCCAGCGGCTCGATGAGCGTCTGCGCGACGACACCGTGCTCTGGGACAGCCGGGCCAGCCAGGACTTGCAGCTCGACACCCGAACCGGCTACGGACCGCGTGTGCTCGCACCCTTGCTGCCGATCTTGAACTCCTTTATCACCGTGCCGATGGAGCGCGCCATGCTGGAGAGCCTGGCCGGCTGGGACGGCAGCTACGAGCTCAGCAGCATCACACCCACCGTTTTCAACCAGTTGCTCTATGAGCTCACGCGCGCGGCCTTCGCCGACGAGATGGGCGAAGTGCAATTCAACAACCTGCTGGGCACGCGCGCGCTCGACTCAGCCCTGCCCCGGCTGGCTGAAGACGCCAATTCCCCTTGGTGGGACAACACCAGCACCCCGGCGCTTGAGGGGCGCACCGACACCGTGAAGCTGGCGTGGCGAGCCACCATCGATCATCTGCAAAACACGCTGGGCAAAGAGGCCACCGACTGGGGCTGGGGCAATTCCCACACCCTGACGCACAGCCACCCGCTGGCGGCCCAAAAGCCGCTGAACTGGCTGTTCAACGTCGGGCCGTTCCCGGCACCGGGCGGGCACGAGGTGCCCAACAACCTGTCGAGCCCCCTGGGCCCGGCGCCCTGGGCCGTGAGCTACGGCCCGTCGACCCGGCGCGTGATCGACTTTGGTGCGCCGGGCGAATCGGTCGGCATCAACCCGGTGGGTCAAAGCGGCGTGCTGTTTGACAAGCATTACAGTGACCAGGCTTTGAGTTTTGTGGCCGGAGGCTACCTGTCGCAGCGCCTCAGCGCGGTTGATGTCGCGGCCCACACCCGCAGCACCTTGACACTCAGTCCACCGGCAAACGCACCAAAAGCGGTACCGGTAAACTGAATTTGTGTGGCATATTTGTTGCATGAAAGACTCGCCACCGGAACCACCTGAAAGCGCCATCATGATTCGACTGAAATTTTCCATTGAGCTGCATTACGACATTGCGCCACCCGGCTGCGACTTCATTTTCAGCATCCACGCCGCGCAGACGCCGCACCAGACGGTGGTGAGCGAATCACTCGCCATCAGCCAGGACCTGCAGCAAACCCTCTACACCGACCCCGTCACCCACACCCGATTTCTGCGCCTCAAGGCCAATGGCGGAGCGCTGCAACTGCGTTACGACGCCACCGTGGACCTGGACCACTACACCGCGCAGCCCCAGGACTTGGCTGAGGTTGCCATAGCCAACCTGCCCGGCCCGGTGCTGCCCTACATTTACCCCAGCCGCTACTGCCAGTCAGACCGGCTGCAACACCTCGCGTTCAAGGAATTCGGTCATCTGCCGCAGAACTACGCACGGGTTCAGGCGATCCGCGACTGGGTCTTGAACCGCGTTACCTTCCGCTCCAACAGCTCGACCGGCAACACCACGGCGGTGGACACGCTGGTGGAAGAAGTGGGGGTGTGCCGTGACTTTGCCCACCTGATGATTGCGCTGTGCCGCGCGCTCAACATTCCGGCGCGTTTTGCCACCGGCATTGACTACGGCGCCGACCCGGTGCTGGGGCCGACGGATTTCCATGCCTATGTCGAGGTTTATGTGGGTGATCGCTGGTATATCTTTGACGCCTCGGGCGTGGCGATTCCGATGGGTTTTGTGCGCTTTGGCACGGGGCGCGACGCGGCAGATTCGGCTTTTGCCACCATCTTTGGCGGCGTGATCGGCTCCGCGCCGGTAATACAGATCCAGGCCATCCCGAATGCGCAAGGTGTGCTGGTGCTGCCACAGCACGTGCCCTATGCGCTCTCGACCGACGGGCAACTGATCCGCAACTGAAGCACCAGGCCAGCGCTGGCGCAGCGCATCAAACCCGGCCCGGCGACTGGGCTATGCGCATGCGGTTTTGGGGTGAAAACACACGCGACATTGAAGCTGGGGTATGCAAGCGCTTGTGGGCGCGCGCCTTTCACCCCAAAGCCCGGTCGCATAGCCCAATCACCGTGCCTGCCGCCGTCGAAGTCAGAATTTCTGCAGCAAGCGGCGCACATCCATTCGCGCCACCCAACGCAGGCAATTTTTGAATTGCCCCTGCCAGCGCACCAAAGCGCTAGCAGAATCAGTCGGGTGATAGGTTTTACGGAGGTCAAGGAGGAGCACGCGCAGCGGGCGGGGGACACGTGGCAAAGCGTATCGCCCGGCTGATTCACCCACCACCGTGCTATCAGCCCCGACCCCATAGACCTGAGTGCATCGGAAAGGAATCACTCATCCAAAGCCCACTCCACTTTGAATCACACCCGCTGCGCCTTGGCCTGGCTGTAACCGGCGTAGAGTTGCGCATAGACCGGGCCCGGCTGGCCCGAGCCGACCGGCTGACCGTCGAGCAGCGTCACTGGCAACACCTCTTTGGTGGCAGACGACAACAGCACTTCGTCGGCGTTTTTCACTTCTTCATGGCTGAGGCGGCGCAGTTCAAACGGAATGCCGCGGGCACGGCAGATGTCTTCAATCAAGCCGTAACGAATGCCCTCAAGCACCAGATTGTCCTTGGGCGTTCCAAACACCTTGCCGTCTTTGACGACCCAGACATTGCTGGCCGCCGCTTCGCTCAAAAAACCATCGCGAAACATGATTGTCTCCACCGCACCGGCGTCAAAACTGATCTGGCGCGCCAGCACCGCGCCGAGCAGGCTGGTGCTCTTGATATGGGCTTTTTCCCAGCGGAAGTCACTGGCCGTCACGCAGGCCACGCCCTGGCTGCGCTGCGCCTCACTAGGAAGCTTCATGCTGTTGATCATGACGAACACAGTGGGCGTGATGTCGGTCGGCATGACGTGGTCGCGCAGGGCGACACCGCGGGTAATCTGAATGTAGATCAGTTGATCGATCTTTTCAGCGCTAGCCCCCGTGGAATGGGCGTGAGTAGCTATCAATTTATTGGCAATTTCTGCCCATTGAGCCAGTGTCAAGGGGTTGGCCATGCGCAGCTCTTTCAGGCTGCGCTCCAGCCGGGCCATGTGCTGGGCAAAGCGGAACAGCTGGCCGCCGTACACCGGCACCACCTCATAGATGCCGTCGCCAAAAATGAAGCCACGGTCCATGACGCTGATCTTGGCGTTGGGCAGTAGGGTGAACTCGCCATTGAGGTAACAAGGCAGGGGGGGCAATGTGTTCATGATTGAATTATCCACAGGGTCGCGTCGTCATTGAAAGAAATTCATGCTGGACATGAAACACTTGTTTCACTACCATCAAACTAGTTTAATTGTTTCATGAGCCTATTTTGCCCTATCGCCACCTCAGCCACTTGCTCGACAGCCACTTTGACCGACTGAGCCCCGAATTGCAGCGGGCTGCACGCTGGGTGCGTGAGCACCCCGCTGAGCTGGGCCTGCAGTCCATGCGCCAATCGGCGCAGGCGGCCAGTGTGTCGCCCGCCACCATGACGCGCCTGAGCCGGGCGCTGGGGCTGGACAGCTTTGATGCGATGCGCCGGCCGTCGATGCTGGCCTTTGCGGAGTCGGTCGGGGGCACCGCCAAGCGCCCCAGCGCCACTGACGGCAACCTGAGCGCGGCGCCTCTTGACCCTTTGGCGCAGGCGCAAATGGTCAACCTGAACTCGGTGCGTACGCGCAACACCCCAGAGCAGTTGCAGGCGGCGGCCCAATCCATTCTTGATTCGCGCGAGCTGCTGTTCCTGGGCTTGCGTGCCAGCTTCGGCATTGCCTACCACCTGCACTACACCTGCGACTGGCTGCGGCCCAACACCCGGCTGGCCACGGATGCGGGCGGTGCCTGGGCCGACCAGGTCTTGGCGCTGGCGCCGGGCGATCTGCTGGTGGTGGTAAGCCAGGCGCCCTACACGCGCCAGATTGTGCAGGCCGCGCAGCAGGCCCGCGCCCGCAGCGTACACGTATTGGCACTCACCGACGGCAATTTGTCGCCCCTGGCGCGGCTTGCGCAGCAGTCCTTGTTTTTTGACACCGCATCGCCCGCCTTCTTTCATTCCATGACCGGCGCCCAAGCCCTGGCCGAAACGCTGATCGCCTGTGTCGCCGAGCAAGGCGGCGCACCCGTGGTGCAGCGCCTGGCACAGCGCCAGCACGCCCTGCAGGCGGCCCACGCCTACTGGGAAAAAAAGCCGACGGCGCGGGTATGACAGCCGCGTCTTTCTCTTCACCCCTTTCTGACTGAGACCCTCATGAACACTCCCGCTTCAACCCCTTTTAACCCCGACACAACCCACGTGTTTCACCGCCAGTTACACCACAATTTGCCGATTGCGGTGTCAGGCCAAGGCATCACTCTGCTGGACGCGAGCGGCAAGACTTACCTGGACGCCTGCGGTGGCGCCGCGGTGTCCTGCCTGGGCCACGGCCATCCTGAGGTGCTGGCGGCCATGCACGCACAAATCGACCGGCTGGCCTACGCCCACACCAGCTTCTTCACCACCGACGTGGCGGAGGAACTGGCCGACCTGCTGATCGAATCGGGCCCAAGCGGCATGAGCCACGTCTATTTCGTCAGCGGCGGCTCGGAGGCAGTGGAAGCAGCGCTGAAGATGGCGCGCCAGTATTTTGTCGAGATCGGCCAGACGCAGCGCCGCCATTTTGTGGCCCGGCGCCAGAGCTACCACGGCAACACCCTGGGTGCGCTGGCGGTCGGCGGCAATGAATGGCGCCGTGCCCAGTTTCAGCCCTTGCTGATGGATGTAGCCCATGTGGCCCCCTGCTACGAGTACCGCGACCGCGCACCCGACGAGACGCCCGAGGCCTATGGCCAGCGCCTGGTGGCAGAGCTGGCACAGACCTTCGAGCGGCTCGGGCCGGAAAACGTGCTGGCTTTTGTGGCCGAGACCGTGGGCGGCGCCACCGCCGGCGTGCTGCCCCCGGTGCCGGGCTATTTCAAGGCCATTCGCGAGCTGTGTGACCGCCACGGCATTCTGCTGATCCTGGATGAAGTGATGTGCGGCATGGGCCGCACCGGCACGCTGCATGCCTGCGAGCAGGAGGGCGTGGTGCCGGATCTGCTGACCATTGCCAAAGGGCTGGGCGGTGGCTACCAGCCGATCGGGGCGGTACTGGCTCAGAAAAAAATAGTCGACGTATTCAGCCAAGGCAGCGGCTTGTTCCAGCACGGCCACACTTACCTGGGCCACGCGGTGGCCTGCGCGGCTGCGCTGGCGGTGCAGCGGGTGATTCAGCGCGACGGCCTGGTCGCGCAGGTGCAGGCGCGCGGCCAGACGCTGCAGGCGCTGCTGCAACAAAGCTTTGGCGCGCACCCCCATGTCGGCGATATACGCGGACGGGGTTTGTTCTGGGGTTTGGAACTGGTGGCGGATCGGTCCAGCAAACAGTGGTTCGAGCCAAAGCTCAAGCTGCACGCCCGCGTCAAGCGCGAGGCGATGGCGCTGGGCCTGATGGTGTACCCGATGGGTGGCACGGTGGACGGTCGCTGCGGCGACCATATCCTGCTGGCGCCGGCCTTTATCACCAGCGAGGCTGAATTGACAGAAATCGTGTCTCTGCTTGGCCGGGCGCTGAACACAGCGATTGCATCTTGTCTTCATTGAATGCAGAATTGCTGCATAAGAGAAATGAATGTGGCATGAGCGTTTTGCTGCGCATGGTAAATTGCGGCGTGCCCCCCCCGAGGACGGGGTTATCCTCCGAAAGGAGAAAAGTGATTTGAAAGATGCGCTTTAATAATTGACGGCGTCCAACGAAGTTTCCCCAAGGCATGAGCCTGTTTAATCCGACCTACAAAGGAGTCAACTTGAAAACCTTCCTGAAATCTTCCACCTCCGGCCTAACCCTGGTGGCCGCCGCCCTGGCCCTGTCTGCCCCGCTGAGCGTGGCTCAAGCGCAACAAAAGTTCATGACCATTGGCACCGGTGGTGTCACCGGTGTGTATTACGCAGCTGGCGGTGCCATTTGCCGCCTGGTCAACAAAGACCGCAGCAAGCACGGTTTTCGTTGCTCGGTGGAGTCCACCGGCGGTTCGGTGGTGAACATCAACACCATCAAGGCCGGCGAGCTTGATTTTGGGGTGGCCCAGTCAGACGTGCAATACAACGCCGTCCACGGGACCAAACAATTTGAAAAAGACGGCAAGCACAGTGACTTGCGCGCCGTGTTTTCAATTCACCCCGAGCCCTTCACCGCGCTGTCGCGCAAAGAAGCCAACATTGCCAAATTCGAAGACTTCAAGGGCAAGCGCATGAACGTGGGCAACCCTGGCTCTGGCAGCCGCGCTGCCATGGACGAGCTGCTGGTTGCCATGGGCTGGAAAACCACTGACTTTGGCCTGGCCGCCGAACTCAAGGCCGACGAGCACGGTGCGGCCTTGTGCGACAACAAGATTGACGGCTTCTTCTATGGGGTGGGCCACCCGTCTGCCAATATTCAAGACCCCATCACCACCTGCGGTGCCAAGCTGGTGCCTTTGACAGGCCCCGCCGTTGACAAGCTGGTCAAGGCCAACAGTTACTACGCCAAGGTAAGCATTCCCGGCGGTCTGTATGCAGGTCACCCCGACCCCACACCGACCTATGGCGTGCTGGCATCGTTTGTGGCATCGGCCAAGGTGTCTGATGACGCGGTTTACACCTTGACCAAGGCGGTGTTTGAAAACTTTGAAGAGTTCAAGAAGCTGCATCCGGCGTTTGGCGCACTTGATCCCAAAAACATGATCAAAGACGGCTTGTCAGCCCCCTTGCACCCCGGTGCAGTGAAGTACTACAAGGAAAAAGGCTGGATGTAATCCAGACCCGTTGAAGTCGCACTGACTCAAACCCCAAAAAGCTCTGACTTGTCAGGGCTTTTTTGTTAAACAAAACCACTGCAAGAACTCAGCATGAAATCAACCCCTGCACCCGGCGCGGCGCCCGAGATCGACGTCAACAAGTTCGTTGCCGATAACGACACCGGTGCGCGCTCGCCTGGCCCATTGATGAAACGGTTCTTGCTTTACATCGCCCTGGCCTGGTCGCTGTTTCAGCTATGGATCGCCTCGCCCTTGCCCTTCAGTCTGGGCGTATTTGTTTTCAACGACACCGAGACTCGCGCCATCCATCTGTCGTTTGCGGTGTTCTTGTCGTTCATGTCTTACCCGGCATTCAAGCGTTCACCCAGCGCCCATGTGCCGCTGACCGACTGGATTTTGGCCATTGTGGGCACGTTTTGTGCGTCTTACCTGTTTGTTTTTTACCGCGAACTGGCTACCCGCCCCGGCCAACCGACCACGATGGATGTGTACACCGCCCTGGTCGGGATCGTCCTGCTGCTGGAGGCCACACGCCGGGTGTTGGGCTTGCCGATGGTGATTGTGGCCTTGGTCTTTTTGGGTTACACCTTTGGCGGACCCTACATGCCCGACATGATTGCGCACCGCGGCTTCTCGCTGAATCGGGCGATGAGCCACCAATGGCTCACCACTGAAGGCGTCTTTGGTGTGGCGCTGGGCGTTTCCAGTAGTTTCATTTTTCTGTTTGTGCTGTTTGGCTCGCTGCTGGACAAGGCAGGCGCGGGCAACTACTTCATCAAGTCGGCCTTTGCCCTGCTCGGCCATATGCGCGGCGGGCCAGCCAAGGCGGCGGTGCTGTCTTCGGCCGCCACCGGCATTATTTCCGGCTCGTCGATCGCCAACGTGGTCACCACCGGCACCTTCACCATTCCGCTGATGAAGCGCGTCGGCTACCGCCCGGATCAGGCGGCGGCGGTGGAAGTGTCGAGCTCGGTTAACGGGCAATTGATGCCACCGGTGATGGGCGCAGCCGCATTTCTGATGGTGGAGTATGTGGGCATTCCCTACATCGAGGTCATGAAGCACGCTTTCTTGCCGGCCATCATCTCCTACATCGCCTTGCTCTACATCGTCCACCTGGAGGCACTCAAGGCCAATATGGTCGGCCTGCCACGGCGCAACACCGGCTCGGCCGGCTCACGCTGGCTGTCAATGGGACTGACCTTGGCTGGTTTTGTCGTGCTCTCGGGTGCGGTGTACTGGGGCATTGGCTGGATCAAGACGGTCATGGGTGATGCGGCGGTCTGGCCCGTGGGCGCAGGCTTGCTGGCCGCTTATGTGGGCTTGCTGTGGTTTGGCGCCAAGCAGCCCGAACTTGAACTCGACGACCCCAATGCGCCGGTGTTCGAGTTGCCAGAAACTGGCCCCACTGTCAAATCCGGCCTGCACTACCTGCTGGCCGTGGTGGTGCTGATCTGGTGCCTGATGGTCGAGCAGATGTCACCCGGCCTGTCGGCCTTCTGGGCCACCATGTTCATGATCTTCGTCATGCTGACGCAAAAGCCCATCATCGCCGCCTTTCGGGGACGTGGCGGGCTCGGTCGGGCGCTCAAGCTGGGTTTTGTCGATTTGATTGACGGCCTGGCCACAGGGGCGCGCAACATGATCGGCATTGGCGTGGCCACGGCGGCGGCGGGCATCATTGTGGGCACCGTGTCGCTCACCGGCATTGGTCTTGTCATGACCGAACTGGTCGAGTTGCTCTCTGGCGGCAACCTCATGCTGATGCTGGTGCTGGTGGCGGTCATCAGCCTGATCCTGGGTATGGGACTGCCGACCACGGCCAACTACATCGTTGTTTCCACACTGATGGCGCCGGTGGTGGTGGAGCTCGGTGCGCAGAGCGGCCTGATCGTGCCGCTGATTGCGGTGCACCTCTTTGTCTTCTACTTTGGCCTGATGGCCGATGTGACGCCACCGGTGGGGCTGGCGTCATTCGCTGCGGCGGCGATTGCGCGCTGCGATCCGATCAAAGCCGGCATCACGGCGTTTTTCTACAGCATGCGCACCGCCATCTTGCCCTTTCTGTTTATTTTCAACACCCAGTTGCTGCTGATCGGGCTGGACGGGCCGCTGCACCTGATCCTGACGGTGGTAAGCGCCACGGTGGCGATGCTGGTGTTTGCCGCGGCAACCCAAGGTCACTTCTTGGTGAAATCGCGCTGGTACGAAAGCGTGGCCTTGCTGCTGGTCACCTTCACGCTGTTTCGCCCCGGCTTCTGGTGGGACATGGCCTACCCGCCTTTTAACGAGGTGCCGGCCTCGCAAATCACCCAGTTGATCGAGGAGCAACCCGCCAATGCGGGCAAGCGCATCTGGATCGAGGGCACCAATCTGAACGGCAAGGACATCCGCAAGGGCGTGCTGCTGCCGCTGGGGCCCAAAGGCACCGCGCGTGAACGCTTCGCCAGCGCGGGCGTGAACGTGATGGCGCAAGGCAACGATCTGTTGATCACCCAAGTGCGTTTTGGCAGCCGGGCCGAAAAGTTAGGCATGGAACAGGGCTTTCGCATCGTCTCGGCGGAGGTACCGGCGGATCGTCCGAGCAAGGAATGGCTGTTCGTGCCCGCCATCGGGCTGTTGCTGCTGGTCGTCGCCTTGCAACGCCGGCGCGCGGGGCGGCTGAAAACCCCGCAGGGTAGCCAGGCCAGCGCATGACCCGTGTCGCCCTGATTCACGCGCTGGCGCATTCGGTAGCGCCAATCAACATCGAGATGGCACGGGCTTGGCCCGACTGTGAGCGCATGAACCTGCTCGACGACAGCCTGTCAGCCGACCTGGCGCGCAATGGGCGCGGACTCGATGCGGCCATGGACCAGCGCTTTGAGACGCTGGCAGCTTATGCCGAGAACTCAGGCGCCCAGGCCATTTTGTTCACCTGCTCGGCCTTTGGGCCATGCATTGAGGCGGTGGCGGCAAAGCGCCCCCACATGCCCGTGCTCAAACCCAATGAGGCGATGGTGGCTGAGGCGGTGTCGGCCGGCGGGCGTATTGGCCTGATCGCCTCATTTGCCCCGACACTGGCGTCCATGCCCGCTGAATTCCCCGCTGGTGTCGACTTGGTGACCTGCCTGGCTGAAGGTGCTTTGGAGGCGCTGAACCAGGGCGATCTTGAAGGGCACGATGCGCTTGTGGTGCAGGCCGCGCTGCACTTGCAACAGCAGGGTTGCAACGTGATTGCACTAACCCAGTTCAGCATGGCGCGGGCGCAAGCGGCCGTGCAGCGCGTGCTTGACCTGCCGGTGCTGAGCACGCCCGCCAGTGCGGTGCGCCTGCTGCGCCAGCGCCTTAGCTGAGCAAGACGGGTGCGATTCAAAGTGATATGGCACGCAGAAGAAATCAAGGCATCACGTCAAACCCGGCTTCACGTATTCAACCCGGCCCGTCGACTGGGCCATGCGCATGCGGTTTTGGGGCGAAAACACACGCGAAATTGAAGCTGGGGTATGCAAGCGCTTGCCGACGCGCGCCTTTCACCCCAAAGCCCGGTCGCATAGCCCAATCACCGCGCCTAGCGTTGTGAGGGTCAGAAATTTTGAGTCAACGGTCCACATCCATTCCTGTCACACCCACCAGGCAATTTTTGAATTCCCCCTGCCAGCATACCCAACCGCTGGCAGAATCAGCCGGGTGATACGCTTTGCGAAGGTCAAGGAGGAGAACGCGAAGCGGGCGCCGGGACACGTAGCAAAGCGTATCGCCCGGCTGATTCACCCACCACCCACCACCGTGATAGCAGCCCCGATCCAATAGACGCATCTGAGTGCTTCGGAATTGAACCATTGACCTGAAGCCCGCACTCACTTTGAATCGCACCCGAGCAGGACCCCGGCGCAAGGGGCGAAGGAAGAACTGCGCGAAAATGTGCTGATGTCTTTCATCAAACTCTCCCCCTTCGCACCCGAGCCCCCATTCGAACACGGCCAGGCGCCCCGCACCGCCGTGTTGTACTGCAACCTCGGCACTCCCGACAATCCCACCACAGCCGATGTCCGGCGTTTTTTAAGCGAGTTTTTGAGTGACCCGCGCGTGGTCGAAATCCCGCGCCTCTTGTGGCTGATCATCCTGCACGGCATCATCCTGCGCTTTCGTCCTGCAAAATCCGCCGCCAAGTACGCCAGTATCTGGCTGCCAGAGGGCTCGCCCCTCAAGGTCTGGACCGAAAAGCAGGCCAAGCTGCTTGCGGGCTGGCTGGGCCAGCGCGGCCACCAGGTGCAAGTGCGTTACGCCATGCGCTACGGCAGCACCTCGATTGCTTCGCAACTCGATGCGCTCAAGGCCGCTGGCGCGACCCGCGTGCTGATCGTGCCGGCCTACCCGCAATACTCCGCCACCACCACCGCCAGCCTGTTTGACTCGGTCTATGCCTGGGCTGGCCAAGTGCGCAACCTGCCCGAATTCAGGTTTATCAACCATTACCACGACGACCCGCGCTACATTGCCGCGCTGGCCATGAGCATCCAGCGCTACTGGAAGAGCCATGGCCGCCCGGACCAGTTGGTGATGAGTTTCCATGGTGTGCCCGAGCGCACGCTGCACCTGGGAGACCCTTACCACTGCGAATGCCGCAAGACCGCACGCCTGTTGGCCAAACAACTGGGCCTCTCGCCCGAGCAGTTCAAGGTCACGTTTCAATCGCGCCTGGGGCGGGCCAAATGGCTCGAGCCCTACACCGAACCGAGCCTGATCGCCATGGGCCAAGCCGGCGTCAAACGCGTTGACGTGGTGTGCCCGGCCTTCACCAGCGACTGCCTGGAAACGCTGGAAGAAATCAACATGGAGGGCCGTGCCGCCTTCTTGCAGGCGGGTGGCAAGGAGTTTCACTTCATCCCCTGCCTGAACGACGACCCCGAGTGGATCACCGCGCTGTGTGACATCACCCAGCAGCACCTCGCTGGCTGGCCGACGCAGGCCGCGCCCGACCCAGCCCGGTTGGCAGCCTCACGGGCTGCAGCGCTGGCGCTGGGCGCCAAGCAGTGAGGCAATGCCCCGTTAGCGCAGTCAAGCTGCAATGTAAATAGTTGCGCTAGAAACAGAGCTTAGCCCCCGCCGCCGCCCGCGCGAATCCATCCGTGCGCAATTGCCGCATACGGCTCCTGCATGGCTGCACAGGAGCTGCCGCAACACCAAAAATGAGAAGATGGCACCTGATTTGCTATTTAATAAATAGCTGCTTACGCTTACTATATATGGGCTACAGGCCAATTTATCCATTAATCTAGCGTGAAATCAGCGCCCGACGCAGGCGCCGACCGGCGGCACCACGACAGGTAGGCCTGCATCACCTCGCGGCCGTACACAATATCCCGAATTCTTGAGAGAGGAATTGATGCGCCTGCGTTACCCCAAAATGGTACTTTTTGAACCACGCCAAACCGGCAGCATGGGTCATGTCACTTTTTTGGAAATGTGACTATTGCATTGACGACCTGGCACCCCAATGCGCCTCAAAGTCGAAAGACAGCTGTTTGTGATGTTTGATCGCCAGCAAATGAACGTTGTCGCCAATCTGTACGTACAACAGAAGGTAGCTGTCCATGATGTACTCGCGCAACGCATCTTGGTCAGCCAACACTGAAGCAAGCTTTAAGCGCAACGATGCAAGCGCATTCATTCCTTCAACGGAGCCAGACACCCTACTCAAGAACCGGCGCCCCATACCTGGAAACCGCTCCAAATTCGGTATGACGGTTTTCAGCAACTCATCGAGCAAGGCGTCAAATGCTTGGGGAGCCTCTGCCCGGATCAAAAACTGTTCAAGGTCAGCAAGATTTCGCTCAAAGTTGGCGCTTAGTTTGACGGCGCACTCATTTGCCATGGGTGACGATCTCAGGCGGCGTTGCTCGAAGCAGAACGGCGGCGCTTGATCGACTCAATGGCACTGCGTGCATCCATTACCCGACCAGCAGCAACGTCGTCCAACCCCTTCGAAGCCTCGTCTATCAGCAGCAAATGAATACGTTCGCGCTCCAACAGGTGGTAGTAGTCCAAGCGTTTGGCATCAATGAGCGCGATGAAAGCCTCACCGTTTTTGGTAATGATCTTTTCAGCACCGGCTTTGACATCCTCTGCCAGTTCAGAAAAGTTGGCACGGGCAGTGCTTAACGAAATCACGTCACTTGCGGAAATTGCCATGGAGGCCTCCAAAGAAAGCACAAACTGTGCAATATTGTGTACATCTTAATGTCAAAGATGACGCAACCAAATCGTTCTGCTATTGGCTGGGGTGAAAGGCAGGGCCAGGTGGTGTGGCGCACCCGGCCACTGAGCCCACTTGACCCCACCACTTACAAAGAGAGGCCAGCCATGGGCAACCGGCTGACACGAATCGCCACCCGCACGGGCGACAACGGCACCACCGGCCTGAAACAGACTGGCGCCAAGTCTTGCATTAGCGCACTATTGCGCTGATCGCGTTGTTATAATTTTGTAATAACTTTATGAGTAAGCGACCATGTTAACCACCATTCGTCAAATCGGAAATTCCCGGGGGCTGCTGATTCCGGCGGCTTTTCTTGCATCCTGTCAAATCGAAGACCAGGTTGATCTTGAATTACAGGATGGCCAGATTCTGATCAAACCCGTCAAACGCAAGTTGCGCAACGGTTGGTTTTCAGAACTTAGCCAACCACTCGACATTGACACGGCCAAAGAAAACGATGAGGCCCAGGCTTGGAATGCGCTGCCGAGCGACGACACTGAATGGCAATGGTGAGGCGCAGCATTACCCGTGGCGATGTCTATTGGGTCAACCTTGACCCAACCATCGGCACCGAAATTCAAAAGATCCGCCCGGCGCTGGTTATCTCGCCCGATGATATGAATGCGGCACTGCCACGCGTCATCATTGCACCGATCACCAGTGCGGGCCGCCCGATGGGGTGCCGCCCGGAAGTTGTCTTTCAAAAAAAGGCCGCCCGCATTCTGCTCGACCAATTGCGCTGCGTTGACGTGCTGCGACTGGGGAAAAAAATGGGCCGGATCGATGAAAAAGTCTGGCACGACGTACTGCTCGAGATGCTGGCCTGATGGCGGCTTGGTTTTGCTGTCGGCTTCAGGCCGAGAGCGCCATCAACCAATTTGCCGCGCCACGCATTTGGATGGCGCCCAGGTCTTGCTCATGGCGAATATCGCGCAGCAGTTGCACCGCTTGCGCCTGGGGCAGCTCGGCTGCAAAACGCTTCAGCGCCGGGTGTGGTTTGGTATCGGCAAGTTTGCACTCGATCAGGTCCGTCAGCTGCGGCTCACCTTGGGCAAGGTCGCTTAACGCAAAATCGACTTCTGCACCGTCTTTGGTGCGCAGGTAATGCAGTTCAACGCTTTTGCCCATGGCATCTTGCTGCCAATGGGCATGTTTGAGCAAATGGCAGGCCACTAGGTTCTCAAACCGGACACCCGCGTCACCTTGCACCAGACCGGTATCAAAAAAATAGACTTTGGGCTGCAGCAACGTGGCGCGGGTGATGTTGCGGCTCCAGGGACGCACCGTAAAGACGATGAACAAGGCCTGCAAAATCTCCAGGTAACTCGTCAGGGTTTTTGACGACACGCCCATGTCGCGCGCAATGGACGCCAAAGACAGCGGCGAGCCTACCCGTTTTTGTAGCGTCTGAGCAAACAGTCGCATGGCGTTGATGTCTTTCAAGCGCGAGAACTCCAGCACGTCTTCACGAATCAGGTCGGTAAAGTAGTCGCGCCGCCAGCGGTCGGCATCGATGGCCGAATCTGCCAGACAGGGCTCAGGAAAGCCACCGCGCGCTAGCAAATGCGTGAGCGCATCGTCAGGGCTGGTGTGGGTTTGCTGGCACCATTCACGCAGCGAAATCGGGTGCAAGCGCAACGCAAAATAGCGCCCGGCCAAGGATTCGCCAGCTTGCCTGAACGTGTCCATACGGGCGCTACCCGTGACCAGAATTTGCTGCGGCACCCCTCCCACGAGCGCCCGGCCATCAAACACCCCCTTGAGCCAGGACTTCCAATGGGGCATTTTGTGGATTTCGTCCAGCACCAGCAGCGGTGCGCGCTGCGACCACGACTGCGACAGGATCGTGGCGCGGTCTGGCGCTGAGTCGTAGTTCAAATAGACGGCGCTGGGCCACTCAGCTTGCAACATGCGGCTGACGGTGGTTTTGCCAACCTGGCGTGGCCCGGTGAGCAGCACCATTTTTTTACCCATATCGGCCCGCAACTGGTCATCAACATAGCGTTTCATGCGACTATTTTAGGTTGTTTTCCCAAAAAGTCGCGACTTTTTGGGAAAAAATTCCACCGGTTTGGGCTTGAGACCCATGGCTCAGTCTGCCTGCGCAGCCCACTCATCCTGCAGCAACTCCAGCATGTCGTCAGCCGACATTTTGGCGGCCATGTCGGCACCTTCTAGCAGGCTGTCAGCCAGGGCGCGTTTGGTTTTGTGCAGATCGACGATTTTCTCTTCGATGGTGCCTTTGGCCACCAGCCGGTAAATGGTGACCGGGCGGGTTTGGCCGATGCGGTGGGCACGGTCGCTGGCTTGGTCTTCCACGGCCGGGTTCCACCACGGGTCCATGTGGATCACGTAGTCGGCGGCGGTCAGGTTCAACCCGGTGCCGCCAGCTTTGAGGCTGATCAAAAACACATCGCCCTCGCCTGCCTGAAACGCATTGACCCGCACTTGCCGTTCGGCCATCGGCGTCGAGCCATCGAGGTACTGGTAGCGCACGCCACGCTTATCCAGTTCCTGGCGGATCAGGCTCAGGTGGTCAACAAACTGGCTGAACACCAGCGCTTTGTGGTGGTTGGCCAGCAACTCATCGAGCAATTCGCCAAAGGCCGCCAATTTGCTGCTGGGCAGGCCCAGTGCGGGCGCCACCAGTTGCGGGTTGCAGCAGGCGCGGCGCAGCTTCATGATTTCGGCCAGAATTTGAATGTACTGCTGGCCACCTTCGGCCACCGTGCTGGCCAGCCGCTCCAGGGCTTCGCGGCGCAGCGCTTCGTACAAGGCGGCTTCTTCGGCCGAGAGTTCAACCTGGCGCAAAATTTCGGTGCGCGAGGGCAGCTCTGACAACACCTGCGACTTGGTTCTGCGCAGCATGAAGGGCGCAATCAGCTTGCGCAGCCGGTTGCGAGCGCCAGCGTCTTGCAGGCGCTCAATCGGGCCAGCGTAACGCTCGTTGAAATGCTCCAGCGATCCCAGCAACCCAGGGTTGATGAAGCGAAACAGATTCCATAACTCGCCCAAATGGTTTTCTACCGGCGTGCCCGAGAGAATCATGCGGAAATCTCCCTGCAGCGCCATGGCGGCTTGCGAGCGTTTGGTGAGCTGATTTTTGATGGCCTGCGCTTCATCGAGCACGATGCTGTGCCACTGCACCGCGGCAAAGCGCTCGGCCTCTTGCTGCAGCAAGCCATAGGTGGTGATCACCAGATCAAAGGGCTGCAGGTCCGACAAGGTCTTTTGCCGGTTGCCAGTGCCAAACACCGTCACCTTCAAGGTCGGTGCAAAGCGGGCAATTTCACTTTGCCAGTTCAGGCAGACCGAGGTCGGGGCCACCACCAGCGTTGGCCCTTGCGGCGCGCGCGCCAGCAGCAGTGCCAGCGCCTGAATGGTTTTGCCCAGGCCCATGTCGTCCGCCAGGCAAGCGCCCACGCCCCAGTGCGCCAGGCGACTGAGCCACAGGAAGCCACTGAGCTGGTAGTCACGCAGCTCGGCCGCCAAGGTGCTGGGCAGCGCGGGCTGCAAGTTGTCAAGTTCGCTCAAGCGGACCAGGTGCTCTTTCCAGAATTTGTCGGCTTTCAGTTTGCCGGCCTCATCCGCCAGCTCTTGCAAAGCACCTGCGGCCAGGCGGTGCACGCGCAAGCCTTTGTCACCCCGGGCGGCATAAGCCTGCAGTTCGTTCAGGCGCTGGCGAAACGCGTCGGTCAAGGCCAAAAATTGGTTGCCGCCGAGGTGGATGAACCGTCCACGCGCTGCAGCGGTGAGCTCGAGCAGTTTGCTCAGATCAATCACCTGTTGCTCATCGACCGTCAGCGCGCCAGTCACGGCAAACCAATCGACATCGCGCTTGATGGACATCGAAAACTGCGCGCTACCGAGTTCACGGCTGAGTTTGAATTTTTCGCCCTCAGGCCAGGCCAGCAGCACCCGGTCGGCGTGTGCTTGCAGTTGCAGCAGCAGTTCCAGGCAGTCTTGCGGGTCGTCTACTACGCGTTCACTGTGCTGTTCTTGGGCATCCCGCAAGACCGGGCAGGCGGCAACCAGCGCACTGGCAGCGGCCACTTCGCTGGCCAGATCGCGCCGGGCCTGCGTCGGCATGCCGGCCACCTCGGCAATCACGCTGTCAGAGCCGGCACCGGGCGCGTAGTAGGGGCCCTCAGAAGCAAAGGGGCGCACCAGCAGCGTCACCCGCAATCCCTCGCCATGCGGCATCAGGTGCACGTGCAGCCGGCTGTCGGCCTGCATCGTGGGCATGTTGGCGGGCAACACGTCCAGGTCAGACTGGACGGTGATCAGCGACGAGATCGAGCGAATGGCATCGAGCACCTGCTCTTTGGCCCGCACCGGCACCCGCAATGAGTCACCCAGAATGCCAGCGATTTGGCGTAGCGCATCCGTGACTTCGATCACACGCAAGCGGGTTGGGGTTTCTTTGATGACGACCACCGACTGATTGCCTAGCGGTGGCTGCAGGCACAGTGTGAGGGTGTCGGCATCGGCTTTTTTAATCTCCAGCTCCATCTCGCCGCGCAAAATCTCGACCCGCACCCCAGTCGGCTCGGCCCAAAACACCAGCCGGTGGCCAATCAGATGGGGCAACGCACGGTTGCCGTCGATCAGATAGAAAGATGAACCGTAATAGCCTTGGTTCTCATGCCTGATCAAGGCGCACACCGCACGGTCTTGCGCAGTCAGAAAATCCATGGTGGCGGCATCTTCGTGTAGCCGACTGAGCGCCACGGCACGTCCACCGGTCCAACCGGCTTTGCCCTTGCGTTTTTGCTCGCGCGGGGCCAGGGAGACACTGTCTTTGTGCGGCATCAATTCCCAGATCAGCCGCGTCTGGGCCGCACCCGACTCAGCCCCATTCGCGGTGTCGGCAGTGGGGCCGAGCTTGGCCAGCGCCGCCAGTTGGCGTTGCCACGGCTCCTGGCGCTCGAACCAGTCGAGCACAGAAAGCAGACCCAGCTTCTTGCGAAGTTGGGCTGCGCGCTCCAGAAAGGCCGACAGCTCTTGCTGCATTTTTTTGCTGCTGCTCGATTCCAGCAACTCTGCGCAGACCGCAGCCATCCATAGAAATCCCGCCGCCTCGCTTTTATGTCCCAGCTCAACCAGCTTCAATGCCTGCAACGGGGTCAGTGCCACGCCGACCCAGTAGTCGATCAGCGCGGCCCACAATTGGCCCAGCGGGTCAGTGGGTTCAAAAAGTTGCGCTCGGTCATTGACTTTGTGGGTGCCCAGGTTCACGCCGTGGAGGTAATTGAAGCGGCTATAGGGCAACATCTCAGCCCCAGCGAAGTTGGTCAGGCCCTGATCAATGTAGCTTTGCGCTCTTCTTATCAGTTTGTCATCACCACTGCGAAGCAAGGCCAGCACATGCAGGTGGCCGCTAAAGCCGCTGAAAATGGCGCTTCGTTTGCCACTGCTCGCCCGCAGTTCTTTCAGGCCCGCCTCAAAACCGGCAATCGCCGCTGGCAAATCGCCCTTGAGCAGCCAGGCGGCGCTGCGCACAAACTGGGGCCCGGTTTCCTGGCGCGCGCCCAGAAGCTCAAAGGCCTGATCGATGCGGCCACACAGCAGGCCGTGCTCGGCGTAAATGGAGATGAAAGACGGTGCATGCGCCTCTGGGTTGGGCAGCAAGCGCTGCATCGCCTGCTCCAGCGGAGCCACCGGCGCAAGCTGCTCGGCGGCATCGCGCAGCAGCAAGGGCATCATTTCTTTTTGCGCACGGGGGTGCAGCAGCTCAAAAAACGCAGGCTCAAACGGCCGGGCAAACCAGGCAATGTACGGGTGCAAGGGCTCACGAAAATGGGCCTCAAAATAAAGCGCCAAACACCTGTGTACTTCAGCCGTATCACGCTGACGCAACAAGGCCATACGCAGCATCACACGGGTGTTGTGCGCGTTGGTGGGGTAAGCGCGCCCAGTGGCAAAATTCACCCGGTCGACCTCGTCCACGGCATCACAAATCTTGGTGAAAGTGCCGCCTGCCATGGCGCTTTTCAGTGCGCTGACCTGCACTGCCCTGGCACAGCTGTAGCCGTAGCCCGCGAGCTCATCGACCAGGCCGACCTGCTTCAAATTCAACAACACCAGTTCGATCGAGGCTTTGGTAAAACTGATGCCAGTTTCCGTACGGAAACGGCCTTTGTTCAAATAGCCGACCAGCCAACTTTGGCCCGGCACTGAGCCCACCAGAGCCAAAATGGCCAACACCAGCTTTTCAGCGGCCGGACGTTCGAAAAAGCGGTCATTCAAATCAGAGGGGGTCATGCTATTTGTCTTGGCATTGAATACTTAATCGACTGCGATCTACCGGCTTGCACTGGAAAACTGCTATCTTTTATATAGCTAACTACGTATATTCCACGCGGGCTAGCAGCTTATTTTATATAAATATTCGGGCATATTCAGCGCTTTTGGCCGCGTTGCTCGGCTTGAGCGCAAAGCCTAACCAGCCAAGCAGGGCTGAGCCCTTGCCGGTCAGCGCTTGAACACCTTGTGGTGCAAACGGCGCAAGGACCACCAGACCCCCAGCGCCACCACCGGAATCGCCGCCGCCGCGGTGCTCTCACCGCTCCAGGGCCAGCCCAGTTGGGCGGCGCCTTTCGCCAGGTAACTGACCAGGCCGACGATGTAATAGGTGATGGCCGCCACCGACAGCCCCTCCACCGTGGACTGCATTTGCAGCTGCATATCCTGGCGCTGGTTCATGGTGGTCAGCAAGGCCTGGCTGCTTTGCTGCTGCTCGATCTCGACCCGGGTGCGCAGCAAGTTGCTGATGCGCGAGACCCGCTGCGACAGCGCGTCCTGGCGGCGCGTGGCCCACTCGCAGGTGCTGCGCGCCGGCGTCAACCGCCGATCCATGAATTCGCCAAGCGTCTGCATGCCCGGTAACCCCGACTCGTTGATCTCTGCGATGCGCTTGTCCACCAGCTCAAAATAGGCGACGCTGGCCGAAAAGCGCGAATGCGTGGCGGCGTGCTGGCTCTCAACCTGCCCGGCCAGCTTGGTGAGCCGGTCCAACAACAGCGGCTCATCTTCGGGCCTGGCGCTGCGGATCGCGCTGGCGAGCTCGGCCAGTTCGCGCTCGGCGCTGGCCAGGATGCTGGAGGCCTCGCGCGCCGTGGGCAAGCCCAAAAGGGCCGCCATGCGGTAGGTCTCGATCTCCAGCAAACGCTGCACCAGGCGCCCCAGGCGACGCGGCGACAGCTTGCCCGCCAGCAACACCATGCGTGAAAAGCCATCGGGGTGCAGGGCAAAATCGGTATAGACCTCAGCGACGCCACCGGCCACACTGCTGGCCTGCAAAGAATCATCCAGCAGCAGTTGCTTCACCAGTGCGGCGCTGCCGGGCGTTTCGGCTGCCACCGCCCACAGGTGCAAACTGCACAAACACTGGCCCGGCAAACCCGCCAACCAGTTTTGCGGGACAACGGCCGCAGCCCGCACGGGCTCGGCCTCGCCCAAACGATCGATGGGCAGCGCAGACATGAAGGTCCAGCTAACAAACTCGGTGTGCAACTCCCAGCGAATGTGAAACGCGCCCAGGTCGAGGCGGAAATGGCAGGACTGCGGATCTGGCAGTGGCAAGTGATGGTCGCGCAAGAGCGCAGAAACATGGGCGCGGCTGGCCTCGCGCTGCGCCGCGTCACACAACATGACCAGGTGCGAGATCGCCAACGGCGCCACCAGCGCCTGCGGCGGGCGCGCGTGCACCTCGTTGTGCAGGGCGACGCGTTGCGGATGCTGATTCAAAGGGTGCGGCATAGCAGGTGTAGGAGGCATAGGGAGATTTCTTCAAGGCGACGAAGTTCAGAACCAAGACCGGCGCTGGCTCGCGCCCTTTCTTGATCAAAGGCCACGCATTATCAGCAGTAACGGGGCCAGCAGGGCCGGCACCGGGCGCAGAGGGTGCGATTCAAAGCGATGTGGCACGCTGAAGAATTCAAGGCCTCACGTCAAACCCGGCTTTGCGTATTAAACCCGGCCCGGCGACTGGGCCATGCGCATGCGGTTTTGGGGTGAAAACACACGCGAAATTGAAGCTGTGGTATGCAAGCGCTTGTGGGCGCGCGCCTTTCACCCCAAAGCCCGGTCGCATAGCCCAATCACCGTGCCTGAGCCGTCGAAGTCAGAATTTCTGCAGTGGAAGGCTCACACCAATACGCGCCATATCCAACGCAGGCAACTTTTGAATTCCCCCCTGCCAGCGTACCCAACCGCTCGCAGAATCAGTCGGGTGATGCGCTTTGCGAAGGTAAAGGAGGAGAACGCGAAGCGGGCGGGGGACACGTAGCAAAGCGCATCGCCCGGCTGATTCACCCACCACCCACCACCGTGATATCAGCCCCGACCCAACAGACACACCCAAGTACTTCGGAAATGAACCATTCATCTGAAGCCCACATAACTTTGAATCGCACCCGGGCACAGCGGGCGCAGACTTTCGCTATCGTGACCACAGCACACTGCCAAGCTGAGCGGAATCAATAAATTCAGCCCTTATTGGGTGTACTATTTTGCAAAGATGCTCCGCCGGACATTGAAACTGTGACTAAAACACACCATGGTTGCCCGCTGGAACAAAATTGAAGCCTGCGCTTTTCGTCAGCTTTGCCAGTGGCGACGTCGGGTTGCGTACTTGCCCGCTGTGCTCATGGCCCTGGCGCTCGCATTTTTTCCCATTGGCGGCGCTTGGGCGTTGACTCCCTTGAGCCCAGCCAAGTCCGCTTCACCTGCCCCAAACGCTGGCGCACCGGGCCAAAGTCGCACACTGATTGTCGGCAGCGAACAAGACTACCCGCCATTTGCCACCGGCATGAGTGACGCCACGGCGGGCGGATTCACGGTTGACTTATGGAAAGCGGTGGCAACCGAGCTCGGCTTGGAGTACACACTGCGGGTGCTGCCTTTCCATCAACTGTTGCAGCAGTTCAAAGACGGCAAGATTGATGTCCTGCTCAATCTGGCGCAGTCCGATGAGCGTCGTCAGTTTGCTGATTTCACGGTGCCCCATGCCATCGTCCATGGCGCCATCTTCGTGCGCAAGGGTGAGACCCAGATCGATTCTGAAAGTGATCTCGCCAGAAAATCCATCATCGTCATGAACGGTGATGTGGCGCACGACTATGCCGTCTCCCAAGGATGGGCTGCGCAACTGGTGCTGGTGGACACCGCAGCAGAGGGTTTTCACTTGCTGGCAGCCGGTCAGCACGACGCCGTGCTGCTGAGCAAGCTGGTCGGCATGCAAACCTTGAAAGCTCACGAGCTGAGCCATATCGCGGCGCTCAAACCCCAACTGGGTTCGCCCCAGAAGTTCTCGTTTGCAGTCCAGCGGGGGCACTCCGATTTGTTGTCAGAGCTCAACGAAGGGCTGGCGCTGCTCAAGTCCAATGGGACTTACAACACGCTGTACGACCAGTGGTTGGGGATTTATGACGAGAAAGAGGTCGGTCTGCGCGACTTGCTGCAATACATCCTCCCGGTCGTTGCTTTCTTTCTACTTTTGCTGGGTTTTCTGCTCTATCGGCGCCAGGTGGAGCGCGATCTGACGCACGCCGCCATGGCGCAATCACACGAGCTGCTGCTCACCATCATTGAAGCCATGCCGGCACGCATTTTCTGGAAAGACCGCGACGGGCTTTACCTCGGCTGCAATAGCGCCTTTGCCCTCGACGCCGGTGTGGCTCAACCCAGCGAGTTGATTGGCAAAAGCGACGATCAGATGGGCGGGGCCGCGCAAGCTGAGCGCTACGGCGCCGAGGACCTGGCCGTCATGGCCTCTGGCAGCGCCAGACTTTCTGTTGATGAAGCTCAGACGAGGCCGGGCGGCCAGACGATCTGGCTGCGCACCTCCAAAGTGCCGCTGAGAAACCCAAATGGCGAAACCATCGGCTTGTTAGGACTTTATGAAGACATCACCGAGCGCCATCAGACCGAAGAGCGACTGCGCCAACTGTCGATCGCCGTCGAGCAAAGCCCGGCCTCGGTGGTCATCACCGACCTTGACGCCACCATCGAGTACGTCAACCCTCAATTCTGCGAGGTCACCGGCTACCGTGCGGCCGAGGTCATCGGACACAACTCGCGCATGTTCCAGTCCAGTCTGACGCCCAAGCAGGTCCACGCGGATCTCTGGCACCAGTTGAGCCGCGGCCTGGCCTGGCACGGGGAGCTGATCGACCGGCGCAAAAATGGCGAAGTCTATTGGGAAGACTCCCAGATTGCGCCCGTCAAGGATGCGAGCGGCAAGGTGACCCACTACCTTGCGGTCAAAACCGACATCACGCATCGCAAGCAATTGGAAAACGAGCGGCAAGAAGCGCTCAGTCGATTGCAAAAGATCGCCAGCCGTGTGCCCGGGGTGATCTACCAATTTCTTTTGCGCCCTGACGGCAGCTCCTGCTTTCCCTATGCCAGCGACGCCATGCGTGAGAATTTCCGGCTCAGCCCCGAGGACGTTCGCGACGACGCGTCCAGGGTGTTTGCCACTATTCACCCCGATGATCTTGCCGGTGTGGTGGGCAGCATCCACGTGTCAGCGCAGGACCTGAGCGCCTGGCGCCAGGAATTCCGGGTGAAGTTTGGCGATGGTGCGGTGCACTGGCTGCTGGGCAGTGCGATACCGCAAAGGCAGGAAGACGGTGGCGTGCTCTGGCACGGCTTCATCACCGACATCACGCAGCGCAAGCGGGAAGAAGCGGTGTTCCGTGGGCTGTTCGACCAGTCCATCTTTTTGGCTGGCATCATCGACCAGCAAGGTCGGCTGATCGACGTCAACAAAATGGCATTACGCATCATCGACAGCTCACGAGAAGAAGTCATTGGCAAGTATTTCCCTGACACGCCCTGGTGGAGCGACGAACAAGACCGCAGAAAATTGATTGAATGTTTAGCGCTGGCCTACGCCGGGCGTCCAAACAGCTTTGAGGCCACGCACCCCACGCCCGATGGCGGGCGTATCAGCGTGATGTTCAGCGCCATGCCCATTTCTCTGGAAGATGGCATCCAGGTTGCCGTGGTCGGCGTGGACATTTCGGCGCGCAAACAACTGGAAGACCAGGTGCGCGAGCTCGCTTTCCATGACCCCCTGACCCACCTGCCGAACCGACGCCTGCTCAACGACCGCTTGAATCAGCTCATGGCATCGAGCAGGCGCAGCAATTGCTATGGCGCCTTGATGTTCCTTGACTTGGACAACTTCAAGCCCTTGAATGACCTGCACGGGCACAACTTCGGTGATTTACTGCTGATTGAGGTGGCCCACCGCTTGCTGAGTTGTGTGCGTGAGATCGACACGGTGGCGCGCATTGGGGGTGACGAGTTTGTGGTGATGCTCAGTGACCTCAGCGCAGACAAAAGCAAATCGGCGCAAGAAGCCAGCATCATTGCCGAGAAAATTCGTGGGGCCTTGGCGGCACCGTACCTGCTGACTGCAGCGCGAGAGGGCGGCGCAGACACCGCCGTTGAGCACCGCAGCAGCGCCAGCATCGGCGTGGTCCTGTTCATCGACCATGAAGCAAGCCAAGGCGATATCTTGAAGTGGGCTGACGCGGCAATGTATGAGGCCAAAGTTGCCGGGCGAAATACGGTTCGCTTCCATGAAGCCACGGGCGCGCCTTACACCTAGGTTAAAGCACTGCGGTGCGCGCATCAGCCCTGCGCTCAAGCCAGGGGTGGCGTGCTGGAGAGCACCTCTTCAAGCACCGTCAAGCCCTCGGCCACCCGCAGGGCACCAGCCAGGCGCAGCGGGCGCATGCCATCTTGCACCGCCTGGCGCTTGAGCGCATCGGCGTTCGGTTCCCGGTTGACTTTTTCCTTGAAGGCCTCGCTGACCACCAGCAACTCATACAGGCCCATGCGGCCCAAAAAGCCGGTCATGCGGCAATCGACACAGCCGACCGCTTTGAACGGTTTGTAGGCGCCGGTGATCTGCCACGGCTTGACCACCTCGGCCAGCGCCTCACGTGTGGCGGCCGCATCGGGCAGCTTGCAGTGCGGGCACAGCGTGCGCACCAGACGCTGCGCCAGCACGCCTAAGAGCGTGGCGTTGATCAGGTAGGGCGGCACACCGAGCTCCATCAGGCGCGTCACCGCAGACGGCGCGTCATTGGTGTGCAGGCTCGAGAACACCAGGTGGCCCGTGAGCGCGGCCTGTACCGCCATTTCGGCGGTCTGCTGATCGCGGATTTCACCGACCATGATGATGTCGGGGTCTTGGCGCATCAGCGCGCGTAGCCCTTCCGGAAAGCCAAAATCGAGCTGCGGCTGCACCTGGGTCTGGTTGAAGGCCGGCTCGATCATCTCGATCGGGTCTTCGACCGTGCTGACGTTGACCTCTTCGGTGGCAATGCGCTTGAGGGTTGAATAGAGCGTGGTGGTCTTGCCCGAGCCGGTCGGGCCAGTCACCAGAATGATGCCGGTCGGGCGCTTGACCAGTGCTTCCCAGCGCTGCGCATCGTGGCTTGAGAACCCCAACGCGTCCAAATCCTTGACGGTGGTGTCGGGGTCAAAAATACGCATCACCATCTTTTCGCCAAAAGCGGTGGGCAAGGTCGAAATGCGCATCTCGATTTCATCGCCGCCGGGATTGCGCGTCTTGATGCGCCCGTCTTGCGGGCGGCGCCGTTCCACCACGTCCATGCGGCCCAGCAGCTTGATGCGCGCTGTCATGGCGGTCAGCACCCCCATCGGCATCTGGTAGACAGGGTGCAACACGCCGTCAATGCGAAAGCGGATCACGCCTTGCTCGCGCCGGGGCTCCAGGTGGATGTCGCTGGCGCGCTGGTCAAAGGCATACTGCCAGAGCCAGTCCACCACCTGCACCACGCTCTGGTCGTTGGCGTCGAGCTGTTTGTTGGTCTTGCCCAGTTCCACCAGTTGCTCAAAACTCGAGCCGGCGTTATTGCCCGCCTTGGCGGCAGCGCGCACCGACTTGGCCAGGGCAAAAAATTCCACGGTGTAGCGGTGGATGTCTTGCGGGCTGGCCACCACCCGGCGCACCGTGCGGCGCGACTGGCGCTCCACTTGCGCCACCCAATCTATCAAAAAGGGCTCGGCGGTGGCCACCACAATTTCGCTGGGAGTCACCTGCACCGGCAAAATTCTGTGGCGCTCGGCGTAGGCTGCGCTCATGGTGTCAGCGACCTTGCCGACGTCCACCTTGAGCGGGTCAATGCGCAAGTAATCCAAGGCGGCGCGCTTGGCCAACCACTGGGTCAGCAGCTCAATATCAAGCGCTTTGCCATCAACGGCACGGCGCACCGACACGCTGGCCAAGCGCACCAGCGGATGCTGCGCGCTCTCGGCCTGGGCGCAGCGGGCGTTGATGCGATGGGCTTCTTCCGTGCTGATGACACCGTCGCTGTGCAGCCAGAGCACCAGGCTGCGCCAGTCGAGTGGGCCGGTCGGCGCAGGCTTGACGTTCATGCCAGCAGCGGCTTGAAGACCCGCACCCATTTGGCTGCAGGCAGGCCCCACTTCGCTTCAATGAGCTCAGCGCGTGCCATCAGCACCTCACGCTTGGGGCGGCTTGGTGTGTGCTGCGCCAGCACCACGGTATTGCCCTCGCGCGTGGGCTTGAAGGCCCACACCGCCTCCTTGCCAAAGGCGGCCGATATCTTTTCAACGCTGCGCGCAAAGCTCGACGCGCGGCCAAACAGGTTCACCGTCATGCTGCCCTGGGGGGTGAGCAAGCGCTGGCAATGGTTGTAGAAAGGCAAGCTATCTAACACCGGGGCCGCAGCCTCGTGGTCGTACAGATCGACCTGCAGCGCATCCACCGTGCCCCACCATTTGGGGTTCTGGATTTCTTGCGCTGCATCGGCCAGCACCACCTGCAGGCGGCTGTTTTCTGCGGCCAGCTTGAACCAGCCGCGGCACGCGACCAGCACCTGCGGGTTGAGCTCAATGGCGGTGGCTTTCATGCGCAGCTCTTTGTGGCAAAACTTGGTGAGTGAGCCCGCGCCAAGGCCGAGTTGCATCGCCTGGCGGTCTTTCACCGAATCGGGCTCCACAAACAGCAACCAGGCCATCATGCGCTGGATGTACTCATGCACCAGCGCATTGGGCTTGTCAAGGTACATCGAGCCCTGAACCCATTCGGTCCCCAGGTGCAGGTGGCGGATCGGGCCGTCATCAGAAAAATTAACTTCGGGGAGGGTGTGTGTGCGTTTTTTCAAGATGGGACGATTATCACCAATGGCACTGAGCGGCCTTTGCGGGCGCAGGAGGCATAGACATCCCACACGCCCAGACCTTGCTCGAGCAACCAGTCGCTACGTTCTTCATAGCTAATAGCACTTATTTCACGCGGGCTAGAGCCGAAAATCGCTTGAAGAATGCGCCAAAATTGGTTCTGCGGGTGGGCGTAGTACTGCTGCCGCGCCAGCGAGGTGATGCTCGGGAAACGGCCCAACACCAGCACACGGGCTTTTTCAGAAACGAGGGACGGCAAGCCGAACAGTCGTGATGATTGGGTCTGGATCGAAGCGCATCCTTTGTCTGTCGACATCAGACTGGAAGATGGGGATTCAAGGGAATCGTGCCGACCTAAGACGGCTAAAACATATGCTCACTGGGACTGCACACCTGGGCAAGTGCCGTCTTCTTGGCAAGTCCTGGTTTTACACTGTGCCGCTCAGTCTGCTGAAGCCAGGACAACATATCGGGGTCATTCGCGCCCACTTGCGCTTCCACCTCTTGCAGACTGGCGAGGTAGGGCGCCACGGGTCCGTAGTAATCAGTTTGAGGTCCAATCGACCTGAAGGCAATGTTCATGCGCTTGAGCGAGCGCGCCAGCGGGCGCTCCATGGCGGCGTACCAATGGCTGATGTCATTGGCGCGGCTGTAGGCGTACATCTGGCGGTAGAGCGTCATCAGCACTTGCGAAGCGTCATCGCGCCTCACGCCAGGGAAAACCGCGCACGCCTGCCCCGACGCCACAGCTGCGAGCCGGGTACTACGCTGGCGCCGGTAGTCACAGCGCAGCATGAGCCGACTGATCTCGGCGGCGCGACCCGGCGCGGGCAATTTGACGCCGTCGGCCGAGGTGATGCAGTGACTCTGAAACGGGAAGCGCTGCTGGGCATCCGGGCGAACCAAGCGAACGTAACCCACTAATTCGTCCTGCGAGTCGAAGGTATAAAAATGTTCGGCAGTATCGTCGTGTTCGTCCGACTCCACCCCGTCGGGGTAGTTTTCCGGGTTAAGGAAACTGCACTCCACGCAATAGACCTGATACCGGAGTTCCAAAGCGCTTCTCAGGTCATGGTCCTGGATGCTCAGACGACGCTGCTCCCAATAAGCGGCACCGAAAGCTGGTTTGGTCGCGCGCGCCGTCAGATCAAGGTCTCGCGTTGGGTGCTCAAATCGCCCAAAACGATGGTCTTTGGTCTCAAAACGATGTGTTTTCATGGTGTCGCGTGTCAGTGAGGTTAATGAATGCGCGGTCATCCTAAGGCTGATTGCTCAAAACACCGGCGCGACTTACAGACTGTTTCGGGACTTTGTGTTTGGTCACAGGCCGGTCGTGAGCGCACTTGGAGTACAAAAACCGCGAGGTTTACACGTCGCGGTTATCTTGAGTTTCCGGGCAAACTGTCTGCAGCTCAAGCCTTGTTCCGGCGCGAAATGACCCCGGCACCCAGCAGCGCCAGCGCCAGCAGCGCCAGGGAGCCGGGTTCCGGAATGGCATTGGCATTGCCTTTGATTTGCGCCACCGACGTGACCGACCATCCATGGAGCTTGTCTGCAGCCAAAGCCGCATCAAAAACTGTCGACAAGTACAGGTCGTGCGCATTGCCATTCGGATCAAACATCGTATTCGTGTCGAAGTTTGCAAGGGCCGATCCGCCGGTCAGGTCAATATAGCCCTGGCCCCTGCCGGCGATGGTAACGTTGTCATAGAACGTCGTGTAAGTGGTTGTGCTGTCGCCAAAAATCACGCCGGGAGAGAACACGCCGCTCAAGTAGAGGCTGCCACCGGTAATACCCGTGTAAAGGCCAAGACCCACAGGTGACGTGGTCTTGTTCAGGTCAACACCTGCGGAAACCGCAGCGCCAACAGTCGGGTCGTAGTCAGCCGAATTCTCGTAGATGGCGAAATCGCCGCCAAGCGACCTTGTCGTGGTCATCACAACACCAGGGTCATTCCCCGCAGAATTGGAGACCCGATAATCCACCAGGTTGCCGAACACACCTGTCAGATACACGCCGCCAGCGCCGTATGAATACCAGACCGTGTTGTCGGAGATACGGCTGATCTTGTTGACCGAGAAGATACCCATCGTATCGGCGGAAGGATTGTCGGAGCCGATGCTACCGATGCCTTTGGTTAGACCGGGAACGCCGTCACAAGCAGCTGCGGTCAGGCAAACATCACCAAATGCAGACCCATAGCCGATCGTGCCCGAGTCATAGTTTTCTATGGTGATCCTGAAATCGCCGGCCACGACGGTCGGCCCCGCATTGACCACGGCGGTCGTTCCGAAGGACAGTACCAGCGCCGCAATGGCTGCGTTTACTTTTGACTTGATCATGGAAATTCCCCAAAAGAACTAAAAGTGACATAGACGATCTTGCCAAGCAGGATCTATGCCGGGCTTGTGTGTCAACGCTAAGCCTTTGAAAAATAAGATGAAATGTTCTGCGCCAACAATTCAGGCCGAGCCACTGTCAAGGTTCCCGACATTCAGGGTTTGCCTTTAATCAGCAGCACCCGTGCGTTGGTGCGTGGCCGCCTGGTCCGGACAGATTGGTTCCCTGAGCCACTCTGGCAGGGGAAATCGGGCTTTTTATTCTGTCGATTTTTCTTACACAGCGACGCCGCTGGCACCGAGAACGTAAAAAATATCGTTAAAAATCATCACACTATTTTCATTGGCATGGCATTTGCTTAGACAACATCGATTGGGCAAAAAGCAAACCGGTCACGGACGATTGCTCTTTCGTTTCGAAATCGTTGCAAACCTTACTTTTGGAGAAAGAAAATGGAAATCAAAACACTGCGAAGCGCAATGGCGATCGGGGTACTCGCCTTAGCCTCGGGCTATGCCACTCAGGCCAGCGCAGCCCCTAGCTTTACCTTCACGGAATATGGTGGCTTTGCGGATATGGTGGCCATTGCGGACTATTCCAATCCGCTCGCCTTCAATGCTGCACTCACTCCTGCGGTCACACCCGTCTATGACACGATGAGTTGGGTGACTCTCCTAACGCCGCAAAGCTCCTTGAACCTCGTCACAGTCACGGCGCCAACCGTTTTACCATTTGCGACATGGACGACCATTTCAACTTTGACGCATAACAACATCATCATTCCCACAGCCGCCAATTGGGGGCCCCAGAATGTATGGGGACGGTTTATCGTCACCGACAGCGACGGCGCCCCCAACGAAGTGCTGGACAGTGATGACCCCATCACGATCAGTTTCGTCGAGACACCCAACGCGGTATGTGCTCCTCCAAATCCCGTCGGCTCTGTCTGCGATGACTATTTCACATTCACAGCTATCGGACTGGCCAGCCTGCCTTTCACCGCGAACGATGGCTCGAATTGGCTTGCCGAGTTCCGCTTTGCAAATTTGGTGAATGCGATAGAGCTTGGAGGTTCGATTTACACGGCTGAGGCCGCATCAAGCTCCATCGACGTGCAGGTCAGGGTCAGTCAGGTTCCTGAGCCTGCGACACTCAGTCTGCTTGGCCTTGGGTTGATCGGCCTGGGCTTTGCCAAGCGGCGCCAGTTGAAAGGTTAAGGACCTGTCCACAAATAACATGCACATTTGGCTCACCACCTTTGGGCGCACTGCGTCGTTGCAAACCGCTTGTGCAGCAGAGCTGCACGGCACGCTTTGCGCCTAGCATTGCTCCCAAATCCGGCGGCCAAATGCACAGCTTATTCATGGGCAGGCCCTAAGCGATTTGATCGCCTTGTTTTGTTAATAAGAAAGAGCGGCCTGCGGGCCGCTTCTTTTTTTATGGTGTGTCAGCCAACCCCAAATTTCACCAGGCGCTACTGAAACCCGGGGGCTATGTAGGCGAATTTTCGCTCGTAATCAAGCACTGGGCGGTAAGGAAAAGCAAGAGGTGCCAAGAGGTCAAAATGAACCGGGACTGACAACTGGCTGTGTCCCAGCATGACCAGTTTTTGATGCAGCCCGGCGTCTTGGGCGGCGCGCTCGCTGTTGGTCTGGAGGCTCAATTTGATGCTGCCGGCCGCGTCTTTGGTGATGCGAAAGGCTCCCGTGAGTTGGTCAGCAACCGCATGGTCCAGATAGATCAACTCTTTGATGCTCTCGACCGAGGGCATGCCTGCCGGCCGGTCCTTGATGCGGCCTTTGACCGCGACCACGGGCAGCCAGGGTGCATGGGTTGCGGCAAGCTGGGCAGCCTGGGCTGCGTCTTGACGGGACACCAGTTTGCCCATGTCGCCGCTGGCATACCGGGGCAGCGCGATGATGGCCTGGCGGTCGAGCATCGTGAAACACAGCTCACCAAAGCCATCCCCATCGGGGTTGAGCACCTCGATGTGGCAACGCAAGGGGTTGAAGCAAAACACCGACGGTGCTGACCTGCCGTCAGACTTGCCACCGAGCAGTTGCGCCACCTGCGCTTGGGTGCGCATGGCACGGCGCATTCGAATGGTTTCCCGGGTTTCAAACAACAGATTGAGCCCCAACTCACCGACGCCAAAAGAGCTGCCAATCATGCGCTGCGGGTCGCGCTCCAGGTCAATCCCCATGCGCGCGGCGATGTAATCGCGCTGGGCTTCGACCAGCACTTCTTCACCCATGATCACGCTCGTATTGAGCGCCTGCCAATCCACACCAGCAGCACGCGCCTCGTCAAGCACGCGCCGGATGAACAAGGGGTCTGTGCACAACAGCGTTTGCTGAAAGCGCGGACCGACGTCGCGCAGGATCGAACAAGCCATGTCCTCGCGCACACTGACGTTGGCGACCGTCACGCCGCGCGAGCTGAACACCACGCCCATCGGCAGGCAGTTGACCAGCAGAGTGGCGCGCTGGTCTACGTTGAACATATCCTGCAGCCCCAGGTCGATGTCGAACCAGGCGCTCTCGTGCTGCTCGCGCGCCGTCAGTCTGAAGCCGAAACTGCGGCCACTGCGTCCTGAACTGGTCAACACATCGGCCCATTCAGAAGCGGGCGCGGGCCGGGCCAACTGGTCCAGCGTGAAGCGCTCAAAAGTATTGGCTTTGGTCAGGACCGGCAGCGCGCTCAAGTCTGTCTGGGCGCCAAGGGCCGAAGGCGCGATGCCGTGCGCCTGCAGCAGGGCACGGTAAGCTGCGCTGTGCCTGGCGGCCTGAACGGCTGCCCGTAGCGCACCGCGTCTTGAACTCGCCAGCATGCGATCAACGTCGATGCGCCTGGCGTAGCTGAGTATGCGTCTGCGCAGCAGGCGCAGCGCCGCGCCGGGCAGTAAGGACAGCAGGCTCACTTAGGGCCTGTCCATGAATAAGCTGTGCATGTTATTTGTGGACAGGTCCTTAGTTGTCGCTGACTTCGCGGCGGCGCAGCCAGTCCATCAGGGCCGGGTTTTTCTGCGCGACCTGTGCCTCGAGTTGCCGCAAATCACCAAGGTAGGGTGCCACCGGGCCGTAATAGTCGGTCAACGGACCGATCTGCGCAAAGGCAAAACCCATCTGGCCCAGGGCGCGTGCCAGGGGGCGCTCCATCGCCGCATACCAGTAGCGCGTGCCGCGGGCGATGCTAAAGGCGTACATCTGGCGATACAGGCTGAGCAGAATCTGGGGCGTGTGGTCGCGCAGGTCTTGCTTGACTTTTGCAGCATCTTCCTCGAGGGTCACGCCCGCCAGCACGTCGCCGCGCCGGCGTCGGTAATCGTGGCTGACCATCAAGCGGCTAATCTCGGCCGCCTGCTCGGGCGGCGCCAGGCTGGCACCCGCGAGCAGCTCGTGGCAATGACTCTGAAACGGAAAGGACTGTGTCAGGTCAGGCGGTACCAGGCGCACGTAGCCAACCAACTCATCGCGCAAATTGAAGGCGCAAAAATGCGCCGAAATGGCGTCATATTCGTCGATTTCGCAGCGATCCGGGTACTTGTCGTCTGGCAAAAAACCCATTTCCACACAATAAACCTGGTACCGCAGTTCGAACACCTTTTGCATCAGGGAGTTGTCGCGCCCCTGAACGGCCTCACAGCTGCGAAACAGGGGAGCAAACTCCGTTGGATCGGGCGTTGAGGCGGGCATGCAGGGTCCTGGTGAGACAAGGGTTCGAGAGCGGTTGCTCAGACAAATTGAAGCCCCAGTGTGCAGCTCAGCCGCTGCGGCCCGTTTGCGAAAAATCAAGGCAGGCATTGGCTGCCAGCTGCGATTAACCGAGATTGTTCATTAGGGTTTGAGATGATGGCGAGTGGATTTGCGAGGCAGTTTGTGTGGCTGGGAGGCCTTCATAGCACCGCTATGGACACCGAGCAGACGCGCAAAATGACCGCAAAGCCGCCGCCAGCGCTCAAACAGGTGCGAAGCACCGCCTAATGGACAATCTCGGATTAACCTGGCAGCAAGGCGCGCAGTCGCGGCAGGGCCGCCAGCGCATTGCGCGTGGTGGCGCGGGCCAGTTCTTCGACACTGATGGAGCGCAGCGCCGCCAGCTCTGCGCCGATGCGCGGCAACTCAGCGGGCTCGTTTCGGCCTTGCGATTGGCCAGCCGCACGTTGCTCAGCCGTTTTGTACAACCAGTGCGGCGGCATGTCGGGCGCATCGGTTTCCATCACGATCGCCTCCAACGGCAGGCTGGCCGCCAGACGACGCAACTGCAGCGCGCGCTCGTAGGTGAGCGCCCCGCCAAAGCCGAGCTTGAAACCCAGGGTGATGAACGCCCGCGCCTGTTGCTCGCTGCCGTTAAAGGCGTGGGCAATACCGCGCCACTGCCCGGCCTTGCCTGCGACGTCGTGCAAACCTTTTAGCACGCTGTCGACCGAGCGGCGTGTGTGCAAAATAACCGGCAAGTCGTACTTGCGGGCCAACTTGAGCTGCGACCGAAAATAGTGTTCCTGGCGCTCGCGCAGCGGGCTTGCGCGCAGCTCCGGCACAAAGTAGTCCAAGCCGATTTCACCAACGGCCACCAGGCGCGGGTCGCCCTGCTGCTGTGCCAGCACGGCACCCAGTCGATCCAGTGCATCTTCTTGCGCCTGCTTGACGTACAGGGGGTGAATGCCCAGTGCGTAGCTATCGCCCGTGCTGTGCGCCAGTTCCCGCACGGTGTCAAAGTTGCCCACCTCGACCGCAGGCAAGACGCAATGAACTACATTATTAATAGCTGCTCGCGCCCGTACTGCGTGGGCTAGAGGCCAAAACTCTTGTGCATCCAGGTGGCAGTGGGTGTCGATCCAGAAGCTCATGCAGGGAAAATACCATATCTTCGTCAAACTATTGACACCAAAATGTCATTTGGCCGCCCTATGCTTGGCTGACTTTTTGGCGTTATCGGCCAAACTAAATGTTTTCTGTCACTCATCACAAGGAACCCCGCATGAAAGTTCTACACGCTTTTCTCGCCACCAGCGCCATTGCGCTCGGCCTGAGCACCACCGCCCTGGCCCAGGAAAAAACCCTGCGCCTGCTGACCTGGGCGGACTACGCGCCGGCTGAGGTGGTGGCGCAGTTCGAAAAAGAAAGCGGCTACAAGGTGGCGCTGACCTTGTCCAACAACGAAGAGATGATCTCCAAGCTGCGCGCCACGGGCGGCGCCGGTTTTGATCTGGCACAGCCCTCGCAAGACCGTATCACCGGGCCGCAGCAGGAATTCGGCATTTACAAGCCGATGGACATGAGCCAGCTCAAAGCCGATTTGTTCATCCCCTCCATGCTCGAAGCAACGAAGAGGAACACCACCCTGGGCGGCAAGGTCTATGGTCTGCCGCACATCTGGGGCACCGATGGTCTGGTGGTCAACACCAAGCTGACGCAAATGACCGACTACGCAGACCTGTGCCGCAGCGATGTCAAGGGCAAGACGGCCGTGCGCCTGAAACGCCCGACCCTGCTGGCCTTTGCCTTTGCCGCCGGCAAGGACCCGTTTGCGCTGTACAACAACCCCAAAGCCTACGGCGCGCTGATGGACGACGTGGGCAAAACCATGATCGCCTGCAAAGGCAACCTGAAGTTCTTTTGGGACAACAAAGACCAGTTGCTCAACGGCATGCGCACGGGCGAGATCGTTGGCGCCATGATGTGGGACACAGGTGGCTGGAAGCTCAATGCCGAGAAGGCTGAAATTCAGTTCGTCGCGCCCAAGTCCGGCGCCCTGGGCTGGATCGACACTTTTGCGCTTCCGGCCAAGGGCAAGAACGATGCAGCGGCCTATGCCTGGATCAACTTCAATATGCGCCCCGAGATTGCGGCGCGCGTGGCCAAATCGGCCGGCAACTTCACGGCATCCCAGGGTGCCGATCAACTCATGGACGCCAAGCTCAAAGCCCAGTTTGCCGCCAGCTTCCCCGAAGCTGCGCTGAAAAATGTCAAGTGGTACCCGGCCGTGCCCGCTGGCATAGAAGAGATCGAAGGCCGCGTGCTGGACCGCATCAAAGCGGCCAATTAATTTTGGCGACGCAGCCTGACCTGCAGGCCACCCGCGTAGCCAAGCACTACGGCGCCTTCAGGGCGGTGGATGACTTGTCGTTTAGCGTGACGCGCGGCAGTTTCTTCTCGATCCTGGGGCCCTCGGGCTGCGGCAAGACCACACTTTTGCGCATGATCGCGGGCTTTTTGAGCCCGGATGCGGGGGACATCCAGATTGGCGGAAAAAGCATGAACGGCGTGCCGCCGAACCGGCGCCCGGTCAATATGGTGTTTCAGCACCTGGCGCTGTTCCCGATGATGAACGTGGGCGACAACGTGGGTTACGGCCTGGCGCGCCGGGGGGTGGCCAAGATGGAAATCAAGCGCCGCGTGGGCGACATGCTCGAGCGCGTGAGCCTGCCCAACTCGCAAGACAAACGGGTTGACCAGCTCTCGGGCGGGCAAAAGCAGCGCGTGGCAATTGCCCGCAGCCTGGTGCTCGAGCCCACCTTGTTGCTGCTCGATGAGCCGCTGGGCGCACTCGACCTCAAGCTGCGCGAGCACATGAAAATTGAGCTCAAGCAGTTGCAGGCTGCTTTTGGCACGACCTTTGTTTACATCACACACGACCAGTCGGAAGCGCTGGTGCTGTCGGACCATGTGGCCGTGATGAACCACGGCCGCTTTGAGCAGGTCGGCACGCCGCAACAGCTCTACTACGAGCCGCAAACGCCATTTGTGGCAGGCTTTGTAGGCGCCAACAACCGCATCGCCGGGCGCGCCACGCAGGTCAACGGCGACAGGGTGATCGTCACCAGTCCTGAAGGCCTGGTGCTGCCAGCGCGTGCCATCGGCAAGGTCGCTCGTGGCGATGCGGTCGAAGCCTTTGTGCGGCCCGAGGTCGCCAGCCTGTCGCGCAGCGCCGCGGTATTGACCGACGCTGGTCTGCCGCACTACCGGGCACAAATTGACAGCCTGCTGTTTGATGGTGCCAACTCAGCCGTGCTGCTGCATGAGGAGAACTCGCACACCGAGTTTCGCATCGCCTTGCCCCAGACCGGCCAGTTCGCCGACTTGGTGGTGGGCGAGCTTGTGCACTTCGGTTTTGATGCGCAACGCGCGGTGTGTTTTGCGGCCAGCGCAGCCGCCACGTCGCAATAGGATGCCTGTTGATACCGACTGAAGCTTCCCGCAGCGCTCTGCCCTACGCGCGGCTGATGCTCATGCTGCTGCTCGCGCCTGCGCTCTTGTGGCTGCTGGGGCTGATTGTGTTGCCGCACGTCGAACTGGGCATCTTGTCGCTGCGCGCACGCGTGGCGCCACGCGTTTACGAGTTCAGCCTGGCGCAATACGGCACTTTCATTGAAGAGCCGCTGTACTGGCACACCTTTGTGCGAACGGCGCTGATGTCGATTTTGGCCACTGTGGTCACGCTGGTGCTGGCGTTCCCGATTGCCTGGACGATTGCCAAGCTGGTGCGCGGGCGCAACAAATCCATGCTCTTCATCCTGTGCCTGATTCCCTTTTGGGTCAGTGAGACGGTGCGCACGCTGGGGTGGATGATTTTGCTGCGCGAGTCCGGCGTGCTGCCCGCTTTGCTGGTGTGGCTGGGCCTCACCCCCGTGCCGATCGAGATGCTCTACCACGACAGCACCATTCTGGTGGGCCTGGTCTACACCTCGATGCTGTTCATGGTGATTCCACTCATCAGCGCGCTGGAAAGCCTGGACGATTCGCTGATCGAAGCCGCTTACGACCTGGGTGGCACAAACTGGTCGATCCTGCGCCAGATTGTCATTCCGCACGCCGCGCCCGGCATCGTGGCGGGCTGCATCGTGGTGTTCATGCTCACCTTGGGCAACTACCTGACACCGACGCTCCTGGGCGGCAAAAACTCGCAGTGGTTCACCGAGCAGATCTACACCCAGTTCATCACCCGCTTCAACTGGGAGCAAGGCGCCGCCTTTGGCTTTTTGCTGCTGGGCTTGTCCACGGCGATTGTCTGGCTCGGCTTGAAACTCAGCGGCCAGAAATTTGGTGAAGTGATGCAGAGGTCATGAAGATGTCTGGCCACTTTTTGAGCGCTCTTGAATCAATAGCTGGTTACGCATGTAATCCGTGGGCTGCAGGCCGATTTGGCTTAAATTTTCGGGGGCCTTTGCCATGATCGCCTCGCTGCCCCGCCCGCTGTGGTTGCGCGCCAGCACCGTGATCTACGCTCTGCTGTTCTTTGCCTTTTTGTTTCTGCCCTTGCTGGTGGTGGCGGTGTTTGCCTTCAATGACGCCCCCTACCCGGCACCGCCGTGGCGCGGCTTCACGCTCGACTGGTTCCTGGGCGGTGCCGATACGCCGCGGCGCGGCCTGTTTGCCGACAGCGCCATGCTGGGCAGCCTGTGGACCAGCGTCGTGGTGGCGTGCTGGGTGACCATCCTCTCGGTGCTGGTCGGCACCGCCAACGCATTCCTGATCGAGCGCACGCAGTTTCGCGGCAAGCAGGCCTTGTCTTTGCTGATGCTGGCTCCGCTGGTGATACCGGGGGTGATTCTGGGGATTTCGATTTTGGCCTTTGCCAGCCGCATTGCCAATCTGGCTGATGATCTGTGGGGCCTGGAGCTGGAATTCTTGCGCCCGGGTCTGCCGCTGGTGGTGCTGGGGCAGTTCTCGTACATTGTGTCGATCGCCACTTTGACCATCACGGCCCGGCTCAAGCGCTTTGACCTCACGCTCGAGGACGCCGCCTACAACCTGGGCGCCTCGCGCGCGGCTGTGTTCACCACCATTACCCTGCCCTACCTACAACCGGCGCTGATTGGCGCAGCCGCCATTTCATTCTTGATGTCCTTCGAGAACTTCAACACTACGCTGATGCTGGTCGGCTCCGACGCGCCCCTCACGGTCATGATGTATGGCCGCATGCGCGAGGGTGCCACGCCGGTGCTCAATGCGGTCAGTCTGTTCCTGATGGTGGCGTCGGCGCTGCTGGCTCTGACGTTGTTGCGTGGCAACCTTTCAGCGGAGACCTCGGCCAAGACCTGAATGGCGTGAGACCCCGTGCGCGTTCACCCGCCCCCAGGTGTTCAGCGCCCGGCTTCTGACAATTGACCTTGCACCAGTCGCAATTGACGCCCACAGCGCGCTGCCAGCGCCTCATCATGGGTGACGACGATAAACGCCGTACCCTGGGTGCGCGCCAGTTCCAGCATCAGCTCAAACACGCCGTCCGCCGTGCTGCGGTCCAAATTGCCGGTGGGCTCATCCGCCAGCACGCAGGCCGGGCGCGTGACCAGCGCGCGGGCAATCGCCACGCGCTGGCGCTCGCCACCTGAGAGCTCGGACGGGCGATGCAGCAGCCGATCCTGCAAGCCGACTTTCACTAGCATTTCAGTAGCTATATGCGCAGATTCCACGGGGGCCAGACGCCGAATCCACAGTGGCATCGCGACGTTGTCCAGGGCGCTGAATTCAGGCAGCAAGTGGTGAAACTGGTAGACAAAGCCGAGGTACTGGTTGCGCAGTCGCCCTTGCTGAGCGGCGCTCTGATGCGCCAAGTCTTGCCCGTGCAGCAGCACCGAGCCGCTGGTGGGGGCATCCAAGCCGCCCATCAGGTGCAAGAGCGTGCTCTTGCCGGAACCGGAAGCCCCGACGATGGCCAGCGTCTCGCCGGCGCGTACGTCCAGGTCCACGCCCTGCAGCACCGTCACATCAAGGCGGCCCTCGGTGAAACGCTTGGTGATGGCGCGTGCGCTTAAAACAATGTCGCCCTTAATTTCACTCATAGCGCAAAGCCTCCGCCGGGTTGACGCGGCTGGCGCGCCAGCTCGGGTAGAGGGTGGCCAGAAAAGCCAGCACCAGGGAAATGACGGCAATCGGCACGATGTCCGCCTGCTGCGGGTCGCTCGGCATGCGGCTGATCAGATAGATGTCTTTGGGCAAGAAACTGGCCTGAAACAGCCGCTCCAGCGCCGGCACGATCACGTCGATATTGAATGCCACGCCCAAGCCCAGGGCCAGACCAGCAAAGGTGCCAATCACCCCCACCATCGCGCCCTGCACCACAAAAATGCCCATGATGCTTTGGGGGCTGGCGCCCAGCGTGCGCAGGATGGCGATGTCGGCGCGCTTGTCGGTGACCGTCATCACCAGCGTACTGACCAGATTGAAGGCCGCCACTGCCACAATGAGCGTGAGGATGATGAACATCATGCGTTTTTCCATTTGAACGGCGGCAAACCAGGTGCGGTTCTGGCGTGTCCAGTCGCGAATGAGCAGGTCGCCCGTCAAGGTTTTCGCCAAGTCAGCCGCGACCTCCCGCGCCTGGTGCAGATCGCGCAGCTTGACCCGCACGCCGCTGGGGCCCTCCAACCGGAAGATGCGCGCCGCATCTTCAATGTGCAGCAGCACCAGCGCGGAGTCGTATTCAAAGTGACCCGAGTCAAAGGTGCCCACCACCGTCATCTGCTTCAGGCGTGGCACGACGCCGGCCGGGGTCACCTGGCCGCTGGGTGCGACCAGCGTGACCTTGTCGCCCTGGCGCACACCCAGGGAACGCGCGAGTTCGCCGCCCAGAACGACACCAAATTCACCGGGGATCAGGCGATTCAAACCGGTGTTTCTGAGCTCGATGGCCAGGTCGGTCACTTCGGGCTCCAGACTCGGCTCAATGCCGCGCACGATCGTGCCTTTCATATCCTCACCCCTTGCCAGCAGGGCTTGAGTCGCTATGAAAGGTGCTGCACCAATCACCTGCGGATGGGCTCTGACCTGATTGAGCGTGAGCGCCGCGTCAGGCAAGGCCGCACCGTCGGGCGCAAAAATTTCAATGTGCGAGACCACGCCCAGCATGCGGTCGCGCACCTCTTTCTGAAAGCCGTTCATCACGCTCAACACGATGATCAGGGCCGCCACGCCCAGGGCAATGCCCAGCATCGACACGCCGGAAATGAAAGAGATAAAGCCGTTTCGCCGGGTGGCGCGGCCAGCGCGTGTGTAGCGCCAGCCCAAAATGAGTTCATAGGGGATTTGCATGGATCACTGGCCGTGTGCTGAAGTGGGTGATGTCCAATCATCGCCTGCGACAACTGACTTCACGCCCACCTTGGCCCATGCGGCATCGCCGGCTTGGCTGGTGGCAAGCGCTGCTCGCTTGTCAAAAAACTGGCCAGCCTCCATGGCGCTGATTTTTTCAGCGATGGCTACTACAAAGAACTGATTCATGGTGGTGTCATCAGCGGCCGCAATCCGCTTGGCAGCTTGCTTGAGGGACTCGGGCAGACGCAAGGCGTAGTTGCTCATGGTGAGGGGCTCCTTGGTAAATGAAATTGTCTGAATGCTTGCTCGGGGTTGAGCACCAAAATACCGAAACGCCCGGCAGGTTTGAAATCACGCAAGTTGTAGGTCACGATCGCGTTGGCTTGGGCGTTCACTGCAGCTTCCAGCACCATTTCGTCAGCGGGGTCGCGCAGTTGCGGGCGCCATTGGTAATGGGTCGTAACCGGCGACACCCGTGCTGCCAAATCGTTCAGAATCGCATCCACATCTGCGCTCTCCAAGCCAGAAGCTGCCAACTGATCGGGGCGCTTCAGCACATCTTCGTACTCCAGGAACAAGGCCGGACTGCAACACATCTGGGCCTCTGCCGTGCGCACCAACTGCACCAGGGCGAAGGAAGGCCCATTCCTATTCCTGACGGCCGCCACCAGAATATTGGTGTCAATCGTCAGACGAGGCAATTTTTTCATATTGCCGGAGATATTAGCATAAGGATCACCCCGACGACCATTGGCTCCGTCCAGGGTCTTCAAGTCCCGCCAGCTGTGTTGCACGGTCCTTGCGAGACAATCGCACCATGCACCTTCTGATCCCCTTCGCGTTTTGCAGCTCCGAGGGTTGCCGCCAAGCCTTGGCCCCACTCAAACTGCCAAATCTTGACAAACTGCTGCGCCGCCTGACGCCAGAGCCCATCGACCAGGGCTTTGAAGACAGCCTGTCGCCACCGCACGAACGCGCCTTGGCGCGCGCCCTGGGTCTGCCCATTGACGACGGCCTGATTCCCTGGGCGGCGCTTCAGGCGAAAACCACCCTGGGCGCAACTGCGGCCAGCCGCGCCTGGGCTTTCATCACGCCTTGCCATTGGCGCACCGGCGCCAAGCACGTCGCCATGGGCAGCCTGCCGCTGCCCGATTTTGAGGCGCAGGAATCTACGGCCCTGCTGGCGTCGATGCAACCCTATTTTTTGGAAGACGGCATCAGCTTGTACTATGAGCAGCCGGATCGCTGGCTGGCCTGCAGCGATGTGTTCAATGGCCTGGCCACGGCCTCGCCGGACCGTGTCCTCGGGCGCGACGTGGCGCACTGGCTGCCCGCCGACCCCAGCGCCATGGGCTTGCAACGCCTGCAAAGTGAGATGCAGATGCTGCTCTACCACCACCCGGTCAACGACGCGCGAGAGGCCCGCAGCGTGCCAGTGGTCAACTCATTCTGGATCAGCGGCACTGGCGCCTTGCCGCCATTGCAGCACCAGGGCGCCACTGCACCAGAGCCCGTATGGGTGACCCGCTTGCGCGAAGCTGCGTTAGCTGAAGACTGGCCGGCCTGGGCGCAAGCCTGGCAAACGCTTGACGCCACCGAGTGCGCCGCGTTGTTGGCCACACTCAATCAAGGTCAAGGCGCCAGCCTTGAGCTGACTCTCTGTGGCGAACGCAGTGCCCAGACATTCAAATTTAAGCCCACCTCGATTTTGCAAAGATTTTCAAGCCTTTTAGGCTCACAGCCCTCGTCCCTATTGCTTGAGCAGCTATGAAAATATTAGTTCGTGAGATTCCTCCCCGCGCTGCCTGGGCACTGGAGCAAGCCGGCATCCACCCGCTGCTGGCGCAGCTTTATGCCGCGCGCGGCGTGCAAAGCGTGCAGGAGCTCGACGACGCCCTGGCGCGCCTGATTGCGCCGACGGAGATGCTGGGCCTGAGCGCGGCAGCCACCTTGCTGGCCGATGCGATCGCGCAGAACAAGAAGCTCTGCATCGTGGCCGACTACGACTGCGACGGCGCCACCGCCTGCGCCGTGGGCATTCGCGGCTTGCGCCTGCTGGGCGCCAAGCATGTGGATTACATCGTGCCCGACCGCGTGGTTGACGGCTACGGCCTGACGCCGCCGATCTCCGAGCGCGTCAAGGCCAGCGGCGCTGAGCTGCTGATCACTGTCGACAACGGCATCGCCAGTTTTGAAGGAGTCGCCACCGCACGGGCGCTGGGCTTGCAGGTGCTGGTGACGGACCACCACTTGCCCGCCAGCCGCCACGGCGAGATCGTGCTGCCCGAGGCCGACGTGATCGTGAACCCGAACCAGCCCGGTTGCCCTTTCACGAGCAAGTCCATCGCCGGTGTCGGTGTGATGTTCTATGTGCTGCTGGCGCTGCGCAGCGAACTGCGCCAGCGTGGCGTGTTTGATGCAGCCACGCAGCCCAAGCTCGATAGCTTGCTGCCGCTGGTGGCCCTGGGCACCGTGGCTGACGTGGTGCGGCTCGACGCGAACAACCGTCGTCTGGTGGCCCAAGGCCTGAAACGCGTTCGCGCCCAGATGCTGCCTGCGGGACTAGCGGCACTATTTGTAGCGGCGGGGCGTGACGCCAAGACCGCCACCACCTTTGACTTTGGCTTTGCGCTGGGCCCGCGCATCAACGCCGCCGGACGCTTGTCTGACATGACGCTGGGCATTGAATGCCTGCTGACCGACGATGTGGGCCGGGCCGAAGAACTGGCCAAGACACTCGACGGCATCAACCGCCAGCGCCGCGAGATTGAAGGCAGCATGCGCGAACAGGCCTTCGCCGTGGCTGAGTCCTTGTTTGACGACAACGAGGAGCCGCCACCGGCCATCTGCGTCTTCGATGCTGACTTTCACGAAGGCGTGGTCGGCATTGTGGCCTCGCGCATCAAGGACAAGCTGCACCGTCCGACATTTGTGTTTGCCGCCAGCGGAGCGCCGGGGCGCGAGCATGAACTCAAGGGCTCGGGCCGCTCGATCCCCGGCTTTCACCTGCGTGACGCGCTCGACCTGGTCGCCAAACGCCACCCCGGCGTGCTGCTGCGTTTTGGCGGTCACGCGATGGCCGCCGGTTGCACCATTGCCAGAGAAGATTTCGACATGTTTGAGCAGGGCCTGAGTCTGGTGGCACAAGAATGGCTCGATGCCGCCACCCTGCTGCGCCGCCTGGAGACCGACGGGCCGCTCAAAGCCGAGTACCGCCGCGTCGAACTGGTGGATGTGCTGCACAAGGAGGTCTGGGGTCAGGGCTTTGCGCCGCCCACCTTCAGCGAAGAGGTGGAGGTGGTGTCGCAACGCCTGGTCGGTGAAAAGCACCTGGCTTTGAAGCTCAAGCACCAGGGCCAAGCGGTGGACGGCATCTGGTTTGGTCATACCGAGCCGCTGCCGGCGCGCGTCAAGCTCGCCTTCCGGCTCGATGCCGACGCCTGGAACGGCGTGCGCCGGGTGCGGTTTCTGGTGGAGGCCGCAGCGCTGTGAAGTCATCAATTGAGGACAGTGCTGGTTCACTACACGCCGATGGGGTCTTTCCCGCAAGGTTTTAGAATCCAGCCGTGACACCTCCTATCAACGCTGACCTCCATTCCCATTCCACCGTTTCCGACGGCACGCTAACGCCTGAAGAACTGGCGAGCCGCGCCAAAGCCAATGGCGTGGCCTTATGGGCGCTGACCGACCATGATGAAATTGGCGGTCAGGCGCGCGCCGCAGCGGCGGCCAGGGCCTTGGGGATGGACTACCTCACCGGGGTTGAGATTTCGGTCAGCTTTCTGCACCAGACCGTCCATATCGTGGGCCTGGGTTTTGATGCCGACAACGCGGCCCTGATCAACGGCCTGCGCCAAACCCGGGGCGGGCGTGAACAGCGCGCTCGCGAGATGGCGGCGGGTCTGGCCAAAGTCGGCATTGATGGTGCGTTTGAAGGCGCACTCAAGTACGCGGGCAACCGTGATCTGATCTCGCGCACGCACTTTGCCCGTTTCCTGGTGGAGTCGGGCGTCTGCCGGGAAACTTATGAGGTGTTTCGCAAATACCTGACCGAAGGCAAGCCTGGTTTTGTGGAACACCGCTGGGCCAGCTTGAGAGACGCAGTGACCTGGATCACACAGGCCGGCGGCATGGCGGTGATTGCGCATCCGGCGCGCTACAAGTTTTCTGCCAACGAAGAATTTGCCCTTTTCACCGAATTCAAGGGCCATGGCGGGCGCGGCGTCGAAGTGGTCACCGGCAGCCACACGCCGGCCGAGTACATCAGTTACGCTGACACCGCACGCGAGTTTGGCCTGGCAGCCTCGCGCGGCAGCGACTTCCACAGCCCGAACGAGAGCCACACCGAGATCGGCACCCTGCCGCCCTTGGCAGCTGCGCTGACGCCGGTCTGGGAATTGCTGGCACAGCGGATTCAAGTCGCTTCATCCCCAAGCCTGGAGGCCACCGCCTCCGCAACGCATTAGTTCGCCCATGGCCTTCTGGCGCACCCAGCACGGTGCTGGTGTTGCTTTGATTGTGCTGGCGACGCTGGCCTTTGCGATGCTCGACACCGCCACCAAGTACGCTGTGACGTTGGTGCCCGTGTTGATGCTGCTCTGGTTTCGTTATGTATTTCAGGCGCTGCTGACTTTTGCACTGCGCTTTCCGGTGCAGCGGCGCAGCCTGTTCAGCACCCCGAATCCGCGCTTTCAAACGCTGCGTGGGGTCTTGCTGCTGATCACCAGTGCCTGCTCGTTTTTTGGTCTGCGTTATTTACCCGTGGGTGAGTTCACCGCGATGGTGATGCTGTCTCCGCTGGTGGCCACGGCCATGGCCGCCTGGGTGCTCAAAGACCATGTCTCGCCGCGGCGCTGGCTGCTCATGGCCTCGGGCCTGGTCGGCGTGCTGCTGGTAGTTCGCCCCGGTGGCCAGGTGTTCAGCTGGGCTTTGCTGTTTCCGGTGCTGCTGGTGGTCTCCTATGGCTGGTTTCAGGTGCTCACCAGTCGCTTGAGTGGCGAAGAAAACCCCTACACCACGCACTTTTACACCGGCCTGGTCGGCGCGGTGGTCATGAGTCCGATTGTGGTTTTCAGCTGGCGCAGCGCCGCCCTGCTGAGCTATTGGCCGTGGTTTGTGCTGGTCGGTTTCTTGGGCACCTTTGGCCATTTGATGTTGATCCGGGCCTACGCCCGCGCGTCGGCGCCGGTGCTCACGCCCTACCTCTATAGCCAAATTGCCTTCGCCACGCTGGCAGGATGGCTGGCGTTTGCGCATGTGCCTGACGCGCTGGCCTGGATTGGCATTGCCATCATTGCCGCCAGCGGCGTCGGCAATGCGCTGCTGTCAGCGCACGAGCTGGCCAAGCTGCGCCGCGCTGATCTGGCCGCATAAACCGGATTTGCGGCGACCTTGCCGTTCTGATTGAGCCAACTTCACCGACAATACAGCCATGCCTCAACTGTTCGAAGTTCATCCCGTCAACCCGCAACCGCGCTTGCTCAAACAGGCCATTGCCTTGCTCGACCAGGGCGACATCCTGGCGGTGCCGACCGACTCCAGCTACGCGCTGGTCTGCCACCTGGACGACAAGGCTGCCGCTGACAAGCTACGCCAGATTCGCGGCGTGGACGACAAGCACCACCTCACGCTGTTGTGCCGCGACCTCTCGGAATTGGCCAACTACGCGCAGGTGGACAACCAGCAGTTTCGACTCATTAAGTCAGCCACACCCGGGCCTTACACATTCATTCTGCAGGCCAGCAAAGAAGTGCCACGCCGCTTGAGCCATCCGTCACGCAAGACGATTGGCCTGCGTGTGCCCGAGCACAAGGTCCTGCAGGCCTTGCTGGAGCTACACCACGGCCCGCTGCTGGCCACCACCCTGATCGCGCCGGGTGAGACCGAGCCCATCAACGATGCGCAAGAAATTTGCGAACTGTATAAAAAACGCATTGCAGGCGTGATTGACGCGGGCGCCTGCCCGCGCGAGCCCACCACGGTGGTCGACCTGACCGAAGCCGAGCCGGTCATTGTCCGCCAGGGTCGTGGCCCGCTGGCCGCGCTTGGTCTCTAAGACACTGATAACGCCCATCCGATAAAGAGCTCATGGATATCGCCAACCTGATTCAGACCATTGCCTTGTATGCGCTACCGGTGCTTTTCGCCATCACCGTACATGAAGCAGCGCACGGCTACGTCGCTCGCCATTTTGGCGACAACACGGCTTACATGCTAGGGCGTGTCACGCTCAACCCGCTCAAGCACATCGACCCCGTGGGCACTATCTTGATGCCGCTCATGTTGTACTTTGCCACCTCGGGCGCCTTCCTGTTTGGCTATGCCAAGCCGGTGCCCGTCAACTTTGGCAATTTGCGCAATCCGAAACGTGACATGGTCTGGGTCGCGCTGGCCGGGCCGGGTGTCAATTTCATTCAGGCCTTTCTCTGGGGTGCGCTCTTGTATGCCCTGCATGGCACGGGCGTGACCGAACCCTTCTTCCTCAAGATGGCGCAAGGCGGCATTTTGGTCAATCTGGTGATGTTCGCCTTTAACCTGTTCCCGCTGCCGCCGCTGGACGGTGGCCGTATTTTGGTGGGCCTGCTGCCCTACCGCCAGGCCGAGCTGGTTTCACGGGTGGAGCCCTGGGGCTTTTTCATTGTGATGGCACTGGTGATCTCGGGCATCGTCAGCACGCTGTGGTTGCGCCCTCTGATGAAGCTGAGCTACTTCGTACTCAACATCTTGCTCACCCCCTTTGCCATGCTTTTCGGCTAGCCTGGCGCATTTTTTTTGTCCCAAAAATTTTCCCCAATGAGTTCCACGCGTTTTCTCACCGGCATCACGACCTCCGGCACCCCCCATCTTGGCAATTATGTTGGCTCCATCCGACCTTCAGTGCGCGCCAGCCTGCGCTCTGATGTCGAGAGTTTTTATTTTCTGGCCGACTACCACGCGCTGATCAAGATTGATAAACCAGAGCGCATCCAGCGCTCCACGCTGGAGATCGCCGCCAGCTGGCTGGCCTGCGGGCTCGACCCCGAGCGGGTTGTTTTCTACCGTCAATCCGATGTACCCGAAATTCCCGAGCTGACCTGGCTTCTGACCTGCGTCATTGGCAAAGGTGTGCTGAACCGGGCCCATGCCTACAAGGCGGCGGTTGACAAGAACACGGCTGCCGGGATAGACCCTGAGTCCGATGTCACCGCCGGGCTGTTCATGTACCCGGTGTTGATGGGCGCAGACATCTTGATGTTCAACGCCCACAAGGTGCCGGTCGGTCGCGACCAGGTCCAGCACATCGAGATGGCGCGGGACATGGCGCACAGCTTCAACCACCGCTATGGCGATCACTTTGTGCCACCCGAGGCCGAAATTGAAGCAAGCGTTGCCACCTTGCCCGGTCTGGACGGACGCAAGATGAGCAAGAGCTACGACAACACCATCCCGCTTTTTTCGCCGCGTGCTCAGCTGAAAAAGCTGATTGCCAGCATCGTCACCGACTCACGCGCACCGGGCGAGGCCAAGGACACCGAAGGCTCGGCCCTGTTCCAGATTTACCAGGCCTTTGCCACACCCGATGAAAGCGCTGCGCTGCGCCAAGGATATGCCGACGGCATTTCGTGGGCCGACGCCAAGCAGATTGTGTTCGAGCGCATAGACGACGAGATTGCGCCGTTGCGCGAGGTGTACCAGGCGCTGCTGGACGACCCCGTCCGAATCGAATCGATCCTGCGCGCTGGCGCGGCCAAAGCGCGCCAGATTGCCACCCCGTTCATGGGCCGACTACGTCAGGCGGTGGGTTTACGCGATCTGCGCACGCAAAGCAGCAAAGCCGCGAAATCCGTCAAGTCAGCCTTGCCGCTCTTCAAGCAATACCGCGAAAGCGACGGCCAGTTTTACTTCAAATTTTTGGATGCACAGGGCCGCTTGCTGCTGCAAAGCGCTGGCTTTGCTTCGCCCAAAGTAGCAGGCCAGGCCATTGGTCTGCTGCAGGCCCAAGGTGCAAGCGCGCTGAGCGAGTTGCAGGATCAGCTGCAATGGGCCCCGGACGTGCAAAGTCAGGACATTACGGGTGCGTTGCAAGCGCTTGTAGATGCCAAAATCCAGTAAACGGTAGTCGTGGCCACTGCTACAATCCACAGCTTGATTCGAAGGAGAGGTGGCAGAGTGGCCGAATGTACCTGACTCGAAATCAGGCGTACCGCAAGGTACCGTGGGTTCGAATCCCACCCTCTCCGCCAGCACATGGACTTCTAACTCGCTATCAGCGAATAGAAACCTGCCAGAACCCCGCACCACGCGGGGTTTTGCGCTTCTGACTCGTGACTGTGGGTTTTCCAAAGTACCCCAAATTACTGTCTCAAAGGCTATTTGTCAGCAGTTGTCGCTGCAACTCCGTGCCGGCAGGGAAACGGGTTGACCGAATAGTTTCAGTTGACCGCTTGGTTTCTTTACTAACTCCCTATGACCATTAACTTTTCCAGCTTCCACGCGCCTCACCTTTTGGGTGAGAGCGCGTCCAACTGACGAATCTGGGTTCACTGGCTGATGGCGGCTCAGCAAGTCAGCCGCTCAGGTCTGGCGAGCGCTCAGAAACGCTTCAAAGTCAGTTGCCGCGATCGGCCGCGAAAATAGATAGCCTTGGCCGTAATCACAACCGGCAGCGGCCAGCAAATCGCGCTGCTGCGCAGTTTCAACACCCTCGGCAATCACCTTCATGCCCAAAGCGTGAGCCATGGCGATGATGGCCTGGCACAGCGTCAGATCGGTCGAATCAGGAATCAGGTAGCGCACGAAGGACTGGTCAATTTTCACGAAGTCGATGTCAAAGCGCTGCAGATAGGACAGGGACGAATAACCAGTGCCAAAGTCGTCCAGCGACACTTGAATGCCGCCATCGTGAAGTTCAAGCAGTTGGTCGGCCACGCTGGCGCTGGTGTCGAGCAACAGCCCTTCGGTGATCTCCACCACAATGCTGCTGCCCGGCAAACCCATCGCCTGCAGTTGCTGCGCCCACGGCGTCTTGCTCTTGCCGCGTCGCTGGAACTGCGCCGGTGACTTGTTGACACTGATCTGAAAATCAGGGTCCAACCGCAAGCGCCACGCCTGCACCTGGCGCGAAGCCTGCTGAAACACCCACTCGCCAATATCGACGATCAAGCCGGTGGATTCGGCAATCGGAATGAAATCGGCTGGACTGATGAGGCCGCGCGTCGGGTGATGCCAGCGAATCAGCGCTTCGGCTTTGTGAACAGCACCGCTGGCGAGTTCTACGATGGGCTGGTAGAGCACCCGGAACTGTTCTTTGACAAGCCCGTCATGCAGGTCATTGGTGAGCCGCACCCGGTTTTGAGCGGCCTCCTGCAGCGCTGGCGTAAAAAAACTGAAGCGATTGCGCCCGGCGCCCTTGGCCACGTACATCGCCTGGTCCGCATTTTTGAACAGATCTTCAATCGCGCTGGCGTCAAGCGGGTACAGCGTGACGCCAATGCTGGCCGACACAAAGACCCTGTCTTTGTCAAGTTCGAACACGGCTTCGAGCGCCTGCAGCATCTTTTGCAGGATGCCCTCCAGGTTGCTGCCATCAAGCAGTTCGGTCAGGATCACGGCAAATTCATCGCCGCCCATGCGCGCCACGGTATCTGACTCTCGCACGCAGGCACAAATGCGCCGCGCCGCCTCAACCAGCAAGCGGTCGCCACTGTCGTGACCGAGCGAATCGTTGACTTCCTTGAAATGATCCAGGTCAATGAACAGCACCGCAAGCTGAAAGCCGTCGCGCTTGCTCCTTTTGAGCTCCTGCGCCATCCGGTCATGCAGCATGTTGCGGTTGGGCAGGCCGGTCAGGGGGTCGAAATGCGCTTGTTGCCAAATCAGCACTTCTGCTCTTTTGCGATCAGTCACGTCGGTGTGGGTGCCAATCATGCGCAGCGGCAAGCCCTGCGCGTCGCGGCTGATGACCATGCCGCGCGAGAGCATCCACTTCCAGCTGCCGTCCTTGCAGCGCACGCGGTGTTCATCCGAATAGCTCTTGGCCCGGCCGTCAAAGTGATCCTGGCGCGCGCGCAGGAGCTGGGCCAGGTCATCGGGATGAATCAGCTTGTCAAACTCGCCCCGCGCCTGAAGATGCACATCACTGGCGTCGTAACCGAGTATTTCCAGCAATCGCTTGGAGTAGAACTCTACACCGCTCTGAACATGCCAGTCCCAGACGCCGTCGCCGCTGCTCTCCAGCGCCAGCGTCCAGCGCTCCTCATTTTTTTGCAGCGTGGCCTGGGCCTGCACAAGGTCCGTCACATCTGCAAAAGTGCGCACCATGCTGCCATCCGGCAAGGCCTGCGTGTTGACTTCCAGGGTCCGCCCCGCGGTCGTCACACGCAGGTAGTGGAACGGGAGCCCGTCCTGGGCGCCCGACGCCACACCCAGCACGCAATGGCGCGCATGCAGGTCGACCAGCTCAGCATTTTGGCCAAAGTCGCCCCTCTCAACCTGGTATGAGGCCAGCGCCTGCACGCTCGGGTGGCTGGCCAGCAGACTCTCCGGCAACGCCAACAGCTCACACGCGCGCGCGTTAAAAATGGTCACCCGCCCCTGCGCATCAAACACCAGGATGCCCTGGCTGATGCTGCTCAGCGTACTTTGCAGCAGTCGGGCCTTCTCCAGCAAGCTTGCATTGAGCTGGCGCAAGGCAGTTTCGGTCTCAAGCGGTGCGGGTGCGCTCAGGTCGGCGGCACTGCCCGTCACGGACACAGGCGGCCCTGACGTTCGGGCGCCAGCCAAAACAGCCAACAATGTTGAGTTCAAGTTATCGTTCACAGCCGATCAGATCAATGGTTATGCGCCACGTAGCGGTCGCCACACCGCGCCCAACTCAGTATCCCACGACGGGCAACCGCTCCGATATGAGGGTTTTCCGCTGCCCGCACGCTCAGGCTCCTGGCGCGAGCATCAAATGGAGCCGCACGCGCAGGCCGTGCGGCTTGAGCGCCTGCGCGCTGGCGCTGCCACCGTGGCGCTGGGCGATCTCGGCCACAATCGCCAAGCCCAGACCGCAACCCCCGGGGAGTTCGCTGGCACGCCAGAAGCGTTCAAACAGGTGCGGCAGTTCCGGTGCTGCCAGACCCGGGCCATCGTCTTCAACTTCGAGCACTGCCTGCTGATTGACCTGCGCCACGCGCAGCGTCACCACGCTGCCTTTGCCCGCATACATCAGCGCGTTATCAAGCAGATTACCCACGGCTTCGCGTAAGAGCATCGCCTGCCCTTGCACCCACAAACTGTCAAAGCCCTCATAGCCCAGGTCGACGCCCGCGCTCAGGGCGCGCGGCGTCCAGTCGCGTGCCACCTCGCGGGCCAACGCTGCCAGATCCAGCGCTTGCAGGCGCACTTCGGCCTCGTTACGCGCCAGGGACAACAGTTGCTGCACCAAGTGCGCACTGCGCTGGGCGCAAGCGAGCACCTTGCTCAGGCGCTCGCGCAGCGCTTGCGGATCGGTTTCAAGCAGGGCCAGCTCGGTCTGGCTGATCACGCCGGCCAGCGGTGTGCGCAATTGATGTGCGGCGTCATTTAAAAAGCGCTTCTCATGCCCGAGGCTGCGTCGCACTGCGGCCAGCAATTGGTTGACGGCGGCGGCCAGTGCATGCACTTCTTGCGGCGCTTGCGTCATTTCGATCGGCGACAACGCCGACACATTCTGTTCACGCTGGCGCCCCAATTGGCCCAGTTGCGCCTGCAAGCGCGTCAACGGGCGCAAGCCGCGTGAGATGCCGCCATACACCAGCACACTGAGCAGCGCCCCAAGCAAGAGCAAGGGCGCCAGCATGTCGGCCACAAATTCCCACGTCAGGCGCCGCTGCACCGCCAGGCTCTTGGCCACCTGCACCCGCAGGCGCTGGGGCGACGTCGCCTCACCATAGTTAACCTCCAGCAACGCCACCCGCATGAGTTTGCCGTCCACCGCCACGTTGTACAACAGTGGCTCACCGGTGGCCGGCTCCAGACTCGGCGGCGGGCCTGGCAAGCGGCTATTGCCCAGCAGAAAGCTGCCCGGCGGGGATGACACCAGATAGATCACCCGGTCTTGCGGGTCTTGCTCGATGATGTCTTGCGCAGCGCGCGGAAAGTCGATCAGCAGGCCAGAGCCAATCGGCTTGACCTGGCGTGCCAGCGAGCGCACTGACTGCGTCAGCGACTGGTCGATGCCTTTCTCAAAGTAGCTCAGTGCGATCCGGTAGGCCAGTGCACCACCCACCAGCCACAGCACCAGTTGTGGCAGCAGCAGCCACAGCAGCAATTGGCGTTTGAGCGACAAGCCATGGCCCGCACTGCCGGCGCCCTGCCCCGCCAGCGCGGCCTTCTGGCTCACAGCGCCGTTGACTCCAGCATATAGCCCAGGCCGCGCACGTTGCGGATGGTGAGGCCAGAGTCGGCCAGCTTGCGGCGCAGGCGGTGAATGTAGACCTCCAGCGCGTTCGAGCCCACCCCGGCGCCTGTGCCCTCGCCCGGCTCGCACTGCCAGGCGAGCAGCACATCTTCACGGCTGATCACCTGACCGGCATGGCTGACCAGCAAGGACAACAGAGCCCACTCCCGCTGCGTCAGCTCCAGCGACTCATCGCCGAGCCAGGCTTGCGGCACCTTGGCGTCCACCCGCAGGCGGCGCGTGCCCTCGGTGGCCAATTCCAGCGAGCCGCCAAAAGCGGGCAGGCGGGCGCGCCGCAGCATGGCGCCCAGGCGCGCCTGCAGCTCGGCCATGCTGAACGGTTTGGTGAGGTAATCGTCGGCCCCGGCGTTAAGACCTTGCACCCGATCGTCGACCCCGTCTCGCGCGGTCAGGATCAGCACTGGCAGCGCGGGCAAACGCTTGCGCAGCCAGCACAGTACCTCCATGCCGCTGACTTTGGGCAGGCCCAGGTCGAGCAGTACGCCGTCAAAACGGCTCGACACCAGCAAAGACTGGGCGCTCTCGCCGTCGCTGGCAGGCGTAACCATATGCCCGGCCTGGGTCAGCTGGGCGCAGAGCGCATCGCGCAGCAAGTCGTCATCTTCAACAATCAGCAAATGGGACATGGTCTGAGCATAACAAGCAAAGCCGCACAGCGATCACGGATCGCTAGGGCAGGCTCGCTTTGACTGCCTGAACCCGCGCCAGGTGAATCAATTCACCTATTTTTTGGCCGCTAACCCCCGTCGCCATTGCTTTATTAGCTATTATTTCAGTATCAACACTTTGCGCAGCCGTCAGGGCCGCCAGCAACCGGGGCCGTTGCGGGTAAGGCGCCTCGGCCAGCCCGAGCCGCCCGCGCGCATCGCACTCGCAGGCCAGCAGGATTTGCCCAAAGCGCTGCGGCTTGCGTAAGGCATCGCAGCGCTCGAGCAGGCGCATCAGCGCTGCAGCATCAAAGTCGCCACTGCGGTGGATGTTGCCGTGCTCGCGCGCCGTCACGTCGGCGAGTTCCCGGCAATCGGTGGGCAAGCGCAGGCGCTGCGCCAGGCCTTTGAGCAGTTGCGCGCTGCGCTGCTCGTGCCCGAGGTGGCGCGGCAAAATGTCAAGCGGCGTAGTGCCCTTGCCCAGATCGTGCGTCAGGCAAGCCAGCCGCACCGCCAGCGCAGCTCCCAGGCGCGCTGCCATGTCGAGCACCAGCAGCAGATGTGCGCCGGTGTCGATCTCGGGGTGGTAGTCGGCGCGCTGCGGCACACCCCAGAGCGCGTTGACCTCCGGCAAAATCCGGGCCAACGCGCCACAGTCGCGCAGCACCTCGAACATGCGTGAGGGCGTGGCCTGCATCAGCCCCTTGGCCAACTCCTGCCAGACGCGCTCGGGCACCAGATGATCGACCTCGCCGCTGGCCACCATGTCACGCATCAGTTGCAGGGTTTGCGGCGCCACGCTGAAATCAGGAAAACGCGCGGCAAGACGGGCCAGGCGCAGGATGCGCACCGGGTCTTCAGAAAAAGCGGCGCTGACGTGGCGCAGCACTTTGTTGGCCAGGTCACGCTGGCCGCCAAATGGATCCACCAGATGGCCTGATGCCTGCCAGCCGGCCAGCATTTTCGCATTTTTTATATTAAATTGGCCTGTAGCCCACGTACAGTCTGCCTGAGCAGCTATTGAATTAATTGTAAGATCGCGCCGCGCGAGGTCTTCTTCCAGCGTCACATCCGCTGCGGCGTGAATGGCAAAGCCGTGGTAGCCGGGCGCGGTCTTGCGCTCAGTGCGGGCCAGCGCATATTCTTCGTGGGTCGTGGGATGCAAAAAAACCGGAAAGTCCTTGCCCACCGGCACAAAGCCCTGCGCCACCATTTCGTCCGGCGTGGCGCCGACCACCACCCAGTCGCTATCAAGCACGGGCAGCCCCAGCAGGGCGTCGCGCACGGCACCACCGACCAGATAAATTTGCATGTCAGGGCTTGAGCCGATACGGCTCTTCGAAGTCGAGAAAGTCCTGTTCTGCCAGCGCGCCGTCAATCCAGGCTTTCACGCCGGGCAGCGCTTGCACCCGTTCAACGTAGTCGGCTATGGCGGGGGGCAGTGGCAAGGCATAGGTGACGAGGCGCATGCAGATCGGAGCAAAGTACGCGTCTGCAATTGAAAAGTCGCCAAACAGCAGCGGCCCGCCGTGCTGCTTGAGTGCCTCGTCCCACATTGCCACCAACCGCGCCACATCCGCGCGCACGCCGGGTTGGTCGCGCCAGATCAGAGCCCCGACCTCAGGCAGGCGCGCTTCGATGTTCATTGGGCAGTGGCTGCGCAGCGCCGTGAAGCCGCTGTGCATCTCGGCGCAGATGCTGCGGGCACGGGCACGCGCGGCCTTGTCGCGCGGCCACAAGTGTTGGTCCGCAAACTGCTCGGCCACATATTCGGTAATCGCCAGCGTGTCCCACACCACCAAATCGCCATCGATCAACACCGGCACTTTACCGGTCGGCGTCAGGGCGTTGACGCTTTTCTTGAAGCTGGACTCCGGCGTGAAGGCGTCAAAGCGGACCATGAGCTCTTCAAAGGGGATCTCTGCTTGTTTGAGCAGCACCCAGGGCCGCATTGACCAGCTGGAGTAGTTTTTGTTGCCGATGACGAGTTTGAGCATGTGATTCTCCAAAGCGTGGATGCTAGCAGTGCCGCTGGCGTGCGGTTTATAATAATTTTTTTGATAGCATGTTGCACAGACTGGACGTGGGCTGGAGGTAGAATTTACTTAAATTAATTTCATATTTTGCGGAACTGATTGGGTACTGCTGTGTTGGATTTTTAAGTTATTTTCCCCCACTCACTCCCCCCGCCCTCTCCCGCCCCGCCGGGCGGAAGAGGGAGCCAACAGCCCTATTTGGCCGCGTCTTTGAAGGTGGGACGTCCACGCGCCTCCTGGCGGTGGGGCAGCGCTTGATCTGCTTGAGCGGCTTGCGCTGAGTGACCTGCTGGACCGGCCTGACCTGAGTGACAAGCCTGACCCGAGTGAGTTTTTTCTGGACGGCAAATCGGAAAATCCAGAGCCAACCCGCTGATGCGACGCCAAATTTAACTATGGCGACCGGTCGCTGGGTTACCGCGACTCTGAGGCCAGCGCGCCGTGGAGCGCAGAGTTCCCGCCTTCAAACACGCGGCCAAATGAAGCTCCCCTCTTTCGCCCGGCGGGGCGAGAGAGGGGTTGGGGGAGTGAGTGGGGAAAAAATCCCAGAGAAAAACCGTCGTCACAGCAGCCTCAACCCTCAACCCTCAAACATCAACGAACCGGCAAGCTGCTTGACAACTACCGCCTGTAGTCTCAAGGCAAGTCCCGACTGACCAGCGCCGCCCCAAGCTCGCGGGGCCCGACCATCCCCAGCCGGCTTTTGAGCGACTGCGGCTGACCGGAGATGAGCGCGGCGTAATTTGTGGTGTTGGACAAGACCTTTTTCACATAGTCACGGGTCTCGGTGAAGGGCACATTCTCGGCCCAGATGGCGGCTTCGAGCACCGGCGCACCGGCTTGACCGCGCCAGCTGCGCGGACGCCCGGGCCCGGCGTTGTAGGCCGCAGCAGCCATGGGCATGGAGCCGGCAAAGTCGTCGAGCACCAGCTTGAGGTAACCGGTGCCAATCGCAATATTGGTATCACGATCGGTGATTTGTTGCGGCTTGAAATTAACCAGACCGATTTTCTTGGCGGTCCAGCTGGCCGTTGCCGGCATCACCTGCATCAGGCCGGAGGCACCCACGCCGGAACGGGCGTCCATGATGAAGCGGCTTTCCTGCCGGATCAAACCATAGACATAGGCCGGGTCCAAACCGATTTGGGCCGTGCGTTGCAGTACCGCGTCCTTGTGCGGCATCGGAAAACGCTGCGCAAAATCCATCACGTCTTTGGTGCGTTCACTGGTGTTGATGCAACGGTCCCAGACCTCGTGCTGGCAGGCCAGGTCAGCCGCGGCCAGCAGTTCGCGGTCGTTCATGCCGCCGCGCTGGTGCAGATTGACGCTGTAGTTCCATTCCCGCACGCCCTCGCTGCGCAAGCCGATCTGGATCGCATACAGACCTCGACTGAGTCCGGGGTCGCGCCGGGCCATGTCCTTCTCGTCTTGCGTGAGCGGCTCAGGCCGGGCAGGCGCGCTGATGCGCTGGCCGAGCTCTTCCAGCGCCAACTGTTCGTAAAAGCCGCGCACGCTGGCAATGCTTTGCAGCAGGCGCCGGGCCTCGATCCGATCGGGCTCCGCTTTGGCCAATTTTTGGAGGGCGCGTGCGCGCCAGTAGACCCAGGCGGCGTCCTGGCGCTCAGGCTCGCTCATGGCCGCCGTGGCGGTGGCCACCTGTGCCCAGTTGCCCGCCCGCAGCGCCGCGCGAACTTTCCAGCCCAGCTGATCGTCCGTCATGTGCCGGTCTTGGCCATGCAAGAAATAACCCAGAGCCTCATCCGACAGGCGCATGGCCGAGCGCTTTCCGATCACCCCCCAGACCCAACTGCGCTCTTCCTGGCTGAGCTGAGTTTGCCAGCGCAGCTTGTCAATCTCGATGGCCGCCGCCGCAGGGTCTTTGACCGCCAGGCGAATCATGGCCAGTGTCACCAGCTCTTTGGTACGCAGCCGCAGCGCCAGCAGCTTGCCTTCCAGGTAGTGCTCTGGATTGCTGTAGACGGCACTGACCGTGTTGGCCCATTCGGCATCGAGCAGGGCCACGGCCTGGGTGGCGATGCGCAGGTTGTTACTCTCGAAGCCCAGGCGCGCGCGCATCCATACGGCATGCGGCTGGAGTCGTCTAGCCTTGAGTTGCTGCTCAGCCGCGGCCGCGCAGCCCTCATCAGCCTCGCGCAGAGCCAGCCACAGGGTCTCGACCTTTTGCGCCACATCCCGGTCGCTTGACCTGGCATCGGTCAGCAGGGCGTAGCACTGGACCGAACGGTCATCGTTCATGCGGAAACTGGGGTACTCTGCCATGAAAGTACCCCACGCCTGGCGTTTCCCAAGCAGCAGCAACCAGTCGTTGCGCAGGCGGTCCTCCTGGTAGGTGCCGGCATAGCGGTTCAGGAACTGTTGGATTTCCGCCGGGCTGGCCGTGTCAAGGCGCGCGCGCAACTCCCAATAAGCCGCCCAAGGCTCCAGCACATGGCCCCGGGCCTGAGGCAGCAATTCGCTCAGGCGCTGGACGTTGCCCTTTTTGAAGGCTTGGCTCATGAGCAAAATGGTCTCGTCAGACGCAAGGGCCTCACCTGTCCGGGTTTGCGCCTGCGCTGGCTGGAGTGCCGACAGGCTGAACGCGCCCAGCAGCGCAATCGATGTCAAAATAGTAGAGAACTGCATGTGGAGATTATGGATACCTCTGATGAACAAAAAGCGCAGGAAAAAAAAGCCCTGCGTAAACGCCTGGTTGAACAACGTCTGAATCTCCCGGATCGGCTACAACGCGCTAACCTGTTGCAACGGGTCATGCGCATCTGGCTGGTGGGTCGCCCCGACGCGGTCATAGGCGCCTACTGGCCCATCAAGGGGGAATTTGACCCCTTGCCCGCGCTGCACCGCTGGAAGGAAGACGGTGAACTGATCGATCAGCCGCAACCACGGCGGATTGGATTGCCGGTGGTCGACAAAGTTCACAAAACCATGACTTTTCATGCCTGGTACCCGGGCTGCCCGATGGAAGAAGACGCTTACGGCATCCCAAAACCCAAGGACACCGAGGTCATTGTGCCCACCTTGCTGTTTGTGGCCTGCGTGGGTTATGCCGCGGGCGGTTACCGGCTGGGCTATGGCGGCGGCTTTTATGACCGTATGCTGTCCACGCTGACGCCCCGGCCATTCACGGTTGGTTTGGGATTTGGAAGCAGTTTCTTGCCGGATTTTGAGCCCGAGGCACATGACATTCCGCTCGATGCGATCCTGAATGACCATGGGGTGGTTTGGCCGGTTTGATCTGGTCGAGATCCAAAGCAGGGCTTTTAAGCGAGCCATTGGGCTGCTGAGCGCTCCGGATTCTTTCCAATTTTTCCCCCACTCACTCCCCCCGCCCTCTCCCGCCCCGCCAGGCGGAAGAGGGAGCCAACAGCCCCATGTGGCCGCGTCAATGAAGGTGGGAAAGAGGCGCACCTAGGCACGTTGCCATCAAATTGATTGAGCAGTTTTTCGATCTGTTGCAAGCCCTTCAATTGCCCTTTGACGCTGCGCGGATTTTGACTATAGCGACCGGTCGCTGGGTTGCTTTCACTTTAAGGCCAGCGCGCGGAGAAGCACAGAGTTCCCACCTTCAAAAACGCGGCCAAATGAAGCCCCCCTCTTTCGCCCGGCGGGGCGAGAGAGGGGTTGGGGGAGTGAGTGGGGGAAAAATCAGTAAAAATGCCAATAGCTGAGGACCAACAAAGCCGAATAAATCAAAAAAAGTACCAGCCAAAAAATCTCAGCACTCCACAATATTCACCGCCAGCCCGCCGCGAGACGTTTCCTTGTATTTGGTCTTCATGTCGGCACCGGTCTCGCGCATGGTCTTGATGACTTTGTCCAGCGAGACCACATGCTGGCCATTGCCCGCCAGCGCCATGCGGGCCGCGTTGACAGCCTTGACCGCGCCCATCGCATTGCGCTCAATGCACGGCACCTGCACCAGGCCGCCAACCGGGTCGCAGGTCAGACCCAGGTTGTGCTCCATGCCGATCTCGGCGGCATTTTCAATCTGCTCAGGGGTGCCCCCCATCAACGCGGCCAAACCGGCGGCGGCCATGGAACAGGCAACGCCGACCTCGCCCTGGCAACCGACCTCGGCACCGCTGATCGACGCGTTGAGCTTGTACAGCATGCCAATGGCAGCTGCGCTCATCAAGAAATTGATCACCGCCTCGTCAACGCTGTTGTGCCCGGCTGCATCGGTGTGAACCGAGCGCCCGTGCTGGCTCAGCACAAAGCGGTCACAGTAGTGCAGCACCGCCGGAATGACGCCGGCCGCGCCGTTGGTCGGCGCCGTGACCACGCGCCCGCCCGCCGCGTTTTCTTCATTCACGGCAAAGGCATAGACATTGACCCAGTCCAGTACCGACAGCGGGTCGGCCAGCGCCTGCTCGGCGCGCGCGCGCAACTGGGCCGCCAGCACCGGGGCACGGCGCTGCACTTTGAACGGACCGGGTAGCAGGCCCTGCGCGCTCAAGCCGCGCTGCACGCATTCGCGCATGACGCGCCAGATATTGAGCAGACCGGCGCGAATGTCATTGTCGCTGCGCCAGGTGCGCTCGTTGGCCCACATCAGCGCGCCAATGCTCAAACGCTGCTGCCGGCAAGTCGCCAGCAGCTCAGCCCCCGAGGTGAAGGGGTAAGGCACCTTCTGGTACTCGCTGAGCACGGCCTCGTTGGAGGCGCCGGCGGCCACCACAAAACCACCACCGACGCTGAGGTACCGGGCTTGGTGCAGCAACTGACCCTGCGCGTCCAGCGCACTGAACTTCATGCCATTGGGATGTTCGGCCATCGCCTCGCGGCGGTACAGCAACAAATGCTCCTTTTCCCTGAACGCAATCGATTTGAGTCCCAGCAGCGCCAGTGTCTGCTGGGCGCGCACGCTGCGGATCAAGCCGGGTATCGCTTCGATGTCCACGGTGTCAGGCGCATGGCCCATCAAACCAAGCATGACCGCCACATCGGAGCCATGGCCTTTTCCGGTGGCGCCCAAGGAGCCATACAGCTCGCAGGTGACGCTATGGGTGGCCTCAAACCAGTTTTCGCGCTCCAGCGTCTGGGCGAACAGGCACGCAGCGCGCATCGGCCCCACCGTGTGCGAGCTGCTCGGTCCGATGCCAATCTTGAAGAGATCAAAAACGCTGATGGCCATGGACTGATCTTAGTCGGATGTGAGACAGACTCAACGCCCGGTGGTCAACAACGAACGGGCTTCGGCCTCATAGCCCCGTAGCGTCTTGAGCGCCGCCAGGCGCTGTGCCGGTGTGGTGCTGTTGTGCAGGGCGGCCAGGGATTGACAGGTCGCCTGCGTCGCCATGTCCTGTTGCTTTCGGTAGACGGCATCGGGCGAATTAACGGTGCGTGCCAGCCAGGCGCGCAGCGCGCTTCGGGCCGACGCGTCGCTGGGCGTGCTGCCTTGGATTTGGCGCAGCGTTTGCAGCACGTCCCGGTGGCGGCGCTGGCTTTCACGCGCGCGCAAATCAGCATCGAAGGGCAAAGCGGTCAAACGCTCGCGCAACAGAACAAGCTGACCCTCCCCCAGGCTTCCATAAAGCACTTCGGCGCGCTCTGCCAGTTGCTTGACACGGCGCTCGTTGCGCTCGTCAAGCGAGCCCGCTAGCCACTCAGAACGCCATTTTTCACTGCGCTTTTCTAGCTGGCGTTGCAGATGCAACAGCTGCTCTGGCGACAAGCTCGGTGCCAGCGCGGCGATGCCAGGTTCGGCCTGATCAAGAATGGCCTGTAGCCGGGGCTTAAGTTCGCCATAGGCTTCGCACAGCTGACCGGCTGTGACCGTTGTCGGCGCCAAGCGCTGCAACTTCTGCAGAATGCTGACATAGCGCGGCAGCTCGCTCTGGCGATGCCAGGCCTGAAGGCCAGCGAGCTCAACGCGCACCTGGGTGGACTGCGGGTCGTTGAAGTCCAGGAAGCCATCAAACCACCAGTAGCCCAGTTCGGGCGCGTTGTTGTAGCCCAGTTTGAGCGCGCTGCAGCCCGACAACAACAGCGCGGGCAGCACGCTCCAGAGCACAAGCCGCAGCCCCAGCGCCAAACGGGCTGGCAGCGCGCCGATAATGTGACCCATGTTTTTGAACCGGGTGGACAAGCAAATGGAATCAGGCATGCGTGATATTTCAAAAAACAATTCTGCGGCGAGTGCCGTGGACGTAGTGATCATGGCAGCGGGCAAAGGCACGCGCATGAAAAGCAAACTGCCCAAAGTGTTGCACCTTTTGGCCGGACGCGCACTCTTGCAGCATGTGGTGGATACGGCAGCGCAGTTGTCGGCGCGCCAGGTGGTGGTGATCACCGGTCATGGCGCTACTGAAGTAGAAGCAGCTCTCGCAGGCAGCACGGGGGCTACAGGCCAATTTGATCTAAATTTTGTGCGACAGGAGCCGCAACTGGGTACCGGCCATGCGGTGCAGCAAGCGCTACCGCTGCTGCGCGATGACGGCATGGTGGTGGTGCTGTCGGGCGACGTGCCCTTGACACAGGCGGCCACCTTGAAGCACCTGATCGCCGCCGCTGGCGCGGACAAGCTGGCGCTGTTGACCATCGATTTTGCCGACCCCACGGGTTATGGCCGCATCGTGCGCCAGGGCGATGTGGTGCAGGCCATCGTCGAGCAAAAGGATGCAACGCCTGCGCAACGCCAAATCACCGAGGTCTACAGCGGCATCATGGCGCTGCCCGCCAGACAACTCAAAGCGTGGCTGGCGCGACTTAGCAACCAGAACGCCCAGGGCGAGTATTACCTGACCGACATCGTGAAGTTTGCCGTGGCCGATGGCGCAGCGGTGGTGGCGCACAAAATTGCCGACGCGGCCCAGGTGGCGGGCGTGAACAGCCCGGTGCAACTGGCTGAACTGGAGCGGGCTTACCAAAAACAGATCGCCACGCAGTTGATGGAACAAGGCGTGCGCCTGGCCGATCCGGCGCGACTGGACGTGCGCGGCCAGCTGATCTGCGCACAAGACGTGGCTATTGACGTCAACTGCGTATTTGAAGGCGTGGTGAGCCTGGGTGACGGCGTGCGGATCGGCGCCAACTGCGTGATCAGCAATGCAAGCATTGCCGCTGGCGCGGTGATTCACCCGTTCACCCATATCGAAGGCGGCGCTGCTGGCGGCAAAGATGCGGTGGAAGTCGGCGCCGGGGCCTTGGTTGGCCCGTTTGCCCGCCTGCGGCCCGGCGCCAAGCTGGGCGAAGCCGTGCATATTGGTAACTTTGTGGAAGTCAAGAATTCAACGCTGGCACGCGGCGCCAAGGCCAATCACCTGGCTTATCTGGGCGACGCCACGGTGGGCGAGCGCGTCAACTATGGGGCCGGCTCCATCACTGCCAATTACGATGGGGCCTTCAAACACCGCACCATCATCGAAGCCGATGTGCACATTGGCAGCAACTGCGTGCTGATCGCCCCGCTCACCATTGGCGCGGGCGGCACGGTGGGCGGCGGCTCGACCCTGAGCAGAGACACACCGGCCGGTGCCTTGAGTGTGGCGCGCGCCAAGCAGGTCAGCATCGCCAACTGGAAACGGCCGAGCAAATGAGCGCAGCGGCTCTGGCGCCGGCAAAGTCCCAAGGGGCAGATGCAGAAATCGCGCGTCTGCAGCGCGAGCTGGCCCAGGCGCGCGCTGAGCTGCAAGATTTCACCTACTCGGTCTCACACGACCTGCGCGCGTCCTTACGCCATGTCAGCGCCTATGCACAGATCATCCAGGAGGACCTGGGTGCGCAACTCAGTCCCGACATCGCTGCGCACCTGGAGACGGTGCAGTTGGCGGCCAAGCAAATGGCGCGTCAGATCGACGCTTTGGCTGAGTTGTCACGCTTGACGCGACTCGATTTGCAGCTGACCCGGCTGGACATCGGGCAGCTGCTGCGTGACGCGCTGGCCGAGATGGCACCGATGACTGCGGGGCGCGCGCTGCATTGGCAACTGGCACCCGACATACCCGCGCTGCAAGGCGACGCGGTGCTGATTCGCCAAGCGCTGACGCATCTGCTTTCCAACGCGCTCAAATTCACCGCGCAGCGCGCCGTGGCCGAAATCGAGCTCAGCTGGCAAGCCCATGGCAGTGGCCAGTGCGCCTTGACGCTCAGCGACAACGGGGCAGGCTTCAACCCGCAGTACCAGGACAAACTGTTTCACGCGTTTGGGCGCCTGCACGGGGCCCGCGAGTTTGAGGGCCTTGGAATGGGCTTGGCGCTCACGCGAAAGATCGTGGAACGTCACGGGGGTGCGTTTTGGGCCCAGGGCACGCCCGATGCGGGTTGCCGCGTCACCATCACCCTGCCTCTGGCCGAAGCGGAGACTTAGAGCGGCAGCGCCACCCGTGCGCCAAATTTGCTACGCTTGACGCTGAAAAAAGTTTTGACGTTGCGCACATTGGCGTCCGCCGTGAACAAACGCTGCGCCAGCGCCAAATAATCTGGCATCTGCGCGACCTGCACCACCAGGCAAAAGTCCGGCCCCGGCGACACGCGGTAACACTGCTGCACCGCGTCCTCCAGGGCGACCCGTTGTTCAAACGCTTCGAGCGCCTGGTTGTCCTGGTGGTCCAATGTGATCTCCGCGAGTGCACACAGGCCAAAACCAGCCACGTTGGCCAGCTTGTCCACGCTCAGCACCGCAATCACCCGCTCGATCAGCCCCGCGTCGCGCAGCCGCTTGACACGGCGCAAGCAGGTCGGCGGCGACACATGCACTCGCGCTGCCAGGTCCTGATTGGTGAGAGACGCGTCAATTTGCAGTTGCGCCAGCAACTGCAAATCGATTGAATCAAGGCTGGCGTGTTCCATCTTTCAATTATCAGTGCAATGCTTTGATAGTTTTGGCATCACCGCTCAATGCGTCACAGGGCGCTTGAGCAGCCACTGGCGCCACTTGGGCCACAGCAGATTGAGCGCCAGGCCGCCCATGACCAACGCGGCGGCACTGAGCTTCCAACCCGGCAGACTCTCACCCAGCCAAAGCGCTGCGGCGCCCATGCCAAACAGCGGCACCAGCAGCGCCATTGGCGTGATGGTGGCAGCCGGGTAGCGCGCCAGCAGCCAGCCCCAGGCGGCGTAACCAAACAGCGAGTTGCCCCAGGCTTGCCAAGCCACTGCGGCCCAGGTCGCCGAATCGGCGCTGTGCAGACCCGCGGCCACCGCGTTCCAGCCTTCAAACCACAGCGTGAGCGCCGCCAGCGGCGGCACCGCGAACAGACTGGACCACACCACGTACGCCACCATGTTGACGCGCCCGGCCGCGCGCGCCACGATGTTGCCCCCGGCCCAAGACAATGCGGCCAGCAGGATCAGTGCCAGCCCCAGCATCGTGGTGCTGCCATCGGTATGCAGCACGATGATGCCAATACCGCCAGTGGCCAAGGCCAGCGCCAGCCACTGCATGCGCTGCAGCTGTTCGCCCGCGAGTCGCATCGCCAGAGCGATGGTGAAGAAGACCTGAACTTGAATGACCAGCGAGGCCAGTCCCGGTGAGATGTGACCATTCATAGCCACAAAAAGCAAGCCAAACTGGCCGACGCCAATCAGCAGGCCGTAAGCGGCCAGGTTGCGCCACGGCACCTTGGGCCGGGGTAAAAAGAACACCATCGGCAGCACCACCACAGCGAAGCGCAGGGTGGCAAACAACAGCGGTGGGATCTGACCGAGTGCCAGCTTGATAACGACAAAATTGGTTCCCCAGACCGCCACGACGGCCAGCGCCAAGAAGAAATGTCGCAGTGAAAGCGTGTGGCTCATGGGTCGATTGTCAGCCACGCCGCCGCCGGCGCAGGCTTGGAATCGGGCGGCGCGCGATTCGCCTCAGCGCAGGTTCACAGGCACCGTTTCAGGCTTTGGGCGCGGCGCTAGCATGGCGACGGCGCTCCAGCCAGGCCTGCAATTCGCCGATCAGGCCTTTACGGAAAGCCAGCACGCACAGCACAAAGATCACGCCGATGATGACATTGACCCAAGAGCCGACCTTGTCAGCCAGTGTGTTCTGCAGCGCGATCACAATGCCGGCGCCCATCACCGGGCCGAAGAAGGTGCCCACGCCCCCGAGCAGCGTCATCAAGATCACCTCACCCGACATCGTCCAGTGCACGTCGGACAAGGTGGCAAAACCCATGATCAGGGTTTTGAGCGAACCGGCCAGCCCGGCCAGTGCGCTTGAGAGCACAAAGGCCAGCAGCTTGTAGCGATCCACCTGATAACCGAGCGAAATCGCGCGCGGCTCGTTTTCACGGATCATCTTGAGCACCTGGCCAAACGGGGAATGCACGATACGCGACACCGCCAGAAAACCCGCCACAAACACGGCTACGACCAGGTAATACATGGCAGTGTCAGACTTGAGCGACACCAAGCCAAAAAGCGCACCGCGAGGTACGCCCTGCAACCCATCCTCCCCCCCGGTAAAGGGCGCCTGCAGGCAGACAAAGTAGATCATTTGTGCCATGGCCAGGGTGATCATGGCGAAATAGATGCCCTGGCGCCGGATCGCTACAAAACCAACCACCAGGCCGATCAGGCCAGCTCCAATCACGCCGGCGAGAATGCCCAACTCCGGGGTGAAATTTTGTGACTTGATGAAGTATCCCGTGATGTACGCCGCCGAGCCAAAAAATGCGGCGTGGCCAAAAGACAGCAGGCCGGTAAAGCCCAGCAACAGGTTGAAGGCGCAGGCAAAGAGCGCGAAGCACAGCAGCTTCATGACAAAGACCGGGTAGAGCCCGAGCATGGGGGCCACGAGCGCCAGGATTATCAGCGCGATGTAGGTGAGTCGAAGAAGTTTGGCGGCTTTGGTCATCTGCTTGCTGTGAGTAGGGGGGTTCATGGCGTTGCTCATGGCTCAGGCCTCCTTGCCGAACAAGCCGGCAGGCCTGATCATCAGTACGATCACCATGATGATGAAGACCACGATGCTGGAGGCTTCCGGGTAGAACACCCGCGTCAGCCCTTCGATCATGCCCAGGCCCAGGCCCGTCAGAATCGAGCCCATGATGGAGCCCATGCCGCCGATCACGACCACGGCAAACACCACGATGATCAGGTTGGAGCCCATCAGCGGGTTGACCTGGATAATGGGCGCGGCCAGCACACCGGCCAGCGCGGCCAGCGCGGCGCCAGCGCCGTAGGTCAGCATCACCATCAAAGGCACGTTGATGCCAAAGGCTTGCACCAATGCCGCATTTTCTGTACCCGCCCTCAGGTAGGCGCCCAGGCGCGTGCGTTCAATCAGGTACCAGGTGCCCAGGCACACCGCCAGCGACACCAGCACCACCCAGGCACGGTAATTGGGCAGGACCATGAAACCGAGATCGGTTGCGCCGGACAACAGCTCGGGCACGTCGTAATTCTGGCCCGACACGCCATACAACTCGCGGAAAATGCCCTCGGCAATCAGGGCCAGACCCAGGGTCAGCAGCAAGCCGTAAATCGGGTCGATCTTGTAGAGATGCTTTAGAAAGAGCCGCTCAATGACGACACCGAGCGCGCCCACTGTCAAAGGTGCCAGCACCAGCGCGTACCAGTAATTGATGCCAAATTTGTCGAGCATGATCCAGGCGGCGAAGGCGCCCAGCATATAAAGTGCGCCGTGTGCAAAATTCACAATGCCGAGCAGGCCAAAGATGACCGCCAGCCCCAAGCTGAGCATCGCGTAGAACGCGCCATTGACCAGACCCAGCATTAGCTGGCCCAGAAAAGCTTGATGGGGAATACCGAAAATTTCCATGGAGACCCGTTAGTTCATACCTTGAAAAACCAAAAAATGGGCCGATCGCTCAGACGACCGGCCCCTTGAGTCAAGCTATTTTTTAATCAACGCACATTTGGATTCAGCCACCGTGGTAAAAGCCTGATCGCCTGGAATCTTGGCGACCACCTTGTAGTAATCCCATGGAGTCGTTGATTCCTTGGCCGACTTGACCTGGAACAGCGTCATGTCGTGGATCATGCGGCCGTCCGCGCGGATTTGGCCCTTGTTGTAGAAGTCGTCGATCTTCATGGCCTTCATGGTGGACATCACTTTGTCCGCGTCGGTCGTGCCAGCGGCCTGCACGGCCTTGAGGTAGTTCATCGCAACCGAGTAATCGGCTGCTTGCAAGCTCGACGGCATGCGCTTGTATTTGTCGAAGAAACGCTTGGCAAATTTGCGGGACGCGTCGTCCTGGTTCCAGTACCAGCTGTCAGCCAGTTGCAGGCCTTCGGTATTGGCCAGACCCAGACTGTGCACGTCATTGATGAACACCAGCAGACCGGCAATCTTCATCGTCTTGTTGACACCGAATTCCTTGGCGGCCTTCATGGCATTGGTAAAGTCGCCGCCTGCGTTGGCCAGGCCCAGAATTTGGGCTTTTGAGGATTGCGCCTGCAGCAGGAAGGAGGAGAAGTCAGACGCATTGAGTGGGTGACGAACTGCACCGACCACGGTGCCTCCATTGGCTTTGACGACGTTGGAGGCATCGCCTTCAAGTGAGTAGCCAAACGCATAATCAGCCGTCAAAAAGAACCAATTTTTGGCACCTGCCTTGACCAGCGCCGTGCCAGCCACCTTGGCCAGCGACACGGTGTCATAGGCGTAATGCACGGTGTAAGGCGAGCAAGCCTCATTGGTCAGGCGGGCCGAGCCTGCGCCAATGACCATGAAGGGGCGTTTCTTCTCTTCAGTGACCTTGGCCATGGCCAGTGCCGTGGCGGAATTGGTGCCGCCAATCAGCATCGACAGGCCATCCTTGTCGATCCATTCGCGCGCCTTGGAGCTGGCGACATCCGCCTTGTTCTGGTGGTCGGCGGTCAGCACTTCAATCGGCCGGTCCAATACCTTCCCGCCAAAATCTTGTGCTGCCCACTTGACCATTTCACCGCCGGCTGGGCCATCGATGTCGGCATAGACACTGGACATGTCAGTGATGAAACCGATCTTGACCGGACCGGTGGTCTGTGCCGTTGCGCCAAGGCCGAAGCCGATGGCCATGGCGGTAACGAGAGTCTTGAGTTTCATGTTGTCTCCTGATGATTTGTTGTTGAGGAAGGGAAAATGGATGCAGGCTTGCTGGTGACTAAGGGTCACACGCCCAGATAGTCTTGCAACATGCGCATGTTCTGGGTCAACTCGCTTTGCGCGAATTGCTTCACGATTGAGCCGTGCTCCATCACGTAAAAGCGGTCGGCCAGCGGCGCGGCAAAACGGAAATTTTGCTCCACCAGCACGATGGTGTAGCCCTTGGCTTTGAGTGTCAAAATCATCTCGGCCAGCTTTTGCACAATGACAGGGGCCAGACCTTCAGAGATTTCATCGAGCAGCAACAGCCGCGCGCCAGTGCGCAGAATGCGCGCCACCGCCAGCATTTGCTGCTCACCACCCGACAGGCGCGTGCCAGGGCTGGCGGCGCGCTCTTGCAGGTTGGGAAACATCGCGTAAATCTCGTCAACGCTCATACCCCCCGGTGCCAGCGTGGGCGGCAACATCAGGTTTTCTTCAGCCGTCAGGCTGGCAAAGATGCCGCGCTCTTCCGGGCAGTAACCAACACCCAGGTGCGCCACCTTGTGCGGCGCCATCTTGACGGTTTCCACGCCATTGATTTTGATCGCGCCCTTGCGGCTGCCGGTCAGGCCGACAATGGCGCGCAGGGTGGTGGTGCGCCCGGCACCATTGCGCCCCAGCAGCGTCACGACCTCGCCTTCGTTCACGGTGAAATTGACGCCATGCAGAATATGCGACTCGCCGTACCAGGCGTGCAGATCTTCGATGCGAAGCAGTTCCTTGGCCATCAATGTGCACCCTGCAGTTCAGTGTCCACGGTGCCCATGTAGGCTTCAATCACCAGCGGATTTTTGGATACTTCGGTGTAAGTGCCGTCGGCAATGATGGCACCGCGCTGCAGCACCGTGATGCGGTCGGCAATCTTGGCGACGACATTCATGTTGTGCTCCACCATGAGAATGGTGCGCCCTGTCGAGACCTTTTTGATCAGTTGGGTGACGCGGTCCACGTCTTCATGGCCCATGCCTTGCGTCGGCTCATCCAAGAGCATCAGCTCGGGCTCGAGCGCCAGCGTCGTGGCCAGTTCCAGCGCGCGCTTGCGGCCATAGGGCAAATTGACGGTCATCTCGTCGGCAAAGTCCTGCAGATCAACATCAGCCAGCAGTTGGCGGGCCCGTGCATGCAAGTGCAAGAGCGTGCTTTCAGCTTTCCAAAAATGAAAGGACGTCCCCAGATTGCGCTGCAGCGCGGCGCGCACGTTTTCCAGCACCGTCATGTGTGGAAACACCGCCGAGATCTGGAACGAGCGAACAATGCCGCGCCGCGCCGTTTGCGCTGGCTTCTCAAAGGTGATGTCGGTGCCATTGAACAAGATGCTGCCCGCAGTGGGCTGCAAAAATTTGGTCAACAGGTTGAAGAAGGTGGTTTTGCCAGCGCCATTGGGGCCGATCAGCGCGTGGATGTGACCGCGGCGAACCTTCAGGTCCACGTGGTTGACCGCCACGAAGCCCTTGAATTCTTTGGTCAAGCCACGGGTCTCAAGAATGAACTCCACTGACAAATTAGTCTCCAGCTGCAATCAATCAAATTGATGGGCGCCAAGGCCCTCAACACGAAAGTGAATGCTAGCGAATTGCATTGTCCCGCGTAAGCGGGTAAGCACTTAGGTAGTTTTACTGGTCCGACTCCAGGAGCAAGCCCTTGGACCAAGCGCACAGTGTTGCGCTGCTGATGACTCAAAGGTAGCCAACAGGCCAAAATTTAGTGGAATTTAATTCCTTTTTTTTATTAATTTTGCAATCTATATTTAATATGAATATTTATTGAAATAAATCGACATATTTTTACCAATTGTAATTACTAATTTCGTATTTAAACCAGTACCATGCTGCTATCAATTTCTGGAGCAGTCTATGTGCGGCATTGTCGGCGCGGTATCAAACCGCAACATCGTTCCCATCCTCGTGCAGGGCCTGGCACGGCTTGAGTACCGGGGTTACGACTCCTGCGGTGTTGCGGTGTACGTCAACGGGCTGCAACGCGCCCGCAGCACAGCCCGCGTTGCCGAGCTGGCCGAGCAGGTCAGCGCCAGTCATCTTGAAGGCAGCACCGGCATCGCCCACACCCGCTGGGCCACTCACGGCGCCCCCGTGGTGCACAACGCGCACCCGCACTTCAGTCACGGAGCGGGCGCCGATGCCTACAGTCGCCCCGGGCGCATCGCGCTGGTGCACAACGGCATCATTGAGAACCATGACCAGCTGCGCGCCATGCTACAGGCCAAAGGTTATGTGTTTCAGAGCCAGACCGACACCGAAGTCATCGCCCACTTGATCGACAGCCGCTACGACGGCGATCTGTTTGAAGCGGTCAAGGCTGCGATAGCGCAGTTGCGCGGCGCCTACGCCATTGCCGTGTTCTGCAAGGACGAGCCACAGCGGCTGATTGGCGCGCGGGCTGGCTCGCCGCTGATTCTGGGCGTGGGCCAAGGCGGCCAAGAGCACTTTTTGGCCAGCGATGCAATGGCGCTGGCGGGCGTCACTGACCAGATCGTATATTTGGATGAAGGCGACGTCGTCGACATTCAGATCGGCAAATATTGGCTGTTTGACAAACAAGGCAAACCGGTACCGGCGGCACAGCGTCCGGTCAAAACCGTGCACGCGCACAGTGGTGCGGCCGAGCTGGGACCGTATCGCCACTTCATGCAAAAAGAGATTTTTGAGCAGCCGCGCGCCATTGCCGACACCCTGCAAGGCGTTGATGGCATCGTGCCAGAACTGTTTGACCAACAGATGAACCATGCGCCAGGCAGCAACGCAGCGCATGTTTTCAAAGAAATCGACTCGGTACTTATTCTGGCCTGCGGCACCAGCTACTACAGCGGCTGTACCGCCAAGTATTGGCTGGAAAGCATTGCCAAAATCCCGACCCAGGTCGAAGTGGCGAGCGAATACCGCTACCGCGAGTCAGTGCCCAACCCGCGCACTCTTGTGGTCACCATCACCCAGTCCGGCGAAACCGCCGACACCCTGGCCGCTTTGCGCCACGCCCAAAGTCTGGGCATGACGCACACGCTGACCATCTGCAACGTGGCCACCAGTGCCATGGTGCGCGAGTGCGAGCTCACCTACATCACCCGGGCAGGTATCGAAATTGGCGTGGCCTCCACCAAAGCATTCACCGCGCAGCTGGCGGGCCTGTTCTTGCTGACGCTGGCATTGGCCCAGGCCAAGGGCAGCCTGAGCGAGATCGAGGAAGCGCGCCACCTCAAGGCCATGCGCCATTTGCCCGCTGCCCTGCAAGCCGTGCTGGCGCTGGAGCCCCAGATCATTGCCTGGGCTGAAGATTTTGCCAAAAAAGAAAATGCACTCTTTTTGGGCCGTGGCCTGCATTACCCGATCGCCCTGGAAGGCGCGCTCAAGCTCAAGGAAATCAGCTACATCCACGCCGAGGCCTACCCGGCCGGTGAGCTCAAGCATGGCCCGCTGGCGCTGGTGACCAGCGCCATGCCGGTGGTCACGGTGGCGCCCAACGATGCACTACTGGAAAAACTCAAGAGCAATATGCACGAGGTGCGCGCCCGTGGCGGCGTGCTCTATGTGTTGGCCGATGCGGATAGCCACATCGAGTCAGGCGAAGGCATTCACGTGATCCGCATGCCCGAGCATTACGGCGAACTCTCGCCACTGCTGCATGTGGTGCCGCTGCAGTTGTTGGCCTACCACACAGCGTGCGCCAGAGGCACCGATGTGGACAAGCCGCGAAACCTGGCGAAATCGGTCACAGTTGAATAGGGTTCGCAGGTACTTTTCATGTATTGTTCATATAAATAATGTCTGTAAACCGAAAATAAAGACTGTAAAAATAATTTCACATCGCGGGTATTCCGCGCAATTAAAGTCGAAGCAGGCCATTCGTCCGACTGGACTCGACCCAAAGGACACTTGGGCCTGGCAATTCTCGCTACCCACAAGCGGTCATTGATTCCCGTAATTTCTGGGGCGGGTTTGCTGCCAGCAGCCCAGCTGTCAGCTATGTGTGAAGGCGATCAATCGCGACCGCACCTGCTGACACAGGCGAATGCGGTGAAGCCCAGAATGCTAATCTTCCAATGGCAATTGAGGTGTAAAAAGCCATCGGGCGGCCAACACTGGCACGAGAACAGCATAAAGCGCGATGCCTCCCGCTAATGCCGATAGCGGCGTAGTCGCTTCCAATGCAAGCCCAAAGGCAATTGGCGACACGGCAGTGGCAATGACCATCAAGCCGGTGTGAACGCCGCGCACCATGCCAAGGTTTTCCACTCCGAAAATCTCGGCCCACAAAGACCCCGACACCACGCTGTTTGCCCCGGCTGTGATCCCCAGTCCCAAGAACAAACCCCAAAGCGTCATTTGCGACGGAGCTAAGGCCGCCAGCAATAAACCAACGGCAAGTGGTAGCAGATACAGGCGAAACACCATGACAATGCTGCGCTGGCCAACCCAGCGCCCAGTCAGCCAAGTTGTACCGGCTTGCGCTAGTGCAAATCCTATAAAACCCTGTGCCACCTGTACCGCCGACCAGTTGCGTAGTGTCGACAATGCCCCCAGGTGCAAAAAAACCGCCGTCACTACAAAGGGAGATACCAACACGACAGACAAAACCGCGTAAAAAGTGGGTCGACGCAAGAGTTGTCGCCGAAGCAGGCGCGCCACTGGCGCGCCTTGGGCATCCAAATGCGCAGGCACACGCGGCAAGCGTCTTGCTGTCATGCGAAGCGCCGGAAGTGCAACCAGAAGCACCAAAACGGCAGCCCCGGCCCAGACCCATCTCCACGATGTCAAGCCCAGCATTGCTGTTACGCCCAACGGCAGCAATGCCTCACCCAAAATAAAGCCAAACGTCGCTGTGGCAATGCTGCGCCCACGATGGCGTGCATAACGCGTTGCAGTCACGATCGCCATGTGGCCTGTAAGTCCCTGCCCACCAAGACGTAGACAAAATAGGCCCAGCAACAGCATAAGTGGTCCGCTGGCAAGGGCCATCAACAAAGTGCCGAGCCCCAATACTCCAAGTGCCAGGGTGATCGCCCGACGTATCGTTAGTCGGTCAGCCAGTGCCCCAAGCCAGAACATCAACACACCGCTGATCCCGGTTGCGACACCATACAAGGCTCCCCATTGGGATTCCCTCAAAAACAGCTCTTGCTGGATGGATGCACCGAACAGACCGATGAAAAACGACTGCCCAACGCTGGACATGAGGGCCGCAGTTAAGCCAAAGGCGGCAGCGCGACGGTAGTGAATGTGGGAAGGCAAAAATTTTATAGAGATAGTCTGCAGGCGGTGATATCAGCAAACACAGACAACAGGAGATTTAGTAAAGCGCTAGTCACAACGACGCCCTGGGCATTCGCTGCGTCATTCGCAATAGCTGACTACACAGCACACGGATCCTCGTAAGAGGTTCTGCAGATTGCAGTGCCATGGGGTATTCAAAAACCGCGCAATGGGTGGTGGCAAGCGGGGTTCCAATCTACGTATTTTAGGGTCATCAACAGGTCCTGGATAAGAATGTCGTCAGCGTGGGTAAAATGGATCAGCTCCAATGTAGAAAAAATCCCATCACCCCTTTGCATCGGCGGGCCAAACCCGTCGGCCAGTTCCGCGCTGAAAACTCAGCCCGAGCTTGCAACTGGCGCGTGACGCGGAGCCTCCGCAATTGCTTGAGGTCGACAAATCTTCGTTTCCTACAGTAGCCGCTGGGCTTGCGCTTTTTGGCGTGACCATAGTCTTTCTTCCTGAAAGCAGCAGCTCAATGCGCATTGAAACGAAAAGTAATTCAACACATATCCTGGCACCTGCGGCGCGTCAAGTTGTCCCAGTGAACATCAATAGTGCGCTGCATGCAAAATTTTTGACGTCGGATTTGTCCCGCTCCACGCAGCAGGGGCCTGACTGATCATGTCTCTTTCACAAGTTCAAGAAGTTGCCCGTCGACGCACGTTTGCCATTATTTCCCACCCCGATGCGGGCAAGACGACTCTGACAGAGAAGCTCCTTCTGTACGCCGGGGCCATTCACATCGCAGGGTCCGTGAAGTCAAGAAAATCGTCCAGATACGCTACTTCTGACTGGATGGAGATAGAAAAGCAACGTGGCATCTCAGTGGCCAGTTCTGTGATGCAGATGGAGTACCGGGACTGCGTGATCAATCTGCTCGATACGCCTGGCCACCAAGATTTTTCGGAGGACACCTACCGGGTGTTGACTGCCGTCGATGCAGCGGTAATGGTCATTGATGCTGCCAATGGTGTTGAAGCACAGACGTTGCGATTGCTACAAGTCTGCCGCGCTCGCAATACGCCAATCATTACATTCATCAATAAGCTCGACCGGGAGGTGAGGGAGCCGCTCGATCTCATTGATGAAGTGGAGCGCACTCTGGGCATGTCGGTGGTACCGATCACCTGGCCCGTGGGAATGGGCAAGGAGTTTCGTGGTGTCTTCCACATTGGCGCAGACCACATGCGTGTCTTTCGGGCTGGTGCTGAAACCCGTATCGGCGACGAGCTCCTGCCTGGACTCAACAACCCTGAGACGGCAGCACGCTTTGGAAGTCCCTTTACCAAGTCCCAGAAAGAGATCACGCTGGTGGTGGAGGCAGGCCAAGCCTTTGACCATGAAGCCTTTCTGCAAGGCTTGCAGACCCCCATTTTCTTTGGATCAGCAATCAACAACTTTGGCATCCAGGAAGTGCTTGACGCGCTGGTTGATTTCGCCCCAGCGCCTGGACCAGGGAAATGCACAAATAGACTCGTTTTACCTGATGAGCGTGCATGCACAGGCGTGGTGTTCAAGATTCAAGCCAACATGGATCCCGCTCATAGGGACCGGATCGCATTTGTACGGGTTTTTTCGGGGCGTTTTGAGCGGGGCATGAAACTTCAAGTGTGTCGCTCTGGCAAGGAGATTCGCACCAACACGGTCGTTTCATTTCTCTCGCAGCGGCGCAACATTCTCGATGAAGCCTACCCTGGTGACATCATTGGCATTCCTAACCACGGCACGCTGCAGCTTGGCGACACTCTCACTGAAGGAGAGAAACTCCAGTTCACCGGTTTGCCATTCTTTGCGCCTGAGATTTTTCAATCCGTGGAGCTGGCCGACCCAATGCGCAGCAAGCAGCTGCGCCACGGGCTAACAGAACTAGGCGAAGAAGGTGCCATCCAGGTTTTTCGCCCTCATGGCGGTGGTGCAACCTTGCTCGGCGCTATCGGCGTACTTCAATTCGAGGTCGTGCGGCACCGGCTTAAAAGTGAATACGGTGTGGCCACCTTGCTTCGACCGACAAAATTCCGCACTGCCCGCTGGGTCACCTCGCAAGACCCGCATTTACTCGCGAGGTTCATTGACGAGAACAGTTATCGGATTGGTTTCGATGCCGTGAATGCCCCCGCTTTCTTATACAGCTACGAAGCTGAAATTATGGTCAGCAGAGAAAAGTGGCCAAAGGTTCAGTTTCATGAACTGCGAGAGCATGCCGGTTTGGTCTTTCAGACAAGATTGGGCGGATGAATCCATGCAGGAGAGCAGAAACGGGTGACCGTTTCAGGCAGAAGATCCACTGCCAGCGATGGATCAATTCTTTTGAAGGTTAAATAATGTCAGCTAAACAGATTGAATTCAACGAAGTCGCGTTGCAAAAGATTCTTAGTGGTGTGAATGTTTTGTCGGATGCTGTGGCAACCACTCTTGGGCCCAGAGGTCGCAACGTGGTCCTGAATCGAGCCTGGGGAGCGCCGTTGGTGACCAAGGACGGGGTGTCGGTCGCCAAGGAGATCGAACTGGGCGACCGCTTCGAGAATCTCGGAGCGCAAACTGTGAAAGAAGCCGCGCTGCGAACCGCCGACGTGGCCGGCGACGGCACCACGACGGCCACTGTGCTCGCGCGGGCCATCATCCGTGAGGGTTTCAAGTGCATCGTCGTCGGCATGAATCCAATTGACCTCAAGCGCGGTATCGACAATGCAACAAAGGTTGCCCTCGAGGCACTCAAAACCATGTCGAAACCGTGTAACACCCACGAGGCTATTGTGCGCGTGGGTACGGTATCGGCCAATGGTGACGCCGAGATGGGACAGATGATCGCCGACGCTGTGGCCAAGGTCGGCAAGGATGGCGTGATTACGATCGAGGAGGGAAAATCTCTGGCCGACGAAGTGGAGATCGTCGAAGGCATGCAGTTTGACCGTGGCTATCTTTCGCCCTATTTCGTCACCGATGCGCAGCGGCAGATCGCCACGCTGGAAAATCCACTGATCCTGCTGCACGAGGGCAAGATTTCCGCCATACAGAAATTGCTGCCGGTATTGGAGTTGGTCAGCAGTTCAGGGCGGGCATTGCTGATCGTCGCCGACGACGTTGACGCAGACGCGCTTGCCACGCTAGTGACCAATACATTACGCGGTGTTTTGAAGGCATGCGCAGTGAAGGCGCCCGGCTTCGGTGACCAGCGCCGCGCCCAACTTCAGGACATCGCCGCGCTGACCGGCGCCACCGTCATTTCAGAAGAAACCGGCATGACGCTCGCAAACGTAAGCCTCGATCAACTCGGTCAAGCACAGCGGGTTGAGGTGAGCAAGGAAGACACGGTGATTGTTGGCGCTACCAGAAATTCGGACTCTGCGGCGGTGCAGGCACGCGTGGGTGAATTGCGCGCCCAGCTCGAAGACGCGCACTCTGACTACGACCGCGAAAAGCTGCGAAAACGCCTCGGCCATTTCGCAGGCGGCGTAGCCGTTTTGCGGATCGGCGCCGCCACGGAGATTGAGATGAAGGAAAAGAAGGCGCGCGCCGACGATGCGCTGCGTGCCGTGCGTGCGGCCATGTCGGAAGGGGTCGTGCCCGGCGGTGGTGTCGCCCTATTGCGGGCACGCCAAGCCGCGCAGGTTGTCGTCAGCGACAACGAGGACCAGGCTGCCGGCATCCGCATTGTTCTGCGCGCCCTTGAAGAGCCGCTGCGCCAAATCGCCGCCAATGCGGGCGCCCACCAGTCAGTGGTGGTGAACACCGTCCTTGAAGGCACCGGAGATTTTGGTTTCGATGCCGCCACGGGTGAGTTCGCTGACTTGTCGGCAAGGGGAATCATTGACCCCGTCAAAGTGGCTCGTGCTGCGTTGCAGAACGCTGCATCAGTGGCAGGTTTGCTGCTATCCACGAGTTGTGCGATCGTTGAACTGGCACCAGCCAGTGATCCCAATGGGGGGTCCTCCGACATTCCTGCAGCATATCGATGACGGACCGTCTGACGCATTAGCGGCGCCCCGGCGACCACTAAACATTCGCGAGTGTTGTTTCGCTATTTGATGAGTTTTTTTTGGACTTGGAGTAAATCAATGCAATGTGATTTTGAGTTTTTCCGTCAACGCCTGCTTGATGAGATCACGCGACTCGATATTTCGATGCGGGAGGCTCAAGGCGCAATGGCCACTGTTGTGCTTGACCAAACCAGCGTGGGTCGGATTGCCCGAATGGATGCCCTGCAGCAACAGGCCATGGCAAAGGCTCTGCATGAGCGCATGCAAGTTTCGCACCGGCGGCTCCGGGCTGCCTTGAACCGGATCAACGCAGAAACCTTTGGAATATGCTGTCAGTGCGACGATGAACTTGATTCACAACAACTCAACAAGGACCCCGCAGCCGTATTCTGTCTCGCTTGCATTGCGGAGAAAAGCATCCCGGGACGGGGGCAATTTGGTTATTGAGTATTCATGTACAGGGCGGATTTATGACAGCGTTCAAACCAGATAGCCTGCCACGGGTACTGCAGGCGCAATGTCGCATTTACATCGTGGGTGCGTCGCACGACTACAGCGGGCGGTTTGCTGAAGACCTGCCCGATGAGGATGTGGATGTACAACAGGTCGCTCGACTTCATGACGCGGTCATGTTGATGGAGCGGGACCAGACCCATCAGCAAAGCAACGAGCGCAGCGGCATGCCAGATGCCTGGATCGACAAATACATCTTTCCCAACGGCGATTTACCCTCCATTGGGCAGATGGGCGATGCCTTCGATGCTTTGTTCGTGGTGGAGGACCTACACAGTTTCAGTGCGGACTACGACAAGACACTGATGGCCTGGTGTGCCAATTTCAAAGCGGCATGGCCGCGGTTCAGCGAACAGTTCGGCGAACGGCTCTACCGCATGTGGCGCTACTGCCTATTGTCGTGTGTCGGCGCGTTTCGGGCGCGTGATATTCAGCTCTGGCAATCGGTTTTGAGCAAAGGATGTCTGCGCGGTGGCTATCAACGTCCCTGATCTGTGAAACAGCGTGAGTTTGCAATGCATGAATCAACAATGAACCCGATAGAAACCGAAGAACGGGCCCGCCTGGACGATTGCCAGACGCGCATCCACAGTGTGCTTGCCACCATTCACGCGCGTCTGGACGAGTGTGCCCAAGAGGTCAAGACGCGCAAAGAATACATGTGGGATGCCCGGCGCGACATGGATCACATCGAGAAAATCGCCGTGCGCCAGTCCATCGACCAAACCCTCGACGCTGCCGAGGCGCTCAGGATGCAACAGAACAAGCTTCTGAAACTCATGCGCTCGCCCTACTTTGGCCGCTTTGACTTCGCCAGAAGTGGCGATCCGCGCAGCGACCCGATCTACATTGGCGTGCACCATTTCCGCGACGATGCACAGCGCCAGACCCTGGTCTATGACTGGCGGGCACCGATCTCGTCGATGTTCTATGACTTTGAAACCGGCCTGGCCCGCTACCAGGCGCCAGTCGGTGAAATTGAAGGGCTGATCACGCGCAAGCGCCAGTTCCGCATTCGCGAAGGACAGATGGAATTCGTCCTTGAGACGGGCGTCAACATCGTTGACGATGTGCTGCAGGAGGAACTCAGCCGGGCCAGCAACGACGAGGGCATGAAGAACATCGTCGCCACCATCCAGCGCGACCAGAACGCCATCATCCGCAACGACGATGCCCACACCCTGATCATCCAGGGTGTGGCGGGCTCGGGCAAGACCTCCATCGCGCTGCACCGCATCGCTTACCTGCTGTACCGCTTCAAGGACACCTTGAGCTCGGGCGACATCCTGATCATCTCGCCCAACCGCGTGTTTGCCGACTACATCGGCAACGTTCTGCCCGAGCTCGGTGAAGAGCAGGTGCCCGAAATTGGCATGGAGGTGCTGGCCGCCGAGCTGCTGGACCACCAGTACCGCTTCCAGAGCTTCTTCGAGCAGACCGCGCAACTGCTGGAAAAAAACGACGAGGCGTTCAAGGCGCGCATCGCCGCCAAGGCCGCACCCGAATTTCTGCGCCAGATTGACCGCTATACCGAAGAGCTGGAACAGCGCTCGTTTGAATCGGTGGAATGGCGCACCGGTCGCAGAATCGTGCCAGAGTGGTTTTTTTCCGAGGTCTGGCACAAGCACCGTGGTGTGGAGTTGACCGAGCGGGTGGCCCGCGTTGTTGCCGCCGCCGAGCAGCAGATCGGCATCTACTACAACCACGATCTTGAGGTAGAAGAACGGCGCGCGCTGCGCGAAGCGATCCGCGCCATGGTGCGCAAGACCACCTTGCGCCAGGCCTACCAGGGTCTGTTCGAGTGGATGGAGCAACCCGAGTTGTTCAAGCCTGCCGGTGGCAAGCTGGAATACGCCGACGTGTTTCCGCTCATCTATCTCAAGATGCGTCTCGAAGGCATCACCAACCCGTACCAAGGGGTCAAGCACCTGTTGATTGACGAAATGCAGGACTACACACCGGTGCAATACGCGGTGCTGGGTCGGATTTTCACGTGTCGCAAGACAGTGCTCGGCGACGCGACGCAGTCGGTCAACCCCTACACCAGCTCCACCGCCGAGCAGATTTGCCAGAGCCTTCATTCGGCCACCTCGGTGAAGCTGACCAAGAGCTACCGCTCAACCTGGGAAATCATGCAGTTCGCGCTGGCGATCTCGCCCAACCCCGAGCTCGAAGCGATGAAGCGCCACGGTGAGGCACCGCAGGTTCACGTGTGCAAGCGGCCAGCGCAGATGACGACCGGTATCGCCGATGCGATCGTTGCATTCAAAACCTCTGATCACCAAAGTCTGGCCATCATCGCCAAGACCCAGAAACAGGCGGCGAAGTTGCACAAGGCGCTGGTCGAGGTCGGCTGCGAAGCGCGCCTGCTCGATGGCGAGAGCGCTGGCTTTTCCACCGGCGCCATCGTATGTACCGCGCACCTGGCCAAAGGGCTGGAATTCGACCGCGTCATCGTGGCCGATGTCAGCGCCAGCAACTACGCCACCGAGATGGACCGCAACCTGCTGTACGTGGCCTGTACCCGCGCCATGCACCGCCTGTCGCTGTTCGCTGTCGGATCGGCATCGGCGTGGCTGCCAATTGACGATGGCGTGCACCCGAATCGTCCACAGTGAAGCGAACCATATGAGACTGATCAAGAAGCTGGTGCACCCCGATGTCAAAGTCCACGGTGGCCAAATCCTCAGCCCCGGCGCATCGCTAGGCCACATGAGTCACATACCGATTTTGAATCGCCGGTTAAAATTCACGTTCACATTAAGGCACATACCGTTGTAACTCCTTTGCACCTCACGCCAATTGTCACCTCTATCACATAGGGGCCGAACGTTGACCCGACATCTCAGCTCGGGTTTGTGTTGACATGTGCTTCATGCCTCTCCCGCTCGGGGTCGGTTGATCGCTTTCCCCCATTACAAAAACAGGTTGGTCACGTTTGCTGACCAACCACAATACTCCATTGCTTATGAATTCTCTGAAACAGGACTGGTTTTCCAATGTCCGAAACGACCTATTGGCCGGCATCGTAGTTGCGCTTGCGCTGATCCCCGAAGCCATCGCTTTTTCCATCATCGCTGGCGTGGACCCCAAAGTCGGTCTGTATGCTTCTTTCTGTATCTCGGTGGTCATCGCCTTCGTGGGCGGACGTGCCGGCATGGTGTCTGCCGCGACCGGCGCGATGGCGCTGTTGATGGTGACCCTGGTCAAGGACCATGGTCTGCAATACCTGCTGGCCGCCACAGTGCTGACAGGCGTGCTGCAGATCATTGCCGGCTGGGTGAACCTGGGAGCTCAGATGCGTTTCATATCGCGCTCGGTGGTCACCGGGTTCGTCAACGCGTTGGCCATCCTTATATTCCTGGCCCAGTTGCCTGAACTCACCAATGTCACCTGGCATGTGTACGCCATGACCGCCGGAGGCTTGGCCATCATCTACGGCTTGCCCTACATCACCAAGGCGGTTCCCTCGCCGCTGGTGACCATCGTGGTGCTCACCATTGTTGCCATCTTCCTGAACTTGGACATCCGGACCGTCGGTGACATGGGTAGGTTGCCCGACAGCCTGCCGGTCTTCCTGATTCCGGACATCCCGCTCAACTTTGAGACGTTGAAGATCATCTTGCCCTACTCGCTCACACTGATGGTGGTTGGTTTGCTGGAGTCGTTGATGACCGCCACCATCGTTGATGACCTGACCGACAGCAAAAGCGACAAAAACCGCGAGTGCGTGGGCCAGGGAGTTGCCAACATCGCCTCCGGCTTTGTCGGTGGCATGGCCGGCTGCGCCATGATTGGCCAGTCCATTATCAACATCAAGTCAGGCGGGCGCGGGCGCCTGTCCACACTCGCTGCTGGCGTCTTCCTCTTGCTGATGGTGGTGTTCTTGGGAGATTGGGTGGCAAAGATTCCAATGGCTGCGCTAGTGGCCGTCATGATCATGGTTTCCATCGGCACCTTTAGCTGGGGCTCGATCAAGAACCTGCGAGATCACCCTAAAAGTTCCAGCGTGGTGATGATCGGCACGGTCGTTGTTACCGTTGCTACGCACGACTTAGCCAAAGGTGTGCTGGTCGGCGTACTGCTCTCAGGCTTCTTCTTTGCGCATAAGGTGGGGCAAATCCTTCGCATTAAGTCACGATCGCAAGACGAAGGTCGCGCCCGTACATACGAAGTGCTTGGTCAAGTCTTCTTCGCCACCGGGGATCGCTTCACGAACGCCTTTGATTACCGGGAGGTGGTCGACAAAGTTCGTATCGACGTGAGCAGAGCCCACTTCTGGGACATCACCGCTGTTAGCGCTCTGGACAAGGTGGTGCTGAAGTTTCGCCGCGAAGGCACTGAAGTGGAATTAATCGGGCTGAACGAGGCCAGTTCCACCATGGTGGACAAGTTCGGTGTGCATGACAAGGACGGCGCCGAAGACCTACTGATGGGTCACTGAGACAAGGAAAATACAAATGAACACGAAAACCAACAAATTCGGCGACCTCAAAGTTCTGGCCTGCGTGGACCAGTCGCCCTATGCTGACCATGTGACCGATGCCGCAGCTTGGGCTGCATCCAGAATGCAAGCACCGCTGGAACTTCTGCACGTGATTGATCGCGAGTCAGTCGCCGCACGTGGCGATGACCATAGCGGTGCTATTGGCATCAATTCGCAGGAGACCTTGCTTGGCAAGCTTGTGGAAGATGATGCTATTGAGGCGAAAGCCGCGCGGGAGCAAGGGCGCGGGTTTCTTAACCGTTTGCGGGATCGGGCTCAGACTGCAGGGATACCTACACCGGACATGCGCCAGCGTCATGGCTCGCTGGTTGAAACACTTACTGAGCAACAGGCCGATGTGCGCCTAGTGGTGATGGGTAGACGTGGCGAATCGGCCCAGACCACGTCGCGTGCTCTGGGTCGCCACGTCGAGCAGGTGGTACGCGCCATGCAACGCCCTATTCTCACAGTGACCGACAATTTCTCTCCGCCGAAGCGCGTGCTCATTGCCTTCGATGGCGGATCGGCGTCCCGCAATGCGGTTGAGATGGTTGCCTCCAGCCCACTGTTTAAGGGCATACCGTGTCATCTCATCATGGTCGGGAAAGACGGTGTTCGCGATGCTTCGAAGCAGCTTGATGCGGCTCAGTCCATCCTGGCTGCCGGTGGCATGGGAACCAATTCGTTTCAGGTCAAGGGTGACCCCGAAAGTGCCATCGCCCGCGCCATTCAGGAGCAGCATATCGACATGTTGATCATGGGCGCCTATACCCATTCGCCAATCAGAAATCTGTTTATGGGCAGCAGAACTACCGAATTGCTCCGATCTGCCCGTGTTCCCACATTGTTGCTTCGTTGAAACAAGGTCCTGGATTCGAGCAGTCCCTCAACGGGATCAGCGAGGCTTTGCAGTGGAATTATTTTAAAGTCATCCAATCATTCGAAAGATTCAAACATGTCAAACACCATCCCCGCTACCCTGATCCCCGGCGACGGCATTGGCCCCGAAATCGTCGACGCCACCCTGGCGGCACTTGACGCGCTGCATGCGCCCTTTGTTTGGGACCGTCAAATCGCCGGTCTGGGCGGCATTGAGGCTGCGGGCGACCCACTGCCAGCGGCCACGCTTGACAGCATCCGGCGCACGCGACTTGCACTCAAAGGGCCGCTGGAGACACCTTCGGGGGGTGGCTACCGCTCGTCGAACGTGCGACTGCGCGAGGAGTTTCAGCTCTACGCCAACCTGCGCCCGGCCAAGACCATCATCCCGGGTGGTCGTTTCGACAAGATCGATCTGGTGGTGGTGCGCGAGAACCTGGAAGGCCTGTACATCGGGCACGAATACTACATTCCGATCGACGATGACCCGCGTGCGGTGGCCATGGCCACCGGCATCAATACCCGGGCTGGCGGTCGACGCTTGCTTGAATTTGCTTTTGACCATGCCGTTGCAACCGGTCGCAAGAAGGTCACGATCGTACACAAGGCGAACATCATGAAGGCGCTCACCGGGCTCTTTTTGGAAACCGGTCTGGAGCTGTACGAGCGCAAGTACAAGGGCCGCTTTGAGCTCGACACTGTCATCATTGACGCCTGCGCCATGAAACTCGTGACAAACCCCTGGCAGTTCGACATGCTGGTCACAACCAACCTGTTCGGCGACATCCTGTCCGACCTGGTCGCCGGTCTGGTCGGCGGCCTGGGCATGACGCCAGGGGCCAACATCGGCGCCGATGCGGCGATCTTCGAGGCGGTGCATGGTTCGGCCCCAGACATCGCGGGCAAGGGCATTGCCAACCCTATCGCCCTGATGCTGGCAGCCGCCATGATGCTCGACCACTGCAAGTTGCCCGAGTTGGCGCGGCGGCTGCGTCAAGCCATTGACGACACGCTGAATATCGACAAGGTGCGCACCGGCGACCTCGGCGGGGAGGCCAACACCGCCGCGTTTACCAAGGCACTGGTCAGCCGGATCGGCAGCAGCTGAGTCAAAGTGCGAATGTCAGCGTGAACGACCCGGGATGGAACTTGGTGGGTATTGGCTGCATCCAGGATCATCGGCTGCACTATGCGGCTTGAGCCCTCATCGGGCCGAAGAGATAGCTTACGCGCGGACAAATCAAGCGGTTGATTTTCAGCATCGGTAGGCAGAACAACCCGACCCGATTCGGAGACGGACAATGCGGTTTTCCCAGGAGAAAAAACAGTTGAACGCTACACACCCTGCGACCACTGGACTGTGTCGGTCCATCCGCTTTAGGCGTAGATGATGGATCGTCTGACCCTCGAACGCCGCCAGGTCTGGATCTATCTCGTGGCCATAGTCGGCGGCCTGTTGCTGGGCAGCGTTGCGCCCGGCATCAGACAGGGGTTCGAAGCCCTGCTGTGGCCAATGCTGGCGGCGTTGCTCTACACCACCTTCTCTCAAGTGCCGCTTCTCCACGTGCGCGATGCCTTCCGCGACCGGCGCTTCGTGCTTGCCATCCTGCTCGGCAACTTCCTGCTGATTCCTTTGGTGGCGTGGCTGGCGCTTTTCTGGCTGCCCGACGATCCTGCCTTGCACCTCGGTGTGTTGTTGGTTTTGCTGGTGCCATGCACTGACTGGTTCATCACCTTCACCCAACTCGGAAGGGGCAATACCCCGCGGGCGATTGCGGTCACACCGCTCAACCTGCTGATGCAACTGCTGCTGTTGCCCGTCTACCTGTGGCTAATGCTGCCGGCCGCTGACCTCAGCGCGGCGCTGAAAACCGAAGAGATGTTGCCCGCTGCATTGGTGCTGATCGGCTTGCCTCTAGTGGCCGCGACGCTTACCGAGCGATGGGTCGAGGCCCGGACGGCGCGGGCCGTCTGGCGCGATCGACTCGGCTGGTGGCCGGTGCCCCTGCTGGCGGTCGTGGTGTTCCTGATCGCGGGCGCCCAGGTCGGCACGGTGCAGGATGCCGGCCCGGTGCTGCTCACGGTACTGCCGGTGTTTGTCGCTTTCTTGCTGGTGGCTGCGTTGCTGGCGCTTGGTCTCAGCCGATGGCTGCGACTGCCGGTGGATGCCGGGCGCACGCTCGCCTTCAGCCTCGGCACCCGCAATTCATTCGTTGTGCTGCCGTTCGCGCTAGCGCTCCCGGCCGGATGGGAGACGACCGTGGTGGTGGTCGTGTTCCAGTCGTTGGTTGAACTGTTTGGGATGGTGTTCTACCTGTGGTGGCTGCCGCGCCATCTATTTCGGTCCGAAGGAGCCAATTCGAGCGTTGCCGAATGATGTCGCACCATTGTGATTGCCCCATCTGCCGGGCTGCGGACTGCACGCACTTTATGCAAGTGGAGATGTATGACTACTGGCGCTGCCAACATTGCGAGGCGACCTTCGTCGATCCATCCCAGTTGCCCGATAAATCGGTCGAGCACGCCCAGTACCGACTGCATCGCAACGAAGTGAATGACGCGCGCTACCGCAACGTCCTCGCGCGTCTCGCCTTGCCGCTGCTCGAACGACTACCTCCCGGCTTGTCAGGATTGGACTACGGTTGCGGCCCCGGACCTGCGCTGGCGGCGATGTTGACTGAGGCCGGCCACCGGATGGCCATCTACGACCCGCTGTTTTTCGACGATCCGAAGGTGCTGGGCGACCGCTATGATTTCATCACCTGCACCGAGGTCGTCGAGCATTTTCATCGTCCCTTTGATGAGTTCGACCGGCTCGATCACCTGCTCAAGCCCGGCGGCTGGCTTGCCGTGATGACGATGTTCCAAACTGATGATGCCGCGTTTGCCCGCTGGCACTACCGTCGCGACCCCACGCATGTGGTGTTTTATCGCGAGGCCACGTTTCGAGCCCTTGCCGGGCACCACCACTGGCGCTGTGAAATCCCGTGCGCCAACGTAGCGTTGTTGCACAAGCCGCCGCGTTGACGCAATTCGCAAGCGTTAACCTTGCGCTGGGGTATCGGGCCGGGATTTCAATTATTTGGCCGTCGGGTAAGGGCACGGATGTGCCGTTGTGGTCAACAAAGCGCGCTTTCTGTGCTTTCGGTTCTTCACTTTTGCGTCGCTTCACGTTCGAGCAGTGTAATAAAGAGATCAGCCGAAACGACAAAGCTGGGTCACCACCCCACATTCGGAATCCAACATGAAGAAATCTATTCTTCTCACCCGCCCGCACACATTGATCGTCGCGAAGATGAAGCCATTTTTGGAGGACGCCGGCTTTTCCATCCCCAAATTGCTTGGCATGCAGGCAACCTTTGTTGGCGTCGATAGTGCAAACGATGTCGCGGCTCATCTTGGGCGGCAGGAAACCTTTCTTTATTTCACGAAAGACGATCTCGCCAATCCCCAACGCAGGGTGATCGCTACCCGGCTGATTCAGCGGAATTTCCGGTAGGTGTCGTTTTCATGAAGCGGCTTGTTTTAGTTGGCGGCGGGCATGCTCATTTGTCTGTTTTACTTGCCATGGCACAACGAAGACCCAAGGACGTTGAACTGACGCTGATCACGCCATCGGCGCACCAGAATTACTCCGGCATGTTGCCTGGCTGGATATCCGGGCACTACGCGCAAACCGAATGCCGTGTTGATTTGCGACCGCTGGCAGAAACCGCTGGCGCTCAACTGGTACTTGAGAGCATTGTTGGCATGGACGCTGCGCGCCGCTGCGTCGGGCTCACGGATGGGCAGCAGGTGGACTATGACCTGCTTTCACTGGACGTGGGCAGTGAAGCCGACACATCCTGGCTGCTGACTCTGGGAGACAAGCTCCTGCCAGTGAAGCCACTGGATGACTTCTATTTGAAGTGGCCAAAGGTGCTTAGAGACGCAAAGGCGAAAGCAAATTTCAGACTGGTTGTCGTTGGCGCAGGTGCTGCCGGTGTTGAGGTTGCCCTCGCAGCCAAACACGCGTTCACGCAATCGCGCATAGACGGGCAGGTTGATCTGGTTGCGTCTGAGTCCGGATTGCTTGCAGGGCATTCAAACGCTGTCCAGTCTCGCGTGCTGCGTTATGTCAAGCGCGTGGGCATCGCTCTGCACTGCCAACATGGCGTGGGCACAGAAGACGCTGTGCTGCTTGCCGATGGCACCGAACTTGCTGCTGACTGCGTCATCGCCGCAACCGGAGCGCGCACGCCAGTTTGGGTGCAGGTCTCTGGCCTCGCTCTTGATGGCAACGGGTATATCGCGGTCGATCGCAACCATCGCAGTGTTTCTCACGCCAATGTTTTTGCCGCTGGTGATGTGTGCGCCAGAAATGATGTGTTGATGCAGCGCTCGGGGGTTCATGCGGTCTATGCCGGCCCGGTATTGGCCGACAATTTAATAGCGGCGCTCAGTGGGGCAACACCCCGGCCTTACCACCCCAAGCACAGATCACTCTATTTGCTGGCCTGTGGTCCCAGGTACGCAATCGCTTCGTGGGGGCGTTGGTCTGCTGAAGGACAATGGGTCTGGAAATGGAAGGACTGGATTGACCGAAGGTTCATAGCGCGATTTTCGGTGCCGCCAGCCACGAGGTCCATGCAACTATTGAAAGAATCCAGATGACTTTTTTCAAAAAAATGGGTGCGGTGTTTCAGACCCCGGGGCAAGCCGTCGCGGCATTGCCCGCGGTATCGGCCAACCCTTTATTGGCAAGCCTGTTGACCATGGCATGGTTTGTGGAGGCACGCGACCCCTACACCGGGGGCCACCTGTGGCGGGTGTCGCGCTATGCCCGGTTACTGGCCGAACAAACGGGTGTGAACGAAGCGACTGCCGCGCGCATCGGTCTGGGTGGCTTTTTGCACGATCTGGGCAAGGTGGGTGTACCCGATGCCATTTTGCGCAAACCTGACCGCTTGACGGATGATGAGTACGATGTCATCAAGACGCATCCTTCCATCGGCATGCGCATGCTGGCCGGGCACCCTTTGGCCTCACTGGTGCGAGATGCGATTTACGCGCACCATGAGCGCCCGGACGGCAAAGGCTATCCGCAGGGCTTAAAGAGCGAGCGAATTTCTGACATGGCCGCCATGGTGGGCATTTGTGATGCGTTTGATGCCATGACCAGTTCGCGCCCGTACCGCGCGGGCATGCCACGCGACAAAGCGCTTGGGATTTTGTTGGCTGAAAAGGGCAGCCAGTTTCACGCCGGGTTCACAGAGACATTTGTGGCGCTTGGTCACGCGGGTGCGTTGGACCATGTCATGGGCCACAGTGACGAAGGCATTCCTTTGCAATCCTGTCCTATGTGTGGACCCACTCTGGCGCTGCGCCGGGAGCAACGGGCGGGGGGCAAGATGTATTGTCGCAACTGCGCCGGTGAGTTCAAGCTGGTCCAGGGCGTTACCGGCCTGGTCGCAACACCCACGGGGCAACAGGGCAAGCCCGCCGACCTGGAGCCGCAGGCCGACACCGAATTGATCCAGCGCACCGTAATGGCTGCAGTCAGTGCGTTGCCTGCCGGTGACTTGTTAAAGGCCGCCGTCGATCTGGATCGGGTTCAGTGATGCGACGATTACTGCAAGTGGCCTGTTCACGCCGCATTGTCATCGACGCCTTGAAAATCGCCTTGGTTGTTGGAACGGTGCTCAACATCATCAACCAAGGAAACTCCATTGTGGCCAATACCGGCGTATCCTGGACCCATGTACTACTAAACTACCTGGTTCCATACTCGGTAGCCAGCTATAGCGCCGCCAAGAATCAAATGACCAACCAGGATGGGCATGATGAAGCGAGCATCTACCGGCAATAAACAGGGCGGCGCTGACGAAGTATCGGTACTGACCGACACCGAGTTCCTGGAGGCCTTGCGCCGCCAGATGCATAAATTCGCCACGCTGCAACTCTCTGACAGTCATCTGGCCGAAGATGCGGTGCAAGAGGCCTTGATGGGGGCGCTCAAAAATGCCAAATCCTTCACGGGGCGGGCGGCACTCAAAACCTGGGTCTTTGCCATTTTGAAAAACAAGATTGCCGACGTGCTGCGGCAAAAGCAGCGCTTGGTGTATGCCAGCAGCTTGATGCATGAAGACGAAGAGAGTGAGGATTTCTCTGAGCTCTTCAATGTCAAGGGATTTTGGCAAACCGACGAGCGCCCCGCCACCTGGGGCAACCCGCAAGACGCTTTGCATCAAGGTCAGTTCTGGAAAGTATTTGAAATCTGCCTGGAAAACCTCCCCGGCAAACAAGGACGCGTCTTCATGATGAAAGAGTTTGTCGAGTTGGATGCAAGCGAAATCTGTACCGAAGTCAACATCACCGTGACGAACCTGAATGTGCTGTTGCACCGTGCCCGGCTGCGTTTGCGTGAATGCCTTGAAAACCGCTGGTTTACACAAGGAGGTCAAGCGTGCTGAATTGCAAAGACGCCACGCGCTTGATATCCGAGTCGCAAGAGCGAAAGCTATCGCTGCTAGAAAAAATGCCCCTGAAATTTCACGTCATGATGTGCTCTGGCTGCAAGAATTTCAGCCTCCAAGTGCCATTTTTAAGTCAGGCCATGCGTGCCTTCGCCAAATGGGATGGTGATGAGTCACCAAGGAAGTGACGCTAAGTCGTCAACGCACAGGCCCAAAAGTTATCCATCGAACCAGATTGCGCTGCTGCCCGGCATACACGCTACGCTTTAGATAGCTGGTTACGCTTGTTTGACGAGGGCTGTGGCCATATTCACCTCAAGAAATAATAGGGTTGCGCTGGGCGGTCTCCTGCGGCCACCGGAGCGCATAAAAGTCAAAGCCCGCCTCAATCGTTGGTTTGTTCACCTTAAAGGTCGGGGATACATCAAAGTCATTCATGCGGTGCGAACAGGCTGTGGTGGCGTACCCGCAGCACTAAGCAAATCGCCTGGCAATCCAGTGGTCAATAGACAGCTTGCCAGGCCCATGGGCGATCAGGAACAGCAACACAGCCGCCCAGGTGCCGTGGGTTGGGTAGGCGCCAGGATAGACCAGCAACTGAATCGTCATGGTCATGCCCAACAAGGCGAAAGCTGACAGCCGTGTCGCCAGGCCCAGCAAGATGAGCGCGGGGAACAGGTGCTCAGCAAAGGTGGCCATCGTAGCGGCCAGCTCCGGGGGCACCAAGGGCAGCTTGTATTCTTCCTTGAACAGCGGAATCACCGAATCCGACAAACGCGGCCAACCCAATTGAATATCGCCACTGACGATGTCGATGACAAAGCCTTCGACCTTGGTTTGTCCTGATTTCCAGAATACCGCCGCAATCGAAAACCGCCCGACAAAGGCGATCAAAGAATCCGGGATGCGACTGCAAAGACGGATGAAGGTTTGCAGCAAGCCACTGGCGGGGTGATGCGTCGTAGCGGCAGCATTGGGGGGTGTGGTGGCTCTATGCCGTTTTGTGTGGAACTTGACATCAAAGGCAACGGTGGATTAGCACGTTGTATTTAGGCAGGGCTGGTGCCAGCGGGTTGCCTGGCAAATGCTTGAGTTTGGACATGCGCAAATACGC